>Ga0075029_100000307_pt1 | contig 27666 bp, 32 predicted proteins | sample LitLauG_LLR_2013_FD_71391 | JGI IMG/M metagenome (GOLD analysis project Ga0075029, IMG submission 71391) | Freshwater sediment microbial communities from North America - Little Laurel Run_MetaG_LLR_2013 | ecosystem: Environmental > Aquatic > Freshwater > Creek > Sediment | place: USA... | reverse complement strand
TTAATGTGTTGCGTCGGCTTGCCCATGATGTAGCTGGGCAGGTCGCTCGTGTGAATCACCGGGCCGGAATTCATCACACAGCATCCCTCGACGCAGTTTTCCAGTTCGCGGACATTCCCCGGCCAGTCATAGGCAAGTAGGGCTTTGATGGCCTCGTCACTCAGCTTGTGAGTCCTTCCCGATGCCCGCGAAAGGCGTTCAATAAAGCTCGTGGCCAGTACCGGAATGTCCTGCCGCCGTTCACGTAATGGAGGAATTCGCAGGCTCAAAACATTCAAACGGAAGTACAGATCGCGGCGGAACGACCCTTGACCGACAGCCTGCTCCAGATCGCGGTTGGTTGCAGCCAGAATGCGCACGTTAATCGGAATCTGTTTCGTGCTGCCGACCGGACGAATCTCTTTCTCTTGGAGAGCGCGCAGTAGTTTCGCTTGGAGATCAAGCGGAAGTTCGCCTACTTCATCGAGAAAGACCGTCCCGCCTTCTGCGATCGCCAGCAATCCTGGTTTGGATTGCATGGCCCCGGTGAATGCGCCCTTCACATATCCAAACAGTTCACTCTCGATCAGTGTAGGAACGAGAGAGCCGCAGTCCACAGGGACGAATGGCTTGTCGTGAAATGGACCGGAAGAGTGGATCGCCCGGGCAACCATTTCCTTGCCCGTGCCGCTTTCGCCCAGAATCAGCACCGGGTACGCACTCTGCGCCGCCTTACCGATCATGCGGTAGAGACGGTCCATTTCCGGCGCACGGCCAATCATGTTGCCGAAACCCTGGCTGGACTTGATTCTCTCGCCCAACCTGCGGTTTTCGGACGTCACCTGGAGATGCGCGCCGACTCTCTCCAGAAGGAGTTTCAATTCCTGTAACCCGAAGGGCTTCGCGATGTAGTCGTAGGCGCCCAGCTTCATGGCCTGCACCGCCGATTGCACGCCGGCATTGCCGCTGATTGCAATGACCTCGATATCTGGATGTCGATGCTTGATCTCCCGCAAGACGTCGAGCCGGCCTGCGTCGGGCAGGTTCAAGTCAAGAAGGACAACATCGATCATTTGGGAGTCGATCAAACAAAGCGCCTGCTCGGAAGATTGAGCCGTACTGGCGCGGTATCCGAGAGCGGTGGCGGCTTCCCGGCAGGCTTCGCGGACGAAGCGGTCGTTATCCACGATGAGCAGGTTGAGCAGTGTGGGACTGTCACACACAGGAGGAATGGGCGGAGCAAATATGCTCGGAGCGATTGCGGTCGTCATAGGAAAATACCTCAGGATTGGGTTCGGGGTTCTTCGATTTGCGGGTCGGACTGAATGGTGTGTGTTCCCGATAGAGTCCGCTCCGAAGTAGAAGTGAACAGGCGTTGGATGGCAGAGATGCAAGCGCTCACAGAGCACCTCCATTTCTCTTAATCGTGGGGAACCAGCAAGAGCGGGTGATGAGGCTAGGAAGGAATGGTCCGGTGAAGAATTACCTAGCCAGACCGGCTTTGGTACACTCCCAAATACTCAACTTTGGAGGTATTCAGCGATGGAAGGACTAGCGTTTGATTTTGAAGCTGAGAGAACCGTTTTGGAAGCGATACTCGAGAAGGCAAGGCAGGAGAGCATCGAATGTGATGAACCCGTGCCGAGTAGCAGCACCAGTAAGCCCTTGCATTCGCCGCTTTCGGGCGCAGAGATCAAAGAGGGACTTGAGATAGCGATATTGGTCTTTAAGAGCGGAACCGCCGCTACGGCTTTCATAGCTGCAATCCGGGGCCTCTTGAAGCGTTTCGATCAGAATGCCGTCGTGCGGGTAACAGACCGCGCGTCACGCAAGGAAACACTAGTCCATAAGAGTGGGGTCGAGAACAAGCGGTAAGGAGTTTTACCCATGTTGGCGGTCGCAACACTCGATCCCTCGACCCTGTGTCTCTGGCTCAATCCGACGCCACTCACAGACGCAACGAACGTGGAGCAATGTTTCGCCTCGCTAGATCTCTCTCGCCGAGCCGATCTTTCTGAGTATCAATCGTATTATTCTGGTCTTCCCTCCAAGGCGCAGGACTTTTCGGCTGGGATCGCAAGCGCGGTCTGGCACGAAAAGCGACACTTCCTGGACCTGATCCTCACCAACTACGGAGCTTACCGTGTCCGGCAATTCTTCATGGTTGCCGTGAATAGTATGGCGATCCTAAAGACACTGGACAAAAGGATAGCGTTCCCTCTGTGGGTGTACACGAGTTCAATGAGACGCACACTGGCTGGTCTTCCTGAGCCCCCGCAGCCAATTGCGACGATGTGTCGCGAGATACTGTATCGCCAGGCGCTGTTCTCCAACGAGAATCGCCCGATCACCATCCAGAACTTCAAATGCGAGATCGGCGGCGACGCTCAACTCGAAGCGCTTGGGTATATTTTTCAACTTGGTTCTCTGCAGTACTGGTTGGGGCCCGACGCCGCCGTTCGGTGGCAGAAGAGCCTGGGCGATGACCAACATGCCAATACAAGATATCGATGGGCGGAGCTCATCGCAGACGCCTATGATCTATTGCCGACGCATACAGCTCCCGTCGAATTCGTCGATCTCACGCTTTTAGTTTCAGTGCTATACGCCAGTCTGATGATGCGCGCATGGGGACAGTCATACACACATGATCGAGCAGGAGCCATCAACATCCTACCCCCCTTCGCCCGGATTAGAATGCTGCTCGACGAACTGAAGGGATTTAGGTACGGAATTGCTTCTCTGTCAGTAGGGGAAGCATGGGAGCTTGTCAATTCTCGCTGCAAGAAGCTGTGGGGGAAAACCGCGACTGAGGAGTTGGAGGCAGACTACCTCCATGAAGAGAAATGGGTCGCCAAGCTGGACACGGCGGAGCATGGTGCCAGAGCGTTTCGCGACTTTCATGAGGTACGCGGTACCCTGATTGATGCATTCAAGCAGTCACCGGAGATGTTTCTGGATTTGAATCGATGGAGTGAGTCAGTTCTGCCGAAGCTCCAACCGAATATCATAATGGCGAATCCCGGTGGAGTCGACGGTACTCCGCCCGACGGAATGGAGCCTGTGCTCAAAGACGACGCTCCTGAACAGAGCGCGCACTGGTGGTGGGCGGCCATGTTAGGCAAGGATGACTCACCATATTGTTTCCGATCTAAGGACGCGTGGCTCTTCGTCATCCAGTATCTTGGACCGCTGGCGAAGCTGATGCTTTGCGGGCGTCGACACGAACTAATGATCGGACCGGAACTCCTGCTTATGGAACGGGAACTGAAGCGATTGAAGTTCACCATTTATTTTGAGCCAGCATTTGAGTATCCGAGCGAGCAAGATGACACCGAGGACTTTTATCGGTTGACGACTCGCAGTCAGTTCACATGTGACTTCTGTCGCGTTGAGATACAACGCGGCCAAGGAAAACTCATCGGGCCATGGACGATTCGGAGGAATATAAAACTCGCCCACGCATGCGCGAGCGGACTCGGCGAGGGCGACCTGGGTTGGATCCGCCTTTGGAAAGACTGGTCCCATTGGCACTTCTGTGATCGTTGCTTAGATCTGGTGAAGGAGAAACAGTTGCTCGAATTTGGGCTCTGACGGAGAGTGTGTCGATGCGTATCGCCCTTTGATGATGTTTCCAACGATACAAACTACTCCGCCGCAACTTGGATTCGATCAATGACAGCCGCAGCGCCCATCGAGCTGGCAACTTGCCTGACCTCACGAACCAAGCCTTCGTCGCCAGTGACTATGCCGAAGAGCTTTGCGACGACCATCGCGGCTTGCAGGTGTGAGGTGTTCGTTTTGGCCAGAACACACTGGATTATGACAAAGTCGTGAGCTGAATCGGGATTAGCGGCAACAAGATCCTTGGCGGCCTTGATATCCATCCCGACTTTCCCATCGCCGCGCTTCTGTTGGAGCTTGATAAACGCATCGTCAAACTTTGCTGTCGATTCCGGAGTCGATCGCATCATGTACCGTACCCTCTCCATAAGGCGGCTTAAGTTCGGGCTAGTATACATCCTGGTCCTTGACGATTGCCCGCGATACCGCCGCGGTGTTTATGGGCCCTCCGCGGCACGGCAAGCCTTTCATTGTTCGGCCTTTGATGCTCTACCCTCAAGGGCTACCACGATCTCCTGCAACGTTTTGAGATTATCTACTTGGTCAAGCGAACTCACTTTCAAAGACCCAAGAATTCCAGCGAAGGCCGCCAGCCCAGCTTTGTCCCGGGCAGCCTCCGCGCGACGGAAACCGCGCTCCGCCGCTTGCATGTGCGCTAGCACCTTCTGTTGGATCGCCGGGTCCTGGATGTCGCTCGGATTCCACACTTTCGCCAGGGTCTTCAGCAACCCGCGATACATGCGCTTCCCCAACCTTTGTTCCATCTGCTCGATTTCGCGAACGAAGCTGCCGGCTTGGGCGCTCGCACCATTTCCGTTATGAGGGGCCTGGCCATTCCCACCGCTTGCCGTGGTAACTTGCCCGGACTTCGGATCGCTCTCCGTAATTGGCCGAAGACCTCGCAGCCATCCTTCAGACGTTGCCCAGCCGGCCAGTTTCGGAACAGCCTTGGGCCGCTTGCGGTCATCCAGGTCGACCCACGTCCCGGTGAAGTGATAGAAATAACGCCCGAGCCCAAAGCAGGAGCAAGCCCGTTTGAAGGCTTGTGCTTCCGCGCTCGTGCCGGCATTGTCGTCGTCAGCCCATTCTTCTCCTGTGGCCGAATGCGAACCCAGCCCGAAGATGGTCAGCTCGCAGGTGACCAGCACCTTCGCGACGATCTTCTGGTCTTTGCTCCGCTCGAAATTTGCGCTGGTATGAATTGTGTACCTGCGCGTCCAGCCCGCTGGAGTAAGCAGCGCATTGAGACGATCAGTGTAAGCTCGCTGGTTGGCATACGGAATCACCTGGCCGCGTACGGGCTGCTGATTCTTCGTTGTGTTCGTGACCCTCCACTCGATCTGCGAGGGATCAAAAGGCACTTCCAGGGCCGCTACCAGTTCCTTGACTTCGTCCGCTGAGTACTGAGGTGGTGTGGTCATGCATAAGGTGGTGAGCGGCGGACCAGCCATAGAGGCAGGATTCTCATGTGCGTGGCCATTTGGGGCGCTCATAGTGGAGCCTCCTTGATTGTTGGCGTTTCTTCGCCCAGACGCTGTCCGTACATCCAACGTTGTGGCTTGATCTGCAACAGCCAATCTTGTGCCGTGGGAATGCGGCCCAGATCTTCCTTTACGTGTTGTTCCCCTACATAGCGGACGGGAACTTGGTTGCCGTCGCTATTCACAATGGCAACGCCAAACAGTTTCTCCAACAGGAAAATGCCCTCAGCATGGTGCCGAAGTGCCCTGTGGCGAAAGTCTGCGAGGAACGCTTTCGATTCATCGAACCAGTTGTGAATTGGGAGATAGTCTTCTGCTCGTCCACCGAACTTCCTTGCGCTGCTCTGTGCGTGCTTGAGTGGGTGGGCCATAGAGCTACACCTCGTACGTGGTGGTCGTGTAATCTTCAAAGCGATCATTGCGCTCAACCGTCAGCTTCCGGGCGTTCACGTCCAGAACGACGTCTCCAAAGCCGCCGCAGTCGTTCTCATATCCGAAAGGCACAAGAGTTTCGAAATGTTCCTGCAGATGCGAGACATCGTGATCGACAGGGTCGTCCTCGCCCCACGCATAACACTCGCCGTCATAACACTTCACTTCTTCGGTCGTTCCACTGTCGCCGTATCCATCGAAATGGACCGCTACGAAGGTCACACCCCCGGTGGCCAGTTGGTCGCATTGCGCCAGGATCGCGGTCTTTGCCGCGGCTTGTCCGGGCTCAAGCGATTGCTCGTTGTTCTGCTGAGGCTGTTCCATTGCATGATCCTTCCGATTCGAAATGTTGAGGGTGTACTCAGGTCTGATCTGTGTGATGAGACCGTTCGGTTGGTGCGAGCGCGCCGTGCTTCGGCCTCTCGCCACGCCGTGCTTTCTTTCGGAGGCGTTGCCAATGCGTGGGGTCGATGCGCAACGCTTGCATACCGGCCAGCCACGAAAGACCCACGAATGCTCCGTGATAGGAGATCGTCCCGTAGCGAAAAATCCGCGCCAGCAGAGCGAGCGCATGATTGGCCAATGTCGGATTGACGAACGGTTCTTGACGGTCGAGGGCTTCCGCGGCGCTACAACTCGGGAGACCATCTCCGTCAACGTCAGACTGGATCACTTCGGGGAAGAGTTCGGAAACCGTACGCAGCCGGAGCCTGTGTCTCCGGTTCCTTCGATTCAGCGGCTCCCCAAGCACAAATTGACCGCTGTCGGCGTTGTTGCCCAAATCCAGCCAGTAATCGACTTCACTCCAGTCCTCCGCGCACTTGGCAATGGCTGCGCGCGCTTTCCGAGTGTCGACACAGCCGACTACGATGTCCACGCCATCGAGCCTCCGTTTCGGATCCAACCGTTCGGGAACGCCCTGCCAATCAAGGCCCCAGAACAGGTTCAGGCGGTTGGCCAGAACCACGGATTTAAAAAGACCGATCTCAGATTGACTGAACGGCTGGCGCACGCAGTTCGTCGGCGAGATGACATCCGGGTCGAGCAGAGTGACGTGGATTCCTTCCGGGTGACCGTATGCCAGCAATGCCTGATGCAAGTAGGGCAAGCCAGCCGCGATGGCGCTTCCGTTGCCTCCGCATCCCACAACCAGCACGCGCACTTTGTGCTTCAGCAATTCGGGATGAATACGGTGTGTTTCCATGGCTTCATCCTTCACCTCTTCTTTGCACGAACTCCTGAAGTGTTTGCTTGCTGTCGGCCAGAAATTTCACAGAAAAGCTTTGCTTCCGCCCAGCAAGGTTTGACCACAGGCCAAGAAAGCCTCCGGGATGAGTAGTCAGTCGGACTGCGCCAATCGGATGGGTGAATTCGCTGGCAAAATAGGCGTTCTCCCAGTGCGATAGAGACCCGACACTAGCCTCCTCAGGAACTCGCATACTGCCGAGACACACTCGTCCGGCCGAGTCGGTGTTCCAGTACGGAGCGTTCCTCAGCCGCGTATCGGCTGTTGGCCGGCAGTCTTCTGGGAGCGCACGCACGAACAGTTCCCGCCCATGGATCATGAATACCAGGGCAGGATGAGGGAACATCTTGCCGTTCAGCTTTTGCGCTTCGTCGTTTCCATCGGCGAAAAACATGAGCCGCGGTCGCGCCCCGCTCCACCAAGCGATCAGTTCCGGCGTTCTAGCCAGCACATGTTCCGGCAAGACCTCGGCTCCTACGCTTGCGCCCAATCCCTTCGCGAGTGTCTGGAGAAACCCTGTCGTGACGGACTGGCCGGCGCACAAATACGGCGCCTCATTCGGCCGACACTTCACCTCGTGCAAGGTGGCAAAGGCTCTGGTGCCGTCTTGGTACACGAGCGCCGCTTGTTTCAGACTGAAGGTTCGGTTGTCACCGATCCGCAGGTGGACGTTCATGACTGTCCCTCGAGGGTAATTACGCCATCGTCATTGCCGGACATCAGGTCAATCAGCCGGCTTGCCGCCGCGAGCGTCTCACATGCGACGGCAAGCGTCCGAAAGCCCTGGCGTACGCTGCTCGGCTCAGCAAGCTGGAGGGGAATGATCAGGTTGGGATGGGGAGTTGTCTCCATTGCGGTCTGGGCCTCGTCGTCAAAGCAGCCGACCACAGCATCGCCCGATGAGAATGCCGCGAGCAGACACGGCAGTGGCGGATTCGAGTCCATGAGTTGCTCTCCCATATCCTCAGTGAATTCCGGCCGTTTGGCTTGCCGCGAGATGGAACACAGTTCCAGCAAACTACTAATGAGCACCCGCACTTCCTCGTTCCGCATCCTCTGGTTCAGATCCTTCAAACCTCGGAGACTCAGAGATTGCTCCTTGAGACATTGTGGAGTACATCCTTCAATGTCCGGCACTTCGTACTGCTCGGGATTCTCTTCGCCGTCGTACCACTCGCGCAGCATGTCCACGCGCTCTACTCCGTCGTGGTAGTCGTACACGCGAACCCATCGGTTGAGCGATCCCACGAAATGCCTGAAGAATGTCGCGGCCAGACGCGGATGTACGCTGCCAAGTAGTTCAATGGTTGGGTTCAGAAGTACGAATGCTGCACTATCTGGATCGAGGATCAGGTAGAGCGTACCCTCTGGTCCTCGTTCGTCCGAGTAGTCGACCAATCTGTCGCTGAGGGTGAGATCCAGATCAAAGCGCCGTTGAATTGACGCTCCACCATGGTCCCGAATCCATCGCTGAAGAGTGAGGAACAAGTATTTGACTGCATCTCTTCCGCTCTCTTCCCAGTCCTCCACGTCTGCGATACCGTACCTTACCAAGATCTCCGCTAGCGCGATTACCTCGCGGTCATCTGCCGAGAAACGCTGTTCAGTCGGAACCCTCTCCAAGTTGGGCAAAACAAGTTCGCATGGCGGGGCCATCAACTGGCTGGCGGCAGGGAGCCCCCAGGTGGCGCGAGGCGTTTCCCGGCGTGCCAGCGGGAGCATTGTTCTACCGCCCTCGCCAAGAGTGCTGAGGACATTTGCAGTTGCTGACATTGCAGGAACCTCCCGAGCACCGTTTGACTGCGCGAGTGGCGGTCCTGCGTCATTCTGTTGAGCTCTCGCAGGATCTCTTGTCTTTCGCTATTGGAGCGAACTCTTTCTCTGCTACGCTTTGTTTTCATATCTCGGGTCGATCGAAAGCAGAGACAACTAATGCCCGTCTTGCTTCGATCTCGGGAATCGGCTATGAAGCGCGTTCTTCTTTCGTGGAGCAGCGGCAAAGATAGTGCGTGGAGTTTGCATGTTCTCCGTCAGCGCGGAGAGTATGAGGTCGCCGGACTGTTGACTACGTTCAACGAGGCCGCTGGCCGCGTTGCTATGCACGCTGTCCGTAGAGAACTGGTCGAGCTGCAAGCCGCGGCGGCCGGGTTGCCGCTTTGGGCGGTCCCTTTGCCCTGGCCCTGTTCCAACGAGCAGTACGAGTCGCTTATGGCTGAAACGTGTGCCAAAGCCGTCGCCGCCGGAATCGAAGGGATTGCGTTTGGTGACCTGTTTCTCGAAGACGTGCGCTCGTACCGTGAAAAACAAATGAGAAACACTGGCTTGCAGCCGATATTTCCGTTGTGGGGGCAGCCCACTCAGGACTTGGCAAAGCGGATGATCGCCTCGGGAATGCGGGCGAAGCTGACCTGCGTTGACACTGAGAAACTTGACGCTTCGTTTGCCGGACGCGAGTTTGATGGGAACCTGTTGGCTGCTCTGCCGGACGGAGTCGATCCGTGCGGTGAGAACGGCGAGTTTCACTCATTTGTATATGCAGGGCCCATGTTGAGTGTAGATATCCCCGTATCGGTCGGCGAGAACGTCGTGCGCGATCAATTTGTGTTTGCCGATCTGAACCCCGCCACGGTAGATGCTACCCCTTTGTCCCAATAGCTCTCACAAAGCTGTACTGTAGTTGTTCGCCAGACGCTTCTGGTCCCGTGATTGCGGCCGTAGCCAGTTCGGGGTATTGATGGCTGTAGATGGTTTTTACTTCTTCCGGCGCCATCCTCGGATCCGGGTCCGGAAGTTTCACGCCGTTGTATGTAAAGCTGCGAGACAACACTTTTGCATCGATCATGATGTGGCTTTCCCTCCGTCTTCTCCGGCCGCTTGCGTCGTTGGTTCGGCGACTTGCTGCGCAGCGAACAGACTCGGTGTCGTATCGGCTTCAGGCGCTGTCGGCCTTGGCGGCTCGTCCTTCTTCGTAGCAGCCGGATCCGACTTCGAGGCCTGCGGCGTTGTCTTCACCTTTTGGCGTGCTGCTTTGGCAGCCGCGTCCATTTCCGCCTTGGCTTCGGCCAAGGTATTGCCGAGCGCAAGGTGAGAGTCGACATAGCTAGCAAGATGTCCGCCTAATTCTGAATCCAACTCCTCGGCGGAACCAGTAAAGCTCAAGGGAGTTGTGAGGGCGTGGTCATCGCCTTCCTTCACTCTCGCGGGGATCACGTTGACCTTCAGTTTTTCGTCAACTCTGGCAACCGTGATGAGCAGGGTACGGTTTTTGAGCAATGGCATGAGTTCAACAAACACGGTTTCCTTCCTCCTTGGTCTTCTTTCGGTGCGAAGCTTTGAAATTCGTGGCCTGTCCGCAAAACGCCGGGACGGGCACCCAACCGCGGGAATGGGGGTGAGCAGGGGACCGCGTGTGCCCGTCCCTGTCTGTGGCTCTACCAAGGTAGAGGTTTCCACAGATTTCTTCGGTCTTAGAAGGGAATGTCGTCGTCTGCTAATGCCGGAGCGGGCTCCGGACTAGATTGCCCGCTGCTCATTTCTTCTCTGCCTTCTTGCCCGTTGTCCCGCGAGCCGAGCAGGACAATGTCCCGGGCGACGATCTCGGTGCGGTATTTCTTTTCTCCGCTCTGCTTGTCTTCCCAGGTCGATGTCTGCAGCTTGCCCTCGATGTAGAGCTTCGAGCCTTTGCGCACGTACTCGCCTACAATCTCCGCCAAACGCTGCCAAGCCACAACGCTGTGCCATTCTGTCCTGTCTTGCCATGCGTCGTTTTTGTCTTTGAATCGCTCGTTGGTGGCGAGGCTGAGTTTGGCGACAGGAACCCCACTGGCCGTGTACTTGACTTCAGGATCCTGTCCAACGTTTCCCACCAAGATTACTTTGTTCACACTTTTTGCCATGTCGTACTCCAGTTCGTCGATCTATGAGCACCCGCTCGTCCCGCCACAAGTCATACACCGATAGCAGGATCCGTTCCTCACCATCAGTGAGCCGCAGAATTGGCATACCGGTGCATCCCCAAGCTCTACAACCTGCCCCAGGCCTTCAACTGCGCTTGTCACCGCAGGCTGCGGTTGGGCCGGCGTCGGCAATTCAAACAGGATTCCCTGCTCGCCTTTCAGGAAGCGCAGTTCAATCCATCGGAATAGGTAGTCCATCAGCGATTTTGCGTAACCAATCTTTGGATTGCCCGACCAACCGCTGGGCTCGAACCGCATGTGGCTGAACTTCTCGCACAGGACTCGTAGCGGGACGCCATACTGCAATGCCAGGGACACGGCTGTTGCGAAAGAATCCATGAGCCCGGAGACTGTCGAGCCTTCCTTGGCCATCCGGATAAACAGTTCGCCTGGCAGGCCATCCTCGTACAAGCCGACTGTGACGTAACCTTCCTGACCGCCTACGGAGAAGTGATGTGTCAGGCTGCGTCGCTCGTCCGGCAGACGCCGCCTCACTGCTGCAGGGCACTCCGCGCCTGCGGTGGGAGTGCCAGTTGGGTCGCCTGACCCGTTGCTCCCCGCTTCCTTACTTGCGTTCAGGGAATGCTCTTCGCTTTGCTCGACAATGACGATTTCCTTTGCTGTTGACATCACGAACCTCTTCGACGGGCCGCGAGGTTCGTGTCCCGCATACATGCACAAGTCTCATCTCACGTCCTCACGCTTTTCAAACAGCACCGCAACCTGATCCTGGTAAACCGGCTCCCAGTCTCGTCTTTCCCGCAGCACGCTTGCTAGAGCCGAATCAACAGGAAGGAGCGCTGCGTTCACTCCATACCGCGCCAGAATGTTCTCCCAGTCGGGAGCTGCTTCCCATGCCCGCAGTCCCTCTCCCACGAAAGCGGGGCCGTAAAAATCCGTTCGCCCATCGTTGAAGACGTTGATCGAAGGCCAAACGCGGTATATCAAGTACCCACCCCACTGCCAACTGGAGTACAAGTGAGTCGGTCGGCTGACTCCCCGCTGGGAAAGGACTCCCGCCGCATCGACCGGAAACCGCCCATGGTCGAACTCTGCTCGCAGGGCTTTCACACGACCGGGATGGGCAAGCGACAATGCCAGCACCAGCACAAGGCAGCACGGCACAAGATGCCACCGCATCCGCTTACCAGTTCGAACGATGGCCCGCAGCTCTGTCTCTAGCTCCTCGAAGGTCGTAGCAAGCCTTCCCGGCCATTGTTCCGGCCAGTGGGAGCTCGCATACTTCAACCACTCGCGCACCGCCAAGCCGATGCTCGGCGCTGAAACAACCGCAAAGATCGGAATGTTTCGTGCCGAAAACAACGCCAAGTGGGACCAACTCAGCAGCAACGTCACATGAATCAGTCTCCCTGAGACCAAATGCCACACCGCCGCTGCGATGGCAAGCACCAACATGGTCTCGAAATACGCTGCCGTGAAAGAGTGAAAGTCGATCGATTGAAATTCACTGACGCGCTGCAAGTAGAACGAGACCCCGAGATACCGCGCAACGTGGACATGCAGTTGATATCCGTACGGATTGAGAAGACTGGCAATTGCGCATGCGCCTGCCGTTAAGAAATACTGTCGTCCTCGAATCCACGCGTTGCGTCCAATGCCATGGACCAGATCTCCAGCAGCCGCTCCTATTCCATAGCTGATGAGCAGAACGATTCCAACAAAGAAACCTCCGTGCAGATTCACCCAAAGTATCGTCAGTGGGGGCAACGCCAATAGCAGCCTGGGCTTCGAATCCCTCTCCACTTGGTTAAGAATCCAACAAAATATCGCGGCCATAAGCGGGGTTACGAGATGGGGTCGGGCCAGCCAGTGTATGGTGCTAGCGGCCATTGCTAAGGAAGTCAAAACAAGCGCAATCAGGCGCTGCCCGGATTCCGCTACGGTACTTTTGTAGACGCAAACCGACGTCGCACCGAGGAGCAAGAGGCTGGCCAGGACAATTCCGGACAGGCCTCCGCTTCGGTGGACTGTTGCCATGAAAACATCCGAGAGCCACTCCCAGGCAAACCAGGGTTTCCCGGCCATAGTGAACGAGAAAACGTCAGTCGTGGGAACACAACCGTTGTTCAACATCCATTCTCCCGCGCGGATATGCCAGCCAGTATCGGAGTCCGTGAGCAGCCATCCCACGCCGGTTGTGCACCAGAAAAGCACCACGATTGGTATCAAAAAGGCCAGATCAGATAACGACGGAAAGAACGAACCACACGAGTCGAGTAGAGGAGTGGCACTTGCGATCACCTTCGGCTGTTCTTCTGTTCCCGCTCCAAACATTCTTCCACTCTCGTGAACTTGCTCTGAGTTTCACTTCCGCATTTCCGACGGGCGTACACCGCGCGAGTCACCGCCGCTCGATGTTTTCGACCTCCAAGGCGCCAACCTCATTGGTGTCCCCCTTGGTGTCGCGGTACACAGCCCCATCAGCTTCCCTTGAAGCGCGCATATCAGGCTCGACAAACCCGCTTGCCGACCGTCGATTGAACGCGTAAACCAACAGCGGCGTGCCGGTGGCCGCTGCAATAAGTGCGCCGCCTGGGTTGAGGTGCAGACCCCCGCCGATCACAACAAACAAGAAAAGAAACAGGCAAATAATCAGCGAGCACTGTTTCATCTTCGTTCGCACGTGCACCTCCAACCCAGCCCTGAGCCGATCACGTCTCCGCCGCATCTCGCGTCATTCGCCTAGCGCGCAAGTGTTTGCGTGGCGGCAGCGGTCTCGGTGCCGGGACTACCTTCTTGCGTTGAGTCACTGACGCTCTGTCCGCCACTGAGACGGCGCGGCTTTCTCAAGTAATGGGCGTGCGAGCAACCAACGCAGTTGACTGCCTTTGTCGTTGCGCGAATCACAGCCACGAACTTTTCAGGAATCGCTATGACCTCGCCGGCGAGCGAATAGAATGTCGGTACGACGTTGCCAGACTGAGCCTTGTCTCGTCCACACAAGTCCAAGTCAACACGACCGTGGATGCCGCGAAAGAAGATCTTGGTTTCTAGCTGCGGCCGATGACCGTTCTGCGCGGAACTGAGCGAATGCTTTGTGATCAACAATTCATACGTCTGGCCTTTGCGGAGCATGTCTACGCGGACTACTGCCGGAGATATGACCACGGCATGTAGACCGTTCACTCCGATCGCGTCCACCGGATGCAGAAACTCCAGCGGCTCGCCCTCGTCGCCAGCAAAGCTGACATACCGACCGACATCGCCTGCGGAGCCCCCTGACTCCAGGCCACGCACCACATACCGTTGTGCCAACTGCTGGTGTTCAATGCTGACCAAAGAATGCGCAAAGATCCCTCGATCCTTTAGCACCCTCACTGCTCGCCGCGAGAGCGGCAGTCCTGCAATGCCTGTGAACTTTTGCCCACTCATGAATGTGATCTCCTTTCTGTGTCACGCCCGCTGCGGAACCCGAATCGGGTGACCAAGAGCGGCGCGGATCATTTCTTTCGTACAGCCCGCCCAGCACTGATAGAACCGTGGATCTGAGACCAGAATGGCCAAGTTGTCGCCACTGCGGTCATGTCCCACCTCCGCACACGATGGACACCGAGCCACGTGGTTCTTCCCCACGATTCTTGTCTTACCTATGTGCGCGAGAATGCAAAACGCGGTCTGATTTCTTCCGGCCGGCTGTTCTCTAATTGGTTTCGCTTCACGCTGCGGATCCCCTAGATCTGCGGGAAGCTCTTTTCCTGTGGTGAACTGGTCCAACTCCGCTTCGGTGACCTTTCTTTGCCGCTTCAGGAATTCCATTTGGGCTTCCAAGGTGTAGTCAGCGCCATAGAACCAGAAGCGGCGGTTTGCTCCGCGATGTATCCCCAGCGGACCCCGGAGCGCGTTGCCGAAGGCCCCCGTCCCGATTGCGTCGTGTTTTGGGAAAACCTCGATTCCTTCAGCCAAGCCAGAGCCTTTCACCGGAACCCCCAGCCTCCGGGCCAAGTCGTAGATATAGATCCGGCATTTTCGCGCCAGCAGTGGTGTCGTCAGGAAGATCCATAGATGACCGCCTCGTCTGCTCATTTCTAGAGCGGACTCCACCCCGTCCTGCGTGAGGTGATACTGAAGCTTCAGCAGGTCTTCCATCGCGTTCTTGTAGTCCGCGTCGATGGCAACCCATTTGCACCGCTGGCTCGACGGGTTGATAGCGTACAGCCCAATCGTGATCTCGCCTTCCAAGTGGCGCGATACCGTTTTCTCCGTTAGAGATAGTGGCGCACCGGAACCACGTTCCTTCGGACGGAAGTAGTAGTGACGACCGCTCTCGGGATGGGGTCGCACGGATTGAAGGGTGTAAGCTCGGCGATTCACGAACAGCCGAAAGTAATCCCTCACCAGGGTGGGAGTTGCACGCACTCGTCGGTCCACGGTCTCTCCCTCCTTTCCGGCACTTCCAGAGGCCCTGTGTGCTGTGTGGTAGATATGCCAGGACTCCGTTTCTGTCAAACGGCCTCAACAAGTGCCCTGAATACTGCACTTGTTCTCGCCGACCATCTCGACAGGCATTCCGGGTTGTAACAGCCACCCGGGGCCACTCCTTAACAAACCAGGGCGTTCGACCAGGCTGAGGAAGTCGTGCTCCTGCACCAAGGCATCAAAGTCTCCGATGCTATAGCCGCCGTACTGCTCATCCTCGAAGTCGACCCAGAGCCAAGTTCCGGTCTTCCGATCCAGTACGTAGAACGCTCCAGACTGTGGATCCCCGGCGACGATGACAAACACCAGAACTGCGGCTGGAAACTCTATCCAGCGAACAGCTTGGGTTTCGTCGGTTGCTTTGATGAGAGCAACGACCGCCTCTTCCACGTCGCAGGCAGCCCTCACTCTGAGAATTGGTTCCGCTTTCATGTGACCGAACATAACCGTACTTCCTTTCTGGAGCGCTTTCCGCTCCTTTGCTTAGACCAAGGCGCGGCCGAAAGCCGCGTTTGGTTCGCTTTCACGGGCCGATCACTCAACTTTGGCTGGCATTGGTAGGATGTGGGAGAGCTTGCGGACTACAGCTAACTGAAGCGGGAAAGAAGCCTGATGAAGGCTGCGTTCTAAACAATGAGCGAGAGTGTCCTCAACCGTCGCGTCGTTCCAATGAAGCTACTGCGATACAACCCCGGATTTACAATTGCTACATGACAGATGAGATGACGCCGGAGCAGGGCGCCGAGTGGGTTAAGAAACTCATGGAGAGCTATCTCACGTGGGCTTCCAAAGTACACTTCCAGCCCTACGTGAAGCAGATCAGCGAGGGCTTGCAGCGAGGTTTGAAGCTCGTTGAGGCTGCCGGGGAGACCGACAAAGAAACCTCGGAGGAGATTCTCCGAGCTGTCGTCGTTCTGAACCACGCCTACCTTGAGGACTTCCTCCGCAGCGTGGCATTGTGGCTACTACCAATCGCCAACGAGGACGCGCTGAACGACGTGCCCCTGGTGGGCGCCCCCGGACGGGCTGAGAAATTTCAACTCGGGAAGCTCGCCAGACACCGCGGTAAGAAGATCGACGACGTAATCAGGGAGTCGGTGGCTGCCTACATGGAGCGCTATACGTTCAACAACGTCCCCGCGATCAAGTCATTCCTAACAAGTGTCGACGTGAAGCTGCCAAGCCGTGAAGAGGTCGATAGCTCATCCAGCCCGATTCCGCGTCTCGCGATAGATGGAGAGGTCCTCGCACTCCTGGAAGCGATGATGAAGAGGCGCCACCACATAGTTCACCGCGCTGACAAGGCCAAGACCGGTGACGGTTTGCAGGAGATCACGAAGGGAGAAGTCGCAGGTTGGCTCGCAGCCACGATGATGTTCACACTCAGTATCACGACCGAGAACTTCATACAGAGGCACAGCCAGGACGAGTTTCAAAAGGCAGTTGAGGCGTTGGCGGCCGCTGCGGAAAAGAGAAAACAGCTGAGGCAAGGGACGAGGTCGTCAAAGCCCAAGGGGAGCAAGTAGCCAGGACTGTTTTGGTAGGTTCCGATACTAGAACGCGGCGAGCGCTTGTTCGACCGTCTGGAAGTCGCCGTCTAGCTCCTCGATCCTGCCGTCACGCTGGACAGAGCGCTTCCACCTCGCACCACTAGGGTGTTGACGAGCGCGATCGGCGGTGATGAAGCCAATCACCTTTCCGTGTTCCTGCACTTCGTACCGGAATGCGTGTTGTTCGTCGTGTGAGAGGCGCGAACCTTCGTGAGTCCACATGACAGCCTCACAGTTGAGGCCGCGTTCTGTAGCCGTGATCATGTGCCCAGTATGAGGCGAACAAATTATCGAAGTCAAGACCGTGGACAGTTCCGGCGCGCACGCGGTAGGAACAGACGGTGCTGCGGCGCGACCGAACCAACCTTCAGCATCACTCCCCTGGCGGACGACTGACGCTCGAAGAGTCGGACTAGCGAAGAGAAGCCGGGGTCTGGCGGTTCCCACGTGGTCACCGTCATCGCAGAGTTAGTGTTGGCCATCGCTCCCGAGCCGCTGATGCCGAGGAAGGTCGAACCCTGGTGTGGCGGGTGCGGCTGGTTGTCTGGGTTAGGTTGTTCCTCGGCAGGAAGTGTCGGAGTCGAGCCGTCATGCGGCACCGTGAGCGAGGCCACCGGATTGTCGTCCGAATCTTGGCCGGCCACAACGAAGCCGTTCAACTGTTGCTGCCAGTACCGCCCGCTCAGAGTGCTCGAAGAACCTGAGTCCACAACCACACGCTTGGCTGTTTGAATGATCGGCGGAGGCGCCTGTACCGGCGAGGTTTGCCCAAACACGATAGAGGCTACGAACGGAACGCATAGAGCGCAAACTCGCACCCAGCGCTTCACTCCATCCCAGACTATTCTCTGAGTTCCAGGGGCGATCGGGCAGTGGCAGTGGTCGCAGCACATATTGAAGGAGCACTCGTTTTTAGAAGTGATGCGGGCGGTCGGCTCCTGGATGCGGAAAAATCTGGCGGATGGTCAACGCTCCTGCCGAACCACTCGACGAAGGCATATAGTCAACGTGCAAGCTGCTGATTCTATAAATGGTTGCGGGGTGATGCACATCCCAAACACACGCCAATGACACAGCAATCACACGGCAATATCCTCCCAGAGAGAACCTGTCTTTTGTACTGCCTGCCCGTGGGTCAAGACAGAAGTGAGTGTCATTGAGACAGGGGACCCGTTCCTCCTCACGGGCAGGGCCAATGTTAGCTGAAGGAAATCCTTGAGCAGACCAAAGTGAACCGCGCGCCTACACTCCGACAGCTTGTCAGCGACGAACCACAGGAGATCGTAGTTAGGCATCAGGTACAGAAAATGCGTGATCGACGTTTCCTGTTCAATCCGCTGGCGGACGCTTAAGTATTGGCGTGTTGCTTTGGGTGTGCGCTCGTACTCCAGCGCGAACCTGCAATCTTGTCCGGCAAGGCGGACCACCACAACCGCGTCGTAATACTTCCAATACCCGGCTCTCGTCAGGTCATTTCGTGATCTTATTTCCGTCTCGGGTGTCCAGTAAACCAGCGTGCCGGTGCGCTTCAGCGCCAGATGGATCTCGTTCAATTCCAGGGAGTGGTGTAGATGGTTTGGTCCGCTACCCAGCTTGAGATGCTCGACTGAACTTGCGTGGCATTCACCCTTTCCGGCCAATTCCGACGCTCCCGTCGGCGAGACTGAGTAGACAATTTCACGATTGATGAAAGGCAATTCGTGCCGGGTAAGCAGGCCGTGCTCTACTAGCCGGAGGACGCGGTTGCTGAAAGCGTTGCGCGATGACGCACAATAGTCCAGCCTCAGGAACTCGAATAGCTGGCTGTGCGTGATGAAACCGGAATGCAGCACTTGGCGCAGAAGCGGGTAATCACGTGTAGCACTGAGCGCGATTGACCCCATCCAATAACGCATGGCGTGACTCCGTTATTCGCCGTAGCTGAGGGCAAGCCGCCCCATCCACGGCCGCTGTCCCGAAGGTTCGAGCACGAACCGGCCCAAAGCGCCGTTTATCCAGCTGTGCGCCGGCATCAGTAATATGGCTTCCTGCTGTTGGGCACATTCGCTGAAGGAAAGAAGCCATGTGTCCGCTGATCGCCAGTCCGCGCTTCCCACGGCGAGTGTTCCGGTCAGCTCCGGCCGCACAACAACGAAAAACCGATCCGGACGCTCGCCGGCTGACATCATCCGTTTGAACAGCAGTTTGTTGTAACCCATCCAGACGGACGGTTCCGCACATTCGAACACACGGTTGATCATCCTCGAAGGATAGTTTGGATTGAAACCGCCAACCGCATCGAATCGCGCGTACCCACAAATCCTAGGCCGCTGTCGTACCTTTCCTTCTACGACAACACCAGTGGTGTTGTAATATGCAGCCCGAGCGAAGCGGCGCGGATCATCCGCGTTCCTCCCGAAGCGGTGACGCCAAACCCGGCCAAAACCTGTGACCGCTACCAGCATGTTTCTATGCGCCCTTCAGTCTTCGGTTGTTGTGCCGCTCTGCGTACAACTGCTCTTGGAGGTTGTTGATATGGGTGACCAACTTGGGATCCGTCGCGTGGAGTTGGGCCGGTTGGGCGGTGACACCGGTAGAGCCAGACTTGGTCGCCAACGCCTCTAGGCGAACGGACATGTCAGTCAATATCTCTGACTTCTTCTGCAACTCTTCCCGCGCAATATCTCGCTCTCTTGTCGCCGTATCCCGTTCGCCGGCGACTCGCCGCAACTCGCCTCTTAACTGTTCGATCTCTGTGTCCGTCCCTGACAGGGTCTCCCCATGTTCCGCCGCCTCGATCGCACGATTGCAGCGCTCTATGTGACTGTTGTATCTCTCGATTGCTTCCTGGGCGACCTCTCGCGAGTAAGCGTCTTGGTTGTAGACGTCTGCCATCATCTCTGCTGTGATCCACATTTCTCGCCGGTGGTCGATCCACACTTTTGCCCACACCATTGTCATCATCAGCAACGCAATGGTCGCACTCAAGCTGTACCAGAAGTAAGGATTGTTGAGCTGGCCGTCGCGGAATGCCTGGCGCCGATGCTCGAACCATCTTCCGTAGTCAACGTCGTTAGGGTTGAATTGCTTCAACATGAACTCGTACCAAGTCCCTCGCCGCTGGTATAAGGGGTGTTCTGACTTGGGCGCAGCTTGTGCCTGCGGTTTTGGACGCGACGGTGCTTGCGATTGTGCAGTCTGTTGCGACGTCGCCATACTGACAACCGTCAGCCAAACCAACAAAGCGCATACCGCTGCCAGCCTGCCGTTCACGACCAACCTCCAGAGCCGCGGCGACCGGAACGCCCGACAGCCGCGAATTCAGGCATCTTGAATCTCAAGTTTGCACCACGCGATTCGTCGCGCGACTGTCGCAGTGCGGGATAGATCTGCGGCTCAAATCTGGGGATCGTGACATCCTGTGGCGCCCGCACGTGCAGCAAGCTGTGCAGGGTCCCCTGTGTATGGTCGGTCATGAGTATTTCCATTTGTGCCGTGGGCAGATTCTTGATGTGCTCATCCACGGCACGCGTCTCCTTGTCCTCACTTTCGACTGCGCGGTCGGTGTTCTCGTATCTCTCGTAGCCGAACAGTCTCGACCGTTGCACCGACACGCTACGGCGTGTGACTTTGTGCTCCGCCGAGGCGCGCAGGAAATAGCGCGCGGTCTCTTCATCCCGGGTTCGCAAAGTCATGGCGGTGTTGGGTGCAGAGGTGACATCTTCCTTGAAACCTCTTTCCACTTGCATGAGCTGCGGCAAACTTTGCATAGAAAACAGGAAGGCGGTGTTCGTTCCACGCGCAGTCTGCAGGATCTGCGCGAAATTGCGATAGCCAAACGGCGCAAACTCATCCAGTACGACACTGAACATTGGGCGGTTCGCACGGTGCCTCTGTTCCTCGCTTTCATAACGCTTCCCGACAATCAGCTGCAGATTTTGCAGAAGCATCTTTCCCAGCGCTCGCATCGGCTCGGGGTTCTTGTTGATGTTTAACGTGACAAAGAGGATGAGTTCCTGGTCGATCACGTCGTCCAGCGACAGCAACTGTTCGTAGGGACCAGTCAGAATGCTTAACTGGTCATCCAGGAAGGTCATGCATTCATTGACGAGTCCCTGGATCTTAGGCACACGCTCCCGATCTGCCAGCGAGGTGCACAGACTCCTGACTGACATCTCGAAATTGAGGCGGCGCTGCGTAGGAAGCGACGAATCCAGTTCAATGCGCTTGCGTGCCTTCTCGATCTGCTCCTTCATGACACGCTCGTCCAGCGCCATTACCAACACATCGTAGAAGTTGAACTTCAAACCGGTGTAGAAGAGCACGCGTACGATGTCGGTCAGGTAGTTCAATTGGTGCTTGGCAAAGAACTCCTTACGCAAGTTGAATGATCCAAAGATCATGCTGACAATCGGCATGTACTCATCATCGGCGCACTGAAATGGGTTGTAGCGCACTGAGATGTCTGCTCGCGCCGGATTGAGCACCCTCAGTTGGTGGAGTCGCCCAGCCCGGTGCACGTGTGGCAGCAAGTCATAGAAAAACTCGAGGTCCCCTTTGCCGTCGAAGATGACCATCGGTAGTCGATGACGCTGATCTGGAGGACCGACAACCCGCGCGAGATCCTGCGAAATGATATTTCGCAACAACGTTGTCTTACCGGTGCCGGTCATGCCTAGCACGATCCCTTGCATGACGCGCACGCGATCCGGCCAGTACCAGGGTTGACCGTGAATGTCATAACCGAGAACGACTGCATTCTGTTCCCAGGCTGCTTTGGTGATTCGTTCGTCGCGCTTTCGGGGCACAACCATGGGAGGATGGGGCCATTCTCGCTCCCGTCGCGCGCGTCGCATGACCAACAGAATGGTCGTTCCAACAACGGCAAGGGCAGCAATAATAAGGTAGGTGGCCAGTTCTGCTAGTTGGCGGTTGGTGAGGTGGTACCGCTCGCTCGCGACGTACCAGGAAAACCAGCATACCGCCATGAGGACCAGGGCTACTACGATCTCCATGCTCTCTAGCACCGGCGGATGATGGTGACGGTCAGAGTAGGACTCCCGCATCATGACGTGGCCACGATGCCTTCGAGGCGGAGCGCAAGTCCCTGCGTCGCAACGAGGGCCATTACCCAGCGCCACAAGGCCAGGAGAGCTCGGAGGAAGAGAGTGAGAGTTTCAAGTCTACGCAGCATGCCTTTCACCTGATGCTTCAGTTCCAAACGTTGAAGTAGACAAAAGCTCCGAGTGCCGCCACCGAGATAATGCAGAGAAGTACGAACCACCTTTGCGGCCTCCTGACCAACCCGGGTTCGAAAGGATTCGGCGGCTCCAGCAACCGATCCGCCACAGCCTTACCTAGCCCGAGGTCGGATCGGCTCCGCAGGCTGTGGCGCAACGTCGTCAACACCTCTTTGGCTGTTACCGGGTTTGCCATCGTCTCAGCGCACCAAAACGGCTGTGACCGGCCCTTGGTCGTCGTTGGAAAACTGAAAACGCAATACTGTCGGTTCCGTGGTCGACGGTAGTCTCACAGCAATCACTCCGACAGCTTCATGTCCGGGCTCAATGTGCGAAGACTGCACGCTGCTTTCGAGCACAGGGACCGGTATCTCTCCCTGGTTTGTCAGGTGCGCTATTTCTTGATGCCCCAACTGTGAGTTGGCAAGACCGTAAAGGGATCGTGGGTAACGCGCTCCGGTCAATGCATACACCTGCGGCGCATGGGTGTAGTACGCATGATCGCCTTGGTTCCGTATCGCGTACCGGACCAAGACGCGGCCGTCCGCCTCATAAAGGTCGCTAATGACAACTTCGACCCGTTTCTTGCTGGGCTTGGCTGACTCCATTCTGACGGGCTTTCCAGCCAACAGCACTTCCGTTGGCGAGGGTTGTGGCGGCGAAATGCTTGTAGGCTTTGGCCGGGGGACCTGAACGGGCGTCTGATCAACCGCAAAGTCCATCGTGATCACGGCGCCGGCGGGCTCCAGCTCGTAGTTGAGCCGCTGGGATGCCGTCCAGATGAACAAGTTCGTGGAGGCGTCGGGCTCCGTTGGCTCGACAAATACTCTGCTTTCACGCCACTCGACTTTGAACGATTGGCTGCCCGTCGCTACTTGAATCACAGGTTCGCGGAGCTCGATCACAGTCAGATGATTGAGGGCCGTCTTGAGGTGGATGATTTGGTTGTGGTCGCTTGTCGCAGTCTCAATCTTTTGTGCCAGCACCGGCATCGTTGCCGTGATCAGGACCGCAATAATAAGGATGGTCCAGAGCTGTTTCATAAGGTTGTTCCTCCGAACGATGTCTCGTTTGCCCTTCTCGTCCCCAGTCACAATTGGGTTGGGGCCCAGGAGGTTCGAGGTGAACCTTCTGGGCCGTGGCTTTAGTTAAGTGCCCCCGGCAGCCCGACTTTCCCCTTCGGGACTTCCGGGTGCCGCTGGGTACCAGGAAATACGACAATCCCGTTCTGCGCCTCGCTCCTTCCGGACTGGATGGGAAACGGACGAACTCGCTCGATTACGTTGGGCGAGCCCTGTGCGTCCCGATCACGAAATACCTCACCCTTCTTGGTCACTTGGGCCAGGAAGATTAGGCGTTCGTGGACTTGACCTTCACCGTTGGTGAAATGGCTCACTAGGAAGATTCGTCCTTCCCGATCGATTTCCACTTCGCCGTCGCAGAGACTCGGTATCTCCACGCTGACGGGACGGCCCCCAGTTCGTTCGGCTATTTGGTCTACGACTTCCTGCGGGAACGCGTAAAAAACGATGGACCCGGTTCCGGGCACAAAGTCATATTCTTGGCTTGGCCGCCTGTCTCGACACACAATTGCGTGCAAGGCAGACAGATAGGCCAATCGCGTTCCATTCTTGCTTTGGGCCCAGATCCGTACTTGGTCAATCAAGGCTCTAAGCTCTTCTCGCGAGCGCTGTTCATAGACCGAGAACGCTGCGGAAGCCTGGTTGCGCCGGAACATCACTTCTTTCCGAGCCTCGGCGTCATTCTTCTTCGCGTCGACCTCGGCATTCGCTTTCTCCAACTGCTCCCAGAGTTCCCGCCGCCGGCTCAAGGCTTGAGTCACGACGTTCGCGTAGTACTTGTTGACCACGGAACACTCCGCAAAGATTTCTGGGGTGAAGTTTGCACCTCCAATTAATCCCCGGAAGTCGCTGAGAGGCGCTACCGCAGTGTCTGAGAAATACCGGCCAAGCTCTTTGCGCAGAAAGTTGTACAACTTTCCGATCTTGTCGCGTTCTGTGACGGGCAGATGCTCGTCCATGTCCGCGATTTGCTGTTTCTGTTTGAGCTTTAGCCAGGGTGCTTTGCCTACCTCATTTCGGATGTTGCGAATGACTTCCTGGTCGGGCTGAGTACCATGCTTCAACTGGTCGAGCGCGTTCTGAAGCTCGTCCACCAGTTGCCGCGCCAGATCGTCCCTTCCGTTTGCCAGGCACGAAGTCTTCAGATCGGTAATGGATCCGATCTGGTTCCCGCGCGCCTGCATCGCAACTTGTGGGAGGTTCCACCAGGGACTCGGCGGTTTCGGAGCTTTATTCTTCTGCGCCGCGTGTTGTTCTTGGTATTTGAACCGGTCTTGGACGAATCGCGGAAACTTGTCTCCCTCGACCACACATACTTGGTCGAAGTCGAAATCGCCGCCGTTTCGTGCAGCTACTTCAGAATGCAACGTCAACGTGCCTTTCAGTTGCAGTTGCTCCTCCATCACCGCGGCGACCTGTTCGTCTGACATGTGGCAGCCGCGCTTCTGTAGGTCCCTGGCCAGCAGGCCCGGGATTTCGTCAACCGAGAGATTCTCGAAGGGCAGCAGATCTTCCTTCATGCGGATTGGGTAGCGAACTACCAGACCGTGGCGGGATGGAACAGAAGCAATAGCCCGGTCTTTCGGAATCCAGTCCGACCCCCAGAACACCTGCCCGTCGTGCAGCACGAGGTAGCCGTCGTCCGCCAGCGCGAAGCCAGGAAGACGAAAACCACCGCTGGTGCAAAGCCTGTATGCCCATCGAGCCAACACCTTCTGCAGGTGATGGTTGACGAACGGATGCTTGAGCATGTAGCCGGTTCCGTCGGCGACGAGCGCACCGTCAGCGACGGTATATTCGCTGCTGGTGTGCTCGGGATCTGGTTCTTCGCCAACATCGAGCACACTCTGAGTTTCTTGCGTGCCGAGCAGCTCGAATAGATCCGTGAAGTTGTTTTCCTCCCATGCTTTCCGCAGCTTCTCGATCTGCCTGAGAGCGTACGGTTTGATCTCAAGCTCAATTGAGTCTTCTGGTGCGTGCTCCACCAGTGTGTAACTCGATTGAAATTCGAGATCGCGGGAAACATCACGAATGCCGACCAACACGTGTCCTCGGAACGAGTGAGCCTGACGATCTCCCAACATCGATCTGATCGTCCGTACCACCCCTCCCTGATACTTGGGCTTGACGGAAGACTTCGGCAGGATGATGTCGGCCTCGAGTTTCTCAGCCAACTCATCTGCCATGACCTTGAACGAGCCTTTCGCCTGCGTTTTGTCGAACGACAAGCGGAACTGGTAAAAACGATGACCCCGCAGAACCTTGCGTGCGATTTTCGCTTGTGCTTGCTCTGCGAGCGCCTCTTCGTCTGCTTGGGCTAGTGGGAGATCCTCGTGTTCATTTTGACGTTGTTGCTTCCATTTCATGAGAAGCTTCTGGGTCTCGTGAGCTAAAAGGTCGTCCCGGTGTTTTGCCTGGAGCCTTTTGAACAGAGACTGCGAGATCCATCCCCGGCAGTCGTTGGTGCCAAGCTGATGATCCTCCACGACCAGCAATCGGCAGTCCGGCACCTCGATCATTACTCTGGACGAGGACACTAGAATCCCGAAGTAGGTCATGGCCGCCTGCGGCGAGAAACGAAACCTCTCCGCCAGTCGCTTCTCGTACTTGGTTTCGACGGCGTAGAACTTTCCTTTTTTTGCACTGCCGCTGGCTCCGACCAGGCTGTAACGAATCCCATCGAACTCGACTTTGGTCAATGCTTGCTCCACAATCGCTTGCTCACAGGCGTCCAAGGGCTCCGTTGGCACGTCAATCGTAGCCACGCGGATACCTGGATAGAACCCCTGTAGCAGAGTGTTCGTGAGCTGTTCTTCGCGGGCGAGTTTCATGGTTTTCTTTGACAAGTGACCATCGCGATCAATTTCGAGCGCGAAAACTGGTGTTGGGCTGCAATCCACAACGTTTGGCATGTGTGATCTCCTTGATCTGTCGGGCAACGGCAGAGAAGGAGGCTGCTCGTGCCAGTCTCTTCGCTGCCCATTGCCGAAAACGAAAAAAGATTTCGGCCAAGCAGCGAAAGCGCCAGGCCTGCACGAGTTGTTTTTGGCTAAGCCATATTCCTCGTTACGGGTTGTGAGGTCCTCACTGCTTTTGGTCCCCAGTGATTTCTGAACGTTCGCTTCAGCTCGGCACAAAAGCCCCGAAGCCTCTGCAATTTGAACCAGCACCACTCTCCCCATGCCCATAGCCCGCAGAGCAGACCGGCCATCAGGAGAGCAACTACCGCTCCTAGCAAAACGTCCACGCTATTGAGAGGAGCGTATTGAAGGTACGTACGAGCCTTATCGAAGAGTTGGTACCCAACAATCAGCCCGACGACCCTGATCACGGCAAAAAGCCACGGTTTGAAGTGTGTCAAGAACCGTTGCTTCACCATTTCTCTGCCTCCTTTTCTGTCTGGAACCAGAACAGATAGGAGGGCGCTTGCGCGGCTCTCTTCGCTGTCCTGGTCGAAAACGTTAAGGTTCCCGGCCAAGTTCGCGAAAGAACCGGACCAGCACTCATCCACAATCAGCTTGTGGATCGCTCACTACAGACCAACGTCTGTGATGAAAGCTGCGTGCCATAAAACTCGAACTGCCCAGGTTTCTCACGCCGTTCCTTTCCTCGTGATCGCCTCTCGCTTCAGTTCCGGATTTTTTCCACCAAAATCCGGTACCGGGCGCCACTCTTGAACGCTGTAATACGTCACACCCAACTTGAGCGCCTCGACCCTGGCCTCGCCCTCGTTCGGCAACTCCCGGTCCAATTCTGGAGAGCTTCCGTTCGCGCCTGGCTTGGACAAAAAGAAACGGGCTCCTAACACGTCTTCCTCTTCCGCGGCGGAGCGTGCCCGTCGAGTCCCCTTGCCCGTCGAGCGGCTTGTCAACTGACTTGTTCTCTCATCGGCCGGAGCCGCAATCATGGTCGCCATCGTGATCATCTCCCTCCATCGCAGCTCCAGGGCTCATGGGCTGCTATCGGTTATTACGCCAGATTGCCCCTGGCTGGCCGCACACTCGCTCGATCGAATGTCGAGTAAGAGCACACGACGTTTACTTGTCCAGCTCACTCTGTTGCAACAGGCCATTGTCCCGTTCACCTACCATTTGTTGCTCGGAATATTCAGCTACCAGCAAGCCGCTCGGATTGAACTCTGTGCGGCGTTCCTCCACCAAGCGCATGTTGTACCGGCCGACGATACGGTCCGTCACCTCTGTCCCATTCTTGATTTTGTGGACTTCCTTCACGCCGAACACAACGTACGTCCACGGCGCGTCTTTAGCGCGTTCGATGGATCGAATTCGGAAGTCGGAAATGATTTGATCCTCTTTGATTTTTCCAAGTGTGTCGTCGTCTCGCAGCTTGTCCATCGTTAGCCTGCGCAGGTTGCTGGTCATCATGTTGAGGGATTCGGCAAGATTTCGCGTAACGAAGTCGGGCGTGTACGACAAATAGTGCACGAGGAATCGGCGCACTGCGGCTTTCCCTTCGAGATCCGTTGGGCCTGCTGAGCTCGATACGGAATCGCCGATGGCCCCTTCTGCCGAGAGCATAATCGCAAGCTTCGACGTCGGATCTGCTGCGCTTCTCGCACCCACTACCGTGGCCTCTCCATTCTTGTCGACTCGGATGACAGTAGGAGGCTGGATACGAACGTAGATCGCAAATCCAAGTG
>Ga0075029_100000303_pt1 | contig 27703 bp, 26 predicted proteins | sample LitLauG_LLR_2013_FD_71391 | JGI IMG/M metagenome (GOLD analysis project Ga0075029, IMG submission 71391) | Freshwater sediment microbial communities from North America - Little Laurel Run_MetaG_LLR_2013 | ecosystem: Environmental > Aquatic > Freshwater > Creek > Sediment | place: USA... | reverse complement strand
GGACTGGATCCCGGCCTTCGCCGGGATGCGCGGGGGGTGGGGTGGGATGTCGACGCCGCCGTCAGCGCCGGCGTCGGGCCGCGCGGTTGGCTCGCGCCAGGAGGGCTCGAAGGCTTGGGGTGGCCTTCTCCTTCACGTCGCGAATGCGCCATTGGCCTTGGACGGCGACCAACTGGAACGTCAGCAGGCTCTCCTCAACCGGTTTGGCCTGGGTGAAGCGCAGCCGCACCTTCGCGATCGCCGCGCCGGGTCCGGAGGGATGAATCTCGCCGACGCTGGCGACCATGCCGGAGTCGTCCTGGCAATCGCACAGCGGATCCCAGTCGATCGCGCCGACATCGCCGCGCGGCGTCAGTCTGTCGTTTTCGCGCAGAAGCGCGACCATGGCGGGGTCGAACACCGCCTTTGCGTCGCGGCCCGTGGGATCAAACGCCGAGTTGTCATGTGGTAAAGGGTAATGCGCGTAGAGATGCGCGAGAAATGTCGACGCGGTCGTCAGGTCCGCCGCTCGGCACAGCGGCGTCATCGCCGCCAACACCAGGGTCGCGACGACCGCGGCCATCGTTCGCACGGTCGGCCCCGGCCTCAACCGGGCCCGATCACCAGCGCGGGGGCGCCGATGACCCCGGCGCGGAGGGTGAAGACGGCCGTGCCGGGCTTGCGTCCGGTTCGCACCTCGGAGATGTTCAGCGCCTCGCCCGAGAGGCGGGCGTGAGCGGCGGCGACATCGGCGACACGCCAGGCCAGGCCGTCGAGCCGATCGGGCGACGATGCGGCCTCGGGCTGCAACGAAGACGCGACCTCCAGCGTGGCGCCGCCGCATCGGAAGAACAGCAGTCGCGAGCCCCATTGCGGGTTCGACCGGTCGAGACGGAAATCGAGGCCCAGGCGCGCGCCGTAAAGGGCGACGGCCCGGTCGGGGTTCTGGGTGCGGATGACGACGTGGTCGAGGGCGGTCACCGCTTCAGCGCCATGCGCCGGTGGCGTGGAGGCGGCGGCCTCGACCAGCGCCATCGCCACGCCGCCCGTGGCGGCGGCATCAAGATCGGCGCGGGCGCCGTCTGCCGCCGGTTCGCTCGCCAGACCCCTGCGCGCAAGGTGATCGCGGGTGTCGGCCAGGGTGTCGACGGCGAAGACCAGGCCTGAGAGTCCTTCGCCCTCGCCCGGCGCGGCGACGATCTCCAATGCGGTGTTGTCGAGACCGAAGCGGCGACCGCCCGCCTCGGGTTCGAAACCGAGGAGCGCGCGGTAGGCGCGCGCGGCGGAGTCAGGATCGCGGGCGGCGATGCGCACCGCGTCCAGCGCGAGGATCACAGGAAATCCCGCACGTCGACCAGGCGTCCGGCGACCGCGGCGGCGGCGGCCATGGCCGGGCTCATCAGGTGCGTGCGGCCGCCCCGGCCCTGACGGCCCTCGAAATTACGATTGGAGGTCGAAGCGCACCGCTCGCCGGGCTCAAGGCGATCGGGGTTCATGCCCAGGCACATCGAGCACCCCGGCTCGCGCCAGTCGAAGCCGGCCGCGCGGAAGATTTCGTCCAGGCCCTCGTCCTCGGCCTGGGCGCGCACCAGGCCCGAGCCTGGCACCACCATCGCCTTGACGTGGTCGGCCACCTTGCGCCCCTGAGCGATCGCGGCGGCGGCGCGCAGATCCTCGATACGGCTGTTGGTGCACGAACCGATGAACACGCGGTCGATACGGGCGGCGTCGATGCGCTGGCCAGGCTCAAGACCCATGTAGTCCAGGGCGCGGCGCACGCCCTTGGCCTTGTCGGCGTCGAAATCGGCCGGATCGGGCACGCATTCGTCGATGCCGACCACATCCTCCGGGCTGGTGCCCCAGGTGAGCGTCGGCGCCAGGGCGGCGACGTCGATCTCGACCTCAGCGTCGAAGCGAGCGTCGGGATCGCTGGCGAAGGTCCGCCAATAGCTGCGCGCCATCTCCCACGCCGCGCCCTTGGGCGTGGCCGGGCGGCCCATCATATAGGCGTAGGTGGTCTCGTCCGGAGCGATCAGACCTGCGCGGGCGCCCGCCTCGATGGTGAGGTTGCAGAGCGTCATCCGCCCTTCCATCGAAAGCGCCCCGACCGCCTCGCCTGTATATTCGATCACATGCCCCGTGCCGCCGCTGGTGCCGATCCTGCGGATCAGGGCCAGGGCGAAATCCTTGGGTCCGACGCCCGGACCGGCGGCGCCGGTGAAAGTGACCCGCATATTCCTGGATTTCTGCTGGCGCAGGGTCTGGGTGGCGAGGACATGCTCGACCTCGGATGTGCCGATGCCTTGGGCCAGGGCCCCGAAGGCGCCGTGGGTGGAGGTATGGGAATCGCCGCAGACGATGGTCATGCCCGGCTGGGTGCGGCCCTGCTCCGGCCCGACCACATGGACGATGCCGTTGCGCGGATCGCCCATGGGCAGGAACTCGATCTTGTAGGCGGCGACATTGCGGGCGAGCGTCTGCAGCTGCAGACGCGCTTCGGGGTCGGCCACCGCGTCGACTCCCAGGGCCTGGCCCTCGGTCGGGGTGTTGTGATCGGCCACCGCCAGCGTGCGGTCGGGCCGGCGCACGCCGCGGCCCGCGGCCCGCAGTCCGGCAAAGGCCTGCGGTGTGGTGACCTCGTGGATCAGGTGCAGATCGATATAGAGGATCGCCTCGCCATTGGCGTCGGTCGAGACGACATGCGCGTCCCATATCTTGTCATAGAGGGTCTTGCCGGACATGCGCGCCGTTTAGGCCGCCCGGCGCGGCGCGTCCAGTTCGAGGGACGCCTTCGGGGCGCGGGCCCACTCGCCCGCGCCCGCCGGACTGTCGGTGCAAACCGTCAAACGTTGAGGATCGGCACGGCCGTCGCGGGTGAGGGCGTCCGCGTTCCGGTTGCGCTGGCGGCGTTCTCTCCAAGACATCCCAGGTCCGCCAGGGTCTCGCGGACGGCCATGTCGAGCGGCGTTGCGGGCACTTCGCCCAGGAACGCGCGAAGCTTGGCGTCGTCGAGGCCGATCGGCTTGAACCAGAGGTAGCGCATCTCCAGCAGCTCGCGGAACATCTCCACGAACGGGCTGAGCGCGCGGACGACAATCCACGGGAAGGGCGCCATGGTCAGGCCGGGGCGGCCGGTCACCCTGCGCACCGCCGCGCCCAACTGATCGCCGCGGGCGAGCCAATGACCGGCGAAGTTGAACACTTCGAAATCGGCCAGCTCGCCTTCCCGGTCCACAAGCCGGGCGAGGGTCTCGCCGAGGTCGGGAAGGTAGGCGAAGGCATGACCCACCCGGGCCGGACCTGGCTGGAACACCGCGTTCACCCGGCCTTTGCCCCGCAGCGTAAGCCAGGCGAAGCTGCTGTTGGGCGCCGCCGGACCGAAGAAATCGCCGGCGCGCAGGATCAGACTCTTCACGCCTTCAAGGCTCGCCGCGCGCAATGCGTCCTCCATCTCGACGCGAATCTTGCCCTTGCGGGTGACCGGGGTCTGCGGAGCCGCCTCGCCGATGCGCGGCCCGGCGTCGGGGGCGTAATTGTAGACATTGCCCGGCACGACGATCCGGGCGCCGGTGACGCGCGCCGCGGCGATCGAGCTCCTGATCATGGGCATCACCAGGCCGCGCCAGTTGTGATAGCCGGCGGGGTTGGCGGCGTGGACGATCAGCTGCGCGCCCTTGGCCGCGCCGACCACATCGTCGGCGTTCATGGCGTCGCCCTTGATCCATTCGATCGGCGTGTGCTCGCCAGCCGTCCGGCGGGCGGCGTCTGGATCGCGGGCCAGGGCGCGCAGGCGCCAGCCATGGCGCAGCAGAGCGACGGCGGCGTGGGCGCCGAAGGATCCGGTGGCGCCGATGATCAGCGCGGTTTTCGGCGAGGGTTGTGTCGGGGAATGGGTCATGGCGGGTCTCCGTGTTGAGGCCCGCAGTTTCTGTTTTATGTGGTTGCGACGTAATTGCCTAATTTGGAAGCCTGGTTATACATAATTGTATGAGCAACTCTCCCGATTGGAACCTCTGGCGAAGCTTCCTGGCGGTAGTCGACGCGGGCAGTCTGTCCGGCGCGGCGCGAACCCTGAACATCGCGCAGCCCACGGTAGGCAGGCACATCGAAGCGCTGGAAGCGTCTCTCGACGCCGGGCCACTCTTCACGCGTTCGCCGGGAGGGTTACGGCCCACCCGCGCCGCCTTGGCGCTCGCGCCGCACGCCAAGACGATGGCCGGCGCCGCCGACATCCTGATGCGCACGGCCAGTGGCGATGTCGACGAGGTGCGCGGCGTCATTCGCCTGACCGCCAGCGAGATCGCCGCCGCCGAGGTCCTGCCACCGATCCTGACGGAATTTCGCGAGACATGGCCGAAGGTCGATGTGGAGCTATCCGCGTCGAACCGGGTCGAGGACTTGCTGCATCGCGACGCGGATCTGGCGGTGCGGATGGCCAGACCTGCCCAGGACGCCTTGATCGCGCGGAAAGTCGGGACCCTGAACCTGCTGTTCTACGCCCACCGCGCCTATCTCCAGAAGCATGGCGCGCCCACCACGCTCGAGGCGCTGCGCGACCACACGGTGATCGGCTACGACCGGGTCGTCTCGCTGCCGAGCATCGTCAGGCAATTCGATTTCGACGTGACGCCGGAACTCTTCGGACTGCGCTGCGACAACGAGTTGACCCAGCTGGCCTACCTTCGGGCCGGGTACGGCATCGGCGCCTGCCAGCGCCAGATCGCGGCGCGAGATCCAAATCTTGTGCCTGTCCTGGAAGGCAAGTTCGGTTTCGACCTTGAGGTCTGGGTGGTGATGCATGAAGACCTGAAGACCGACCGTCGCATGCGGCTGCTCTTTGATCACCTCGCGGCGGGGCTGCGGGACTACATCGCGGAGGGTCGAAACGGCTTTTCGTGAGCCTCTCTATGAACTCCGCGAAATCGCGCCTTGAATCTCAAGGACGTCGCGACTAGGTTCCGCGCCTTCGCCGAACAGGCGGTGCGCGCCCGTAGCTCAGCTGGATAGAGCATCAGACTACGAATCTGAGGGTCGGACGTTCGAATCGTTCCGGGCGCGCCAATTGTTCACCGACATCGAGCCATGCTGGCGGCGTGGCTGAGACGCCGCAAGTCTCTCCGCGTCAGCGAGGCGAGAGAGACACGTCCGTTCTTGCCGCAACTCGCCCCTACGCCAGGAACCCTTCCACCGCGTCGAAGAACGAGTCCTCGGCCTCGACCATGGGCAGGTGACCGGCGCCGGCGATGCGCGCGGTGCGCGCATGCGGCAAGGCGGCGGCCCAGGCGGCGTCGTAGGCGGGCGGGGTGAGGCGATCGGCTTCGCCATGTACGACGAGCGTGGGCGAGGTCAGGTAGGGCAGGCGACGCGCCAGACCCCGATCTGGGATTGGCCACATGAACTTGCTGGCGGCGGTGAGATTGATCGTGCGGTATTCCGCGGCGGTGTCGCCAAGGGCCGGGTCGAAGGCGTTGGTCTCGCGGCTCGCCGCGGCCGGGTCGCAATACTTGGCGGCGGCGAGGGCGGCTGGGTTCAGCAGGAAGGGATCCGGCAGAGGCGCCTCGTCGAGCCAAAGGCCGTAGGGATCGACCAGAACGAGCCGGCGCACGAGGCCTGGAGCGAGCACGGCCAGTTCGGCGGCGATCATGCCGCCGAAGCAATGGCCGATCACGTCGACCGGCCCCTTGTCCCAGGCTTCGATCAGGGCGCGGTAGTATAGGATCAGGTCCTGCAGGTCGGTGAGGCGGTCAAAGCCGGCCGAGGCGCCGAAGCCCGGGTGCTCCGGCGCCAGGATATGCCGCGTCAGTGAGAACCGGGTGAGATAAGGCGCGGCGCCGGGGTGGTGTTCGAAGCCATGAAGCCACACCAGCGGCGCTCCGGACCCGCCGCTCCAGACGCGTACGTCGAAGCCGGTGACGGCCATGCGGTTCTGGATCATTCGGCGGCCTCCAGGGCGGCCTGGGCGCGCGCGGCGATGCGGGTCTGGCTGATCGGCGGGGTCCAATGGTCGGGCTGGTCGCCCCAGAGGTCACGAAGGTGAGGAATGACCTGGGTTCCGAACAGGTGGGTGTTTTCGGCGGCGGTCTCTTCAGCGAGGTTGCCCATGTGCAGGCAGCCGATCAGCTGGCCGATGCGCAGGTCGGTCGCCAGTTCGCGCAGGCGCTGGCGCACACGCTGCGGCGTGCCGGCGATGATGTAGCCCTTTTCGTCATATTCCCAGAAGCTCATCTCGCCGTTCTGGGCGCGGACGCGATCCTCGGGCCGCAGGCCCGGAGCGCCTTGCAGGTGCGCGGCCATGGCCTGCTGCGAGCGGATGGTCGTGTAGCCCGGGGCCATGGTGAAGGCCGGATCCAGGGTGTTCATGCGATAGAAGTAGCGCACGGCCTCATAGTATTTCGCCTCCGCCTCGGCGTCGGTGGCGGCGCAGCAGACCAGCTGGGTGAAGGCCATGCGGTGGGGGTTCATGTCGCCGCCGCGTTCGGCGACATAGTTCCAATAGGCGTCGACCATCGGCTTGGCCGAATGGAGGCCCGAGAACGACAGGTGGCCGTAGCAATAGTTCTCGTCGATGACGAGATCCCAGGTCTCCAGGCTGCCGGAGCCCGGCACCCAGATCGGCGGGCGTTTCTGGATCGGTTTGGGCCAGGTGTTGACGTAGCGCAGCTGGGTATACTTGCCGTTGAAGGCGAACGGGGCGTCGGCCTCCCACGCCCGCAGGATCAGCTTGCGGGCCTCGTGGAAGCGGTCGCGCAGCTCCGGTGGCGGATTACCGTAGGCGAAGACCGAATCCATCGGCGTGCCGAAGACGAAGCCGGCGATCAGGCGACCGCCCGAGACGCAGTCGAGATAGGCCATCTCCTCGGCCACCCGCGTCGGGGGATTATAGAGGGCGAGGCTGTCGCCGATGATGAGAATAGCGGCGTTTTCGGTGGTCGAGGCCAGGCTCGCCGCGAGCAGATTGGGCGACGGGGTCATGGCGAAGGGGGTCTGATGATGCTCGTTCACCGCCAAGCCGTCGAAACCGTCGCGATCGGCCTGCTGCATCAGGCGGATGAACATGCGGTAGGTCTCGCCCACCTTGACCGGGTCCACCAGGGACGGCGGCGTTGAGACCCAGCTCGACAGCCCCTGTTTGGGGAAGTCGTCAGCCAGATGCGGATAGGTCGCCTCAGCGAACCAGTGAAATTTCATGCTCCGTCGCCTCCCGGAGAAAGTATCCGCGCCGACATTCTGTTCGCGGCTCTGGACCTAAAGCTCTAACGCGTTCTAAATTGTTTGCAACGAAAGACCGCGCCGATCCGGCGCGCACCGCGAGGAGACCCGCGCCATGGCGACCGTGAGCGTGAACGGCGTGGAACTCTTCTACGAGGTGGAAGGCGCCGGGCCGCCGTTGCTGCTGATCGCCGGCCTGGGCGCCAATTCCTCGGCATGGGCGACGGTCAAGCCGCTGCTGACCGCGCGCTATACCTGCATCACCTTCGACAATCGCGGAACCGGCCGCAGCGGCGCGCCGACTGGGCCGTATACGATCGATCAGATGGCGGACGATACCGCGGGACTCATCCTCCATCTCAACCTCGGTCCGGTTCTCGCGGTGGGCTGGTCGCTGGGCGGATCGGTGCTGCAGGCTCTGTTGATCCGAAATGGGGCTTTGGTGCGCCGGGCCGTCATCCTGAGCGGATTTCCGAGCTACACCCAGATGCAGCACGGCTGGCTCGATTGCCTGATCACGCTGCGGCGCTCCGACGTTCCCGCCGCCGCCCAGGCGATGTTCGGCCTGGCCTGGGGCTTCACCGCCAAGATGCTCAGCGATCATACGGTGGTGGCGGCCGCCGGGGCCATGACCGCCGCCGCCCCCTACCCCACCTCCGTCGCCGGCTTCGAGGCTCAGGCGGCCGGCCTGAGGGTCTATGACTCCCGCCCCCTGCTGCCGACGGTGATGACGCCGACCCTGGTGCTCGTCGGCGCCGAGGACGTGCTGACCCCGATCAGCCAGTCGGTGGAGATGGCCAGCCTGATCCCCGGCGCGCGGCTGCAGGTGCTGCCGCGCGGCTCGCACGGCATGGTGATCGAATATACCGCCGAGACGGTGGGGGCGATCGTCGCCTTCCTCGTCGCGGACGCGTGACGAAAGAAGACCCACGATGAGCCACCCCAAGGTCGATGTGCTCGATATCGCCGACTACAACGCCCGATGGCTCAAGGCCTGGAGCGACAAGGATGTCGGTCGGCTCTGCGCGTTCTATGCCGCCGACTGCGTCTACAAGGACCCGCAAACCGCCGCCGGCCTCAACGGCGCCGACGCCCTGCGGGCCTATCTGACGGGCCTCTTCGCGGCGACGCCGCCGATGACCTATACGCCCGACGAGGTCTGGCCGATCCCCGGGGGGTTCTGCGGCCGCTGGTATTGCGAGGTCGAAGGCGGCGGCCGGATGCGCGGCTTCGATCTTGTGCTGCTCGACGGCGACCAGATCCGCCTCAACGAGGTCTACGTCCACACGCTCGACGCATGAGACGCATCACCTCCCCCGATATCCGCCCGCCCGGCGAGATCGACGCGGCGTGGCTGACGGCGGTGCTCGAGGCCGGCGGCGTCGAGGCGACCGTGCGGGAGTTCACGGCGACTCCCGTCGGGACGGGCCAGATCGGCGACAGCTTTCGATTCAGCCTTGACTATGTTCGCGGCGGCGACGGCGCGCCCGCCTCTCTGGTGGGCAAGTTCCCGGCGGCGGGCGAGGAAAGCCGCCAGGCTGGGGTATCCCTGGGCAACTATGCGCGCGAGGTGCGGTTCTATCAGCACCTTGCATCAACAGCGCTGGTCAGCACGCCGCGTTGCTATTTCACCGACGTTGATGAGACGAGCGGCGATTTCGTGCTGATGATGGAGGATTTGGCGCCCGCTCAGCAGGGCGATCAGCTGGCCGGGGTCACGCTGGATCAGGCCCGGCGCGTCATCGTGGAGGCGGCGCGGCTGCACGCCTCGCATTGGGGCGACGATTCCCTTGAAGATCTGCCCTGGGTGTCGGGCACGCGCGCGTCGCCGCCCAGTCCGGTCACCAACGAGGCGATCATCGCATTCTGGCGGGAATTCAAGGATCGGTACGGGTCAAGACTGCTACCGAAGTGGGTGAAGACCGGCGATTGGCTGTCGGCGCGCTACACCGAGCTGAGCCAGACCCGCGACGGCCCAAGGTGCCTCACCCACAACGATTTTCGGCCGGACAATATGATGTTCGCCTCGGCGAGCGGCGGGCGGCCGATCACGGTCTTGGACTGGCAGTCGATCGCCTACGGCCTGGGCGCGACCGACGTGGCCTATTTCCTGGCCGGCGCGCTGGCGCCGGAGGTGCGGCGCTCCCACGAAGCGGATCTGCTGACGCTCTACCATGACACGCTCGTGAGCCTTGGCGTGCGGGGTTACGCCATGGACGACCTGAAACGGCAGTATGCGCGGGGCGCCTATCAGCTCTTCAGCACCGCTTTCTTCGCGGCGATGATCGTCACCCAGACCGAGCGGGGCGACCGAATGTTCCTGCAGATGATTTCGAGCGCGTCGGACCACCTTTGGGACCACGGAATCGTAAGTTGAACATAGGGCCCTCCGGCGCCGACCGGACTTGCCCGGAGGCTGCCGGTGAGGTCCTATTGAGATTGGGTAAGATCGGCGCGCTGAGCGCGGTTCGAATGGAGGAAACATGACCACCGATACGATCGACGTCCAGGCCCTGAAGGAGCGTTACCGCGTCGAGCGCGACCGGCGTCTGCGGGCCGACGGCAACGCGCAATATGTCGAGGCCGCCGGCGAGTTCGCCCACTACCTGGACGATCCCTACGCCGATCCGAACTTCACGCGCGCGCCGATCACCGAGGCCATGGAGGTGCTGATCGCTGGCGGCGGGTTCGGCGGCCTGATCACCGCCGCGCGTCTGGTCGAGGCCGGCGTGCAGGATTTCCGCATCGTTGAACAGGCGGGCGACTTCGGCGGCACGTGGTATTGGAACCGCTATCCCGGCGCGGCCTGCGACACCGAGAGCTATATCTACATGCCGCTGCTGGAGGAGACCGGCTATATTCCCACGGCGAAGTACGCCAAGGCGCCGGAGCTGGTGGCGCATTGCCAGCGCATCGGCCATCACTTCGATCTCTACCGGCGGGCCTACTTCCAGACCACGATCACCGAGATGCGCTGGGACGAGTCGCGGCAGCGCTGGAGCGTCACCACGAACCGCGGCGACCACTTCACGGCCAGGTTCGTTCTTCTCGCCGGCGGCACGGCCTTGGGCCTGCCCAAACTCCCCGGCGTGCCCGGCGTGGGCGCGTTCAAGGGGCACACGTTTCACACCAGCCGCTGGGACTATGCCTACACGGGCGGAGATTCCAATGGCGGCCTGACCGGCCTGAAGGACAAAAGGGTCGGCATCATCGGCACTGGCGCGACGGCGGTGCAGTGCATCCCGCATCTGGGGGCCTCGGCCAAGGAGCTCTATGTCTTCCAGCGTACGCCCTCGTCAGTGGATGTGCGCGCGGATCGGCCCACCGACCCTGAGTGGGCGGCGAGCCTGAAGCCTGGCTGGCACAAGGAGCGGATGGACAACTTCTCGTCCGTTATTTCAGGGGCCGACTTCGAGGTTGATCTGGTCAACGACGGCTGGACCGACCTGATCGGCAACATCCTCCTGGCCGCGCGGCGCAAAGCCAAGGCCGGCGAGGTGGTGGAGGATCCCGAAGCCCTGGTGGAGCTGGCTGATTTCCAGAAGATGGAGCAGGTGCGCGCGCGGGTGGACGCTATCGTCAAGGACAAGGCCACGGCCGAGGCGCTGAAGCCCTGGTACGCCCAGTTCTGCAAGCGCCCTTGCTTCCACGACGACTACCTGCCGACGTTTAACCGTCCCAACGTCCATCTGGTCGACACCAAGGGCAAGGGCGTCGAACGCATCACGGAGAAGGGGGTCGTGGTCGAGGGGCGCGAGTACGAACTCGACTGCCTGATCTACGCCACCGGCTTCGAGGTCGGCACGGGCTATATGCGCAGCATGGGCTTTGAGATTTACGGCCGCGGCGGCGAGAGCCTGACCGAGAAGTGGAAGGACGGGGCGGCGACGTTGCACAGCATCCTCTCGCGCGGATTTCCCAACGCCTTTCTGCTCTCGTCGATCCAATCGGGCCAGAGCGCCAACTTCCAGCACATGCTGGACGAGAAGGCCAAGCACATCGCTTTCATCATCGCCGAAGCGCGGGCGCGCGGGATCAACACTCTGGAGCCGACAGCCGAGGCCGAAAAGGAGTGGGTGGACACGATCGTGAAACTGGCGGTGGGCCGTCAGCCGTTCCTGAAGGAATGCACGCCGGGCTATTACAACAACGAGGGCGGCGAACTGGACCTGAAGATCGCCCGCAACAATCAATACTGGCGTGGGCCGATGGCCTATGTTCGGCTGCTGGACCGCTGGCGGAACGACGGATCGATGCCGGGGTTGGAGTTGACCCGGTAGGGCGTTCGGTATTCCGCCAGACGTGACAGCGAGGGGCGGATCGAACGCTTCACGCGGCATCGCGCTTGTCGCTCGCCGGGTCGAAGCTTCAGACTTCAAATCTGGATGTCGGGCGTTCGCCCCGTCTTGGCCGCACCAAGATGCAGGTCGCCAACTCAAGCTGGCCTATGCATCCATTGGGCAGGGTCTGGGTATGTGAAGTCCACGAGGGGTGCTCAGTGCGCTGAAACATCGCATTGAGCTTGGTTTGACAAAATTCGATCTTGGGTTTTATCTTCCCGTTAATTTGGGGAGAGGGCTATGGGCAAGATATTGGCCGCGGCCTACGGACTCGTGTGCTACGCGTTCTTCTTCGTGACGTTTCTCTACGCGATCGGCTTTGTCGGCGGGATCTTCGTGCCCAAGGGCATAGACGATGGTCCGACGGTCGGACTGACGACGGCGCTGGCGATCGACACCCTGTTGCTGGGCGTCTTCGCGGTTCAGCACAGCCTCATGGCAAGACCGGCCTTCAAGGCGGCGTGGACAAAGATCGTCCCCCAGCCGATCGAGCGGTCCACCTATGTGCTGTTTTCAACCCTCGCCCTGGCGCTGATCTGCTGGCAGTGGCGACCCATCGCGCAACCCGTCATCTGGCAGGCCTCGGCGCCCTGGCTCGTCGATGTTCTCTGGGCCCTGTTCGGCCTGGGTTGGCTGACGGTTCTGCTGAGCACATTCCTGATCAATCACTTCGACCTGTTCGGCCTGCGCCAAGTTTGGATCTACGCCCGCAATGGCGACACGCCGCCCCCACAGTTCCGCACGCCGCTCTTCTACAAGGTGGTTCGCCATCCGATCTACGTGGGCTTCATCATCGCTTTCTGGGCCGCCCCGCGAATGAGCCTTGGGCATCTCGTTTTCGCCATCGCGACCACGGCGTACATCGTCATCGCCATTCAGCTCGAGGAACGCGATCTCATCGGTGTGTTCGGTGAGCGGTACATCGCCTATCGGCGCACTGTCTCGATGATCGTGCCATGGCCCCCCCGCAGAGGTGCGTGACGAAGGGGTGGCAGGTTCGTCGCCGTCAGGCGGCGCGCGGTCACTGTTTCAAACAGTCGTCGTTGGCGTGGGTGACGTGCTGAGCGTCACGGAGATCGCTGGCGCATCGACGGATCGACGCCAGGACCGGTTTGGCGCATGAGCGTAGGCCACGTCCCTGGCGGTGACAGCCGCGCTGGAATGGAATAATTTCTGCCCCCTGTCTCATTTTTTCGAGCCTCGCGCGCTCGTAGCTCAGCTGGATAGAGCATCAGACTTCGAATCTGAGGGTCGGGCGTTCGAGTCGCTCCGAGCGCGCCAACTCTTTCAATGCGTTACAGGCAGAGTCGCCCTTGGCGGCGAACGGGGAAAAATTGAACGGACCCCATACGGACCCGAGGGGTGCGGCGCGCGAGAGAAGGTTAGCCTCCAATCAGATCGCCTAGGCCGCATTGTCAACGGTCGCGCGCGTGACTCGTCAGAGATCGGCGGGCGTTGGGACGCGCGGCGTGATCAGTTCGGCGGTCCCTTCCCTGCCCGCCACAAAAATCAAAAACGAGCAGCGGTATTACAGAACAGAGTTTATGCAGCCGACTCATGCCGCACCGCCCCAAGGCCCCCGGTTTGTATCCGATGCCCGTGCACAGGGTCCTGCATCACCCAGGTTTCGTCATCCTTCCTGCCGCTGGCCGGGGTATGCTCTTTAGCCTCCTCACAACATACTGGCGCGGTGGTTGTCGCTGGTTTCCACCAAGCGACCTCGGACAGTCTCAGTGGGCGCAAGCTCACCTTCGGACGTGGAAGCTTCACAAGACCGGAATTTTGGAGATTTTCGCCGCCGCGCGACCGGAGCTAGACGCCTATCACCGTAAGCGCGATGGCAACCGGGCTGGTCTCATCGCCGCCGCACATTCCGCGAACTCGACGCGGCGGCTCAAGGCGCTACAAGAAAACACCGCGCGTGCTCAGGCCGTTCGGCTCGATCTCCCCAGCGCTGGTCTCGTGCCACGCAGGGAGGCCAATCCGATCCCGCGCCCGATCCCTCCGGACAGGCGAGCCGCGCGACCCAAATGGCCGCCGATTGCGTAGGGCGAGAATGGATGGCCCGTTCGCAGCGGGCTCCCTCACGGCAAAGACCCCCAGAACCGGCCCTGGGCATGTCAGGACAGGCGAGGAGGGGGGGGCGTTATCTGCCTAGCCCGCGACCGTCGCGCCGATTCTGACCAATGAACTTCCGCGGCACGGGCAGGCGCGGCGCTAATGGCTCCCCGGACGATGCCCTCGCCATACCCATCAACAATCCCGCACGGCAATCTTCCCATTTAACGCCTTAGGCGCCTTCAGAGATTTCCACGCGGAGCTTGCTCCATTCGGGCTTCAACGTCCGCCATGATGACGGTTTCCACGCCTTCGATCTTTCCTGCGCCTCAGAAATTTCCGAATCTGTCAGTTCCCTCTCGACGTCGTCTCGTTCCTTCGCATAAGAAAATGGATCAGTTCCATGATATGCGGCCAGGTGGTCCCAATAAACATAAGCTTCAATTAGGTTCTTTTGACCCTCTCCGTAACTGCCGCCAAATTGGCTGTCTCTTGCCAGCAACTCCTGACAGTCCACGTTTTCTCCTCTGGCGCATAGTTTCAGAACTTCAATGGCCAATTTTCTATTCTTTGGATATTGATGGTACCCACTCTGTATGAATTCACCGATGACACCGATTCCGCTGAAATCGCCCGTGCTCGCGAGTTCCTCTGCAAGATTGAGTGACCTGTCCCTATTTTCTCGAATCGCCTCAAGCGTTCCGTTGCCGCGATCGTGCCAATACGTGATCACCATCTGTTCCCTTGCGGTGGGATTACCTAGATCAAAGGCGCATTTGAGCAGCCTTTGAGATTCACGATCATCGCTAAAACCCGTCTCAGTCCAACTATATAAATCACTTAGCCCGCGAATCGCATAGCTATTACCCGATTTTGCCAGGGGATATATCAATTTAAATTTATTAAGATAGTACGATTTCCAAATACTATCGTATTTTGATCGTTCTATTGCCGTGTAGTCAAAACTTGTAACATCTTTATTACGGTGAGACCATTCTACTTGATCATAAAATTCATTCGTTATCTTCTTATTTTCCGCGTCTATATCGTGAACTTTATCATCAAAAATCTTCTCCTCCATATGATAATCTCTTGCCTTCGCAATCCCTACGCACACCGAATTGTCTAATCGCGCTTTTGATGGATCAACGGCGTTCGATTGGGCTTGGATGCCTATGCTTTCGAGTGAGTTAGAACGAGGCGAGGGCAGGCGGTCGCAACCTGCTATGCTGGTAACACCGAGAAGCGCGAAGAACGCGGTACCCCGGCCTCGCAACCGTTCTTTGGGCAAGCGCGTTGGATCGGATTCACAATCACGATTGGCGCACATGAGGATTTCCTCTCGTCTGCCGTCACCCGGCGGGGTCAATCTGAGAATGCGACCTCGGCCTTAACGCATGGGAGGCGTCCCATCCTGACAGCGTACACCGTGTGAATCGCCGGCTCGCCCGGTTCGATCATCGCTATAGTGAGGGAGCGCTCTTGGCGAGTCCGAGTCCGAGGCGGATCGCAACACGGGCGACATGTTCTGACCGAAGCCCTCGAAAGATAGGTAACAGCGGTAACAAGGTAACAAGCTTCATTCTTCGCAGCCCACATCGGCACCGCTGTGACCACCGTTACCGATGTTACCGGGGTCTAGTTGGAGATGGAGATATCTGCCCGTGGCTGGTTTGCGAACCTCGCCAGCCTTCACCATCTTGGCCAGAAGCCGCCTGACGGCTCCATCCGTCTGGCCAGTCTCGGCGGCCAACTCCCGAGATGTCATGGGCTTCCCGGTATCCATAAGGGTCTTGAGGAGAGCGGCGCGTTCATCCGATCGGCGGACCTCCGATGCCTCGCCAAGCTCGCGCCAGCCGAAGAAGGCCCTATCAAACTCGACCGCCGTTTCAATCTCGGCGACATCGCGGCCGGTCGCGCGCAAAGTAACACCCTGCCCATCACGACAAAGGATCAGAGTCCCGTCGGCCGCGCCGGTGATCCCGAGTGTACCGCTCACCGTGTCGTAGGGGTCGTCAGCTTCCGCCTTTCGGGTGTGGGTCACGACGACGATTGAAACCCCGGTTTCTTCTGCGAGAGCCTTCAGCGAGCTTACCTCGCGATAGTCCGCCTCGTATGCCGACTCGCGTGCTTGTGCGCCGCTTCGAACCTTAGCGAGCGTATCTATGATGATGAGCTTGGCGGTTGGGTTCGAGGCAATCCAGGCGCGCAGTTGATCGAGCCCGCCCATGTCCAGCCTGCTCATCTCGCCGTGAATCCAGAAGGTCAGGTTGTCCGGCCACAAGGCGCGATGATCCGCGCCATACACCTTGATGAGCCTATCCTTGAGGCGTCGGGCCGGGTCTTCCAGCGCCGCGTATAGCACCGCGCCCTGGGCGCATCGGCGACCGCCCAGAACTTTCCCGCCGTTGGCAACGGAGATGGCGATAGACAACGCCAGCCACGATTTCCCGAGCTTTGGTTTGCCGGCCAGGACAGTCAATCCCTCAGCAACATAGCCTTCAACGACCCATTCGACGGGCGGAAACACCACGCATTGCAGGTGGGCGGCGGTTATGCCCGGCGAGGGACGTGGTGCGATGACCTTTCGGATATCTTCCGCTTGAACAGTCATGCGTGCACCGCGCGCGGAGTTGCCAGTCCTGCGCTCATCCCTGACTTGATGGTGGCCAACACCGCACAGCGGCCATCGTCCTGTAGAAGCCCACACGCGTCTGCGGCAGCCTCCAATTCGGCCTCAGCCAGGGCAAGCGGTACGAGACCGGCACCGACAAGCTCGCCGATCCGAGCCGCCGCTTGAAACAGGCGCACGTTTCGCCCGCCCGCCGCCATGGTCGCTACGTCTCGACACTCGCCATTGACGGCGGTCGCCGCATATCGCGCCAGTTGATCCAGGGAGTGGGATCGGATCGGAGCCGGGGCGGTACGCTTCGGCGGCGGGTCGATCAGGATCAACAGCCAGTCAGGCGCGTCCGCGAGGGTGCCGTCCCAAGGCGCACGAATCCACCCGTAAGGTCGACCATCAGGCCGCTTGGACGGTGGGACTACCGCGCTCGCACCCTCCGCCCGGATATCGAGGCCAGGCAGAAAGCCGACCGGGCTGCGCAGTCTTCGGCCTTCGGGCTGTCGAAACCAGAGGTGGAAACCGCCACTTGGCGTCGCGGTGGTCCATGTCTTCGGCAGGGGGCCGTGGTGGGCAACAAGAGCCCGCACGGTGGCGATACCGTCCACCGGCGGCTTTCTATCGACGTCCAGGACGAAGGCCCCTGACACGCTTCCCGTCGCCACCCCGATATTCGGGGTCGGGCTGGCGCGCCAAAGCCGTCTGATCTCCGCAGCGTCGACGGTCGCGTCCTTGCAGCCGTGCCGCGTGATTGGGCGTTTTGGGTCGGCGGCGGCGGTGGGGAAGACGTGCAACCCCACCGACGCCAGTTTGATGGCGGCGGCGATTACCGAATTTTGCGGCGCACCGGCGTTTGGGCTATCTTCCGGCTGTCCAATCCCTCCAGGAACGAGACAACTTGTCGGAAGCCCGCCGTCAGCCCCGGCGGGTTTTCCTTTGTTGGTCATGCGCCCTCGCGCGTTTGGCTGGCGATCTCGGCTGCTCGATGCGGATATGTGCGGGCCTGCGCCCATGCCTCGGTGTCGCTTAGCCGGTAGGCGACCCGACGCACGCCCAGCCGCACCCACGGCGGCCCCTCCCCGGTAATGCGCCAACGTTGAACCGTACGACGGTCCACGCCGTAGCGTTCGGCAAACCCCTGTTCTGAAAGATAAATCGGGCCAAAGGCCGTAGTTTCCGGGTGCATGACATCCTCAGTCGTTCAATCGGCGAAGGTGGCCGACAGGAACGAGGATGCGCCGCCCAAAACCACGGACGCCAAGGGAATTAAGTACTCAAATCCGCCGAGCGATTTCTCCATTCCCTGACGAGCGCCCTCGCCTGCGCCTCCACGCTCGCACGGATGCCGAAGCTCGCGAACATCGCAGATAGAAACTCGATGAAAGGCCCACTGACCAAATTGTCGACCGGATTGGTTGTAAGGGAGGGCGCCTTTCCCGTAATCTTTTGGTAGGCGGCGCCACAGGCTGCGGTGAAATTTGCCGTGTGGACTTTCAGCGGGCGACCCGTCGATCTATCGAAGGCAATCGCGTTCACCCAAGTCGTTCGGCGTTCGTCGATCAACTCGTTCAGACGCAAGAGGTCGTACTCAAGACGACCCGAGTCGATCCCGCCAAATTCAATTGCAAGCCTGGTTCGCCGCGAAGCCGTGAGAAGCAGTTCAAAAAGGCCTTTGGCCGCGCCCGCGATATTCGCGATCTCTGTTTCCACCTGACGCAAGGTGCGCGCAGGAGGGCGCGGAGCTTTATCGTCGCTGGCGGTCTCGCTAGGGGCGCTTCTAAGCGACAGACAGACATCCAGCGAAAGTTTCGAAATCACCTCGTCGGGAATTCGGTCCTGCCCGACGGAGTTAGTTGAAGCGAGGCGTTCGATGATAGCCTTAACCTCGTTCCACTTCTTGAAGGCCAGATCATCTGCGGGGGTGAACCTCGGCTTAATCGGCAGGGGTGCATCGGCAGAACCGAGGTCCGTGGGTGATGTCATCACGCCGCCCGACGAGAGTCGTTTGCACCATTCTCCGAGATTGTCTGCGTGCAGAGCCCCGCCCACACGTCGAGCGCCCTGGCCCGCTCACGCGCGAAATCATGTCGCTGATAGACTGCTGCGACTCCGCGAAGTTTCGCAGGTTGGTGATTCAGAAGTTTGTCGGCGACAATGGAATCGAAGCCTAGCGCGGCCAGCGCGGTAACGCCGGACCGCCGAAAATCGTGCAGAACAAAGGGCACAAGGGGCTCAGGCGCGACGCCGGCTTTTTGGGCGACCTCAGCGCGTGCCGCCAGAATGCCCTTGTCGAGCGCCACCTTGAACCGAGAGAATCCAGAAATGGGTGTCTTGCCGGTAGTGCTGAAAACAAGATCCTGCTTTGCCAACCTCGGGACTGTTTTGAGCACTTCCAACGCTGGGCCGGAAAGGTGGACAAAGTGCGGCTTGCCGTTTTTCGTTCGCGAGCCCGGGATCGTCCAAAGGGCCGCCTGTTCGTCGATTTCCGACCAACGCAAGCCGGCGACTTCGTCACGCCGTGCGAGTGTGAGGAGCGCGAACCTGATGAACGCGCTGATCGGCTGCGCCAGCGTACCGGCGGCTTGCCAGACCTCTCGCACTTCTCGGTCGGTGAGGAAGCGTTCGCGTTGGTTGGCGGCGGAGGTGATCGGCAGACCGGAAAATGGGGAAAATATCACGTCGCCGCGCTTTATCGCCCAGGCGAAGCAGGCTCGGCCGTATGCCAGCGTTCTCGAAGCGGTTGTGACCTTTCCGGCTCGAATGAGAATATCGAGACGATCCTTAACGTCAGATTTTTTGATTCTGCTCGCAGGTTTCGCCATCAGATCAGCAAACACGCGCCGCACCGCTCGCTCCGCCTCAGCGGCGTAACCGGGGCGCTTTTTTGAGAGGTGAAGATCAGCCCAGCTGCTGAGGAGCTTGTCAAAGGTCAGCGACTTTTCCGCTCGCTCCATTTTGGCGTGTTCAATGGCCTTGATCCGCTCAGCACGCGGATTGATCCCGCCGGCGACCTTGCCAAGCCGTATCTTCGCCGCGTCGCGAGCCGCCTTGATCGTTATGCTGCCCCACAGGCCTAACGGCTCCCGCTGTTTCCGTTTGGTCGCGGGGTCAGTCCATTGAACAAGAAAGGTCTTCGACTTGGCCGTGACCCGTACGCCGAGGCCACGGACATCGGTGTCGAACACCAGCCGGTCTCGCTTGCCAGGTTCGACTGTCAGACTATCCAGAAGGTCCTCAGTGAATTTCGGCATGGATCACCTCGAACGTGCGAACGGACCCTTTGCGGACCCGGATCGGGTCGGTTGTTGTCGGTCCATGCCGTCGCAATATCAGGAGGTAGGCTGTTTATCCATTGATTAAATGCGCTAATGTCGACCTGTGACGGTTCATTGCGGACCCATATCGCTGACTTCGAATCTGAGGGTCGGGCGTTCGAGTCGCTCCGAGCGCGCCAAACTTCCGCCGGGGTTGTATCCACGTGCAGCCGAGGGTTGTGATCGCGACGACCGTATGGACTGACGACGGAGACCGGTGTTGTCTTAGACCCTCTCGGGTTTCGATGGAGACGCTCATGCGCCGACCGCTCACCTTCGTGCTCCACACAATGATCGGGCTCGTGCTCGCAGGCATGGCGGCCGCGGCGGTCTCGCCGGCGGAACCCTACGGATTGCGCGTTAAGCACGACCTCATCATCGGCGCGCCGCCGCAGCGGGTATGGGCGGCGATCGGCCGCGTCGGCGCCTGGTGGAACAGCGGCCACACGATCTCGGGAGACGCCGCCAATCTGCGCCTGGACCTCGAACCCGGCGGATGTTTCTGCGAGCGTTTTCCCGGCGGCGGCGGTGCGCACCGGATGGTGGTGACCGTTGTCGAGCCGGGCAAATTTCTGACGCTGAGCGGGGCATTGGGCCCGCCTGAGGAGGAGGGCGCGCCTTCCGGCCGACTGATGTTTACGCTCGCGCCCTCGGCTGGGGGCACGCGTTTGACGGTCACGTTCGAAGGTGGCGGCTGGGCGACCAACGGCTTCAAGGAATGGTCGGCGCCGGTTGACCGGGTGCTGGGCGAGCAATCCGCGAGACTGAAGCGCTATGTCGAGACCGGGCGGCCCGACTAGACACAGTTGAGCCCGCCGCCCTCTGATCTGTCGCCGCAGCGGTCTGAGCGTTCCTCGACTCAGACTCTTGGCGAGCGGTCTAGGCCCGGGCTGTGTGCCCCCGCGCCCGCATCGCCGGCGACTCGGAGAAATCGATCCATCCGCCCAGTCGGCCCGCCGTCAGGCCGCCGTCAACGACGATGTCGACGCCGTTAACCCAACCACAATCGCCGATGGCGACGAAGGCGATCACCTTGGCGATATCGTCGGGCGCGGCCGAGCGGCCGAGGTGGCTGTTCATCCAGGCGACCTGTTCGGCGCCGATCTGGGCGGTGAAGTTCTCGGTCAAACGTGTCTCCGTGCCGCCCGGGCTGACGGCGTTGACCCGCACACCGTTGGCCCGCGCCACCCCGGCGGCGCGATAGGTCCAGGCCACGACGCATTGTTTGGAAAAGGTATAGGGATCCTTTTCCCAAAGCGCGCCATTGGCGCGGCACCAGGCCAGGCCGGCGGCGAAGTCGGGAGTGTCCAGCAAGCCGTCGATTACCGCGGCTCGGCGCTGCCAGCCCTGAGCCGCCGTCGAGGCGACGTTGACGACACTGCCGCCCGCCGCCATGCGCGGCAGGATTCGCTGGGTCAGATGACGCAACCCGAGGAAATTCACCGCGATGACCGGCTCGGCCGGCCGTGGCCCGGGAATGCCGGCGACGTTGACCAAAGCGTCCCATGGACCGGGCAATGCCTCCAACGCCGCGTCGATGGCTGCCGGTTCTGCGAGATCGCAGCGGACGAAAGCCCCAACGCGGTAAGCGGGTTCGGCGACATCGAGGATCGTCACTGCAGATCCCATGTCCGCCAGCCTGGCGACTGTGGCCGCGCCGATGCCGGTGGCGCCGCCGGTGAGCAACACTTTTGGCGATTGCGTCGTCGCTTGCATCGATAATCCTCCCTGGCGCACAGTCCCGCAGGCGAAGAGCGCTGGCGGACATTCTCCACCAGAGCCTGGGTCGCCGTAAACACGTCGGGTGGATTTAGGCGCCGCCGGACACCCTGGAGCGAGACGAACTCATGTCGGACAGCGTGGATGGCGGGATGGCGAGCTTCGCAGGCAAGGTGGCGGTGATCACCGGCGGGGCGAGCGGCCTGGGCCTGGAGATGGCGCGCGCCCTGCGGCGCGAGGGCGCGCGGCTGGTGCTGGCCGATATCGAGGCGGGGGCGCTGGAGACGGCTGTGAAGGGGCTCGGCGGCGGGCCTGATGTGATCGGCGTGATCACAGACGTCGGCGACCGCGCCTCGGTTCAGGCCCTGTCGGACCGCGCGAGCACGGCGTTCGGCGGGACGGACATACTCTTGAATAACGCCGGGGTGGCGGTGTTCGGGCCGACGCAGACTCAGACCCACGAGGATTGGGAATGGTCGATGCGGGTCAATCTGTGGGGCCCCATTCATGGGATTGAGGTGTTTCTGCCCGGAATGATCGCCCGCGGCCAGGGCGGCCACGTCGGCTTCACCGCCAGCTTCGCCGGACTGGCGCCCAACAAGCACCTCGGTCCCTACAATGTTACGAAAGCCGGGGTGGTGGCTCTGGCCGAATCCTTGCGCAAGGATGTGCGCGGGACGGGGATCGGCGTCTCGGTGCTGTGCCCGATGCGGGTGGTGACCAACATCGACGCCAGCTATCGCAATCGGCCCGCTGAACTGGGCGGCGCGATCGCCAATACCTACAGCGACGAGGAGCGTGGCGCGCTGCAAGGCCGCACGCTCGAGGCCGGACCCGTCGCCGAGCTGGTGCTGGACGCCATGCGCCGCAACCAGCTGTTCATCCATACCCATACCGAGGCCGAGGCCCTGATCCGCCGCCGCGCCGACCGCATCCTGGCCGAGTTCGACCGCGCGCTGTAGTCGCGGGCGTGCATCCCTTGGGCCAGCCCGTGGCGGCGGGGCGCCCGCAAACGCGTCACGAACGCTGGCGGCGTTAGGTTGCTGTCGGCAAAGGCCAAGCGGGGCGATTGACGCAGGTCAACGCCGTGACTTGGAAATACGCCCATTGAGACCTGTCGCGAATTCTAGGGCGATCGCCGATTGTCGGCAAAAATGTGATTGCGGAGGTCCGAGACGTGACTGCGTCCAGATACGATCCGCGCCAGTGGATGTGGGGCGAGGCGATGGACGTCCTCGCCCGCGCCGAGCACTTGCACCGCCAGCTCTTTCGCGCCGGCCCGGCCGTGGGCGCCGGGCCCCGATGGGAGCCGCCGATGGATGTGCTGGAGACCGACGGCGAAGTCGTCATCATCGCCGCGCTCCCCGGGGTCCGAGAGCCGGAAATTTCTTTTACGAACGATGGGCGTGCGCTGGTGATTGCCGGGTCGCGAACTCTGCCGGCCGAACTCCGCACCGCGGTGATCCATCGACTTGAGCTGCCGCAAGGTCGCTTCGAGCGCCGCGTCGCTCTGCCGCCTGGGCGATACAGCCAGATTCTCCACCGCGCGCAGGATGGCTGCCTGATCATCCGCCTGCGCAAACAGGTCTGAGGTTCCGGCCATGCCCCCCGACGACGCAAGCCCCTCCAAAGACGCCTCAACCCCTGAAACCGCCGTGCCCGCAGGCGCCATGATCGTCGTGCCCATGCGCAACGCGGTCCTGTTTCCCGAGCTGGTGATGCCGATTTCCATTGGCCGCCCGGCGTCCATAGCCGCCGCCCAGCAGGCGGTGCGCGAAGAGCGGCAAATACTGGTGGTCATGCAGCGTGACGCCGACGTCGCGGACCCGGGGCTGACCGACCTGCATTCGATCGGCGTGGTGGCGAATGTACTGCGCTATCTCACCGCGGCGGATAACGAACATCATGTCATCTGCCAGGGCGTGCAGCGGTATCGCATCGACTCCATTGTGACCGACCACCCGTTCCTGACGGTGCAAGGCGCGCCGATCGCGGAGCCGACGACCACCGGGCCCGAGATCGAGGCCCGCTTCATGAATCTCCGGCGCCTGGTGTTCGAAATTCTCGACCTGCTGCCTCAGGCGCCCCCGGGTTTGCGCGAGACCGTGGCGGGAATCACGCGGCCTGGCGTACTGGCCGACATGGCCGCGGCCTATCTTGATGCAACGCCGGCGGAGAAGCAGGATTTGCTTGAGACAATCGATCTGGTCCCGCGGTTGGACAAGATCATCGCCCTGACCGCGCACCGCCTGCAGGTGCTGCGCCTATCGCACGAAATCGGCGCCCAGACCCAATCGACGCTCTCCGAGCGTCAGCGTCAGGCGATCCTGCGCGAACAGCTGGGGACGATTCAGAAAGCCCTCGGTGAGGGCGAAGGCGCCGCCGCCGAGATCACCGAACTCGAAGCCGCGATCACCAAGGCGGAGATGCCGCCGGAGGTTGAAACTCAGGCCCGCAAGGAGCTGCGCAGGCTGCAACGCACGCCCGACGCTTCGGGCGAATACGGCATGATCCGCAACTATCTCGACACGCTGATCGAGCTGCCGTGGGCGACGCCGCAGTCCCCTGAGATCGACATCGGCGAGGCGCGACGCATTCTCGACGCGGATCACTTTGGCCTCGAAAAAATCAAGACGCGAATCCTGGAATTTCTGGCGGTGCGCAAACTGGCGCCGCAGGGCAAAGCGCCGATCCTTTGCTTTGTCGGCCCGCCGGGGGTGGGCAAGACGTCTCTGGGACAATCCATCGCCAAGGCCATGGGCCGGAAATTCGCGCGCGTCAGCCTCGGCGGCCTGCACGACGAAGCCGAGATTCGCGGTCATCGCCGGACCTATATCGGCGCCCTGCCGGGCAACATCATCCAGGCGATCCGCAAGACCGGCGCTCGTGACTGCGTGGTGATGCTGGACGAAATCGACAAGATGGGCGCGGGGGTCCACGGCGATCCGTCGGCCGCGATGCTTGAGGTGCTGGACCCCGAGCAGAACGCCAGTTTCCGCGACAACTATCTCGCGGTTCCGTTCGATCTCTCCCGCGTCCTGTTTATCGCCACGGCCAACATGTTGGACACCGTGCCAGGTCCACTGCGCGATCGCATGGAGGTCATTTCGCTATCCGGCTACACGCCGGCAGAAAAGCTGCAGATCGCCAAGCGCTTCCTGATGGCCCGTCAGCTGGAGGCCAACGGCCTCAAGCCCGAGCAGGCGGAGATCGATGATAAGGCTCTGGTCCGTGTGATTGAGGCCTACACCCGCGAGGCGGGCGTCAGGTCGTTGGAACGGGAGATCGGCCGCCTGTTGCGCGGGGCGGCAATGCGGATCGCCGAGGGCACGGATGCGCACGTGCGCATCTCTGAGGACGATCTGGAGACGGCTCTAGGTCAGCGGCGCTTCGAGAGCGAACTGGCGATGCGGACATCGACGCCGGGTGTCGCGACCGGCTTGGCCTGGACTCCGGTGGGCGGCGACATCTTGTTCATCGAGGCGGCGATGCCGCCTGGCCATGGCAAGCTGATCCTGACCGGTCAGCTGGGAGAGGTGATGCGCGAGAGCGCCCAGGCGGCGCTCAGCCTGGTGAAGACCCAGGCGGCGGTGCTGGGTCTGGACCCTTCGGATTTCGAAAAGACGGATGTTCACCTGCACGTGCCGGCGGGCGCGACGCCCAAGGACGGACCAAGCGCCGGCGTGGCGATGTTCATCGCCCTCACCTCGCTCTTCAGCGGCCGGCCGGTGCGTAGCGACACCGCCATGACCGGCGAGATCAGCCTGCGCGGGCTGGTGCTCCCGGTAGGCGGAATCAAGGAGAAGGTTGTCGCCGCCGCGGCCGCGGGGGTGACCAGGGTCATGCTGCCCGCGCGAAATCGGCGCGATTTCGACGATATCCCCCGCGAAGCCCGCGACAAGCTCGAGTTCATCTGGCTCGATCGCGTCGAAGACGCCGTGGCGGCGGCCCTAGGTCCCGCGGCGGCGATAGATCCTATCGCGGTCGGCGCCTTCAGCGGGCCGTTGGAGTGACAGAAGGCTGATCCTAGAGCGCGATCGGTTCGTCGCTTCCGACGCTCAGTTCCCGCAAACGCCGTCGCAGGTCGTAGAGTTGGTCCAGCAGCATCAGGACGACCGGGAGGGCCGCCTCATTTATCTCCAGCTCGTCGCGCAGGTCACGGATCAGGCGAATTCGGGCGACGTCGATGTCGCGGAAAACGTAGCTGTCCGAGCCTTTGTCGGGACGAACCCACTCATTGGCGATCCAGCGGCGCACGTCCGCCTCCGGCAGGCCCGGCAGCTCGGTCAGCAGAACCTCGAAAGTGATCACGGCCGCGCCTCCATCCCTTGGCGGGGATTGACTGGATGTTCTGGTTTCCAGGATTCCAGGAACACCTTGAGTGCGTCGTCGGGCGGACCGAGCACGACGCGTAGGGCGACGTAGAGATCGCCTGCCGGCCGCCCTTGGCCGCCCGGCACGCCTCGGCCCCGCAGGCGCAACTCCGTGCCGGTGTCCGAAGCTGGCGGCACGCGCATCCGTACGGGCCCAGTGGGCGTCGGGACATCGACCATGCCGCCGAGCACGGCCTCGGTCAGGGTGACGGGCAGGTCAAGGCGGATGTTCTGGCCCTCGCGTCGAAACACGGGGTGCGGCGTGATGTGAATCTCCATCAGCGCGTCGCCCGACGGACCGTCATTGCGGCCGGGCCCACCTTGCCCGCGCAAGCGAAGGACCTGACCCTCGGTGACGCCTGGCGGAATCTTCGCTTCCAACGTGCGGCCATCGGGAAGGGTCAGGCGCTGGGTTGCGCCATTGAGCGCGTCGAGGAAGGCGACCGTCAGGGCATAGTGCTCGTCGGGGCCGCGACGTGGCGCGCGTCGCGCGTGACCACGCGCCTCGCCAAAGGCGGACCCGAAGAGCTCGGAGAGGTCGTCCACGTCCCACGACTCGGCCGCGCCGTGATTTCGGCTGTAGCGTCGGCCAGCGTCGGATTCGGCGAAGTCCCGGTAGGACGGATGCGGCGCGCGTTCATGTCCCGCGGCGTCGATCTCTCCGCGATCGAATTTTCCCCGCTTGACCGGGTCGGAGAGGATATCGTTGGCCGCCGTCACGGCCTTGAAGCTGTCTTCGGACTTCGTGCTCCCGGGGTTGAGATCTGGGTGGTGCTGTTTGGCGAGCCGGCGGTAGGCGCGGCGAATCTCATCCTGGGTCGCGGTCCGATCGACGCCAAGAATTTTGTAAGGATCCTCCAACCTGCCGGCCCTTTCGACGCGCCGCCATGATCGGGGTGGCGCGGGGCCATCGCTAAGGCGAGTGGAGACACCGCGCGTTGATCAGGATCATTTGCGGTGCGCGCCCGGACGGGCCGCGCATTCGCCATTCACCGTTGCTGCGCGGCCGAGAATGGGTAGGACGGATCGGGCAAGCCAATTCCGGTTCAGGGGGAAACCGCCACAATGACCGCGCCCAGCCAACCGATCATCATCCACCATATTGAAGGTCGCCGTTCGGAGCGGATCGCCTGGCTCTGCGAAGAATTCGGCTGGCCCTATGAGTTGCGGTACGTCCGCGGCGACCTGATGGGATCTTTGAGCGCTCTTGGCGAGGCGCACGTTATGCGCATGGCGCCGATCGTGGAGATCGGGTCGATCAAGATGGTCGAATCGGCGGCGATCCTCGAGTTTCTGCTCTTGCGTCATGGCGACGGCCGGTTTCGTCCGGCGGACGATGCGCCTGAGATGGCCGACTACTTGCAATGGCTGCACTTTGCCGAAGGCTCCGGCATGTTCCGCGCGCTGATCGAGCGCATGATCCTGCAGTTGACGAACAGCAAGCCGCCGGAGGAGGTGGCCTTCGTCTATGTCGGCGGCAGCCGGCGCGTACTCGACTTCGCCGAGGCCACCTTGCAGAGCCAACCGTACTTCGCCGGCGAGTCGTTCACGGCGGCTGACATCATGATGCACTTCCCTTTGCGCGCCGCGGGTCTGGTGCTTGAACCGGCTGCGGATCTGACATCGATATTCAGCGATACGCGCACCGGGCTGAGCGCCTACCCCAAGATCAACGCCTTCCTGGACCGCATCGTCGCGAGGCCGGCGTTCCAACGCGCCATGGCCGCCACCATGCCCGACGGGCCGCCAGCGCAATAGATCATGCCGGACATCGTTCTCTACGGGCCCCCGCTTTCCGCCTACGCCCAGGGGATCAAGATCGCGTTGGGGGAAAAGGGCGTCGCCTTCGAGGCGTGACTGCCTGAAAGGTCGGGCTGCTGCAGGATATGGCCGACAGCGACTAGCTGGTTTGATGGCTGGAAAGCGCGGGCGCCAGGGCGGCGCCCTATAAACAGGCTATGGGTCCGAGAGCTCGTCGCTGATCACCTCGAACCGGGTCAGGGTCGCCTGCCCAAAGGTGTAGGCGATGGCGACATCGTTGGCGTCGCGGCCCCGGGCGATCAGGACCCGCCCGGTGCGAGGGCGATT
>Ga0075029_100000302_pt1 | contig 27712 bp, 28 predicted proteins | sample LitLauG_LLR_2013_FD_71391 | JGI IMG/M metagenome (GOLD analysis project Ga0075029, IMG submission 71391) | Freshwater sediment microbial communities from North America - Little Laurel Run_MetaG_LLR_2013 | ecosystem: Environmental > Aquatic > Freshwater > Creek > Sediment | place: USA... | reverse complement strand
GTGGCCCGTCACGGGCGTGCCGCTGCCGTTCATCTCGTTCGGCGGTTCGTCGCTCGTGACGTCGCTCGTCGCCGTGGCGCTGATCGCCAACGTCGGGCGCTCGCGACGACGGCGGGCGTGAAGCTCGCGCTCACCGGCGGCGGCACGGGAGGTCACGTGTACCCGGCGATCGCGCTCGCCGAAGCGTTCGCGCGCGAAGCGGATTTCGCGCCGCTCGACGTGCTCTTCGTGGGGACGCGCGATCGGCTGGAAGCGCGGATCGTCCCCAAAGCCGGGTATCCGATCGCCTTCGTGCACGCCGCGCCGCTGACGCGCAAACTTTCGCTCGAGCTCGTCCCTATGGTCGTCGCGAACCTGGCCGGCATTTGCGAAGCGCTCGCCGTTCTGCACCGCGCGCGGCCCGACGTGTTGATCGCGACGGGCGGGTACGTCGCCTTTCCCGTCGTCGCGGCGCTGCGGCTCGTGCGCGCCCTGCGGCGTTCGCAGGCCCGCATCGCGCTGCTCGAACCCAACGCCGCAGCCGGCCTGACGAACCGTCTGCTGGCGCCGCTCGTCGACGAAATTTGGTACGCGACCGCGCCCCCGGACCGCCCGCTCGAGCCGCGCGAAATCGTCGTCGGCATGCCGGTGCGCGATTCGATGCGACGTCCCGAGGAACCCGAGCGCGCGCGCGTGGCGCTCGGACTCGACCCCGTCAAGACGACGCTCGTCGTGCTCGGCGGCAGCCAGGGCGCGCGCACGATCAACGACGCGGCCCTCGCGTTCGCGGCCGACGGGCTGCCCGAAGGCTGGCAAATGCTCGTCGTCGCGGGCGAGCGCGAGTTCGCGCGCTGCAAGGAACGCGCGCAGGACCGGCCGGGCGTTCGCGTCGTCGGTTATCTCGACGATCCGCGCGTCGCCTACGCGGCCGCGGATCTCGTCGTCGCGCGTGCGGGGGCGTCGACGCTCGGCGAACTGGCCGCGACCGCCACGCCCGCGCTGCTCGTGCCCTACCCGTTCGCGACCGACGACCATCAAGCGCTCAACGCGCGCGCTTACGCCGCGGGCGGTGCCGCGCGCGTCGTGCCCGATGCCGAACTCGACGCGCGCCGCTTGCGGGCGGAGTGCGAAGCGGCGCTCGCACCGGACGCGCGCGCGGCGCTCCGTGCGGCGGCGCGGCTCTTGGCCCAAAGCGATCCGCGCGCGGCGGTCGTGGCACGGGTGAAGCGCTGGCTCGCTGCGAACACAGCCGCCCCGTGAGGCTTTCGTCCGCGGTGCATTTTATCGGGATCAGCGGCATCGGCATGTCGGCGCTCGCGCGCATCCTCTTGCAACGCGGTTACCGGGTTTCCGGATCGTCCGATCGCAGCACCGCCCTGACTGAGGAACTGCACGCCGAAGGCGCGCGCGTCGCGATCGGCCACGCCCCCGGCAATCTGGGCGACGCGGAAACCGTCGTCGTCAGCACGGCGATCGGCGCGGGCAATCCCGAGTTGGTCGAGGCGCGCGCGCGCGGCCTCACCGTCCTGCATCGCGGCGCGCTGCTCGCGGAGTTGATGCACGAGCGGCGGGGCATCGCGGTTGCCGGCACGCACGGCAAGACGACGACGACGGCGATGATCGCCTGCGTGCTGGAAGCGGCCGGACTCGATCCGACGGTGGTGGTCGGCGGCGAACGCGTCGATACGGGCAGCAACGCGCGCGCCGGCGCGGGCGAGTGGTTCGTAAGCGAAGCGGACGAATCCGACCTGTCGTTTCTCGATTTGCGGCCCGAACTCGCGGTCGTCACCAACATCGAGAACGATCACGTCGATTCCGACGCGGAATTCGCGCGCATGTGCGACGCGTTCGAGCGCTTCGCGGCCGGCACGCTGCCGGGCGGCTGCGTGTACGTCGGGATCGACGAGCCGCACGCGGCGGCGCTCGCGGCGAGCACGCGCCGTGCGCGCACCCGGACCTTCGGCTTCGATGCGCGTGCGGACGTGCGTGCCGGCGGCGCGCGCTTCGCGAACGGCGGTTCGCGCTTCGCGGTGCTGCTGGACGGCACGCCTGCGGGCGAGATCGCGCTCGGCGTGCCCGGCACGATCAACGTGCTCGACGCGCTGCCCGCCGTCGCGATCGGGCTCGACCTCGGCGTGCCCTTCGCGACGATCGCCGCGGCCCTCGGCGCGTTTCGGGGCGTGCGCCGGCGTTTCGAGGTCGTCGCGCGCGACGCGCGCATGACGGTGGTCGACGATTACGCGCACCATCCGACCGCGGTGGCCGCCACGATCGCGGCCGCGCGCGAGGGCTTCGCCGGGCCGCTCGTCGTGGCGCTGCAGCCGCACCGCTACACGCGCACGCGCTACCTTGCCGGCGACTTCGCTCGCGCGCTGCGCGGGGCCGATCACGTCGTGCTGACCGACGTCTACGCGGCCTCCGAAGAGCCGTTGCCCGGCGTCGGCGCCGCCTCCATCGGCGAACCGCTCGCGGCGCTCGGCGGCGACGTCGCCTACGTGCCCGACGTTGCCGCTCTGCCCGCCTACCTGCTCGCGCACGCGCCGCCCGGAGCGCTCGTGCTGCTGCTGGGCGCCGGGTCGATCACGCACGCGGCGCACGAACTGGGCGCGTTGCTCGCGCGCGCGCCGGTGCCGGCGACGTGACCGAAGCGCCGCCGCCCGCCTGCGAATCCGCGCTCGGCGACGCCGATCGCGCGCTCCTGCGCGAAGCGCTCGGCGAGCGCGTGCGTTTCGACGAACCGCTTGCGCCCTACACGTCGTGGAAGATCGGCGGCCCTGCCGACGCGCTCGCCGAGGTCGACGATTCCGCCGCGCTCGCGCGGCTGCTGCGCGTGGTCTTCAAACGGCGCTTACCGTGGTTCGTCCTCGGGAGCGGCTCGAACTTGCTCGTCGGCGACGGCGGCATCCGCGGGGTCGTGCTGCGTTTGGGCGGCGAGTTCGCGAAGATCGAGGTCGCGCTCGAAGCGGACGCGGTCGTGGCGAGCGCGGGCGCGTCGGCGCCGATGCCGCTGCTCGTGGCGCAACTGGCGTCGCGCGGCGCCGTGGGCGTCGGGTCGCTCGCCGGCATTCCCGGCAGCGTCGGCGGCGCGCTGCGCATGAACGCGGGCACGGATCGCGAGATCGGCGAGTTCGTGCGCGACGTGTGGGTGCAAACGCCGGCAAAGCCCGAGCCGCATCCGGTGACGCCGCAATACTTCTACCGGCATACGACGTTGGCGCGCGACGCGGTGGTGGCGCGCGTGACGCTCGCCTTCGAGTGCGGCGATCCGGTGCGCGTGCGCGAGGAGATGCAAGCGAAACTGGTGCGGCGCAAGAACACCCAGCCGCTCAATCTGCCTAACGCCGGCTCGTGCTTCCGCAATCCGCCGGGCGACAAGGCGGGCCGGCTGATCGAAGCGGCTGGTGCGAAGGGTTGGCGCGAAGGCGGCGCGGAGGTGTCGGAGATGCATGGCAACTTCATCGTGAACCGCGGCGACGCGACCGCTTCCGACGTGGCGCGGTTGCTCGCGCGCGTGCGGCGCGCCGTCGCTGAGCGATTCGGCACGGAACTCGAACTCGAAGTGCACTTCGTAGGCGTCTTCGTATGAAGGGCGCGCGCGTCGCCGTCGTCATGGGCGGGCCAAGTTCCGAGCGCGCGGTGTCCATCGCCTCGGGTCAAGGCGTGGCGGGCGCCCTCGAACGCCTGGGCTACCGCGCGCAGCCGCTCGATTTCGACGGGCGCTTCGTCGAAGCGCTCGCGGAGTTCGCACCCGACGTGGTGTTCAACGCGCTGCACGGGCCGGGCGGCGAGGACGGCACGATTCAAGGCGTCTTGGAATGGCTGCACTTGCCCTATACGGGCAGCGATCTGCGCTCCTGCGCGCTCGCGATGGACAAGCACTTAACGAAAAAGCTGCTGTCGGCCGAAGGCTTGCCGACGCCCGCGTGGGACACGTTCGATTTCGAAGGCGGCACGCTGCCGCTCTTGCCCGGCTCGCTCAACCTGCCGCTCGTCGTCAAGCCGCGCAACGAAGGTTCGAGCGCCGGCGTGTCGCTCGTGCGCACGCACGAGGATTGGTCGCGCACGATGATCGCGATCTCGGAGCGGCGCTCGACGATTCTGGCCGAGGAGTTCATCGAGGGCCGCGAGTTTTCGTGCGGCGTGTTCTTCGAAACGGCGCTTCCCGTGGTCGAGATCGTGCCGCAGGATCGCCCCTTCTACGACTACGAGGCGAAGTACGCACCCGGCGGCAGCCGCCATGAGGTCCCCGCGAAGATCGATCACGATCTGGCGCACCGCCTGCAGATGCTCGCACACTCGACGCACCGCATGCTCGGCTTACGCGACTATTCGCGCACCGACTTCATCGTGACGGATGCGGGCCGGCCGTATATCCTGGAAATCAACGCGCTGCCGGGGCTGACCCCGACGAGCCTTTTTCCCGAGGAATGCGCGGCCATCGGCATCTCCTACGAGGCGCTGATCGACCGCCTGGTCCAAGCCGCGCTCGACCGCGGCCGGCAATTCGCGGACGCGACGTAGGCATCACGTCGGGCGAAGCATCACGAATTGCGCGTCGGCCGTACACGCCTCTTGGCGAAGCGCGCCGGAAGCGGTATGGTTGAAATAGCCGACGGGAAATACGGCATAGATCTCTAGGTCACCACATAGGATGGCCGATTTTGTGACCAAGCAAACCGGCGCACTTCTAACGACTAGCGCGAGCACGAGTGCGGCGGCGACGGCAAAGCTCCGCGCTGCCGCGCTCGCTAGCACCCTTGCTCTCTTTGGTCTCGTGTTGACGTCGCCTTCTAGTGCAGCGGTGCTTCCCGCCCGCCACTTATACGTTGCGGACGACGGTAATAATCAAATCGTCGAGTTTCCAATCCGCGCCGACGGATTGCCTTCGAAAAAACCCGATAACGTACTCAAGCTGGATGGGCCGCCCTACGGCTTAGCGTTAGATAGCGCTGAGAACCTGTACGTAAGCGTTGAGGCCCCCGCGAATAACGGTAACGTTATTGAGGTGTTTGCTCATGGCGCGAGCGGTTCGCAGAAACCGGAACGCGTCGTTTCTTTCGGCGTAAATACGTTTCCGCTCTACCTGGCGATCGATAACGCGCAGAATCTGTATGTTGACCTGGGCAACTTTGACATAGGAATTTACAATCTCGCGAAATCGAAGAACCCTATTGCGAACATCCCGATTCCGGATGTCATTCTAGACATGAAGCTCGACCGCTCTGGAGAGTTGTATGTTTCGGAAGAAAATCAAGTGGGAGTCTATTTACAACCGTTGTTGCGGCAACAACCGGACGGGCTCGTGTTTCCGCAGGGTGGATTCGAATACGCGATTATCGGCTCGATCGCGATCGACGATAATGCGGGCAAGCTCTACTTTCAGACGGCGCCGTTCGTCAACCAGCGGTGGGGCGAATTCGATTTCGCCGTGCGAAAGCTACCGGGATATGGGAATCAAAACCGCGGTAATGCCGACCCGCTGATCCTATCGGACGCGTGTGACGGGCCGGATCAGCGAGCGATTTCGTACGGGGCGGCGATTTCCGGACGCTACCTTCTCGCCGGCTGCGTCGGGAGCACGCCCGTTTTCGCTTTCGATAAAGACCGGTTCGGTCGCCGCTCGCCGGTCGAGGCGATCGGGTCGGGTTACGTTCAGGGGGAATCCGATATCATCGTCGGACCTTAAGAAAATCGGGCATTTTATCGTTCTCCGCGATCTCGCGGTCGAGCGTCGAGGCGCATGCCGCCTCGACGGCCGTGCACCGCTCGCCGGCTTCGTACACCATACTGAGCGCGGCGCTAGATGCATGGAAATCGCACCTACCCTGAGAAGCCTCGTCCAATGACCGGGACCTCCCGACGCACGGCCGAGCCGGCCCCGCGCTGATGCCGACCGCTCGGCGCGCGGCCGTCCTGCGCGAGACTCGCGAAACCAACGTCGATCTGCGGCTCGATCTCGACGGCGGCGACACCTCGATTGCCACCGACGTGCGCTTCCTCGACCACATGCTCGAGGCGTTCGCCAAGCACGGCGGCGTCGGGTTGACCCTGCGCGCGCGGGGAGACGGCCTCGACCACCACCACCTCGTCGAGGACGTGGCGATCGCGCTCGGCCAGGCGATTCACGAGGCGCTGGGCGAGAAGCGCGGCATCGCCCGCTTCGGCTCGATGGCGGTGCCGCTCGACGACGCGCTCGTGCTCGGCAGCGTGGACCTCTCGGGCCGCGCCTGGTCGAATTTCAGCGTCCGTTTCGGCGTCGAGAATTTAGGCGATCTCAAGACCGAGCTCGTGTCGCACTTCTTTCACAGCGTCAGCGAGAACGGCCGCTTCAACCTGCACCTCGTGCAGCTGGCCGGCACGAACTCGCACCACCTCTGCGAGGCGTCGTTCAAGGCCTTCGCGCGCGCGTTCGCGCAAGCGAAGTCGCAGACGGGCGACGTGACCGTTCCATCGACGAAAGGGCTCCTAGCGTAGCGTTATGGCCGAATCGATTCACAAGCCCGTTCAAGACGGCGAGGCCTACGAACTCGCGGACGGCAAGGGCAAGGCCCGCGCGCGCCTGCCGCTGCTCCACGCGACGCTCGGCGCCGACGCCGTCGACGTGCGCCACCTGCTCGACGACGCGAACCTGCTCACCTACGATCCCGGCTTCTCGAGCACCGCGAGCTGCAGCTCCGCCATCACCTTCGTCGACGGCGACAACGGCGTGCTGCTCTACCGCGGCTACTCGATCGACGAACTGGTCGAGAAGAGCTCGTTCCTCGAGGTGGCGTTTCTGCTGCTTTTCGGCGAACTGCCCTCGCAGGCCGAACTCGACCAGTTCGCGCACGACATCACGCATCACACGATGCTGCACGAGCAGCTCGCGAGCTTCTATCGCGGCTTCCGGCGCGACGCGCATCCGATGGCCGTCATGCTCGGCGTCGTGGGGGCGCTCTCCGCGTTCTATCCCGATTCGATCGACGTGTTCGATCCGCGGCAGCGTCTCATTTCGATCGAGCGCCTCGTCGCCAAACTGCCGACGATCGCGGCGATGGCGTACAAGTACACGATCGGCCAGCCGTTCGTCTATCCGCGAAACGACCTCGACTACTGTTCGAACCTGCTGCACATGATGTTCTCGGTGCCGGCCGAACCGTACGTGCCCAATCCCCTCTACGCGAAGGCCGTCAACGCGCTGCTGATCGTGCAGGCCGACCACGAGCAGAACGCTTCGACCTCGACCGTTCGGACAGTCGGCTCGAGCCGCGCGAATCCGTTCGCGTGCGTGGCCGCGGGCATCTCGTCGCTTTGGGGTCCGATTCACGGCGGCGCCAACGAAGCGGTGCTGACGATGCTGCAGCAGCTCGGTTCCAAGGACCAGATCCCCGATGCCATCCGCCGCGCGAAAGATAAGGACGACCCGTTCCGGCTGATGGGCTTCGGCCATCGCGTCTACAAGAGCTACGATCCGCGCGCCAAAGTACTGCGCGTGATTTACGATCAGCTGCTCGAAGCGACCGGCGTGAAGAACGATCCGCTCTTCGAATTGGCGAAAGAACTCGAGCACATCGCGCTCGAAGACGAATACTTCGTCAGCCGCAAGCTCTATCCCAACGTCGATTTCTACTCGGGCCTCATCATGAAGGCGCTGGGCATTCCGATCAACATGTTCACCGCGGTCTTCGCGCTGGCGCGCACGGTCGGCTGGCTCTCGCATTGGAAAGAGCTGATCGAAGACCCCGAACAGCGCATCGCGCGCCCGCGCCAGCTCTACGTGGGGCCGGCGAAACGCGACTACGTTCCCCCCGCGCATCGCGGCAGCAACGGCGCGTTGCCGAAGCTGCCCGCGGGCCCCGCGATGCCCGCCGAGCGCAGCATCGTCGGCGCGTAGCGCGCCGCTCGCCGTCGTCGATTACGGCGGCGGCAATCTCGGATCGCTCGTCGCGGCGCTGCGGCGGCGCGGCGCGTCGTTCGTGGTGACGGACGACGCCGCGACCGTCGCCGAGGCGCCCGCCGCGATTCTGCCGGGCGACGGCGCGTTCGGTGCGGTGATGGCGGCGCTACGGTCGCGCGGCCTCGACGAGGCGATTCTCGCGCTCGCGGCTGCCGGCAAACCGTTTCTAGGCATTTGCGTGGGGATGCAGATCTTGTACGAGCGCAGCGACGAACGCGGCGACCACGCCGGACTCGGTCTGTTCCCCGGAGCGGTGTCGCGTTTCGTTGCGGCGCCGCGCGTGCCGCACATGGGCTGGACCGAACTCGAAGTCACGCGGACGCACCCGTTCGTGCGCGGCTTGCAATCCGGCGCCTTTGCATATTTCTTACATAGTTATCGCGCGCCGGCGGACGCGCTGACGCTGGCGGCGGCGACGCACGGCGAGCGCTTCGCCGCGATCGCCGCGCGCGACAACGTGATGGCCACGCAGTTTCACCCGGAAAAGAGCCAGGCCACGGGCGCGCTGCTGCTCGATAATTTCATCGCGCTCTGCGCGGCTGCCGCACCGTGACGATCGTTCCCGCGATCGATCTGCGCGGCGGCCGCTGCGTGCGGCTGCTGCAGGGCGATCCCGCGCGCGAAACGCGCTACGACGGCGATCCGGTCGAGCGCGCGCGCACGTTCACCGCGGCGGGCGCGACGCGGCTGCACGTCGTCGATCTCGACGGCGCGCTCGGGACGGGCGAAAACGTCGCGGCGTTGCGCGCCATCTGCGCGGCCGTCGATATCCCCGTGCAGACCGGCGGCGGCGTGCGCAGCATCGAGGACGCGCGGTTGCGCTTGGCGTGCGGCGCGGCCTACGTCGTGCTCGGAACCGTGCTCGTCGAAGCGCCCGACCACGCGCGCCGCATCGTGAGCGCGCTCGGCTCGCGCGCGATCGCGGGCATCGACGCGCGCGGGTCGGAGGTGGCCGTACGCGGCTGGCAGCGGCCGTCGCCGCTCGCACGCGACGCGCTCGTCCGCGATGTGCTCGGCTGGGGCGTCGAACGCATCGTGTTCACCGAAATCGCGCGCGACGGCGCGGGCACGGGGTACGATCTCGCGGCGCTCGCGCACGTCGCCGCGCTCGGTCCCGTTCGGGTGACGGCCAGCGGCGGCGCCAAAACGATCGACGACTTGCGAGCGCTCGCGCGCGCCGTGCCCGCCAACGTCGATCACGCGATCGTCGGCCGCGCGCTCTACGAGGGGACGCTCGACCTCGCCGCGGCGATCGCCGCGCTCTCCGCGCCGGCGTAACGGCGCGGCAACGTCTCCGGCAAGCGGGCGACGATCTCGTAGCCGATCGTTTGTGCCGCCGCGCCGAGCTCGTTCGCGTCGATCCGTTCGTCGCCGTCGGCGCCGATTAGCGTCACGGTCGCGCCGGGACGGGCCTGCGGCACGTCCGTCACGTCGACGAAGGTCATGTTCATGCATACGCGCCCCACGATCGGCACGCGCCGCCCGCCGACGAGCGCTTCGCCCGCGTTGGAAAGCGCGCGCGGCACGCCCTCCGCGTAGCCGATGGGAAGCACGCCGATGCGCGACGGGCGCTGCGTGCGAAACGTGCAGCCGTAGCCGACGGAACGTCCCGCCTCGACCTCGCGCACGACGACGAGGCGCGTTGTCCACGAAAGCGCGGGTTCGAGTTCGAGGTGCGGCGGCGCGGCGGCGCGCGTTTCGGCGGAAGGCCAAATGCCGTACGTGGCGATTCCGGGGCGCACCATGTCGAGTCGCAGGCGCGGATAGAGCATCGCCGCCGCCGAGGCCGCCGCGTGACGCACGACGCCGTCGCGCCGCAGCGCCGCGTCGAGCGGTTCGAGCGCGCGTTCGAAACGCTCGAGTTGGCCGAGCGTGAAGGCCGATTCCAACTCTTCGGCTGCGGCCAGGTGGGTGAAGACGCCGCGCACGTCGAGCGCGGCATCGGTCAGGTACTCCGCCACGACGTTCGCGGCGCGCGCGGCGTCGATGCCCAGGCGCGTGACGCCCGTGTCGATCTTGGCGTGCACCGCGAAGGGCGCGCCGGCCGCGCGGGCCGCGCGCGCGACGTCGCGGGCGAATGCGCCGTCGCTCCACAAGGCGATCGCGGCGCGCGCTTCGTGCGCGGCGGCGAGTTCGTCCGGCTCGACGGGACCGAGCACGAGGATCGGCGTCGCGACGCCCGCCGCGCGAATAGCAAGCGCTTCGTCGACGCGGTACGTGCAGAACGCGTCCGCTTCGTCCGCGAGCGCGCGGGCGATCTCCGGCAGACCGTGCCCGTACGCGTTCGCCTTCACGACCGCCGCGTACCGCGCGGGGCGCACCAACTCAGCCAGCCGCGCGACGTTGCGCCGGACGGCCGCGAGGTCGATCGTCAGTTCGCTCGCGATCACGCCGCCTCAGCCTTCGGTTCGAGCAGCCGTTGTGTGACGTACGCGACGGGAATACCGAAGAAAGCGACGTGCGCGACGAACGAATTGGCCAGCATCGCGGCGCTCGGAATCCGGTAGATGTTGGCGGCGATCTGCACCAACTGCATCGCGACCATGACGACGATGCCGAACACGATGCCCGAAACGAGCGGCCGCTCGCGCACTTGCGGCGTGCGCGCGGCCGCGTAGGCGTAGCCGATGCCCCAGGTCAGCGATACGGCCACGTGCAACGCGATGCCGAGCGGGACGCCGACGGGCGACGCGTACGCCGCCGCGCCGAGCACGCCCGAGGCGATGTGGCGGTAGAAGCCGTCAAACGTGAGCGCGCGCACACCCGCGACGACGGTCAGCAAGAGGTATGCATCGAGCGTAACGGCGCCGACGAGCCCGGCCGCGATGCCGGGCCGCACGTACGGCGGCGCGGAGAGTGATCCCGATTGCATTCGCGCACGCTTCGACGGATTGGCAGGAGGTGCCCGCGAAGCATCTCGACGTGCCTGGAAAGCGGCTCAGTCCGACGTATACTTCCCCACCGATGCCCCCGCCGCAGTCGCTCGGGATCGGCAACGCCGTGTTCACGATGTTCCTTGCGACCGTGGGCTACTTCGTCGCGGCGTTCGCTTTTCTCATCGTGCAGCGCGTCGCGTCGCTGCCGCAGGGCGAGCTTTGGGAAGAGTCGGGTTTCCACGGACCGCTGCTCTACGGCCTGGTCGCCGGCGCCATCGGCCTGCTCTCCGTCCCGTATTGGAATCGAGAGTGGGATTCGAGCTTGCGCGCACTGTCGTTCTTCAGTTCGGTTTTGCTCTTCGCGTATGCGTTCTTTCAGGCGACGGGCATTCTCGATCCGAACATTCCGCTGCACGCGTTCATGCACTACCTCGTGCAGCCGGTGCGGACGCAGCTACGGTTCTAGCCCGCCCCTAGGGCGGAGGAAGCAATGCGCGCTCGGGCGGCGAAGGGCCCGAAATGTTCAGACGTCTCGCCTATGCGCTCGTCTTTTTCGCGCTATTCCAGTGCCTGTACGCCGCCCCCGTCCGGGCCGGCACGACGGGAGCGCTCGTCGGCCGGGTGGTGGACGCCGCGACGAAATTGCCCCTGGCCGGCGCGACGATCACGGCCGTCTCGCCCTCGCAAAGCGCGACCACCAAGAGCGACGCGGGCGGCAGCTTCCGGTTTCTGACGCTCGCGCCCGACACGTACGTGATCGGCGTCGAGCGGCCGGGCTACGACGCGGTCTCCGTCTCCGGCGTGACGGTCGTCGCCGACCAATCGCAGACGCTGCCGATCGCGCTCGCCAAGACGCTGCGCACGATCGGTGCGGTGACGTCGCGCGCCGCGAACGAACTGATCAAACCGGGCACCACGAGCGACGTCTACTCGGTCAACGCCGCCGGCGCCGAAGCCGCGCAGACGCTGGGCGGACCGGGCGGCCTCAATAGCGCCTACAGTGCGATCGCCTCGGTGCCGGGCGTAAACGTGCAGCAAGGGCAGCAGGGCTGGTTTCAAACGGTCAGCATCCGCGGCGGCGACATCGACCAAGTCGGCTACGAACTCGACGGCTTGCCCGTCAATCGCGTGTACGACAACGCGCCGCAAACGGTGCTCTCCAATATCGGCCAGCAAGAGTTGCAGGTGTACACGGGCGGCACGCCCGCTTCGGCCGATGCCTCCGGCATCGCGGGCTACGTCAATCAAGTCATTCGCACGGGCACCTATCCCGGCTTCGTGACGGCCAACGTGGGCGTCGGCGGCCCCGCGTTCTACCACAAGCTCTCGTTTGAATTCGGCGGCGCATCGTCGAACCGGCTGTTCTCGTACTACGTCGGGTTGGCGGGCGTCAACCAAGATTACCGGTACGTCGACCAATTCAACGGCGTCAGCGACCCGCAGCTCTTCTACCCCGTCTCGCTGCCTTCGTCGAGCCGTTTCAACGTGTACGACGGCTCGGGGCCCGGCGGTGCGTGGCGCGTGGGGCCCGGCGTCACCTACGGCATCTCCAACACGACCGATCGCGAGAACGTCGTCAACCTGCACTTCGGCATCCCGCACCATAACGACGGCGGCAAGGACGACGTTCAGCTGCTGTACCTCACGAGCGAAATCGTCGAATCGTATTTCAGCTCCGTCAACGACCTCGGCGGACCGGGCAACGTCGTCAACGCGGTCGGCAACGGCGGCAACGCGTTCTGGCACGACGGATACAACTACGGCGGCCCGCTCTTCGCGCCGGTCGATCCGGCCGCGATCCAAGCGGATTACTTCCCGAACAGTCCGCAAGCGCGGGCCTTCGAAGCGAACTCGAGCAACAACCTGCGCGACTACAGCGATAACGGCGTGGCGATCGCGAAGATTCAGTATCAGCGCAACTTCGACGCCAAGTCGTACCTGCGGATCTACGGCTACACCGAATACTCGAACTGGTTCATCGGCGGGCCGGCCAATCAGCAGTTCACGAACTCGTACGGCGGCGAGCTCAACGATTACGAGTTGCCCAGCCACACCTTCGGGTTTAACGCGAACTACTCGAACCAGCTTTCGGACAAGCACCTGCTCTCGCTGACCGGCTCCTACACCGCCGCCGAACTGCAGCGGCGCTACACGTACGGCTGGCCGGGGAACAGCATCGGCGCACCGATCAGCAATCTCGTCGGGCCGGGCGGCCTGTGCTACGATCCCACGAAGCGCTTGCAGACGAGTTGCTTCGGCGGCGCGCGCGGCACGCTGCCCGATTACGCGCCCGGCCAACCGGCCGACCCCAACTACTCATTGCCCACCGGCTCCGTCGCGGTGACGACGCCGGGCGGACAAGCCGCGACCGCGACGTGGCTCGCGACCGACAACGGCCTCGGCACTACGCCGCTCAATCGCGTCGCGCCGGCCTTTACTGCAGCGGCCGTGACCGACCAGTGGCGGCCGAACGATCGCACGACCGTCACCATCGGCGCGCGGCTCGAAGATTACGACGACCGGCTCGCGGACACGTCGGGCGGCGCCGCGCGCGCCTTCTGGTTCGCGGCGTACGATAACGAAACGTGCTTCAAGCTCGGCGTCACGAGCGTCCAGAGTTACGGGCCCGGCGCGACCAACGCGAACTGCGCGGCGAAGTTCGGCCCCGGGTACCAGCAGGCGAACCTGCAAAACGCGCAGGCGTCCAACGTGACGGCCACGATCTTCGAGCCGCGGTTCGGGGCGACGTACTCGCTCGATCCCGACACCGTACTGCGCGGCTCGTTCGGCGTCTACGCCCGCGCCGTCAACACGTCGTGGCTGCAGTACAATTCGGTCAACTCGAATCTCGCAAGCTTCATCGGCAACAACTTCATGTCGCTCGGCTACAACACGCCGATCCACGATCTGCGGCCGGATACGTCCTACAACGCCGACTTCTCGCTCGAGAAGCACTTGCACGGCACGGACCTCTCGTTCAAGCTCACGCCGTTCTATCGCGCGACGAAGAACCAATTGCAGCCGGTGCCGATCGGCGCGGGCGGCGTCGTCTCCGGTTTCAACGTGGGCCAGCAGACGTCGACCGGCGTCGAATTCGCGCTGAAGAAAGGCGACTTCGCGCGCGACGGCTTCTCGGGGCAGCTCGCGTACACGTACACGCATAGCCGCATCACGTATAAGAACTTCCCGTCCGGCACGAACGTGATCGACACGCTCAACCAATACGTCTCGGAATACAATTCCTATACGTCGGCTTGCGCCAAAGTGACGGCCGCCAACGCCGCGCTGTGCGGGTTGACGCCGGGCGCGACCAATCCCAATGCGGCTCCGTCGTTTGCCGCCGTCGACCCCAACGGCGCCCCGACGACGATCGCCAACCCGTACTACAATCAGCCCGCGCAGCCGCTCTTCGACCGCAACGGCTCGTACACGACCTACGATCAGATCCCGCAGCCGTTCACGGGCGAGAACGGCTACGAAACGCCCAACGTCGCGTCGCTCATCCTGAACTACAAGCACAAACAAATCACGCTGACGCCGAGCCTCACCTACAGCTCCGGCGCGAAGTACGGTTCGCCGCTGGCGTATCCGGGGTACATTCCGAGCGCCTGCGCGACCGTCGGCGCCGTCGGCACGGCGGGCAGCACCGTCGTCAACCCGGCTTCGTGCGCGGGCTCTTCAAAGTCGGCCGGTCTGCCGTTCTTGCTCATTCCCGACACGTTCACCGGCCGCTTCGACACGCTCGGGGCGTTCGACGAGCCGCAGCGCATCACGGTCAACTTCGCCGCGTCGTATCAGGCGAGCAAGAACGTCAAGTTGACCCTCGCGCTGACCGGCCTCGTCGACGCGTGCATCCAGCGCGGCTACGCGTGGGACGACAAGAACGTCTGCGTCTATTCGCAATTACCCTCGGGCGGGAACGCCTTCGGACCGTCGGGGAATTTCATTCCGCTGGCGAACACGCCTATCCAATTCAAGTACCCTTACGGCGTGTTCAACAACAACCTGAACACGGGATTCGTCGGGACGCCGATCCCGTTCGACGCCTCGTTTAACGTCCAAATCAAGCTTTAGCATTCGCGCGTTACGGAAGGACTATCGATGATCGACTCCCTCAAGAAGGCCGGCACCGCGTTGCTCGGCGCGGCGCTCCTCTTCGCGGGTTCGGGTGGGGCCGCGTCCGCCTCGGACAAGAGCGACGTCATGGCAACGGTGAATCAGTTCATCGACGGCTTCAATAAAGGCGACGAGAAGAGCGCCTTGGCCGCTTGCGCGCCGCACGCCGCGATCATCGACGAGTTTCCGCCGCACGCCTGGAGTTCGTGTTCGGAGTGGGCTGCGGCTTTCGCGGCCCAGGCGAAGAAAGAGGGGATTACGGAGCCGGTCGTGACGCTCGGAACGGCGCGGCACGACGAGGTAACGGGCGACCGCGCGTACGTCGTCACGCCGGCTACGTTCGCATTCAAGTTGCACGGCAAGCCGACGACGGAGACGGGCGCCGTCTTCACCGCGGCTCTGCAGAAGACCGCGGGCGCGTGGCACATCACCGCCTGGACGTGGAGCGAAGGGCACTAAGTCTGCGACGATTCGCGTGAGTTAGGAAAAGCAGACGCCGAACCGCGCCTGCAGTTCGCGCCGTCCGAGGCTCGTAAGCGCGAGCGCTCGGCAATCGTCGTGCTGCGTAACCCAACGTTTGCGCAAGGCCGCCCCAAGCAGAGCCGCACCAAGCGCGCCGCCGACGTGCGGCCGCCGTTCGCTCCAATCGACGTAGCCGTAAGCGAAGCGGCGTCGCAGCGTGCGCAACTGCGCGACGTCGATGCCTAGCGGCTCGAGCGCTCTACTGCCTCCGGCGCTCACCGTGTAGCCGGCGCCGGGTTCCGCACTCACCACGAGCCACCCCGCGGCGAGGAAGCGATCGTGAACGGCGACTGCGACGGCGCCCGCCATGTGGTCGTAACACGTTCGTGCGGCGCGCAACCGGTCCGGCGTTTTCGCGACGAAGACGGACGACGTTCCGGCGATGACGCTCAAACCTTCGAGCACCGCGGCCACGGCCGGATCGGCGAGCCGGTAGTAGCGATGTTTTCCCTGGGCGACGACCGACACGAGCCCCTCGCTCGCGAGGCGTTGCAAATGGGTGCTGGCGGTCGAAGGGCCGACCTCGGCGATGACCGCCAACTCCGTGCTCGTTCGTGCACGGCCGTCCATGAGCGAATAGAGCATCCGCGCGCGAGCCGGCTCGCCTATGGCCGCCGCGACGCTCGAGGCCGCGACGTCGGCTCCGTCCTCTGCAATCATAGTTTGATGATAGGCGAAGCGTGGTTGCGCCGCAAGGGTTACCGTGCGGCTATGCTGGCCTGCATCATTCGCTACCAAATCGACCCGTTTCAGCGCGAAGAGTTCGAGACGTACGCCGCTGCATGGGGCCGCATCATCCCCGCCTGCGGCGGCCGCCTCATCGGCTATTTTCTTCCCGCGGAGGGGACGAACGACATCGCCTGGGGCTTGATCGCGTTCGAAAGCCTCGCCGCGTACGAAGTCTACCGCGCCGCTTTGAAGAACGATCCGGAGGGGCGCGAGAATTTCGAGTTCGCGCGCAAACGTCGCTTAATCTTGCGCGAAGAGCGCAACTTCGTCGAGGTAGTAGATGGAACGTTCGGCAGCGCGGCAACGTGAAAAGGCGACCGCGTTTCGCGCCTTGCACGAGCGCGCGGGCGCGTTCATCATGCCGAACCCCTGGGACGCGGGCTCGGCGAAGCTGCTGACGCATCTCGGTTTCGAGGCCTTGGCGACGACGAGCGCCGGCGCGGCATTTGCCGCGGGCAAACGGGATAACGCCCTCGGTCGCGGCCAAATGATGGAGCACGTCGCCGCCGTGGCCGCCGCGACGCCGCTGCCGGTCAGCGGCGACCTCGGCAACGGTTTCGGCGACGCGCCGGAGGTGGTGGCCGAAACGATACGGCTCGCGGCGTCGTCCGGTCTGGTCGGCGCGTCGATCGAGGATGCGACGCTGGATCCGAGCGCGCCGATTTACCCGTTGCCGCTCGCGGTGGCGAGGATTCGAGCCGCGGTGGAGGCCGCGCGTTCGCTCGACTTCCCGTTCGTGCTGACGGCGCGCGCCGAGAACTACTTGTGGGACCGCGAGGACCTCGACGATACGATCGAGCGGCTGCAGGCCTACGAAGAGGCGGGCGCCGACGTGCTTTACGCGCCGGGCCTGGTCGAGAAAAGCGATATCGCGGCGGTCGTCGCGGCGCTGCGGCGGCCGCTCAACGTCTTGGCGGGCATCGGCGGCATGACCCTTGGGGCAAGCGAACTTGCCGCCCTCGGCGTGAAGCGCATCAGCGTCGGCGGGGCGCTGACGCGCGCCGCCTTAGGCGCGTTGCTCGCCGCCGGCCGCGAAATGCGCGAACGCGGCACGTTCACGTTCGCGGACGGGGCGCCCGCCTTCGGCGACCTGAGCGCGATTTTCGCGTCTGAGCCTTGATGTCAGCGATGCGTTGACAGACAACATCAACTCAACATAAAATGTTGAGTGATGGGTACACCCCGCTGGTCGCCGATGGTAACGCGCTTGGGTGCCGCACGCGACGCCGCCGGCTTGCAAGACGTGCATCCGCTGCTCGCACGCCTCGTTCGGTCGTATAACGCGAGCACCGTCGCCTCGATCGTGAACGTCGATCGCGCGCAGGTGTCCCGCTGGATGTCCGGTCGCGATCCGATCAGCGAAGAGATGTCGGCACGCATCGCCGCGGTCCACGCCGTGCTCTTGCGCGCACACCAGGTCCTCACCGCGAAAAATGTCGCGTCGTGGTTGTTCGGTTCGGAGCCGCTGCTCGGCGGAGCGCGGCCGATCGACGCGCTCGCCTTGCGAGGCGCGGGACCGGTGCTTGACGCGCTCGACGGAATTGAAGACGGCGCCGTCGCCTGAGGACGCTTCTCTACCGCGCGTTTCGCAGCGACGCCGCCGCCGCGCCCGGCGAACGCGGAGGCGCTCTCTACGTCCCGCCGTCACGGTCCTCCAATCGTATTGCTAACGTCGGACTCTACGACGAACTGTATCTTGCCGATAGCGCGGCCGGGGCGATCGGCGAGACGTTCGGCCGCTTTCCGCTGTGGGTCGACGCAATGTTCGAACACTCGCGCGGCCGCTACGCCTTAGCAACGTTCGCCCTCTCGGAAGTTCGCATCTGCGATCTCGACGACGCGCCCACGCTCGTCCGGCTTGGCCTGAAGCCGACGGACGTGATTACGCGCACGCGCGCCGTCTCGCAAGCGTGGAGTCGCGTCATTTTCAGTGAACGCCGTTGGACCGGAGTATCGTGGTGGTCGTACTACCTCCCCGAATGGGCGAACGTGGCGCTCTGGGATACGGCTGGCCTCGAGCTCGAGCGCGTGGAAGAGCTGAACGTCGCGAGCCCCGACGTGCGAACCGCTGCCCGCGCGCTGACGCGCGTGACCGCTTGATTCTCGCGCGCTGAAGTCTTCCGGCCTCGTAGCCCCGCGATGCCGATGTTCGGCGCCGGCCGGCAGGTCGGAACGCTCATCTTCGCAGACGGCGCGCCTTCGCCGACCGCGGAGCGAGTTGACGCCGTGCGCCGCCGAACCTAAGATTGCGAGGTGGAAACGCCTCTTCGGTTTCGATTTCGGTGGTCGACGAAAAGAGTATTGCACGCCGCGGCATGGTTGCTTTTTGCACCCGGCTTGACCGGCTGTGCCTCGCGCGCCCAAGCGCAAACCGATGGCGGCCTGAACGGCGCGGCGCGATTATTTATCGGACAAGGTTACGAGCGCCAGAGTTTGATTCTCAACGCCGGCGGTCGCGTCGTCGGTATGGCCGCTGCTCCCGACGGAGACTTCGCGGTCGACGACGACGGAACGCTTTACGACACGCCCATTTTTCCCGACGGTGGCTCGAACCGGATTTGGGTACTCGCGCCGCCGTATCACGTCAGTAAAATCATTCGCTTTGACGATCGATTGGGCTCCCCGCATTTCAGCGTTGCGGTCGATCCAAGGCAAGGCCTTTTTGCGATCGGCGGATATTATTATCAAGTCGGCGGAGGTGCGGTCAACTACGCATATTTCTACAGGCGCGGCGCCACGAAGCCGTGCGCGACTCTAGGTCACGCCGATATCGCCCTTCGTTACGGTGCCGCTTTCGATCGGGAAGGTCAACTTTTCTTCGGCGCCAGCTTTTCGTCCGAACCCGGCGTCGCGATAATTCCCGGCGGATGCAAGGCGACCAATCTGATCGCGGCAGTCTTTCCTAAGAATCCGATGTTTTACTTGCAGAATCACTTGCAGTTCAACGCCGATGATGATTTAGTCGTCGGCGATGTTCTTAGCGGCCACATCCTGACCTACAAGCATCCCGTCAACGGATTCTTCGGCCAGCCAATTCGAACGACGATCCTCAAGACGCGCTTGCCCGAGCGGGACGTTCCCTATTTCCTCTGCCTGACGGGCGATGGTTCGCATCTGTGGGCGAACTACGGGCCGAACGCCATCGCCGAATATCGCTACCCCGCAGGCGGGCTGCCGGTGAAGGTCGTGGCCGTTTCGAACGCATACGAAGGCGCCACCTTTCCGCCGCTCGTCCCGTAGCGCTGCCGTTCGATACCGTAGCCCCGGCGAGCCGCCGCGCGCGCGGCGCCGCGGCATGGGTCTTTCGGGCAGATCGCCGCTTATTCGGGCAGCCGGCCTATCTCGGGCAAAGCCGCCCGAAGCCCTTGCACTCTCAACCCGAGTCTGCTAAGATTTCAGGCGGTCGGCAGTAGGCTGCTACGAGTGCTAGCCACCATTTTACCCGTGTTCTAGGAGGTTTTTCGTGAATCTGCGGCCTTTGGGCGATCGTCTGGTCGTCGAGCACGTCGAGCAAGCGGAAAAGACGTCAGGCGGCGTCTTCTTGCCCGACACCGCCAAAGAGAAGCCCCAAGAGGGCCACGTTCTGGCGGTCGGTTCCGGCCGTACGCTCGACAACGGCACCAAGCTCGCGATGGACGTCAAAGTCGGCGACAAGATCATTTACTCGAAATATAGCGGCTCCGAGATCAAGATCGAAGGTAAAGACTACCTGATCATCTCGGAAAAAGACGTGCTGGCCGTCTTTAGCGACGCTAAAGTTCCGGTGGGAGTATAAACGACAATCATGGCTGCTAAAGAACTCGTTTTCGACGAGAACGCTCGTCGCGCGCTCGAGCGCGGTGCGAACATCCTGGCCGACGCCGTCAAGGTGACGCTCGGACCCAAGGGCCGCAACGTCGTGCTCGACAAGAAATTCGGTTCGCCGACGATCACCAACGACGGCGTGACCATCGCGAAGGAAATCGAACTTCCCAACACGTTCGAGAACATGGGCGCGCAGCTCGTCAAGGAAGTCGCTTCGAAGACGAACGACATCGCGGGCGACGGCACGACCACGGCGACGGTGCTCGCGCAAGCGATCATCCGCGAAGGTCTGCGCAACGTCACGGCCGGCTCGAATCCGCTGCTGATCAAGCGCGGCATCGACAAGGCCGTCGAACTCGCGGTTTCCGAGATGGAAAAGCTCGTGCAGAAGGTCGACACGCCCGAGAAGATCGCGCAGGTCGCCTCGATCTCCGCGAACGATCCGGAAATCGGCGGGCTGATCTCGCAGGCGATGCAGGCCGTCGGTAAAGACGGCGTCATCACGGTCGAAGAGTCGAAGACGACCAAGACCGAAGTCGAGACCAAAGACGGCATGCAGTTCGACAAGGGCTACATCTCGCCGTACATGGTCACCGACAGCGAGCGCATGGAAGCGACGCTCAACGATCCGTACATTCTCGTGACGGAGCGCAAGATCTCGGCGATCGCCGATATCCTGCCGCTGCTCGAGAAGATCGTCCAGGTCCAGAAGCCGCTCTTGCTGATCGCCGAAGACGTCGAGGGCGAAGCGCTCGCGACGCTCGTGGTCAACAAGCTGCGCGGCACGTTCACGACCGTTGCGGTCAAAGCGCCGGGCTTCGGCGATCGCCGCAAAGAGATGCTCAAGGATATCGCGACGCTCACGGGCGCCACGGTCATCAGCGAAGAGCTCGGCCTCAAGCTCGACAAGGTGACGCCGGATCTTCTCGGTCAGGCCAAGACGGTCAAGGTCACCAAGGAAGAGACGACGATCGTCGACGGCAAGGGTAAGCCCGATGCCATCAAGGGGCGTATCGAGCAGATCAAGCTTCAAATTGAAGAGACCGACAGCGACTTCGATCGTGAGAAGCTCCAGGAGCGCCTCGCCAAGCTCAGCGGCGGCGTCGCCGTCGTGCAAGTGGGCGCGGCCACCGAAACGGAACTCAAAGAGAAGAAGCACCGCATCGAGGACGCGCTCTCGGCGACCCGCGCGGCCGTGCAGGAAGGCATGATCCCCGGCGGCGGTTCGTCGCTGGTCCACGCGATCAAGGCCCTCGAAACGCACGTCCACGGCAACGGCACCACGGGCGCCCACGACGAGAAGATCGGCTGGGACATCATCCGCCGCGCGCTCGAAGAGCCGCTCCGTCAGATCGCCGAGAACGCCGGCTACGAGGGTTCGGTCGAAGTGCAGCGCGTCAAGGGTTCGAAGCCGGGCATGGGCTTCGATGCGATGACGGGCGATCTCGTCGACATGCTCAAGGCGGGCATCGTCGAGCCGTTCAAGGTCACCCGTTCGGCGCTTCAAAACGCCGCGTCGATCGGCTCGCTGATCCTGACGACCGAGACCCTGATCGCCGACAAGCCCGAGCCGAAGAACCAGAACGGCGCCGGCGGCCCCGGCGGCGGCATGGGCGGCATGGGCGGCGGCTACGACATGATGTAATCTCGCGCGAGCGAGAACGCATCGGTTCGGCCGAAGCAGCAAGGGGGCCCCGCGGCAGCGCGGGACCCCTTTTTTGTCCGTTTCGCGCTTTACACACGCGGTGATTAAGGTGTGAGTATCCTAGCCGCCGCCCCGCGTGGAGTCGGCCCGGAGGTTGGCGAATCGCAAGGGCTCCTGGCCCCCTGCCGATTCGGAGTCGTTCCCCGTGAAGCTGCACGTCGCGCTCACCGTTTCCATGCTGCTCGCGGGCGGCGCGCCCGCGCTAGCCGCCGCTCCTCCCGCCGGCACGTACACGTTCCACTACGATAACGCCCGCACGGGCTGGAATCCGGCCGAGAAGACGCTCGACGTGGCCACCGTTTCGTCGGTTCGCTTCGGCCGGCTCGGGACGTTGCCGACCGACAGCGTGGTCTTCGCGGAACCGCTCTTCGTGCCGGGCGTCAGCGTCGGCGGCACGGCGCACGACCTGGTCGTCGTCGCGACCGAGAACGACACCGCCTACGCCTTCGACGCGACGACGGGCACGCAACTCTGGAAGCACTCGTATCTCTCCGGGAATCAGGTGCCGCAGCCGATTAGTTCGGTCAACGGCTGCACGCAGATCACCCCAACGATCGGCGTCTCGTCGACGCCCGTCGTCGACCCGGCGACGCACTCGCTCTACGCCGTAGCGAAATTCCTCGATCCCAAAGATCGGACGTACCACGCGCAATTGCGCTCGCTCGACCTCGGAACCGGGAACGAGAACCGTCGTCCCGTCGAAATCGCCGCGTCCGTCACGCTCAACAACGGCAGAGGCGCGAAGCACCGCTTTACGCCGCAGTGGCAGCAGCAACGCGCGGCGCTCTTGCTCGAGCGCGGCGTCGTGTACGTCGGCTTCGGCAGCAGTTGCGACGAGCACGCCGAGTTCGTTTCCGGATGGCTCTTCGCGTACGACGCCGCTACCATGAAGCGGCTCGCCGTCTTCAACACAGCGCCCGACTACCTCGGGAAGAGCGGCTACTACATGGATTCGATCTGGCAAGGCACGTTCGGGCCGGCCGCCGACGACGCGGGCGATATTTTCCTCGCGACCGGCAACGGCGACTTCGACGCCGACGTGACGGGCGGTGCGAACTACGGCGACAGCGTGTTGCGCCTCTCGCCGCGGCTCGCCGTTAAAGATTTTTTCACGCCGTACAACCAGCAGTATCTCGCTCAAAACGATCTGGACGTCGGCTCGGCCGGCGTCATGGTGATCCCCGGGCAATTTACGGGCAAGTACCGGCTGGCGGTCGCGGGCGGTAAGAACGGCGCGATTTTTCTGCTCGACCGCGACGATCTCGGCGGTTTCACGTCCGGCGGTCCCGATAAGGTGCTGCAAGAGATCGACGGTCCGACGACCGCGCTCTTCGACGGTCCGGCGCTGTACGGAACGACCGTGTATTACGGTTTTTCCGGCCGGCCGCTCGTCGCGTACGCGGTCCGTACGTCGCCGCAGCCGCACTTGGTCGAGTCGTCGAGAACGGCCGCGGCCCTCGGCGACGTCACGCCCTCGATCTCATCCGACGGTCTCAAGCCGGGCAGCGCCGTGCTGTGGACGATGAACCGCGTGCGTTACGGCAGCACGTTTTCGCTCTTGGCCTTCGACGCGACCAACCTCGCCCACGTGCTGACCTCGCAGCCCGTCGGCGAATGGGGGGCGCATTCGGCTCCCCTGCTCACGCCGACGATCGGCGACGGCCGCGTCTTCGTGCCGGGCGCCGGCAACGGCGTCGCGGTGTTCGGTGTGATCGGTGCGACGCGAAACTCGCCGCACGTCCGGCGATAGTATCGCCCGGAGGTTCAGCGCATGATCGTCGTCACGACCGAAGACGTCGCCGGGTTCCGCATCGCCGAAACCAAAGGGCAGGTATTCGGCGTGGTGGTGCGCAGCCGCGGGCTCGGCGGCAACCTCGTCGCGGGCCTGCGCACGATTTTCGGCGGCGAGATTCCCGAGTACACGGCGATGGTCGAGGATGCCCGGCGTCAGGCCATCGATCGCATGGTGGCTAGCGCCCAGACCATGGGCGGTAACGCGGTCGTGCGGATGATGTTTGACTCCTCGGAGATCGCTTCGTACATGACGGAGATCGTGGCCTACGGCACCGCGGTGACGATCGTTCCCGAGGAGGCGCGTTGAACGGCTGGCGCTACGGCATCGCGATCGTTTCGGCGACGGGCGTCTTGTACGCGCTCGTCTCGATGGCGCTGTGGCATTCGCCCGCGTTGCTGCCGATGGCCATTTGGGGCGCCGTCATCTGCGCGGCGTCGCTCTTCGAACGCGGGCGCTACCGGCCGCGCGTCCCGGCCGGCGCCGAGTGGCGTCCCACGGGCGAACGCTTCCTCGATCCGGCGACGGGCGCGCCGACCGAAGTGCTCTACGATCCGGCGACGGGCGCGCGCGACTACCGCTCGCGCTAAGCGTTCGCGGCGCGCGCGGCCCACACCGCGAGCGCGTCCTCGGCGAGCGCCACCGCCACGTCTGGGACGCCGGCGTCTTCCGTGAGCCGCCGGCGCAGCTCGAAAAAGATGAACGCCGAAGCGACCGCGGCGGCCGCGCCCGCCGCGAAGCCGAGCGCGCGCGAGTCCTCGTGCCGGGCGGCCACCGCTCCGCCCGCGAGCCCTCCGGCGAGCGCCCGTACGGCGAGCGGCCCGGGGAGCGTCCGCGGCGGCGTCAGCGGTAGTTTGTCGACCACGAGCTCGCCCGCGGCGGCCGCGACCGCGAGGCCGGCGAAGGGGTGATCGCGCGCCGAAAGGGTGGCGGCGGGGGCCGTCATCGAGCGCATGCCGGCCACGGCGCCGATCCCCAGAGCCCGAGCGTAGGTTGAAGCGTCCATGGGAGTCCTCTACCCCAAAGCGGATGCGCCGCGCGACGGTAGGAGGGAGCGCCCGTAAGCGGCAACCCTCGCCTTTAGCAGAGTGTCCTTGAGAGTGCTAAGATGAACGACGAGTTTTTCGCCGAGTTCGACGCGATGTTCGCCGAGTTCGCGCGCCGGGCGCGGCCCGGCGGTTTCGAACCGAACGCCGACGTCTACCTGACCGCGGACGGTGAGTCGATCGTCGTCAACGTCGAGATCGCGGGGGCCGACCCGGCGGAACTGCGCGTCATGGTCGAAGAGCGGCGTCTCTATATCGTGGGTCGCCGTTTCGAACGCGATCGCGCCGGCTGCGGCTCGGTGCTCATGAAAGAAATCGAGTACGGCGATTTCGTCAAGAAGATTCACTTGCCCGTCGCGATCGCGTACGACGCCGCGTCGGCCTCCTACCGGGACGGCATCCTCACGATCGTGTTGCCCGTCTCGCCCGACTCGCTCGCGCCCGCGCGCCGTACCGAAATTCGAATGACCGTAAGAAGGACCCCCGTTTGATGGCCGCCTCACTCGATAAGAAAACCGACGTTCTGGGCATCCTGCCCTTGCAGGACGCGGTGCTGTTTCCCAACACCGTGATTCCGCTCGCCGTCGTCAAGAAGCCCGGCATCGCGCTCGTCGAGGAAGCGTTGCGCGACGGCCGCCAGATCGGCCTCGTCGCGCTCAAGGATAAGGACACCGAGGATCCCGGACCCGACGACGTGCGGCGCGTCGGCACGATCGGCACGATCCAGCGCATGATCAAAGTTCCCGACGGCACGATTCGCTGCATCGTCGGCGGCAACGGCGTGTTCCGCGCCGACACGTTCACGCAATCGACGCCCTACCTCGCGGCGACCTACACCGAACTGCCCGACATCACCAAGCCCTCGGAAGAACTCGTCGCGATGCATCGCAACCTCGCCACGCTCTTCTCGAAGCTGATCGGGTATCTGCCGCAAGCGCCGCGCGAGATGGAGATGGAAGTCAACAACATCACCGACTCCAATCTCCTGACGTATTTCATCGCGAGCTCGATGCGGCTCGAAACGGCCGACCGCCAAGCGTTGCTCGAAGAGCGCAACACCGAAAAGCGCATGCGCAAGCTCACGATGATGCTCACCAAAGAATTGGAAGTCGTCGAGCTCGGCCACAAGATTCAGTCCGACATCCAGCGCGAGATGGAGAAAAACCAGCGCGAGTTCTACCTGCGCCAGCAGCTGCGCGCGATTCAGGACGAACTCGGCGAAACCGATCCCCAGCAAGCCGAGACCAACGACCTGCGCAAGAAGCTCGACGAAGCCGGCCTGCCCGAGGACGTCAAGAAAGCCGCGGACCGCGAACTCGAGCGGCTCTCGAAAGTCCCGCAAGCCTCGCCCGAATACTCGGTGATCCGGACGTACTTGGATTGGATCACGCAACTGCCGTGGTCGAAGGAGACCTCCGACGCGATCGACATCGCCGTCGCGCGCAAGGTGCTCGACGAAGATCACTACGATCTCGAAAAAGTCAAGGACCGTATCGTCGAGTACCTGGCCGTCGGCAAACTCAAGAACAAACTGACCGGCCCCATCCTGTGCTTCGTCGGCCCGCCCGGCGTCGGCAAGACGTCGCTCGGGCAGTCGATCGCGCGCTCGATGGGCCGCAAGTTCGTGCGCATTTCGGTCGGCGGCGTGCGCGACGAAGCGGAGATTCGCGGCCATCGCCGCACGTACATCGGCGCGATGCCCGGCACGATCGTGCGCGCGCTGCGCGACGCCGGAACGCGCAACCCCGTCATGATGATCGACGAGATCGATAAGGTCGGCTCGGACTACCGCGGCGATCCGCAGTCCGCGCTCCTCGAGGTGCTCGATCCGGCGCAAAACAACTCGTTCCGCGACCACTACCTCGACCTGCCGTTCGACCTCTCGCAAGTGCTCTTCGTCTGCACGGCCAACGACCTCTCGACGATCAGCCCGCCGCTGCGCGACCGCATGGAGATCATCCAACTCTCGGGTTACACCGAGTTCGAGAAGCTGCAGATCGCCAAGCGCTACCTCCTCAAGAAGCAGCGCGAGGCCAACGGTCTCAAGGATTCGCAAGTGCAGATCAACGACGCCGCGATCCGCGCGGTGATCAACGACTACACGCGGGAGGCGGGCGTCCGCAACCTCGAACGCGAGATCGGCACGATCTTCCGCAAGGTCGCGCGCCGCATCGCGGAAGAGCCGCGTTTCAAAGCGCGCGTGAAGCCGGAGAACGTCGCCGAGTACCTCTCGCGGCCCCGCTTTTACAACGAAGTGAAGAAGCGCACCGCGTCCGTCGGCGTGACCACGGGCCTCGCGTGGACGCCGGTCGGCGGCGACATCATGTTCATCGAGACCACGACGATGCCGGGCAGCGGCAAACTGGTGCTGACCGGTCAACTCGGCGACGTCATGAAAGAGTCGGCGCATGCCGCGGTTTCGTTCCTGCGTTCGCGCTCGGCCGAACTCGGGCTGCCCGACGACTACTTCGCCAAGCACGACGTGCACGTGCACGTTCCCGCCGGCGCGACGCCGAAGGACGGTCCCTCGGCCGGCATCGCGCTCGCCACGTCGCTCGCGTCGCTGCTGACGAACACCAAGGTCGATTCGAACTTGGCGATGACGGGCGAGATCACGCTGACGGGGCAAGTCTTGCCGATCGGCGGCCTCAAAGAGAAAGTGCTCGGCGCGAAGCGTGCCGGCATCTCGAAGATCGTGCTGCCCAAGCGCAACGAGACGGATCTCGACGACGTGCCCAAGGAAGTGCGCGACACGATGACCTTCGTGCCGGTCGAAGAGATCTCCGAAGTGTTCGAACAGGCCTTCGGCAAGCGGATCATCACGCCGGTCATGCTCGGCAACGAAGCGGAACGTCGCGACGGCGTCGTCGTCCCGATGCGGCGTTCGGCCAAACGCGCGCCCGTTGCGGAACGCAAGCGTCCGCCCGCGCGCCGTAACGCCGTCTCCTCGCGCAAGCGCTGATTCCTCGTTCGTTCGCCGTAGCGCTCGCGCTCGGGCTCGTCTACGTTACGTGGGGTTCGACGGCGCCCGCGATCAAACTCGCGGTCGCGTCGATCCCGCCGTGGTGGATGGCGGGTATCCGGTTCGCCATCGCGGGCACGCTGCTGTGGACCTGGTGCCGCGCGCGCGGCGTCGCGCTGCCGAGCGCAGCCCAGTGGGGTGCGGCGGCCTTGACCGGAATCATTTTGCTCGCCGTCTCCAACGGG
>Ga0075029_100000298_pt1 | contig 27879 bp, 29 predicted proteins | sample LitLauG_LLR_2013_FD_71391 | JGI IMG/M metagenome (GOLD analysis project Ga0075029, IMG submission 71391) | Freshwater sediment microbial communities from North America - Little Laurel Run_MetaG_LLR_2013 | ecosystem: Environmental > Aquatic > Freshwater > Creek > Sediment | place: USA... | reverse complement strand
GATGATTTTGATTTCTCATGGAAAAGTGAACTTGGAGAGGGTATTCCATGGTGGCATATGCAAGATACTGCTGTAGCAATGGAGAATTTTGGCAAGAACTATGACATTCATGGCGGTGCAAGGGAACTTTTGTATCCGCATCACGAAGCACATCTTGCGCAGTACCAACTCCTATCAGGCACCGACGTTCCTGTCAAAACATGGGTACATGTGGGCCTTGTTTTATCTGAAGGGGAGAAAATGTCAAAATCTCTTGGAAACGTAGTATGGATAAAGGATTTGATTAAAAAGTATGACCAGAACCTCATACGACTGTATATTTTTTCCAAACATTATCGTGACGACATTAATTTTTCTGAAAAAGATCTATTGGCAAAAAAACCACTACTAGATTTGATTCAATTGGCAAAATCCAGAGTCTCCAATGAAACTCATGAATACATTACCAAACAAATTCACAATTTCATACACGCACTACATGATGATCTTGATTCTTCCCTGGCCCTTGAATCGCTAGAAAAAATATGCGTTGAAGTGATAAATGGAAAGGACATAAACCAAAATGATTTTAATCGTATTTGTAAAATACTTGGAATCCAAGTATGATGATACAGAAAATAGAATCAAACGACAATGGCTTTACTGAAATATGGAGCAATCAAAGACAATTGGAATGCGGCACTCTGTTTTTAAATCCTAGTCTTTCAGACGATCTTTTTTTTAACAAGTTGACAAATGTGACGTGTACAAGCGAAAAAATGATTGATGAATCAGTAGAAAGATTTCAAAAAAACCATTCTGCGCCATGCGTTTATTCTCTAAACTATCCAGAACTTGAGGATTTTCTCAAAAGTAATGGATTTGTCTATCATGACACTCAACAAGTCTTGAAAAAAAAAACATTGCCAACAAAGAAACCTAACGCAATCAAGGTCACGCGTGATACTATTTCTCTGTGGACAAAGATCTTCTGTGAAGCATATGATTGTCAAGAGTGGGCAGAACCTGTAAGTTCTATATTGAAAAATTCTATTTCCCTGACAGAGTATTACATTGATGAATCAAGAAGCTCATGCATGGCCTTGTATGAAAAAAACTCCATCTTGGGCCTTTACTGTCTAGGCACCATGCCGTCAAGGAGAAAACAAGGATCTGCCTCTTCATTGATTGACTTTGCATTACACGAGGTACATTCTAGAAATTTAGAGTTTCTAATGCTGGAAACCTATGAGAGAGATAACCTGGCGAAATTTTATTCTAATCTAGGATTTGAGGGTATTTATCAAAAAAAAATCTTTACTATTTGAGCTTGGTAAGTAGTGCAGAATACAGAAACGGTAGAATTGTAGTTGCCTCTGCATGTATCGTTGTCTGTTTTGCATTCCTTGTAACCTTGCCCCATGATATGGCCTCTCTGACAAGCGCCCCACTCAAGCTACCGTCAAACTCTTGGGCAGTAGTGATATACACTGCATAGTCAAGACCTTCTCTGTATTGATTCCACCACAAGGTGTGGTGCTTTGATATTCCTCCGCCTATCATTAGCGCACCAGACTTTTTTGCCTTGAAGATTAACCCTGATAATAAATCTCCATCAGATACAATATTTAATTTAAAGTCAGCATGATTTTGTGAAAACATCCAGATTTGACTTCCCACTGCACCATCCATTATTCCTGGAACTATCACGGGAATACCATTTTTGTTGGCCCAGTAGAGAAATGAATCTTCTCCCAATTGCTCTCCAATCATTTTTGTTATGTCACCTGTTGACATCTCTCTCTTGCCATCTTTGTATGCTTGCTGAAGAAAGTTTTGCATTTTTCCTTCAATCAGTGGACCGTAACTTTTCATTGGGACTAGAACGTTTCCTAATCGGTGAATCCCTTTTTCCATAAGCTCTCCATCATCCATGGTAAACGAACCTTCCAGATAATTAGAATAATGTCTAGCTATGTCGTGGTCCAAAGCTCCACATGTAGTTATTACGACGTCACACATCTTGTTTTTTACCATGTCCGTAATTACTCCTCTCAAACCTGTTGATACCACTGCACCTACAAACGACATGAACTTTAGACAGTTTTTGTCTTCTATCATGGAAGTTAAAATATTGAGGCCATCAACAAGATTTTTTGATTCAAATCCTCCTGATTTTGCCATCTTGTCAAATATTGTATCAACTGTGTCCCCTTTTTTGATGGAAATATCCTTGACAGGCTTGCCTGGCTTTATCATTATCGATAAGTCGAATCTCGGATATAAAATCCTCTGTTTGCGATCACAAGTAATTAATATGATGGATTATTTGCTAGCTATCGAAGTTGGGTAAGAAAATAAAAATTGCCATAGCAGGTATGGGCAACTGTGCTTCTGCAATTATTCAAGGAGCAAAATATTATTCGGAAAATACCCATGATACAATAGGTTTGACCAAGTATAACTTGGGTGGGTATGAACCGGGGGATATAGAAGTGGTTGCTGCATTTGATGTTGCAGATACCAAAGTGGGAAGAGATGTATCTGAAGCCATCTATGCAAGGCCCAACAACACTATCACTGTAGCCGAGGTGCCTCACATGGGCGTAACTGTCCAAAAAGGTCCAACATTTGATGGTTTGGGAAGACACCTTAGCAAAATTGTTACCAATTCTTCTGAACCAGATGTTAATGTAAAAAAGGTCCTACAAGACAGCGGAGCAGAAATGCTTGTAAATTATCTTCCAGTGGGAAGTACTAATGCAGTAAGACATTATGCAAGTCAGGCACTAGAGGCAGGGATAGGGTTCCTTAACGCAATTCCAGTGTTTATTGCCTCTGAACCTAAATGGCAACAGGCTTATGCTGACAAAAAGATTCCGCTTGCAGGTGATGACGTAATGAGCCAGCTTGGTGCAACAGTTGTTCATAAGACACTCGTTAAACTCTTTGTAGACAGGGGTGTACAGATTGATGGAACTTATCAGTTAAACATTGGAGGAGACATGGATTTCTATAACATGTTAGACGAAGAGAGGCTTGAAGATAAACGAATCAGTAAGACAAGTGCAGTAAAAGCAATGGCAGATTATGATATCCCGATGAGAATAGGTCCTAGTGATTATGTTGATTTTATAGATAATGAAAAAATATGCTACATAAACTTGGAAGGAAAATATTTTGGAAAGATCCCAGTAAAGTTGGATCTGAAGCTCAAAGTAATCGATGCCTACAACAGCGCAGGAATAATGATCGATGCAATACGAGGACTAAAGATTGCACTTGACAGAAAACTATCAGGACCAATGACGAGCATCTCATCCTACTGCTTCAAACATCCTCCTATTCAGATGCCATATGCTGAAGCAAAGAAAGCCTTTGCAGAATTTGTAGAAGGCAAACGAAACAGTTAGATCTCACACTATAATTTTTATTCAGCAGCTCAATGAAACTTGGCAATAATCTGTTATTTTAGCTCAAGCAATATTGAGCGCATTGGTCCACATACGTAAGCTGGAGATCTTTGGATTCAAGTCCTTTGGATATAAGAACACCATAGTGAATTTTGAGCAAGGATTGGTTGCAATATCTGGAGCAAACGGTTCGGGCAAGAGTAACATACTTGACGCCATATCATTTTCACTTGGTGAAAACTCTCCTAAAGTGATGAGGGTGGACAAACTTCGTTCATTGTTACATGATGTTGATAATGCAAAACATGGTGCCAAAATAGCCCGCGTAAGCTGCCATTTCGATAATACTGACAGAAAGATCCCGATCGACTCTAATGCTGTGACAATAACTAGAGAGATGGACGAAAACGGGGAGAATGTTTACTATTTAAACCAAAAAAAGGTCCTCCGAAACCATGTCTTGGATATACTTGAGGTGGCAAATTGTGGTATTCACAAGCTCAACATAGTGCAGCAGGGGACAATCACCAGAATCTCAGAATTTAATGCAGAAGAAAGGAGGAAGATAATTGAGGACATCATAGGCCTTGCGTATTTTGATGAAAAAAAGACAGAGTCACTAAAACAGCTCGATGAGGCAGACAGAAGACTTGAGATCGCACTTGCTAGAATGGATGAAATCAAAAAACGCATCGATGAGCTAGAGGAAGAAAGAAACAACCAACTCAGATTTGATGTTATTGATAAAGAACTAAAAAGGCTATACGCGATTCAATCTTCAAATAAACTAAGGGATATTGAATCGGCCAAAATTTCAAAGGAGCGAAACCTACACGCAATCCAGTCTGAATCCAAGAAGCTTGATGAACAACGTGTGAAACTTCGTGATGAAATAAAGAAACTTGAGGAGGAGAAACAAAAGTTCATGGAAGAAGTAAATGTGTACAATCAGGCAAAAGCTTCCATTGATTCTGAGCTTGCATCTGCAATGCATCAATTTGAAACTGCAAACAGCAAGCTTGCCACAAGTACAAGAAGGATTTCACAGATTGATTCTAGACTGCCAGAAATTCAAACTGAGATTACAACATTAAATCAACGACACTCTTTGCTGGAAGATCAAATAACTGAGCTGAAAAATTCTATTGCCTCAATTAATGAGACAAGAAAGACTGCAAATGTTGAACTTGCTTCTGTAGACTCTGAAATCAACCAAGTGTTAAAACAACAATCACAGATTGCCACAAACAAAATGCGAGTTGATGAAAAGATAAGAAGTCTCACATACCAATTAAATGAAACAAAACTTTCTTTATCAAAATTAGAACAAGAACGTGGTGATATTCAAAATAAAATAGACCAAAACTCGTCTAGGATCAAATCCATACTTGAGGAGAAGGAGAATCTCTTGGGCCTTGAGAGAAAACTTCACCAGGTACGAACGGGCCATGAAGCTGCAATCAATGATCTGAAATCAAGACTTGGAAATCTACGTGAGAGACGTATCAAGATAGAGAGGGACATCGAGGAAACCACACTTATTTTTGAAAAGGCAAGCAAAGCCGCTGCACAATATGAGGCAAAGATCAAAGTCGTAAAAGAAGTAATGCATGAAGATTATTCCATTGCAAAACTCAAAGAAGATTCAAAACGCCTTGGAATTCAAGGCCTAGTCTTTGAGATTCTAACATGGGATAAACAATATGAACGACCGCTACTTGCAGTTGGCTCTGATTGGCTCAAGGGATTAGTTGTAAATGATTTTTCCACTTTGCTTGGACTTGCTGAATTTGCACAAGAGAAAAAATTACCAAAGATAAGAATAATACCACTTGATGCAATATCAAACTCTAAAATTTCCATCACTACAGAACCTGGTGTACTTGGAGTATTATCTGAATTTGTCAAGTGCCAAGAAAAGTTTGAGTCACTTAAAAACTTCATTTTTGGAAACGTTGTACTGGTAGATTCAAAGGAAAAAGCATACGAGTTGTCAAAGAAGGGTTATAGATCAGTAACTACTGACGGACAATTCTTTGAAGCTGATGCAAATGCTGTTGTAGTTGATGTAAACTCTAAGGTGTCTCATCTGACAAGAATAATTCTGCTGAGTACATCAGTAGATGGATTGGTTCAATCCCTTGAATTGTTGCGAAGATTTATTCAAAATAAAAAGGGGCAGCTAAAAAAACTTGAAAGAATTATGGACACCCTAGAGAATAGGTACAACTCATCCGAGACTGGGTTTGCAAATGTTGGTCTGAGTCTTTCTGACATAAAGACAAAATTGAAAACATTGAACCTGTCTGAAGAACAACTCTCCTCAAGAATTTCACAATTACGCAAAAGGGAAGAAAACATTTTGGTCAATTTGTCAAAACTGCAATCATACGAGTCATCCCTTGAGGAGCGTATCTCTCTTACTAACGAAAATTATGCAGATGAAGGTCAGACAAGAGTAGCAAGTCTACTCTCATCGTTAAATGAAAAGCGCTCCAGTCTCCTAGGTTCTCATAGTGCCATCTCAACGCAGTTCAGAGAGTTAACCGGTAATTTGACCAACCTGGGAAATGAAGAAAATTCACTCAAGGCCAAGGTGAGGGTTTTGACTCAAGAACAGTCGTCACTAAATAATGAAAAATATGATATCGAAGTGCAGTCAAGAGCTCTTGAAAGAGAGAAAGAAAGCATGGACTCTATACTTGTAACTTTGAGAGAAAAAGAGCAACAACTGATATCTACTTCTGGGACATCTGTGTCTACACTAAAAGAATATGATTCTAAACTAAAAGAACTCTATGAATCTGAAAGGACTCTGAGCAAAGAGGTAAACGGCATGGAAAGACAATCTGACTCTATATCAAGAGATGTTAAAGATCTAATTGAAAACGAAAGCCGAATCAGAAAGACATTGGAATCATATGGGTATGACACACTTTTGGAATCCTTTAATGTTGATCAAATCCTAGTCGAGTTAGAGTCAGAGAAGAGAAAACTATCTGGCTCTTTGAATACTAGAGCTCCTGAAACGTATGTAGAAATCTCTAATGGGTATCGTTCCATGTCTTCAAGAAAGAATGAACTTGAAGAAGAGAGAAACTCTATAGTGAAATTCATTGAAGAGATAGACAAGGGCAAACGTCAGACATTCCTGGAATCATATGATAAAGTGGACAAGGACATACGCGAAATATTTAGCAAGATGACTGGAGGCAATGCCTGGCTTGAGATTCAAAATGAAGATGACATATTTTCATCAGGTATCTCGTACCTCGTACAGTTTCCAAATAAACCAAAAAGAGAATCTACCTCAATCAGTGGTGGAGAAAAAACACTTGCTGCAATTACCTTCTTACTATCTCTTCAAAAACTAAAACCATCTCCCTTCTATCTTTTGGACGAGGTTGATGCACACCTTGATGCATTAAACACCGAGCGACTTTCCACAATACTTGAAGACCGAGCAAAAGGAAGCCAAATGATAATGGTTTCGCTTAAAGACTCTGTAGTAAAAAAGGCAACTCTCATTTATGGTGTATTTCCAAGAAATGGTGTATCGCATGTGGTCTCACATAGAATTTCTGGTATATCTCAAGTAGCAAACTAGTTTATCTTTACAAAGCATGCAGCTTGTCGGCCATCTGAAATTTTCTCAAGTTCTGGTTCTTGCTTGCATTTTTCTATGGCATAAGGACATCTGTCTCTGAATCTGCAGCCTTGATACACATCGATACCTAAAGGATCGTTGATGCGTATCTTTCTGTCTCTCTTTAGATTCTCCGGATCTGGGTATGAAATTGAATCTATGAGTGCCTGAGTATAAGGATGACAAGGACGTGATAGAATTTCATTGATAGGCCCAGTCTCTACAATCTTTCCAAGATATAAAATTGCAATTCTACCGCCGATATAATTTGCAGTAGCCAAGTCATGTGTTATGTACAGAAGAGAAATCTTTAGCCTTTCTTGCAACTCCTTCATAAGTTCCAGAATTCCGATTCGTACTGATACATCAAGCATTGAAACAGGTTCATCAGCTATGACCACTTTTGGTTTTGTTACAATTGCGCGAGCTATTGCCACTCTCTGTCTTTGTCCGCCTGATAGCATGTGGGGATACTTTGTTGCAATCTCTTCCACCGGTTCTAAATTTACCTGACTTAGTGCTTGCAAAGCTAACTTGTCTCTTTCTTTTTTATTTTTTATTAAATGAATATCAAGCGGTTCCCTTACTATGTCCAGAACGGTCATTCTAGGATTGATTGATGCATATGGGTCCTGGTGAACCATCTGGCAACCCAGCCTTATTTTTCTTAGACTGTCCTGTTGATTTGTTATTTCTTGTCCCTCAAAATTAATGGTTCCTGAATCTGGCTCTATTGCTCGCAATATCATACGGGCAATTGTAGTCTTGCCAGCGCCTGATTCTCCTGCCAATACCAGTGTCTCGCCGGGTTTTATTGAAAATGAGATTCCATCGGCTACTCTTATTGTCTCCTTGCTTACCCCTGTTAGTCCTTTTTTTGTAAAGTACTTCTTTAGATTGTTGACTGAAAGGATCTCTTCCATTGCTATTTTTTTTATGATCGCAAATATATCAATCGATCACTTGGTCAAAACCTGATCATCGCAAAGTTTTAAAAGGCATAATATCTGAGAGAGTTCATGAACTTTAAATTATTGGCCGTCATGCTGATTACAGGATTTTTATTCAGTTCAGGATCATCTTGGTACGTTCAACCAATATCTGCTACTCCATATCCAAATCAATCCGTCTTTATGGGGATATATACCCACGATACGACTCCTATTGCCGACAGACAGCAAACGGCAGAACAAAGTGCTCTTGCAAAATACATGATGTACTACACGTTTGCTAACTTGGATCAATCAAAGAGAAACTGGACTGGACTGAACAGTACATCTACAGATGAAACAAGCAGAGGAAGAAACATTGATGCTCAAGCACAAGTTTCACTACAAAACGGAGTGTCCCAATATAATGATGTTCATATACTGCAACTAGCAGGTCTTTCAGCAAACTATACTGGAATTTCAAGTACTCCGACTGATACTCAAGGCAGAGATAGAACTGCCATGATTGACAGTGCAGTTGCATCATCTATGGTTCAAGCAGACGATGTTTTGAGTCAATTGGTAAAGATTCAGCAAAATTATGCTAACTTTGCTCCAAGCACTCCAACAGACACAGCTGCCACCTATGATAGACAAACCATGATTCTGCAGAATATGAACACAGAAGAGGCAAAAGCCGCAGATTTAGTTAGCCAGCTTGCAAGATTAGACGGTGTATATATCGATCTTAGCCAGTATGTCAATACTAGTGTCCCATACACATATCGTGCAGGTTCTATTACAAATGAAATGACACATGGGGGTCGCAATTTAACTCCACAAGAAGCATACTCGCTTGAAAAGGCTGTAATGATATTCAATCAGATACACCAGAATCACCTTGCATCCTTGCAATCTAGCTACTATGGTTTGACTAGTACGCCAACTGATACTCAAGGGAGGGATAGAAACGCAATGATTGCACATGCACAAGATGTTTCCATGACCAATGCGTTAAGAGTATACAACGCATACTATAACGGCACAGGCATAAAGTAGAGTTAAGATTCTCTTTTCAGTCCAAGTACTTTGGAAATAATTTATTCATGTAACCAACACATGACAAAACCTGACGATGTCTTGACTTTGGGTGGTTCTTGCCTGCATTTTTCCATAGCCTGTGGACATCTGTTATAAAACCTACAGCCGCTTGGGGGATTTATCAGACTAGGTGGATTGCCCTTTAGCGGGATAATTTTTATCTTGCTGTCTAGTCTGGGAATTGAATTCAATAGGGCAAAAGTATAGGGATGTTTTGGATTGTTGTAAATGTCTGATAGCATGCCAAACTCTACAATCTGGCCAGCGTACATGATTCCTATTTTTTCTGCAATTTCGGAAATTATGCCCAAGTCATGGGAGATTAACATGATTCCAAGGCCTGTCTTTTTGAGTTTTTTTAATAGTAACATGATCTGTGCTTGAACCAAAACATCCAAGGCTGTGGTGGGCTCGTCGGCAATCACCATTTTTGGTTTTAAAATTAGAGCCATAGCGATTACTACTCGCTGCTTCATACCACCGCTGATTTCATGTGGGTACTTGTCTAAAATGGAATTCGTTAATCCGACTGAGGATATTACGGATTCTATGACTTGTTTATAATCTCCCAGAAAATCATGTTTTTTTAGAATTTCCTCAAATTGTTTTTTAATGGTATAGACGGGATCTAGAGAATTCATTGCTCCTTGGAAGATCATGGATATCTGTTTCCATCTGATATTTTTCGTAAACTCTGCATCTGATGTGGCCAATATTGGCTTGTTATCAAAAAGGATCTCACCTGATACACTTGCGTTTTCCTGAAGGGTTTTCATGATTGCCAGACCAAGTGTACTCTTGCCACAACCGCTTTCTCCTGCTATTCCGATAGACTCGTTTTCTTGCAGGGAAAATGATACATGGTCTACAGCGTGTACCATTTTTCCTTGACTCTGGTATTGAACATCAAGATCACTTACAGACAAAAATGTCATGAATTAACTATGAATGTAGGCACATTTGAGTTTTGTATGTTTCTTTGATATTCTTTGATGGTTTAGAGTGGATTGTATGTAATACTAGCCTTGGCTCTAGGATTTGTTTTTTTAGGACTGGATGATGCTAGACATTTATTCAGAAAATCAAAGCAAGTAGCAGGAGAGAAACCAATGAAATTAATCACTGATGGATTGCCAGCATACCGAGAAGCATATCTCAAGCAATTTTGGACAAAGAAATACCAGAGAACCAAACATGAGTCTCATATAACTCTCAGAGGGGATAGGAATAACAACAAGATGGAGAGACTAAACGGAGAGATTCGTGACCGTGAGAAAGTTATGAGGGGATTAAAGATTTCAGACACTCCTATCTTAACAGGTTATCAAATCTATCATAACTACATTAGACCGCATATGAGCTTGGATGGTAAGACACCAAGCGAAGTAGCTGGAATCAAGGTAGAGGGTGATAACAAATGGATAACCTTAATTCAAAATGCAAGTAGAAATTTTAGTCAGCCGTAAATATTACGATGTCGTATATAGTACATGGTTAACCTGAGTACAGCAAAATTGACTGCAATCACTATGGTAGCAGGTATACTTGCTATTGCAGGTACCGACTTAGCCTTTGCACAACAACCATGTGGAGCACAAGCCTATGCATACACTGCATGCGGACCTCCACTAGGTACAGCACAATTGTATGGAGTCGCTATTGCGGGAGGCGTAATTGTTTTTGCTATAGCATTCTCAACAGCCTCGGGAAATTTGCGACACTAATCTGATCTCATAACTTCAACTAACGAAATCTGAAACCTGAACGGAATCAATGCCTAGTGTAAATTTTAATTCATAACCGACATTTTTGACAAGGAGAAAACCGACTAATCTTTGACAGTATCTGATTCTACGTGTCAAATAAAAAAAATAATTTATGATACTAGAGGTCTTCCACATTTTGAGCAGACAGTATGCAACATTTCCATGATCACCTTCTGCTTTATGTCGACCTCGATACATTTTCTGCCACCTTCTTTGCAAAAATGACAAAATTCTTCTTTCATGATATAATTACGTCATTCCAAGATAAAAGCATGATTAGAGAAAAATCAAGGCAGATTTTTTCAAAATTATGATGAGTTGAGTTCATCAACCGAAGGGAACACCCAAAGAAATCAACAAAAACAACCGATTGTGTAACAGAATCCTATTTAGGTATGAAATTCTAAATCATCACCCGATCTGTAACAGAATCAATTTTTGAATGAAAAACACTGATCACCCGACAACACAACAGAACCCAATTTCGGGTTCTGTTACGTCTTAGGGTCATGACAAAAAATCTTCTACCTGTTACATTTCGGGTGATACAAAATACATGTATACTTGAATATCATATTTGGTGTAATGTCACAAGGAGAAACTCTAAAAATGTATGATCTAATATGTAGGTCTTTAGATCAATATGCAGTTTCTATAGAAAACCTCAAGAAAAATATCGAAAATAAAGACAATGAGGAATGGCAGTTCGATTCTAATATATTGAAAATGACTACAGAAGATTTGAAAACTAATTCAGAAAACTGCATTCATTTATCAAATGATATTAAAGACAAAAAAGATAGTTATCAATCTCACGCACAACTACCTGCACTCATATCTAGGAATAAAGACCCAATACGTTTAAGCTTAGAATCATATATTGCCAATTTAGAGGAAATCAAGTCAAAAATACGTCATAAACTAGGATGTTCTGATATTAAATTGGAGAACATAGAAACAGAGATTTCATTTGTAAATAAGGTCAAACAGGAATATTGTTAAAAATTATCTTCTGCTTGCATTCTGAATCAACGTAACCCATTTGTTATCACCTTCAACCTTAATTCCTGCCATCTCTGAAGGGGTTTTATTGTCTAAACTCATGTGAGATCTAATATAATTATGATAGATTTGATAACCTGTAAGAACTGGCGTGTCTGATTTCTTTAACCCTCTCATGACCTTCTCACGATCACGAATTTCACCGTTTAATCTTTCCATTTTGTTATTGTTCCTGTCACCTTTCAAAGTAATATGAGATTCATGTTTTGTTCGTGGTTCTTTCTTTGTCCAAAATTGCTTGAGGTAAGCTTCTCGGTATGCTGGCAATCCATCAGTGATTAACTTCATAGGTTTCTTTCCTGCCACTTGTTTTGATTTTACAAATAGGCTTGTTGCGTCATGGTGATTCTTGGTATCAGCTACCTCTTGAGCAATTATCATTCTAGTTTCATCATCCATCATGGCAAAAAGATACTTTAGATTTCCACTTACCTTTATGAAAACTTCATCAGCTCTCCAAGTATCGCTTACTTGAGGGGTCATCTGTTCAAGATATTTTTTCATCAATCCGACATACTTGTCAATCCACCTGTAAATGGCAACGTGAGATACTTCAACACCTTGAAGGTTGAGGAATTTTTGAACGTTTCTTAATGATTCTCCTGTAAAATACAACTGCATGGCGTTTGTTATTGTCTTTGGGCTAGCCTTCATCTTTTCAAAGCCTAGATTGATTGAAAATCTTTTGTTACAAGACTTGCATAGGTATCGCTGTAAATCTCCATACTTGTTATGTCTTACAGCGTTCTTGACTATGTTATCAGATTTGCAGAATTGGCATGAATGAATCTCTACTGGCTGGATTACTACATTCTTCTTTACTTGCTCCCTAATCTTTAGGCTAAATTCTACTGCATGAATATGCTTGCAACATACGTGTCTGAAAGCATGGTCTTTACAATTGCAATTCCAACCTGATTCAGTTGATATTATATCATAGTAACCATTGTTTGATTGTGATTTTACTTGATAATGATTAGCATTGATTCTTTTTACATGATCGTTGTTTTGTGCTATTTCCTTACCTTTAATTTCTCTTGGATTTGTTTCTCCTTTCATTCACTCCTATTATGGGGTCATAATAATATAAAGGTTATGGGGTCATAATTGAAATGACTCCATATCTTTAATAAAGAAGAAGCCGTCTTCAGAATATCCACCTGAGTAATTGTTACTTCGGCTCATGATCCGCTCAGGATGAGGTTCATTGACCTTTTGAGCCAATTACTTTTCATTCTTCAGTTAACAACTAGCTACAGTTTATGGCTCTGAAGACTACTCCGCTTTACTATTATCCTCCTTTAGATTTTTGATGTTTTTTTCCCAGTCTTGTCTTATGGATTTTATTACTGAATCTATCACAATCCAATCTGTTTCTGATTTAATGTCCCATGGAAAATCTCTATCAATAGCAATTATTCTAATTGGATATACACCATCAGGCAAAAGTGATGTTTGATTTTGTTTGTGCAGCTCTTTTGAAGTTGTATCTGTCTTGGAGGGGGTAGTCTTTTCATGATATTCGGTTTCTGTGTCGAGTACAGTTTTTCCAAATTCTGTGATTGTAGCTTTTGCAGCATTGCCTTTGCCAGCATACGTGATAATTTTTAGATAATCACAATATATCAAGAAAGTGGCTATTGCTTTATCAAAAATCAAGGTAGATATGGGAGCACCCAAGTTTTTAACATACTCTCCCTTTATCTCACTAGTTGCTAATTCTCCTGCATTTTTGATCCATTTGAACATGGTCTTGTAACGGTCTGGCATACTTTGTGCAAGTATGATTCTTCGTTTGTCTCCAGAAGCATATTTGAAACTTTGAATACCCATATCAGTTAACCAAACATTTGTTTTATCAGTGTCGATAAGGTTGAGATACTTCGCCATATTGAGTGTGTAACTTCGATTGAGGTTCTTTGCGGCTTTTACGTTTACCCATAGAGTACCCATTTTAATTCCCTCTAATCCAACGCTTTTTAAATCGTTTAAGATAGATTCAAATAAATCAATGTCTAAGTTATATGGTAGTTGGTTTGTATCTTCTTTATTCATTCTAATTTAACCTCAATATACATGAGTCATGTAGAAGTATATAAGGCTGATCGTAATAAAAAGTAAAAAATACACTAATTAGAAACTAAAAAGCTCTACTTATCAAAGATGAAAATGAAAAGCCCATCAGACACAACAAAACTAGGGGTCACATTTACATTAAAACAAATTGAAGCCCTTGAAAAGGCTGTTGCATCTGGAACTAATGGAAGCACCAAAGCCAAAGTCATAGAAACCATAGTTACAGATTATCTTAAAGAATATAATTTTCTGAAAGATTAGATTTTTGAAATTTCGAGTTTGTGGTTCTTTATCTTAAGTTCCAATTCATCTCCTCCCTCCCAATCTAATTCATCAATAATTTCAGGGGTTATGTTAATACGGTATCTGTAGATTTCATGATCTTTATACTTGTAAGATTTCTCTTTTTGAAGTTTAACCATATCTGAATTAGTATGGGGTCATATATTAGATTTATGAAGTCATTTGAAAGACCCATGGTTCATCACCCGACTTGTAACACGAAGAAATAAAGTATAGATCACCCTAAGACTTAACAGAACCCAATTTCGCATAGTTTATCTTTCAGTTTTGCACGCAAAAAATCGATTTCCATGAGGACGCCAATTTGTAATTTTGATGCAATGAATGGTATCCTTTGTCCTCAATGTGAATCAAAATTGGATAAAGGAGTACTGACTAAGGCAGATGTAGAAGCCTCGATAAAACTAGTAAAACTTTCACAAAAAATACCACAAATAGAAAAATTCACCTTAAACTCTTGCCGGGAGTCAAACGGTGATTATGTGATATATCTTGGAAGCCAGGATATCATGACCATTAGGCAAAGTAGAGAGCTTTATCGTATACTTCAGGGAGAGTTTACCGGAAAAATCTGGCTTGTACACCAAGACTCTGATGACAAGAAATTCATAGAAGATGTATTCTTTCCAATCAAAATACTTGCAATAAACCAAGTCTGGGCCTTGGGCGGTCTTAGAAAAACCAAAGTCATAGTATCTGGAAGAAAGACACCCAGATTTCCAATAGACGTAAACAGGGTGATTGCAATTGCGCACGATCTTCGAAAGATAGAACTAGTAGTAGAATTTGAGAGAAAGTAAGGTAGTCTAATGGATATCCAGAAAACGCATAACATAGGTGTACTTGGACCTTTGATGAAGGGACAAAAAGTTGTAGTTGCAGGTTGGGTGGAAGATTTACGAGAACTGGGAAAACTCACATTTCTTACTTTGAGGGACATCACGGGTGTGTCACAGATTGTAGTTGCTGGTCAAGAAAATCTACAGCAAGTCAAAGACCTTAGTAGACAGAGCGTGGTGAGAATAACTGGAGCAGTACAAGAATCAAAAGCGCGAGATTTTGCATATGAAATAAAGGCTGAGAGAATTGAGATTTTATCAAGAGCCATACATCCTTTGCCAATAGACCCGCTTGGTAGACTGGAAAGCGGGATTGATAATAGATTAAATGCACGAGCACTTGATCTTCGCAACCAAAAAACTGCATCCATCTTTAAGATACGACATGGCGTTCTTCTTTCTATACGCAAGAAGCTTACTGAACTTGGTTTCCTTGAAGTAAACACTCCAAAAATTATAGGTAGTGCAAGCGAAGGTGGAGCTAACTTGTTCTCCCTAAAATATTTTGACAAGCAAGCATATCTGGCACAGAGCCCGCAACTTTACAAGGAGCAACTAACACTTGGTCTTGAGAGGATATTTGAGATATCCTCTTTTTACAGAGCTGAAAAATCTCATACCGTGAGACACTTGACAGAATTTACCAGTGTTGACATTGAATCTGCATTTATGGATTATACTGATGTTATGGAGATTTTGGAACAGTTGGTTTTATCTGTTTTTGAATACGTAGAAAAAAACTGTACTGAAGAGCAAAAGAATTTGGGAATTGAAATTAGAAAGCCAAAAACACCTTTTGATAGGGTAACATACACGCAAGCCATTGAAGAACTTGGAAAACAAGGACTTGCCCTTGCATTTGGAGATGATTTGCTTGACTCTCATCTAAGAAAACTTGGCGAGATTCATCCTGGATTTTACTTTTTGACTGACTGGCCGCTTAAACTAAAACCGTTTTACATACATGAAAAAGAAGATAACCCTGACATTTCAAAATCATTTGACCTCCAATTTGGATATCTTGAATTGTCATCTGGAGGCAGGAGGCTTCATGATCCGGTCAAGATAAAATCTCGACTAATAGAACAAGGACTAGATCCTACACAATTTGAAGATCACTTGAGAGCATTTGACTGGGGAATGCCGCCTCATTCTGGTTGGGGATTGGGTTTGGATAGGCTGATGGCTGTTTTAACCCAGATTGATAATGTCAGGGAGGTTGTACTATATCCTCGTGACCCAGAAAGACTATTTCCATAAAAGGATAAATTTTGATCACATCCAAATGAATTGTGCAACAATGTGATTTTTGCGGTTCTGAATTTGGCGATAGGACTTGCTACTTTTGTGAAAAACACTGTTGTACCTCATGCATGACTGACGATAGGACTAGATGCAAACGCTGTTACATTGCAAAAAGAAAACTTGGATGGCGCATTTTTAAGAAAAACAAGGTTTTGCTGGGATTTATCGCATTTGTCTGGGCGTATACTGTCTTCCCAGTCCCTCTTATCAAAGGAATTGATCCTGCATTCTACTGGATTTCTCTGGGAGTGGCAATAATGATTATGATTCCAATAGGCCTTTCGATGTTCTTTTGGTCAAGAGAACCGCCTGTATCTGACCTCAAGTAATGCGCGATATTACACTCTGTGTAAATTCTCTAGTGCTCTTGTTACCTCCAATGTCTTTTGTCTTGATTCCCTCTTTGACAGTTCCATATACTGCGGCTTCTATCTTTTTTGCCATATCATAACATGACTTGTCATTATTTTTCATTCCAAGCCACTCAAACATCATTTTTGCAGACAAGATAAACGAAGATGGATTTGCAACCTGTTTTCCTGCTATGTCAAAGGCTGCACCATGCACTGGTTCAAATAATGCAAATTTATCTCCGATGTTTGCTGCGGGTGCCATGCCCAGCCCTCCTACCACCTGTGATGCCTCATCGGATAAAATGTCTCCAAACAAATTGGTAGTTACTATTACATCAAAAGACTCTGGCTGCCTTATTAGATTCATGGCACATGCATCAACATACATTTGCTCAAATGAAATTTTTGAATAATTCTTTGCTACTTCTTGGCATGACCTTGAAAACAATCCATCGGTTTTTTTCATCACATTTGATTTGTGAACGCAAGTTACCTTTCTTTTTCCATTTCGCTGGTCTGCTGTCATAAATGCATACTTTGCGATTCTCTCTGATGCACCCTTTGAGATTGTACGCAATGCAATGGATGTATCATCAATATCAAATTCCATGCCTGTGTATAGATCTTCTGTATTTTCCCTGACTATGACCATGTCTATATTTTCCCTCAATGCTGGCATGTTTGGATAGGATTTGGCAGGTCTGATGTTTGCATAAAGGTCCAATGATCTTCGTAATACTACAATCACATCTGCGGCACTTTCGCCAACAGGTGCCTTGAGACATGCATCAGACTTTTTTATTGTATCTAGTGTCTCATCTGGAAGTGCTTTTCCTGTCTTCTTGAGTGCTTCATCTCCTGCTTCTAATCTTGTAACTTTTACCTTTATTCCAAATTTGTCATTTACTGCATTCAATACCTCGATTGCTGATTCTGATAACTCTGGGCCTATTCCGTCTCCTGTGACAAGTGATATTTTGTACATTTACTGTCCCAAGTTTTTTTGTTTGAGAACTTTTTTAAGCATGATTCTGTTTATTCCATCTATCATTGCCTGTACACTTGTAATTACAATGTCCTCTCCTACTGATTTTGCAGAGGCTTGATTTCCATATGCATCTTCCACTTTTATTGTAACTTCGCATAGCGCCTCAGATCCTCCTGAAATAGAATCTAGTCGGTAATCTTTTATTCTGACCTTGGCAATCTCTCCTGTGATTTTCTGTATCGCATTAATTGATGCATCTACGGGACCCACACCATAATCCGTACTGATAAAGTCTTTTCCTTCAATGTTTAATTTTACAAATGCATAGGGCATATTTCCAATTCCGGTTGATACTGAAAAACCTACAAGGTGAACGAGTCTCTTTAACCCCTGTTGCTGCATAACCTCTCCTGCAATTCCTAGAAGCTCAACGTCTGTTACATGTTTTCCCAAGTCCCCAAGCTTTTTGATCTTCTCTAAAATTTCATGCGTTTGCTCCTTTGAAGGTTGGATGCCATATTCTTCAAGCATGGCTGCAACTCCATGTGCTCCTGCATGTTTTCCTACTTGGAACCATCTTGTCCTTCCAACAAGCTCAGGACTGATTGGCTCATAGGTTAACGGATTGCTCAACACTCCATGTGTATGAATTCCTGATTCATGACCAAAGGCATTTTCTCCCACGATTGCCTTGTTTGGTTGAACCTGAACTCCTACTATCTTTGAGATGAATCGCGAAGTCTCGTAAAGAAGTTTGGTGTTAATGCTAGTCTCATATTTTTTATCCTTACCCCATTGAAGGCACTGTAACCCCATTACTAGTTCCTCTAAAGATGCATTGCCTGCTCTTTCTCCGATTCCGTTTATTGTAACATGTGCACATTTTGCTCCTGCCTGTATTGCAGATAATGCATTTGCTACAGCTAGGCCAAAATCGTTGTGACAGTGAACACTTACTGGTAGGTGGGTTGCCTGAATTGTATCCCTTGTAATTTCAGCAATATACTGTGGAGTGGAATAACCTACTGTATCTGGTATGTCCAATCTGTCTGCACCTGCCTCAGTCACCGCTTTGAATACTTTTTTTAAAAATTCTCTATCAGTCCTGGTGGCATCTTCTGCTGAAAATTCGACTTGTAAGCCAAGCGACTTGGCATAATGTACTGCCTCTACTGCTTTTTCTAATGCCTGCTCTCGGGTCAATTTTAGCTTGTAGTTGAGATGTATGTCTGAAGTTGCAATGAATGTGTGGATATACTTTAACCCAACTGCTGCAGCTGCATCAATGTCTTTTTTCTCTGTTCGCGCCAGTCCGCAAATCTCTGCCTTCAATCCTGCTCCTGTTATGGATCTTATTGCTATCATCTCTCCTTCGGAAATGATTGGAAAACCTGCTTCGATTGCATCTACGCCTAGCTCGTCTAATTTTTGTGCTATCTCAAGTTTTTGGTCTGGAGTCAAGGCTACACCTGGTGTCTGCTCTCCATCCCTTAGAGTGGTATCAAAAATTCTAACCTTCATTTCTCTCCCCTCTTGCCAATGCACATATTCCAGTTCTTGCCATTTCAAGAATTCCGTATCCTCTGACAAGGTCTTCTAAAGCATTAATCCTGTCCGGTGTTGCAGTTATCTCTAGTATGATGGAAGACTTTCTGACATCATGAACGTCACACTTGAAGGCGTTTGCAAGATCTGTTATCTCCTTGATGTCGGTTGGCTTTGTTACTTTTATCTTCATCATGACAAGTTCTCTGTAAATGCTTTTTTTCTCATCTAGCAGTCGTACTTCTATTGTATCAATCAACTTGTCCAGCTGCTTAATTATTTGATTTAGTTGTTTTTCATCTGCCTCTGTAGTGATTGTCATTCTAGAGATTTCGGGATTTTCAGTTATACCTACCGATATGCTGTCAATGTTGTAGTTTCTTGATCTAAACAAGTTTGTGATCTTGAACAAGACACCTGGCTTGTTTTCTACTAGAACAGAAATTATTGACCACATGTTATTTCACTATGATGGTAAGATCATGTCCTTAAGAGATGTTCCTGGGGCCACAAATGGCAAGACGTCTTCTTGCGGATCAATTGGTATGTCTATGACCGTTGTAATGTTGCTCTTCAAAGCTGTCTGGACCGCTTTTCCAATTTCATCAATTGTAGTAGCTCGTATTCCCTGTGCACCATATGCTTCAGCTACTTTGACATAATCTGGACAATTCTTAAGGTCTACTCCTATCATCCTTCTGTCATAAAATGTTCTCTGCCATTGTGCTACCATGCCAAGTGAGAAATTGTTTAGCAAGAATACTATGACAGGCAAGTCTTCGAGTACAGATACTGCAAGTGAATTTTCTGTCATGTTAAAACTTCCTTCCCCTGCAATGTCTAAAACTGGTACATCGGGTTTTGCCGCCTTGGCTCCTATTGCTGCCGGGAATCCCCATCCCATTGTTCCAAGTCCTGTAGAACTAAAAAATGTCCCTGGGTGTATTACATCAAAGAATAATGATGCCCACATCTGGTGTTGACCAACTTCAGTAGTAACAATTGATTGTGCTGGAAGAACTTCTCTTAGCTTCTTGAGAACTTTGGAAGCTGCCAAGGGGTGTGGGTGAATCTTGAGATTTTCTCTATAGTACTCTTTAGTCTCTTTTACTCTTTTGACCCATGCATTTTCTCCATTTCGTTTGACGGTCTTTTGAATTAGCATTTTTACCATAATTCTAAGTGATGTCTTTACATCTCCAACAACTGCTACATTTGTAGTCTGATTCTTTCCTATCTCTGCAGGATCTACATCCATATGTATTATTTTCAAATTTTTCTCAAACTCTTCAAATGTACCAACTGACCTGTCAGAAAATCTGGAGCCGCATGCCAACACACAATCAGCTTCTGTCATCATCTTGTTTGCTTCTGGATGACCATGCATTCCGATTGGTCCAAGTGAAAGTGGGTGATTTTCTGGAAATGAGCCCTTCCCTTTGAAAGTTGTTACAACAGGTATCATGAGTAATTCTGCAATTGATTGGAGTTCAGCAAACGCATTTGAAATTATAACTCCTCCGCCCGCAAGAATAATTGGTCTTTCTGCAGATAGTAGCATCTCAGTTGCCCTTTCAATTTCTCTAATATCTGGATCTACCCATGGATGGTATCCTCTAATTTTGACCTCTGAAGGAAAATGTATCTCTGCTTCATTTTGTTGTACATCTTTTGGAATATCTATCAAAACAGGACCTGGTCTTCCAGTTGATGCAATATAGAATGCCTTCTTTACTACTTCTGGAATTTCAGCTGGACTCATTGGTTGAAATGCATACTTTACTATGGGGTTTGTAATTCCAATAATGTCGCTTTCTTGAAATGCGTCACGTCCAATCATTTTTGAAGGAACTTGACCTGTGATTGCAACCATTGGAGCCGAATCTGCTTGGGCTGTTGCAATTCCAGTGACAATATTTGTTGCACCTGGGCCTGATGTTGCAAAACACACTCCTGGTCTTCTACTTACTCTACCGTAGCCATCTGCCATGTGCGAAGCAGATTGTTCATGTCTGACCAACACATGTCGTATGTTGCTTTTGTAAAGTTCGTCGTATATTGGCAAGTTTGCACCTCCCGGTAGTCCGAAGGCAATGTCCACGCCCTCTTTTTCCAAAGCGATCATCAAAGACCTAGCACCTGATATTTTTTCCATAATTTCTATCTCCAAAAATTACTGTGCTTTACAGCACAGCCTCGACTTGCAGCAGAATCTTTGAAATGCTTGTCGAGTCTACTTTTTTCATATTTGTCTATTTATTTTTCCCTCTAAAATTATTAATAAAGATTATGATAAGAAATCTAAATATTTTGGTATGTCTGATACAACTTAGGCATGATTGCCCCTTCAAAATAGATAATACGATATTAGAAAAAATCAAAACTTGAAAAAGAAGGGAATCTAAATGGCGGTAAGAAAAGATTTCGACTAAGATTTAGTTTGACTAAATAAAACAAACACCTCCTTATTAGATGGATGAATTCTATGAATGGCATGTTAGAAGTTATCGTGAAAAATGAGTCCGACATTTATGAAGAGTCAATACTGGAAGAGGGGGTAGAGTTTATCGGATTAATTAACAAACAAGGAAAGATGGAAAATACTATCTTCAAAAATGAATTCAATTTGACAAAGGAAAGAATGGCAATGTTATCGATGGAACTTAGGTTACAAAGCTCCATGCAAAGTGATTTTGATTCTGAGTTTGGACTAGTTAGCTTCAACGTAACAGAGAGAGAAAAATTAAAGTTTGTCACTATGACGTTCTTTCCCTATGTTGTATTGGCTGTGATGAAAAAAGATATAGATCATATTCCAATAATTGACAAAATTAATAAAAATATTCAAAGATTGCAAGGTGTATGAAATTTAATACTTTCCAGTCTTCCGGGTTTGGCAGATGTGAATTCGGTCTGCTAACTTTTGAAACTTGTTTATGAAAATCTGCATGTAAAATGTGCACAGGTTTTTATCATATGGATTTTCTTAAATAATTGAAAAATGTGAAAATAATGACGCTACAAGAAAACTCGTATTTGCAAGATGCCAATGCCTTTTATTCTAGTGGAAATTATGAAAGAGCTTTAGAATGCTATGATCTTATTCTTGAAGAGTTTCCAAAGCACCTCGCTGCGTTAGGTAACAAGGGCGCTACGCTCTACAGCCTTGGCGAGTATGATGAGGCAATAACCTGGTGTGACAGTGCACTGGAGCTAGATCCAAAAGATCTTGTTGCCTTGTACAACAAGGGTCTTGCACTTGACAAGCTTGGTAAACTCAAAGAGGCAATCCAATGTTTTGACAAGGTACTGGAGATTGACCCAAAACATGTTTATGCGTTAAGCAACAAGGGAGTTACACTTTATAATCTTGGCGAGTATGATGAGGCAATAACCTGGTGTGACAGTGCACTGGAGCTCGACCCAAAAGATCTTACTACATTGTACAACAAGGGTCTTGCACTTGACAAGCTCGGCAAGTTCAGCGAGGCAATCAAATGGTGTGACAGGGCACTGGAGATTGATCCGAAATATGTTTTTGCGTTACATTGCAAGGGTAATGCACTGTACAATCAAGGAAAAATCACCGAGGCAATTACATGGTTTGACAAGACACTTGAGATTGACCCAAATGATGCAGTTGCATCAAGTAACAAGGGTGCTGCACTCTACAATCTCGGCAATTACAATGAGGCAATCAAATGGTTTGACAGGGCGTTGGAGATTGACCCAAAAGATGCTATTGCATTAAACGGCAAAGGTCCCGCACTTGACAAGCTTGGTAAACTCAGCGAGGCAATCACATGGTATGATAATGTACTGAATCTAGACCCAGATAACTTTGCTGCGTCAAGCAACAAGGGCGTTGTGCTGTACAATCTTGGCAATTATGTGGATGCAATCAAATTATTTGACAGGGCACTTGGGATCCACCCAAAAGATCTTGCTACATTGTACAACAAGGGTCTTGCACTTGACAAGCTCGGCAAGTTCAAAGAAGCAATCAAATGGTTTGACAAGGTACTGGAGATTGATCCAAAATATGTTTTTGCATTATATTCCAAGGGCGTTGCATTTTACAATCAGGGCAAACTCATAGAGGCAATTACATGGTTTGATAAGACACTTGAGATTGACCCAGAAAATGTTATTGCATTAAGCAACAAGGGCGCTATTCTATATAATCTTGGCAATTATGGAAATGCAATCAAATTGTTTGACAGGGCACTGGAGGTTAATCCCAGATATATTTTTGCGCTATATTCTAAGGGTAATGCACTCTACAATCTCGCCAAGTACAATGAGGCAATCATGTGGTATGACAAGGTACTGGCGATTGACCCAAAACATGTTGATGCATTAAACCACAAGAATCTTGCATTGGATAGATAGGAGAATCCAAAAATCCTTTTTGCTGATTTGCCGTTGTAATGTTTATGCTGTCCCACCAGGTCATGATTGTCTGCAAAAACAGGCAACGGGTTCACATGATATCGGGATTGACTCCCAACAAGAGATCTTCCCGCTTGCCCTTTCCAAACATTCCATTTTAAAGGTTAAACTGAAAAATGCATGAATTTTTACTAAATACGTAAAATCATTATTGGCGTTATCATCTTAGGCAATTTTTTCAAAAAATTCCATAATTGTAATGACCATTTCTAGGGCAAAAAATTTGTACATACACGACCGACCTGTAAACTGGGAAATGGATTTGTCCTGCCATAAGACTTAAAGTAGATCTGTCTTGAACAATATCGATTTTGAGTGACAAGGAAGAGATTCTTGATAGCATTGCTACATTTTTTAATGCCGGAAAGACAAAGAATGTTGCTCCGCTAAGCGTTATCCAGCTCGATGATCCGCGATTTTCTGCATACAGTGATGTTCCGCCATTTGATCTTAAAGACTTTGCAACTACAACTGCCTTGGAACAATTGAGATTTGTAAGCATTTCTGATTATAATTTTGAATTGAAAAATACTCGGGTAGACCTGTTTGAGACTTTTGCGGTCTCAACATTTACTGTAAAACAATCAGGAATGATTGTGGATAACTATAGCTTCAGAGGACAGTACTTTACAATGGAAAGCAGAGCAACATTTGTTTTTATAAAATATGCAAAGTGGAAGATAGTCCACATACACTTGACAAAAATTTCAGACTAAAAATTAAATTTTTTATTTGCTTTATTGGGCCAGTTTATTTCTTTCAGGCAACTCATTTTTTATTTTTTTGAAAATTTCATGGGCTTCTTTGACCGTAGCTTTTTGGTGGACTATTGCTCTTACTGCCTTTATCATGGCTATCGGATGATCGTTTTGCCAAATGTTTCGTCCCATGTCAACTCCTGCTGCACCAGCTTGTAGTGCGTCATATGTCAGATTAAACACATCAAGTTCTGTTGCAAGTTTTGGACCTCCTGCAATTATGACTGGCACGGGACATGCTGTTGCTACTTTTTCAAAGTTCTCACAATAATACGTCTTGACTAGATGTGCGCCAAATTCTGCAGCCATCCTGCATGCCAATCCCAAATATCTCGCGTCACGCTTTTCCAATTCTTTGCCTACTGCTGTAACTGCAAGCACCGGTATGCCATATTCTTCACCTTCATTTACAAGATTGCCAAGACTGACAAGCGATTCATGTTCATGAGGTGCACCGATAAATATCGACATTGCAAGGGCAGATGCATTTAGCCTGATTGCCTCTTTTACCGATGTCGTTATGGCTTCATTTGAAAGATCCTTTCCAATGATGCTTGCTCCGCCTGATACTCTGAGCACAACAGGTACTGGAAAATTTGCATCAACTGATGTTCTTAAAACACCTCTTGTAAGCATAAGAGAATCCGCAAAAGGTAACAATGGGGCTATGGTTTTTCTTGGAACTTCTAATCTCTCTGTGGGTCCAAGGAAATAGCCGTGATCTACTGCAAGCATAACACCTCGTTTGTTTTGAGGTTTGATTATTTTTGCAAGTCTATTTTTTAGTCCCCAATCCATAATATCATCGAAAAAATTGCCTTAGTTAAGCGTTTCTGAATTTGTAATTATTATTTTCATGGAGTCCTTTCCCTGGTGGGCATAATCCAAAGCTTTTGCAGATTCAGCAAGATCAAACTTGTGGGTGATCAATTTTTTTACATCCACCGTTCCTTGATTTATTAACTTGAATGCATCATTTGTATCCTTTTCAGAAGCTGCATAACTTGGCATGATTGTAATCTCCTTGGAGTATACCTTGCTCATGTCCAGCGGCATCTTTGCATCTTTTGAGGGAACTCCAAATAGCATGACCGTCCCACCTTTTCTTACCAAATCCATTGCCTGAGATATAGCATTAAGACTTCCAGTTGAAACCATCACAACATCTACTCCACGGTTACAAGTCTTTGAAAGAATTTTTTGAGATGCCTCTGGATCATCTGACCTTATCGCCTCTGTTATGCCGAATTTTTTTGCAAAATCTAGTCTAAAATCATTTAGATCAAAGCAAAATATGTCCTGAATTCCATATACTTTGCTTAGCATGATATGCATGAGGCCTGTAGGCCCTGCCCCAAGAATTGCAATCGAGTCCCCTTTTTTGAATTTTATCTTGTTCCATGCCCTTATGCAGCATGCCAGTGGTTCGATCATGGAAGCTTCTTCAAAACTTACATTGGCTGGTAATTTTATGACTCCCCCATGTGACACGTTCCACTGGGGGACGATAAACTCTTCAGCAAGGCCGCATGGTGAAAGATTTGTCTCTGAATATTTCTGACACATTGTTTCATTTCCATGCGTACAAAAATGACAAGAATAACATGGCACGTGATGATGCGTAAATACCCTGTCCCCATTTTTGAAATCTACTATTCCTTCACCTACTGAAGAAACTATTCCAGAAGGCTCATGGCCTAGTCTCATGGACGGCTGGCTGTATTTGCCGTAGATCTTTTCCAAGTCAGATCCACATACGCCACATGCCTTCATGGTAACTAGTATCTCGCCTTTACCTGGTTGTGGTCTATCTACATTTTTTATCTGGACATCTGCCGGTCCTGAAACATATGCCGCCTTCATTATTAAAACGAGTCTTGAGAGGCGTTTTATCTTTTTCCAAGCTATCCAGTTTTGGTGCCTTGCAAAACCGGAAATTAGTTATAAAGAAATATTTTCTATATGCTGTCAATTAAATAGGACATATTTCCGACAATTTATCATGGACTTGTGGCATGACATAGAGACTGGCCCAAAAATACCTTCTGTGATAAACGTTATAGTTGAAATTCCAAAAGGCTCTCAGAATAAATACGAATATGATAAAAAAAGAGGCATCATCAAACTTGACAGAGTCTTATTTTCTCCATTCTTCTATCCTGGAGAATATGGTATAATTCCACAAACATATGCTGAGGACGGCGACCCAATGGATGCACTTGTACTTGTCAGCAATCACACCTATCCGGGAGTCCTAATCGAGGCGCGCCCCATTGGAATGCTTCGAATGAAAGATGGCGGTGAAATGGATAACAAGATTTTATGCGTCGCAAAGGATGACATTAGATACGAGAATCTAAAAGATATCACTGATCTTGACAAACATTATCTCAAGGAGATTGGTCACTTTTTTGAAGTCTACAAGCAACTTGAAGGAAAGAAAGTCGAGATACTTGGATGGAAAAATGCCACAAGCGCCAAGAAGGAAGTGCTTGCTGGAATAAAATTGTACCAAAAGAACTTTAAAAAGTAATCTGCTAGATTTAGTTCTCTGATAAAAAATTTACAACAGAAATGGTATTAACCTGTATCTGTATGTGAGTGTATGTGAATGAAGGTGACACTGCCCCTGATTTTGAACTTGTCTCAAATGAGGGCAGCATGATAAAACTGGGCTCTTTTCGTGGAAAAAAGAAAATAGTGCTATGTTTTTATCCTAAAAATCACCTATTTGCATGTCCGTCAAAAAAAGTATTTCAAATGGCTGAGGCAATAATTGCGGCATACCCAAAAATAAAAGAGCAAAATGCTGAACTCTTTGCAATATCTGTTGATACAGTCCAAGATCAAAAGAAATTTGTTGACGAATACCATGTTCCATATCTTCATCTAAGCGATACCCAAAAGACTGCTTGCAAGGCTTATGCTGGGCTAAACATTGCAGGACTTGCGAAACGTTCCACATTCGTTATAGACAAGGATGGTAAGGTTTCAAAAATTTTCAGAGAGATCAATCCTGAAAAACATGGCGAGGAAATAATCTCGTCATTGAAGATCTTGAAATAATTCGTTTTTTGCCAATTCAATATATTTTAATAACTCGAGTCTTAATGCATGACTTTATTTGTTTTAGGTTGAATAGATAAATATTGAATATTTTTAAGAATCTGATGATAATAGTAATAATTTCTTTTATTTTTGTATTTACTAATTCATCATATTCTCTGGCTCAACAGCAATCAACCTTAGTTAAAAATACAGTTTCAGTTTCAACTGACAAGGATTCGTACATCTCAAATAATATTATTTATTTTTCAGGTATAGTAAATCCTGTAATTTCTAATCAAACAGTTAAAATCACAAT
>Ga0075029_100000297_pt1 | contig 27990 bp, 27 predicted proteins | sample LitLauG_LLR_2013_FD_71391 | JGI IMG/M metagenome (GOLD analysis project Ga0075029, IMG submission 71391) | Freshwater sediment microbial communities from North America - Little Laurel Run_MetaG_LLR_2013 | ecosystem: Environmental > Aquatic > Freshwater > Creek > Sediment | place: USA... | reverse complement strand
CGTACAGTTCTCCACCGGCGCGGCGCCGACCATGCCAACCGCAACGCCCAGCAACGACGTCACCCTCGTCGGCGCCAACACCGGCGCGGTCGCTCTGCATAATGTCGCCAACGGCACAGCGCCCACCGACGCCGCAAACGTCAGCCAGATCCAGGCCATGCAGACCAGCAGCCTCGCCCAGTCCAAAGCCTATACCGATCAACAGATCTCAAGCCTGGACACCACCTTCCACGCCAGGCTCGATCAGGTGGCGGCCGGCGACGCGGCGCTCTCGCAACTCCCCAGCTCGATCATTCCGGGCAAGGGCATGGTGTCGATGGCGGTCGGGGAGGCTGGTGGCCGCGGCGCGCTCGCCTTTGGTCTCTCAAAGGCCTTCAGCGGCAGGGGTACGATCATCGTCAAGGCCGGGGTCTCGGTCGGCGTCAACGGTGACTACGTTCAGGCCGGCGCCGGCGTCGGCATTCACTTCTGACTCGGCGGCAGGCTTGACCGCGGATCGGCGGATCCGGAACGCCGGGAAAGCCCGCTCCGTCCTGTCGCCAAACGAGCCGACATTCTGTCGAACGAGCTCCGCGCGCGCAACGGGGCGACGCCCCCGCACAAGTATTCCTAGTCGATCTGGTCGTGGCGCAGTGATTTCGATCGACTCGTGAAGCCGCCTCTAGCGACCCGTGAACACCGGCTCGCGCTTTTCCACGAAGGCCTTGGCGGCTTCGCGGTGATCCGCCGTCTGGCCGCAGTGGACGTGGTGGGTGGCTTCCAGGTCAAGGCAGTCGTCGACGTCGCCGCCCATGGCGCGGTTGAGGTTTTCCTTCATGTAGCGGAAGGCGACGGTCGGGCCCTTGGCCAGGCTGAGGGCGATTTCGCGGGTGCGCGCGGCCAGCTGTTCGGCGGGGCAGGCCCAGTTGGCGATCCCCAGGCGCTGCGCCTCGGCCGCGGTGACTCGGGGCGAAAGATAGTAAAGTTCGCGCGCCTTCGCCGAGCCGACCAGCTGAGTCAGGAAATAGGTGCCGCCATAGTCGCCTGAGAACCCGACCCGCGCGAAGGCGGTGGTGATGATCGCGTCCTCCGCCATGATCCGCATATCGCAGGCCAGAGCGAGGGAGAGACCGGCGCCGGCCGCCGCGCCGGGCAAGGCCGCGAGGGTCGGCTTGGGCATCTTGAAGAGCTTGCCGGCGGTGGCGCGCTGGTTCACGCGCTGGCGGTGGATGGCTCCGTCTATGGTGTTGTCGCCCACAGTCCCGTCGCCGCGGGCGGCCATGCCCTTGACGTCGCCGCCGGCGCAGAAGCCGCGTCCCGCACCGGTCAGCACGACACACTTCACCTCGGCGGCCAATTCCGCCCATGCCAGCTGTTGGGATAGTGCGGCGGTCATCGCCCCGCTCATGGCGTTGCGCGCCTCGGGGCGATTAAGCGTCAGGGTCAGCACCCCCTCGTCGAGGTCGGCGAGCAGGTCGGTGGTTCCGGTGTCGATGGCGGTCATGGCGTCAGCCTCAGGAAGGTTAGTGGGGTGGGGGCGATTTCGGACCTAGGCGGCCTCGGCGGCGCGATTCTCGGCGACGACCTCACGGAGACCTTGCCATTCGCCCCACATGTCGCACATGGCGGCCTTGGAGCGCTCCCAGGGGTCGTTGTCGGGCTCATAATCGAGGAACTCGCCAAGCCATCCCCGATCGGGGTGGTCCGACAGGCCGGTCGCGACCTTGTCCGGCTGCCGCATTTTGTTGCGGATGCGGAAGATGATGTTCTTGCGCGACTCGGTTCCCCGCTCATTGCGCGAGCCCGAGTGCAGGATGTGATAGGTGGCGATGCAGGCGTCGCCGGGCGCCATGAGCACCGGCGTCGGCCGTGGCCAGCGCTTGCCGTCGGGCGTCGTCAGGCTGGTTTCGTCGATGAACTGTTCCCGCACAGCGTCGGGATAGTAGATCAGCCCGCAGCGGTTGGGCGCGTCGGTGTCGAGGCGAGGCCAGCCCGGGCCTTCCGGCCCGAGGTGATTGTTGACGCTTCGCTGCCATTGAAAAAACCGCTCGACCGCGTGGTGCGACCGCGGCAGCACCATGGTCTGGCCGCAGCCCTCCTCGGTCTGGTCGTTGAGGCAGACGAACACGAAGGCGGTGAAGCTGCCGAGCGCCAGGGTCATCTCGGGATCCTGGAACATCGGTGTCATATTGTGCCCCATCACCTGGGCGCTGCGCCCCAGATCCCCCTTGGGGCCGGAAGCGAAGTACTGGCGATAAACCTCTTCGGGCGAGCCTTCGAGCGGCGTCTGCGGCGGCGCGATGGTGATGGAGCCATCCATATGCAGGCCCGCGCCAAAGTAGGGCACGTCCTTGTCGCGGTAGCCCATGGCCGTAAACGCGTCGCCGGGATCGCGGCATTTCAACACCCCGACCTGGCACGCCGTCGGCGGGTCGAACCGCCCCATGGCTTCGGTCAGGATCGGCGTGATCGAGGAAGCGTTGACCAGATCGGTAAGGGCTCGATCGCCCATGAGATTCTCGCCCTTGGCCGCCGAGGCGATCCGCGCCCTGGCCGCGGCCACCAACTCCGGCGAAACCGCGCCGCGCAGCACGACGTAGCCTTCGCGATAGAGGGTGCGCTTCTGGTCAAGGGTGAGTGTGGTCAATTCCGTCTCCCTGCCGGCTTATTATCATCATCGCCCCAGGTTTGACGCCCGACAAGTCCCGGTTGGGACAGCCCAACGGCGTCAGTCGTCCGTCTCCGGCGCCACGGGCGCTGCTGGCGCGCGCCGCCGTGCCATCCGATGCGGCGTATGATGGGATAGCGCTCCCACTTGATGAATCAGCAACGCCAGATTCATGACCAGCATGACCGCGATTTCCCCCCAGCGGTGCATGAGGGCGAGACGGTCCGGCAATTCGGTGATCCGCCGGACGATCTCGATCGTCAGGCCGACGGCCAGGATGGCGTGATAGGGCCGGCCGATCGTCTGTTGCAGCCAAAGGTCAAGCGCAAGCGCGGCGCGGGCGATTCTGTGCAGCATTGGCGAGGCGCTCCCTCTTCTGATCATCCGTCCCGACGGGACGTTCGACGCACCGCCCATTCTAGCGGCCTTCGCCGCCGCCTGTCAGGATCGCACGCCCGGCCTAAGGATCATTCCAGGGGAACCCGGTCGCCAGCGTCATCTGCCGGTTTACGCCATGGCGGATGGGATAGACGCCGGCTCCTGGGGAACGGCCGGCGCGAACCTCGGTAAGCGCGCGGTCGAGATCGGCGAGATCGGCCATTGTTAGCCAAGGCGCCGACGGCGCCTCGTCGGCGCGGCAGCAATGCGCGCCCCACAAAATGGTGTCCTGGGGAAGATTTTGCAGCAAGCGCCGGGCGGTCGCCTGATAGGCGGAGAGGCTGGCGCCCGGAAGGAAGGCGTAAAGCGTCGTGGGATAGATGAAATCACCCGCGAACAGCGCGTGGCTGGCCGGATCGTAGATCGCAATTGAACTGGGCGTGTGACCTGGCGTGGACAGCACGCGCAATACGCGGCCCCCCAGATCGATGGCGGTGTTTGGCGCGACCCAGCGCGACACGCGAAGGGTCGGCGCGGGCCGGCCGTCGGCCTGACCCAGCCATTGCCACCGCCCCGGGGTGAACCGGCCGTCGGCGCGCACGCGAGCGCGGGTCGAGGGCAGATCGATCATGTCGATCGCGCCGAAGGCAGGCGCGCCGCCAAGGTGATCGAAGTGCAGGTGCGAGACCATGACGGTCAGCGGCAAATGGGTCAGTCCCGCGACGATCGGGCGAATGTCGCGGGTTCCGGTTCCGGCGTCGAACAGCAGGGCGCGGCTCTGGCCGGCGATCAGATAGGCGTAGTTCTGCTGGTAATAGCGCGGCTCGCCGATGGCGAAGACGCCTGGAGCAATGGGCTGGACCGCGAAGTAGTCATCGACCATCCGACCCCTGGCCAGGCGTGGCGTCGCGGGATCGACGATGTTGTGATGGTCGAGCCAGAACGCTGTCTCGGCGATGACATAGGGGGCCAGGGCCATGCCTGCGGCGAGGAGAGCGGCCAGGGCGAGGGCGGCGCCGCCCAGCCAGCGCCTGACCATACCGCCAACCCTCCGACGGCCGACGTATAGGTTCGTCGCGCTCAAAACCAACCTGCATCCCGCAACGCCCGGACATAGGCTCGGCTGACCGGAGCGGTCGCGCCGTCGGGGAGCGTGAGCATGGCCCGGCCCTCGGCGCGTTCGGCGCTGACGACGGCATCCTTGGCGACCCACCAGGACCTGTGGGTACGCGCGCCTTCGAGGCCTTCAAGCTCGGCCACCGCGTCGACAAGTCGCATGAGAATGAGATCCTGCCCCGCGGATGTATGGAGGCGAAGATAGTGGTCTTCCGCTTCGACGGCCCACAATGTCGCGCCCGTCAATTTGGCGGGCAGCCGACCGAGAAACTTGACCGGTCGGCCTGCTGACGTCGCCGCATGGGTCTCGGTGACGGTTCGTGCGATCACCATCATGGAGAGGATCGTGAGCCCAGCAGTGGTGGCGAGGGTTTCCGGCAGAACGCGCCCGAGCAGATGTAGACCGAACGGCCGGGTGAAAATCACGGCGTTGGCGGCGGCGACGACGAGAATCATCGGTGGGCCAATCATCGCGATCATGGCGCAGGCGGCGGAGACCATGCGGGTCTCGAACCAGGGTCGGGGAACGATCAGGGCGGCAAGTCGCGCCAGTCCGATGCCGACGACAACGAGACCGAACCAGAAGGCGGAATTGCCCAGAATCGATCGCCACCCGGCGCCGAACCCGCCCGTGCTGGCGGTCACCGCGCCGATCACCAGGCCAACCAGGACGACGCGGGTCCAATCGCTGGTGGCGATCGATCGCACACAACGACCCGCCCATGAATCGGCGGGCTTTGTCGTCGGGCCGGATGACTTGTGAGGCTTCACCACGGCTACGTCATAGGGTGCAAACTGGCGAGAATCGAGGGTGTCGCTGGCCTGGGCAAATGACACCCTTGCAACATTCAGCGCTTGCGTCATGTTCCGCGCGCGCGGCGCGCCGCCGCTTCGCATTTTGAGTCCGAACACGCGCCCCATGGACGAATTTGTCTTTCACGATCCCACGGGCCGGCGCGCCAAGCGGGCAAACCTCGGCGTTGGCCTGGTCATCGCCTTCGCGGCTTTGGTCGTGGCGGCGTTCTTCGCGACCCTGGCTTTCGCGCCGAACCTGCCGCACCTGGCGTTGAAGGACCCCCGGGCGCTGCAGGCCCTGCACCAGGAAACCGCCCATAGATTTCGGCGGTCCGCAGGCTTGCGCAAGGTGCCTACGCCGAAGACCACCGCCAGCGGCGCGGCGACGCGGCCGATTTCCGTCGGATTCTACGTCAGCTGGGATGAGGATTCGCGCGTGTCGCTTCGCCGGCATGTCGAGGACCTGGATGTGGTCTCGCCACAATGGGTCAGTCTTAACGGTGTGCTCGGCCGGGTAAGCGTGACGTCCGACCCCTTCGCCGAAGCGCTGATCGCCGGGACCAAGACCCCGCCCTCGGTGCTGCCCATGGTGCACACGGGCCACAACGGCATCGAGGATGGCGCGCAGGCCAGCGCCTTGCTGCTCTATCCCGCCGCGCAGGACGCGCTGATCCACAACCTCGTCGTCCTGGCGCAGGAGCGGGGTTGGGGCGGGTATGTGTTTGATTTCGAGAATCTGAGCAAACCAGCCCTGGCGGCCTACCCGGCGTTTCTGGCCAAGGCCCGCGCGGCCCTGACCGCGATCAAGCGGGAGAGTTGGGTTTCGACGCCGTTTCAGGACGATTCCTGGAACCTGAAAACGTTCAGCCAGGTCTCCGACACCGTCGTCCTGATGGCGTATGACCAGCATTGGGGCACCGGCGACCCCGGTCCGACAGCGGGTCAGGATTGGTTCGAGACGACCCTGGCCAAGGATATGGCGCAGCTCAATCCAGCGCGCACGATCGTCACGTTGGGCGCCTATGGCTACAACTGGATGCCGGCGACGGATAAAGACCCCGGCTCGGCCGAGGCGGTCACCTTTTACGACGCGACCCAGCTGGCGCATGACGCCAGCGCGGACGTCAATCTGGACGACGACGCGCTCAACCCGGGCTTCCAATATGTCGACGACGATGGCCGCAAGCACGTGGTCTGGTTCCTGGACGCGGCGACGGTGTTCAACCAGATCAAGGCGAGCGACCCCTATCGACCCCGCGGTTACGCCATCTGGCGCATGGGGGGCGAAGACCCTTCGGTTTGGAAGTTTTTCAATCAGACTTTCGACACCATCAAGCCGGTCGGTTTGGAGAAGATCGATCCCAGTCTGGGTGTCGATTTCGACGGCAATGGCGAAATTCTGCATGTGGAGGCCTCGCCCACCGGGGGCAGCCGCACGATCGAAATCGACCCGGACACGGGTCTGATCTCCGGCGAAGACTACAAGGTGATGCCCACACAGTATGTGATGGACCGCTATGGCTTTCATCCGGGTTGGGTGGCCCTGACCTTCGACGATGGTCCCGATGGACGGTGGACCAAGCCGATCCTGGATATCCTCAAGGCCAAGCATGCGCCGGCCACCTTTTTCGTGATCGGCCAGAACATGCAGGCGCGGCCCGATCTCGTTCAGCGCGAGTTCGATGAGGGTCACCTGGTGGGCAACCACACCTGGACCCATCCCAACATCGCCGTGACGCCGCTGGCTCAGACCAATCTGGAGATCAACACCACCCAGCGCCTGTTCGAAGTGATCACGAGCCACTCCATGCGCTTTTTCCGCCCGCCCTATTTCGGCGACGCCGAACCTTCGACCCCGGGCGAGGTCGAGCCGCTGAAGATCGCACAGGGGCTGGGCTATCTGATCGCGGGTCTACGCGTGGATCCCGACGACTGGCAGAAGCCCGACCCCCAACTGATCATCAGCCGCACGCTTGAGCGTCTGAAGGTGAGCGGCGAGAAGGCGGGCCAGGTCGTCCTGCTGCACGACGCGGGTGGCGACCGCAGCCACACGGTGGCGGCCCTGCCCGGTCTGATCGACGCCCTGCGCGCCAATGGCTACACCCTGGTCTCGATGGAGCAGTTGGCGGGCATGAGCCGGGCCGACGCCCTGCCGCCCACGTCGCGAAGCTCACTGGATCTCATGCTCGACCGGCTGGGCTTCGGCTTCTTCCGCTATGTCGACCTGGCCATGCAGGGCCTCTTCATGGTCGCGATCGTTCTTGGCCTGCTGCGCCTGGCGTTCATGGCGACGTTCGCCCTTTACCACCGACTGAACGAAGCCTCGCGCGAGCCCGCCATGCTGGATCCGGCGACGGGCCCCCTGATCAGCGTGCTGATCCCGTGCTTCAACGAGGAGCGGGTGATTGTTTCGTCCGTGGCCAGGATCCTGGAGTCCGACTGGACGAACCTAGAAGTGCTGGTTCTTGACGACGGGTCCTCGGACGGGACATCGCGGGTGGTCAGCGAGGCCTATGCCGACGAGCCGCGCGTGCGTCTGCTTACCTTTGAAAACGGCGGCAAGGCGCGGGCCCTCAACCGGGGTCTGGAGCTCATCAAGGGCGAGATCGTCGTGGCCCTGGACGCCGACACCCTGTTCCCGCCAAACACCCTGCCGCGCCTGGCGCGCTGGTTCGCCGATCCGCGGGTCGGCGCGGTGGCGGGCAACGCCGTTGTCGGCAACCGTCTCAATCTGATCACCCGCTGGCAGGCCCTGGAGTACGTGACCGCTCAGAACCTCGAGCGGCGCGCCCTCGCCGCGCTGGGCGCCGTAACCGTCGTGCCAGGCGCCGTGGGCGCCTGGCGCAAGTCGGTCCTGGTCGATCTGGGGGGCTATCCGTCCGACACCCTGGCCGAGGATCAGGATCTGACGATCGCCGTGCAACGGGCCGGCTGGCGGGTCGAGTTCGACTCCAAGGCGCGCGCCTTCACCGAGGCGCCCGACACCGTCCAAGGCCTGCTCAACCAACGCTTTCGCTGGTCGTTTGGCACCCTGCAATGCCTTTGGAAGCACCGCTCGGTCCTGTTCAATCCCAGGCAACCCGTCCTTGGCTTCGTCGCCCTGCCGCAGATATGGCTCTTCCAGATTTTTCTCACCGTCGCCGCGCCCCTGGTCGATCTGGCGATCGTGTCCTCGTTGATCTGGGCCCTCTACGGCCGAGCCTTCCACCCGGTGGAATGGTCGCCCGATAATTTCATCCGCTCGGTGTTCTACTGGTCGGCGTTCATCTTCCTGGACCTGTCGGCCGGCGCGCTGGGCATGGCGCTGGAGCGCAAGGCCCCGTGGAAGGATCTTGTCTGGCTGCCGATCCAGCGTTTCGGCTACCGCCAGCTGATGTACTTCGTCGTCGTCCGCTCGGTCGTCACCGCGATTCGCGGCTATCGCGTCGGTTGGGGCAAGTTGGAGCGGCGGGCTACGGCGGTGGTCGGCAAGGGATCCTGACCGGCCGTCGGTCGGCGCATCAGACGCCCAAGGCTAAAACCCCCGCGCCGCCGGCTTCGTCGCCCCAGGCCAGGCGATCACCGTCCAGCACCGCCAGGGCGCTGATCGCCGCCCCTGTCTCGGCCTTGACCACGGCGCGTTTTTCCGTGGCCGGGTCGCATGTCCAAATCCGCCCATCGTCGAGACCCGCGGCGAAACGGTGGCCGCCCGATTCTCCCGCCAGGCGCGTGATCCGCGCCGATTCGTCCCAGCCCAGCTCGCTCGCCTGCTTGCCTATGGGACCGTTGGCGCCGGCGAATGGCCACAGCACCGCGCCGTTGGCCCCGGACGTCGCCAGCCAGTTGGCGCCCAGAAACACCATGCTGCGCACCTTGGTGGGATATCCCCCCATGCGCATGTCCTTGGCGTCGGCCAGGCGCCAGCCATGCAGGGCCGATTCCTGCATCGAGCTGATCAGGAACTTGCCGTCCGGGCTGAAGATCAGGCCGATGTGCGAGCCCGCCCAGCGCAGCATCACCGGCTTCTGGTCGGCGATCCGGGCGTACCAGAGGGCTGCGCCGCCATAGGTCGCCGCCGCCAGCCTGCGGCCCCTTGGGTCGAACGCCAGGGCGGCAACCGACGCCTCGTGCCGGAACGTGCGCTTGAAATCCGAGGTCTTCACATCGAGCACCCGCGCCTCGCGTCCGGCCGCGTAGGCGATCAAACCCGACTCCGTCGTCGCCGCCACGGCGTCGATCCAGCGCCCGGGAATTTCGTCGAGGGTCTCCGTTTCGGCCCCCCGCGACCAGACCAGGCGGCCATCGTCGCCGCCGCTGACCACGCCGGAGCCGCTGGGATGCGCCACCGCGCACAGGACCGCGCCATCGTGCGCCTGAACGGACTGACCGTCCTCCCACGTCACCCGACCGTCCCCCAGCGCGAAGGCCACCTGGCCGCCATCGGCGAGGATATCAGTGACCTGGACGTCGAATGCGAATTGCATGGGCGCGGCATAGCCGATCCGCCTCACCCTTGGCGAGCGGGGATGGAGATCAATGTTAACTCACCGCCGGAGTCGATTCCCGACTTTACAACCGCTTTCATCCACGCCATTGGGGCGAGGTCATATGAAGGCGGACGCTCACAGGGCGGCCGCGAATAGGGAGTTATGAATGGCAGCGAAACTTGCCGGCGGCGGTGGTAGTCGCTTCGACCTCGGTCAGAACAGCGAAATGAACGTCACGCCGTTCGTGGACGTGATGCTTGTGCTGTTGATCATCTTCATGGTTGTCGCGCCTCTCGCAACCGTGTCCATCAAGATCGACTTGCCGCCGGCCGTGCCACCTAAGGACAAGACCAACGACAAACCGCCGACGTTCATCTCCATCCAGGACAGCGGCGCGATTTTCGTTTCCTTTGGGAAAACGGCGCTGAAGCAATCGTCTTTGACCGCCTTGGCGACCGACTTGCCGGCGTCGCTGGCCGTGGCCAATCCGATGAACGAGCGGGTGTTCATCCGCGCCGACCGTCACGTTCGCTATCGTCAGTTCATGGACGTCGTGAACCAGCTGCAGCGCGACGGCTACTACAAGGTCGGCCTGATCTCCGAAGATCTGTCGCCTCCGACCACATAGTCGAAGGTTTAATCCTGACAAGTTTGACGCCCGCTTCGCAAGAGGCGGGCGTTCTTCGTTTCTCGCCTGTAAAGACCAGACGACCGAGTGAAGCGCGGCTCCATCGTGGTTCCCGGCCTTCGTCGGGATAAGCGAAACGTTCCGCGTGTCACACCTCAACGCGGGGCGGCTATCAGGCCGCGCACCTTTCGAAGCCCGCCTTCAGCGCCGCCTCGTCCAGATTGCGACCAATGAACACCATGCGGCTTTCGCGGGGCTCACCCTCGGTCCAGGGTTGCTGTAGATCGCCCTCGAGCATCATGTGCACGGCCTGAAACACGAGCCGGCGCGGCTCGCTGGCGACATCGATAATGCCCTTGGCCCGCAGGATATCGGCCCCTTGCTCGGCCAGCAGGTCATTCAGCCATTTTGTCATCCGCGTACCGTCCACCGGTCGGTCCAGACGCAGTGACACGCCGCGGATATCCTCCAGATGCAGCCGCCCGGCGTGATCGCCGTGATTGTGATCATGGTGGTCGTGGTCGTGGCCGTGATCGTGCTCGCAATCCTCGTCGTGAACGTGCCCCTCCTCGCCGTGCGCCGGGTTGAGAAATTGGGGTTCGAGCGTCAAAATGCGCTCCAGATCAAAGCCGCCCCGCCCCAACACCGTCTCCAGCGGCACCTGGGAGCGGATCGCGCGATGAATCTCGGCCAGCGGATTGAGCCGACGGATCCGGCTCTCGATCAGCTTGAGCTCCTTCTCGTCCACGAGATCGGTCTTGTTCAGCACGATCTGGTCGGCGAAGGCGATCTGCTCCCGCGCCTCCCGGCTCTCGGAGAGGCTAAGCAGGACGTGTTTGGCGTCCACGACCGTGGTCACGGAATCCAGCCGGGTCCTGGCCTTCACGTCTTCGTCGACAAAGAACGTCTGGGCGACGGGGGCCGGATCGGCGAGGCCCGTGGTTTCCAGGATGATCGCGTCGAACCCGCGGGTGGCGCTGGCCTGACGTTTCATCAATCCCTGCAGCACGCGAATCAGGTCGCCACGGACGGTGCAGCAGACGCAGCCGTTGTTCATCTCGAACACTTCCTCGTCCGCGCCGACCACAAGTGCGCCGTCGATGCCGATCTCGCCGAATTCGTTGACGATGACCGCGTAGCGCTGGCCGTGATCCTCGCTGAGAATGCGGTTGAGAAGGGTGGTCTTGCCGGCGCCGAGGTAGCCGGTGAGAACGGTGACGGGGATCTGGGTCATGGGACTACAGATAGGATGCCGGGCCGGTGACGGCCAAGGGGTGAATCTCATCCATTGGGTTCGCGGTCGCCAGAATGAAGGGCGGCGTCACCCTAGGGGACCCATAACGGGCGCCCGGCCACGCACGCCGTTGGAACCAAGTTGACATCCGCGCGCTATGGGAGCGCAACTACCTTATCATGGCCACCAGGGGGGACCGCCATGCCTACAACGATCCTCTACGTCGTCCTGGCCCTCGGCGTTCTCCTTATCCTGCTGGGTGTGATCTTCGTCGCGCGGGGTATTGGCGGCGCCGACGGCGACAGCAAGATCAAGATTTTCGGCGTGTTCGAGGGCAGCCTCGCGCACATGGGCCCCGGAGCGCTCTTCGCCCTGATCGGCCTGGCCCTCGTGATTGTTGCCGTCTCTCAGATTCGCCCAGCCACACAAACCCCGGCGGCTGGTCCTGCTCCGGCGCCCTCACCGAGCCCGACCGCCGGCGGACAGGTAGGCGGCGTTCCCCAGCCCGCGCAATCGACCCACACCGTGGGCGAAGCGCAGCCAAGCTTTGATTGCGCCCGCGCCCAGGCCCAGGCCGAGGTTCTCATCTGCAACTCTCCGACCCTCACTCAGGCCGACCGCGATCTCTTGGCCGCGTATCGCAACGCCCTGTCCCGAACAGCTGATCCTGGCTCGATCAGGCTTAGCGAGCGCGCCTGGATCAATGCCCGCAACGCTCAGCAATGGGACGAAACCAACCTTGAGGCTGCCTATGCCAACCGAATTTCGGTGTTGAATGCGATCCAATAGCGCCGCGTCATTCTCGGGGTCTGTATTTGATGCGCCAATAGGAACTGGGCCGCGGCTCCATCGTCAACCTAACCGCGGGTCGCCGACCTAGATCGGCGTCGCCTTAGGTCGCTCGGGGCCATCATTCTCAAAGCACGGTTAAATCACGAGGACCTGCCGCAGACTTCGGACAAACTGCGGGATAACCGTAGTGTCTTGTGGCGGGGTTTTGACAACGAAGTCGTGCAAAGAGCTCAGGCGGTAGGCATTGCGCGTATTGTCGAACACGCCGTCTCCCACAATCTGACAAAAGCTGCGCAGGCTGTAGTCGGCGAGCGGTCCGGGAAGCCGCTCCCGACCCACGAACCCGCGCAGTTTGTTGGCCGCCTGCCACAGGTCGGTCAACCCGACGACGCGGTAAAGGTCACGCAACTGGCGTTCCACGCGAAGCTGGAACTTTTTGTACAGTGCGGGATTGGACGGCAAGTTTGTGATTTCCACCGGCAGCTGCGTCCCCGTCAGGTTGACCAAACTGGCGGACGACCCGACGTCGGTCAGGCTTAGGGTGTATTGTGCCTGCGTCGCCGCGCCGGAAAATAATTCCACAGCGCCGTAGTCGATGCGCACACCCGCCATCTGGTCGCCTCCGATCGGCAGGCCGGAGTCCGTTACGATCTGGGACAGGCCGCGAACCGTGGGAAAGCCCTTCCAGGCCTCCGCGAAAAGCCCAGCGGCGTCCCATGCTTCCCCAGCGGTCCAAGATAGGGGAATCCGATACCGAACACCGCTTTTGATTTTGTCGTGGATCGTCATCAGGTAGTCGGCGTCGCTCGATATTGAGCTGGCGTATTCCGTGAAAAAATTTGGTATCAAGGCGAGTCCGACTGTTATGAACAGGCACTCACAGTATAATATTAGTGGAAGCACGTATATCTGACTAAATACCTGGCCTGCCCCGTCCGGCGCGGGCGCTTGATATCCATATCCTACGTCCAATTCTTGGAAAGTATTGAGATTTCCATTGGGGTCGCTGTAGGCGTGGACGAAATTGCGATAAACATAGGCCCCGCTATCGTTGTAGAACACCTGATCCTGAAATGGCGCCAGGAAGGCGCCCGCGGCGTGCGTGTTGTCGAATCCGATCAGGCGATCGATGGCGTCGCGGCAGGCGCCCACTTGGGCGATGCGCGCGCCAGCGTCGAGCGGGGGTATCGCGTCCAGGCTGGCTTTGAGGCCTTCGATGGTATGCTGCGCGGTCGCCCAGGCATTGTTTAGGTTGATCAATCGAGCCTGAATGTCACCGGCCTTGACGTGGTCGTCCAACTGACCGATGGCCGCGAGCACGGGCGCCAGCTGATCCTTCGATCCATTGATCCACCCGATTACCGTATCCACCGCACCGACGATGCCAGTGACCGCTCCGGCGATGTCGGCGATGGCGCCAATGGCGGAGAAAATATATTTGAAAGCAGAGGTGCTCTTGTCATCGATGCCGAAAAGTTCGCCAAGGTTAGACATCGTCCTCGCTCCTGATATTGGCCGCGACCAACCAGTTAAGTTTAAGCAATGCTCGTGCGATGAAATCCGGAAGACGCGGGCGAGCCACAATTCGGAATTGCCCCCGCAGAGCCGCGCGACGGACCATCTGTTCGGCGGATCACAGAAGCGAAACGATTATCGGTATTAAACCCTGACCGGCGGACTTGCCTTGCAGCGCCTTGCCGATCACCGCGCCAAACGCTCGGGCGGGATCGGTGGCCTTCATGGCATGCCCGTGCGTGGCCGAGGGCGTGAGCATGTCGCCCATGGAAATCGGCGTGATGTCCGCGTCCACCCAGCAATAGACAGTCCCGGTCAGTGCGATGGGCGCGGCGGGTTCGGGGTCGTCATCCACCCCCAGGGTGATGGCTGGCTTCAGTGAGCCGGCGCCCGAGACCACGCCCATGACCCGTTTATCGTAGGGCGTCGAGCATGGCGCCAGGTCGCCATCCTCGCTCAAAACCATGACGGTCCCCGGCGGGGCGCCTTCCGCGTCCGCCGTCCTGAATCGTTCGGCGAGGTCTCGGTTGGCCAGCGTTACGTCGCCGATCACGTTCACGCTGCCGTTAACATTCACATCCAGGCCAGCGTTAATGTGGCCGTCGATTTCGACATCGCCCATGAACTTCCCGGCCAGACCGGCGCCGAAGGTCTTGCCCTGAACAGCGACGCCGGTGACGGTTTCCCCGCGGATGCCGACGCCGTCCCCGTGGCGGCTGAACCCGAACACGCCGGTGGCGAGGGGACCATTGCCGGACGTTACACCGGTGATCCCCTGTTTGGGACTTTCCCCGTAGATGCCGGCAGTCTCGCTGAACACAGGGTCGCGTCCGCCAATCCATCCGAACGTGAGCGGTTGGTTCCCCAACTGCCCGGAGACGCCGAATGTGACGCCGATGCCTTCGACGCCGACGCCTCCGGCAACATAGCTTTCTCCATAGACGCCTCGTGGTCGGTCCGGGATGGTTGAATCATCATTGGCGTTGCCGGCCACAAATCCAGAGCCATAGGGACTGTCGCCCTTGACCGCCGCGGTCTGGCCGCCCGGTGTGGATGCGGTGGCGTGGAAGGCGCCGCCGGTGGAGGCGCCACTGATGTTCGCTCCGGTGTCGGGAACGTCCCCGCTTGTCTGGAAGCGAGGGCTGCCCGGGCCGGCGGCCGTAAACTGAGCATCGGTAGACATGCGGGGTCTCCAGACGCCCCCCCCGCGAAATCAATATTGGCCTGAGCCTTTCGGCTCGGCACGACTAATCGCCGCTAGAAGCGATCACAATCTTGTGACGCTCCCGGCATTGGCCGGATAACGCTCGTAAGGGCGACGTCGTCCGAGCTTCAACGCTCCATGAAAGCCGCAGTCTTGGTTTCGATCAATCGTCGGTTCGGCTCAAGTTGCGCCAGGCTGACCGCGTCGCGCCGCAGCGAGCGCAGGGCCAACCCAGTCGCCGGCCGTTACGCTGATGCCCCGCAAGGATGGCCAAACCCGAGGAGCGTGATAGGCACGCTCGCTATGGCGAACGGCTGGTTGATCGGGGTGATGGTGGAGTTGGCCGGCGAGGCGGCCCCCGTGCGCCACTTCTTCGCGGTCGGCTGCGACGACCGCGCCAAGGCCGAGTGGACCGCCATCGACAAGGCCATGCTGCTCGGGCCAATCGCAACCAGCCCCGTCGGCGGCCTGGAGCCGGTGCACATGGTGGGCGAGCTCGCGGCCAAGGCGACCTCCGCCCTGGCGCTCAAGTCTGGCGAAGTCCGATCCTTGGGCCGGCAATGGCCGCGCCGCTGGATCACCCCGGTCGTCCACTCGGCCGATTGACGATAGACTAGGTCTGCTGGCGCGCTCCGACGCCGCACGTCACCGCTTGCGAAACACCAGCACCAGATTGTTGGCGGGCATGACGATGCGTTCCGCCAGGTCAAGACCGTGTGGCGCCGCGACGGCTGCCAGTTCGTCCAGATGGCGGATGCCCCACTCTGGATTTCGGCGCTTCAGAGTCTCGTCAAACGCGAGATTCGACGGCGCGGTTTCGACATCGCGCTCCAGAAACGGCCCGTAAAGAAAGAGGCCGCCGCCGGCCGGCAACAGCGCGGCGGCGCCGCGCGTCAGGCCCTCGGTGGCCGCCCAAGGCGAAATGTGGGTCATGTTGATGTTGACGACGGCGTCGATGGGGTCCGCCGGCCAGGTGTCCGGATCCGCGGCGTTCAGTCTTATAGGCGGCGCCAAGTTTGGCAGACCGGCGTCGTCTCGCCAGGCCGCGATGCTGGTCAGCGCCTCTGGGTCAGGGTCCGACGGCCGCCACAGCAGGTGCGGCAAGGCGGCGGCGAAATGGACTGCGTGCTCTCCAGCGCCGGCGGCGATCTCAAGCACGACCCCACTCTGGGGGAGCCGCGGCCTCAGAACATCGAGAATGGGGCCGCGATTTCGCGCGGTCGACGGAGATTCGCGCGCGCCAGGCGGCGGTGAGTTCAGCATGGTGTTAAGGTTCGCGGGATGGGGCCGCCCCTATAGCCTATGCCGCCCCTCGGCGTCTAAGAGCGGCTCATGCTTGACCTGATATCGAAGCGCTTTTGGATCGTCATCGCCGTCACCCTGGTGACACTGGCCGGCCTGTCGCTCGCCTATTGGCGGATCGAGTCGAGATCGCAGGTGTTGCTGGATGAGCGACAAGCGGCGGCGCCCACCGCTGTCGTCGCCGCGACGACGCCTGCCGCCGTTGCGCTCGGCGGCCATCTCGTCGCCGTGACGGCCTGCGCCGGCTGTCACGGGCCCAATCTGACCGGCGGGCCGTTGAATGTCGCCGGCACGCAGATCGAGACGCCGAACCTCACGATCGAAGCGCATCGACTGACCGACGCCCAGATCGACCGGGCGCTGCGCCAGGGGCTGCGTCCGGATGGCGCGAGCGAACTGATCATGCCGGCCCAGGCCTATGCCCGTTTCACCGATGGCGAGGTCGCCGCGATCATTGGGTATCTGCGATCCCTTCCCGCAAAAGGCGCACCGTCACCCGCGCCGCGCCCGGGCCTCATTCTGCGCGCATCGCTGTTGATCGGCTCGGTGAAGACGGCGCGGCGACAACTCGCGGCCGCCCGCCCGCCGCTCGACGCCGGTCCTCGGGTGGAAACCGGGCGCCACCTCGCGGCGGTCGCCTGCGGCCGCTGCCACGGCGCCGACCTTGGCGGCATCCGCGACCAGGGCCCGGATCTGACAGTGCGCACCTATTACGATCGCGCCAAGTTCCAGGCCCTCATCGGCAAGGGCGAGGCCATCGGCGAGGGCAACATGCAGCTGATGACCGACACCGCCGAGGCCAGTTTCAGCCACTTCACGCCGGCCGAGATTGACTCGATCTACGACTATCTCGACGCACGCGATGGCGTGCTGATCGCCCGTGCGCGGCTCAAGAACCGGTCCTAGCGAGACCAACGAAAGGCGCCAGATCGCCGCGCGCGGTGGACACGGCGCCCGGCGCCCGTCAGCCTGGACCCATGAGTGATTCCGCGACCCGACCGCCAATCGCGCCACCCCGCCACCCCGTGGCGGAAAGGGAACGCCTTGCCCAGCGTCTATGAATTCTTCGCCGGCGGCGGCATGGCCCGCGCCGGGCTCGGCGCGGGTTGGACCTGTCTGTTCGCCAACGATTTCGATCCGAAAAAGGGTCAGGCCTATCGAGCTAACTGGGGAACAGGCGGCGAGCTGGCGGTCGGCGACGTCCGCGAGGTCGAAGCCGCCGCCTTACCGGGACATGCCGATCTGGTTTGGGGATCGTTTCCCTGCCAGGATCTCTCGCTCGCTGGCGCCCGGGCCGGTCTCGGCGGCGCCAGATCGGGAACCTTTTTTCCCTTCTGGCGGCTGATCGACGCCCTGGCCGCCGACGGACGCGCGCCGGCCCTGGTCGCGGTCGAGAATGTCTGCGGCGCCCTGACCGCGCGTGGGGGCGCGGACTTCGGCGTCATTTGTCGCACCTTCGCCGAAGCCGGCTATCGCTTTGGCCCGTTGGTCATCAACGCCGATCTGTTCGTGCCGCAATCGCGGCCGCGCCTTTTCGTGATCGGGGTTCGCCGCGATATCGAAATCGCTCCGCGACTGCTGACGGGGGCGCCTGTCGCACCGTTCCACACCCGCGCCCTTGGACACGCGGTCGACCGACTTCCCTCGCCGACGCGCGAGCGCCTCCTTTGGTGGAACCTGCCCGCCCCGAAGCCGCGGACAACGACGTTCGCCGATCTTATCGAGGCGGAGCCCGCCGACGTGAGCTGGCACACCCAGGCCGAAACCAAGCGTCTGCTCGATCTGATGTCGCCTGTGAACCTGGCCAAGGTGGAGGCCGCCAAGCACGCCGGGCGGCGCATGATCGGTGGGGTCTATCGTCGCACCCGACGCGATGGTGCGGGCGGGAAGACGCAACGGGCCGAGGTCCGTTTCGACGATGTCGCGGGATGCCTGCGCACGCCTGGCGGCGGTTCCAGCCGCCAAATCATCATGATCGTTGAGGGTTACCGGGTGCGATCGCGCCTGATCTCGGCGCGCGAGACCGCCCGCCTCATGGGGCTGGACGACAGTTTCGTCCTGCCCGGCAACTACAATGCCGCCTACCATCTCACCGGCGATGGGGTGGTCGCTCCGGTGGTTCGGCATTTGGCGCGCCACATCTTCGAGCCGGTCCTGGGTCAGCCATCCGCCGGTCTGCGCGCGGCGTGACGGTCGCGGCGACATAGCGGGCTCTACGGCCGCAGGCCCAGAGCGGCGTTGAGCGTCGGGTCGTCCTTCTCAATCGCCAGGTCGCGGGCGCTCACACCGGCGCGGTTTCGGCGGTCGAGGCTGGCGCCGTGGCGATGAAGAACGGCGGCGGCGCCGGGGCGGTTCGCCTGGATGCTCGCCATCAAGGCCGTCCGGCCTGCTTCGTCCGGGGCGTCAACGGCCACGCCCTGGGCAAGCAAGTCTTCAAGTTCGCCGATCCGTCCAGCGGCGGCGGCGGCGCGAAGCTCGGCGGGAGCATCTCTGAAGCGCCGGGGAGACGACTGGAGGCGGGCCATCGACGCGGGGCTGTCCGCAAGCTTCGCCGCCGCGAGGCCCAGCGCCGCCGCCCGCGCCATCGCCGGCGGCGCGGCGGCGGGCGCATCCAGCGGCTCATCGCGCGCGGCGTCCGCCGCGAAGGCCGCTTCGTTCGACTTCAACGCCGTGGTCCCGGCGGCCATTTCCGCCTGGCCGCCAAGGGACCTGGCCAAGGGCGCAGCCTCGGGCGGAAATGTCTTCGGCGACGCAATTACGACCGCCTCGCGCGCGGGCGGAACCACGGTCGACGCAGTAGCGGTCGGCGGCGAATCGTTCGGTGCGGCGGCCCCATGGGGATCCGTTGGCGCGAGCGCCGGTGGCGCCGCGGTCTGGACGCGAACGGCCGCCGCGGCCGGCGCCGACGGACGCGCCGGGGTTGGTCGGTACAGCTGCAAGGTAAGCCAGCCGCCAAGACCCGCCACGCCGGCCGCGGCCAGCCATCCGCCCGGTCGCCAGGCCACGCGCCGAGCCGGTCCTGGCGCGCTGGCCGAGGTGTGAGCGGCCGCATCCGCCGCGACGGCGGCCAGCACCCGCGCGCGGCGCGCGGCGCGGGCGTCGTCACCGGCCTGCGCCGCCTCCGCGGCCAGGTAGGCCGCGTCGATCGGGTCACGGATGTCATCGGCGTCAGACATTCGCGGTCCTTTCCCCCGCCATGGCTTGGCGCAGCGTCGCTCGGGCATAACGTAGACGGCTTTTGGCTGTCTCGAACCCCGCGCCGGTGGCGCGACCGATCTCCTCCAGCGAGAGCCCGCCCTGGGCGAACATCACGAAGGTCTCCCGCTGCGCCACGGGCAACGCCTCGACCGCGGAGAGGAGTCTCGCAGCCAGTTCGCGAGACTCCAAATGCTCCAGCGGCGTCGGGTCAGGGTCGGCCACAAGCATCGCGGCCTCGTCGCGCGTCGTCGTCAAAACCGCCACCTTCTGTCGGCGAAAGTAGTCCCAGGCCTTGTGGCGCGCGATCGTGAAGAGCCAGGCGGGGAAGCTCCCGCGGCCGCAGTCGAAATCACCCGCGTTGCGTGACACCGCGATCCAGGTCTCCTGGTGCAGGTCTTCGGCCGCGATGGCGTGCGCCTGACCCAGCAGTCTGCGAATGAACTGAAAGCATGGCCGATCGTATCGGTCATAAAGCCGTGCGAACGCGTGAGCGTCGCCCGACCGGTGGGCGCGCAACAACTCAGCGTCGTCCGGGGGGTCCGACTCCATGGGAACAGCTTTTAACGCCTGCGCGCGCAGAGTGACAAAGTCCTAGCGATCCCCGGGCGGGTCGGGGACGAAGCCGGCCCCTTCCGGGTCCATCGGGAAGGGGCGGGGCCGGCGATCCGCGTAAGGGGAGGGCGGGATCACACCGCTGGCGACCAGGTTGGCGAAGGTGTCGTACTCGATGCGGCGGATGCTGATCGGAAAGGGCGTCGCCCGTTCGAATGTCGTCGTGTCCGCCACCGACCACTCCCGCGCGCCATGGGCCGTGCCCAGCCTTTCGTCGCGCGGCATGTCGTAGGCGGCGCTCGCCTGGGCGCTCGGCGACGACTTTAGCGCCGCAGCAGGCGGCGACGCCGCGGCCAGACCGGGCCCCTGCAGCCGCGAGCCGCCGCCGGCCGCCGCCGCGCCCGAGGCGCCGCGTCGGGATTCCTCCCGCCACCGTGATCCGATCGAGGGCGGTTCGTAGTCGGGAACCGCCGGGCGCGCGCGCTCCTTGAAAACCGCCAAGCCGATCACGCCGACATCGTCCGGCCGTCCGGTCCGCGCGGCGTAGGATTGCGGCAATGGCGCGAAGGCGAAGGCGGCGATTTCACTGTTGGATTTGCGCCAACCGCTGATGTCGTATGACTCATGGCCGCTCAGCACATAGCCGTTCTGGCTGTACTTCGCGGTTTCGCCCGTGACGATATTGACGCCATCCACGGACATCACCACCAGCACCCGGCCATCGGTGTGATTGCACACGCGCAAACTGTACCGGGCGCCAGGCTCGCCGGCGACAAACAGCCGCCCATGATGGCGCCACGTCCGAAGTTCCTGGCCCGTCTCGCGATCCACGACCTTCAGGTCCACCGGGTTGGGGTCGGCGCAGGCGCTCAACGCGGCGGCGGCGGCGATGGCGGCCACCGCCCCGGCCAGGACCGCGCGGCGGGGAAACCCTTGGGTCGACTGGGTGATTGACGTCATGCGCGCCTCCTTGAGCTCTCACATCAAGGACTACGCGCGGCCCGGACGATCGGGGTTAAACCGGGGCGGCTTTTTTCAGCCGGACATGAGCTCGTCAGGGTCGGCTATTCGGCGGCGGCCTTAGGCTTGGAGCGGGCGCCTTCGCGGATCACGCGCGCGCCGCTGGGCTCGACGCGGATACCATGCAGGGCCAGGGCGTGGGTGTGGCCCAGGTGATGCAGGCCGAAAGCGGACTGGACGGCGGTCCACATGCCCTGAGCGTCCAGGGACTGGTTGACCGACATCTTCGCCAGCTTCAGGCCTATGCTCGGGCGCATGCCGATCTTTTCCGCCAGTTCCAGGGTGAAGGCTTCCAGTTCCTCGCGGGGGACCACGTGGTTGACCATCCCCAGGGTCTTGGCTTCCTGTGCGCCGATCGCCTCGCCGGTGAACAGCATCTCCTTGGCCTTGCGGTGACCGACCTCATAGGCGTGGACAAAAAACTCGTGCCCGTTGACGCCGAAGGCCACGACCGGATCGGAGAAGGATGCGTCCTCGCTGGCGACGATCAGGTCGCAGGGCCACACCAGCATCAGCCCGCCGGCGATGACCTTGCCCTGCACCTGGGCGATGGTCGGCTTGGGCAGGTTGCGCCAGCGCCAGCAGAACCCGAGATAGATCTCCAGTTCCTGCGCCATATAGCCCTCGGCGCCGGGCAGGTCATAACCGCCCACGCCCATGACCGGCGCGCCGTGATCGCCGATCTTCGAAGCGTCCCCCAGGTGGTGGCCGGACGAAAAATGCGGACCATCGGCCGCCAGGATCACGACCCTCACCTCGTCGTCATGCATGGCGATGTCGAGGGCGGTGTTGATCTCGTAGAGCATCCCCCGGTCCTGAGCGTTGCGGATATCGGCGCGCGCCAGGGTGATGCGGGCGACGCGATCGGCCGGTCGATCGTAGCGGATCTGTTGGAAGGTGGCGGCGTCCATTTAGGTCTCCCTTGCGCGCGGTCTTGCGCCGAGCCGGGCCACTTCAACCCCGATCCCTGGGGTGGGTCAATTCTATTGACCGTCACTGGAGGACTCTGCGCAGATGCGGGATCAACCAGGGGAGCGGAAACATGACGGATGTGGCCGGCAGGACGGCGTTCATCACCGGCGGCGCCAATGGCATCGGCCTCGGCATCGCCCGAGCGTTCGCCGACGCGGGCGCAAAGCTCGCCCTCGCCGACATCGACGCCGAGGCGCTGGATCAAGCCAAGGCCGAGCTGTCCAAGCGAACTGCGGTCGAGACCTTCGTGCTCGACGTCCGCGACCGCGAGGCCTATGGCCGCGCCGCCAACGCCGCGGAAGCGGCGCTCGGTCATGTCTCGTTGCTGTTCAACAACGCCGGGGTCGCCGGCGGCGCGGCGGCGATTAAGATGACCTTTGAGCTCTGGGACTGGGGGATCGGGGTCAACCTGCAAGGGGTCATCAACGGCGTGCAGACGTTTCTGCCGCGGATGGCCCAGCGCGGCGGCGGTGGACACATCGTCAATACAGCCTCCGGCGCCGGCCTGGTGGAGGCCGGCAGCGGCGTCCTCTATCACACCGCCAAATTCGCCGTGGTCGGCATGACTGAGGCCCTGCGTGTCGAACTGGAGCCGCAGGGCATCGGCTGTTCGGTGCTCTGCCCCGGCCCCGTCGCCACCGACATCATCGCGCGCACCAGCCGGCTGCAGCCCCGGGGCGAGGCACGCGAACCGTCCGGGCCGGAGCGCGAAGCCGCCGGCGCCCGCATGCAACTGATGACCCAGTGGCTGGCCCGCGGTGTCCAGCCCGACGCGGTCGGCCAGATGGTGCTCAAGGCTGTCCGGGAAAACAGCCTCTATATTCACACAGACCGCGCCGTGGCCGCCCTGATCGAAAAGCGCGCCCAGGCATTGCTCGCCGCGATGCCGCCGGAGTGAGGAATGCGGGAATGGGTCCGCGCGCCTGTCCGATGACCCCCGGCCTCTGGCCTTGGGCCGTTCCGGCGCTGACTGAAAGCTTTCGCCGCCCCGGTCGCGCCTATGCGCGCTCCAACACGTGCACGTAACAGACCGCCCCAACGCCAACCATATGCGCGAGGCCGGTCCTGGCCCCTTTATGCTGGCGAACGCCCGCTTCGCCGCGTAGCTGGCGGGTGATTTCGCCGATCTGGCCGACCCCGGTAGGGCCGATTGGGTGCCCCATGGAGATCAGGCCTCCCGATGGGCTTACCGCGCAACGGCCGCCGATGTCCCACGCGCCTTCCTTCAGCATCGGCACCGCCGCGCCGTCCGCACAGAGACCCATGGCCTCAACGTACTCAACCTCCTCGACCGTGAAGGCGTCATGCAACTCCACGACGTCCAGCTGATGGGGACCGATCTGGGCTTCGGCCAGCGCAAGCCCAGTCGTCTCTTCGGTCAGCATGGCGTCGAAGCGGGTGGCGTCGTCGTAGACTCGCTGGCTGCGGCCGGCCGAGGCGGTCACGCGCACCGCGCGATCCAGCGTCAGTCCCTGGCGGCGCAAACCCTCTTCGGAGGCCACGATCACCGCCGCGGCGCCTTCGCCAACGGGGGTGCATTGCAGGGAGGTGAAGGCGCCGCTGATCTTGCGGCCGCCCAGGATCTCTTCGAGCGTGCGTTCCTTCTGGTGCTGAGCGAATGGGTTGCCGGCGCCGTTGCGGTGGTTCTTCACCGCCACCAGGGCGATATCCTCGACGCTCGCCCCGGTTCGCGCGGCATAGGCGTCGGCCAGAAGGGCGAAGTGGGTGAAGGGGGCGATGGCGTCATCGGCGAGACTACCGATCCGCGCCAGGCTCTCGGCCCTGGCCACGGGCATGGGCTTGTCGACACCCACCACCAGGCTGATCTCGGCCAGTCCGGCGCCCACCTCCATTACCGCATGCCGGAAGGCCGCCGAACCGGAGGCCGAGGCGTTCTCGACGTGCACGATCGGCAATCCGGTCGCCCCCAGGTGCCGCAGCATCGCGCGTCCCGGCGCCATGGGCAGCAGCGCCTTGGCGAAATAGGCGCTGTCCACGGCCGGCCATTCCACGCCGGCGTCGACAAGAGCGGCCCGCACCGCCGCCAGTCCCAGGTCGACATAGGGGGTCTCGCTGGCGAACTGGTATCGGTGAAAGCCGATACCGACCACATAGACCGGACGCAGGTCCCTTAGTGTGATGGTCATGGTTCAGGCCTCCGGCGTGAAGCGCAGGTCCAGCCGCACGCCGCCTTCGGCGTCGGTCACGCGAACCAGTTTGGTCGTCATCGCCTGGCCCGGCCGCAGACGTTCAATGTCGCCGTCCAGCAAAGTGCGGACAACCGGCCCATCTTCCAGGCGGATCGCGCCGACGGTGAACGGCGCCTCGCGCCCCTTGCCCGGGTGCAGGTGAACGCGCGCGCTGGCGAGCAAGGTCCCGGCGCCAGCGAGGGCCTTGGAGTGCGGATCGCTTCGACCGCATTTCTCGCAGCCGTAGGTCTGCAACGGAAAGAACACATAGCCACAGGCGCATTCGCCGCCGAGCAAGGCGGGGTGATCGGGTCGCCCGGCGGTTCCTTCCGGGCGGTACAGCCCAGGCTTCAGCAACGCGATCTCGCTCATCGTAGGATCCTCCGAACGTCCTCGTAAACCTTCTCCCTCCGCGGGAGAAGACGGGCGGCGATGCGCGGCTCGATACAATTTCCTATGGACTCGGAGGTCACATTCGGCGTCAGGATCGTCAAAACGACCGCCAAGGAGGAAACCCGAGACATGACCGGCCCGCAACCCGGCAGTCTGGAATATTGGGCGCGGGAGCAGCCCGACTCCCCGGCGCTGATCGAGGGCGAGCGCGTCGTCACTTGGGGCCAGTGGAACGACGAGGCCGACCGTCTGGCTCATGGTCTGCGACGCGCGGGGCTTCGCGCCGAGGACATTCTGGTCACACGGATGCAGATTCGCCCGGAATGGCCGATCATCGCCACCGCCGCCGGCAAGCTTGGGGTCCGCGTTCTGGGACTCAACTGGCGGCTCACCGCCGCCGAAACCGCCTATGTGCTTTCCAACAGCGGCGCTCATGCCCTGATCTGCGACGACGCCGATCCCGCCGCCCTGGTCCCCGCCTTCGACGGCGTGGGCCTCAAGTTCGCCGCCTCAATCGACGCGCCGGCCGAGGGGTTTGAATCCTATGCGTCCCTCATCGCCGAGCCCGCCGCGGAGCCGCTGTACGCCCAGGGCAATCCGCCGCTGATCCTCTACACCTCCGGCACCACCGGCCTCCCCAAAGGCGTCGTCATGGGCCTGCGTCCGGGGCGCGACGACCAGGCGGCACGCCGCGAGATGATGGAGTATCAGCAAAGCGTCGCCGGCGCTCGACCGCAGGTGAAGGGCGATGTCCAGCTGATAACTCTGCCCATGCACCATGGCGCCGGACCGGGGTCCGTCTGGGGATCGCAGGCGCGGGGCAACACCATGGTCATGCTTCGTCGCTTCGACCCGGAAGAGGCCCTGCGCCTGATCGAAAAGCACCGCATCACCGTCTGGACTGGCGTCCCGACGATGTACAAACGCCTGGCCGCGCTGCCGCCCGAGGTCGCCGCGCGCTACGACGTCTCCTCGGTGCGGGTGCTCGGCGTCGGCGCCGCGCCGGTGCCCTACGCCCTGAAGGAATGGATCATTGGCCATTTCGGCGAGGTGTTGGGCGAAGGTTATGGGACGACCGAGACCGGCATGATCAGCCATCTGGATGCAGAAATGCAGACGGCCAAGCCCGGTTCCAGCGGCCTGCCTTACCGCCATGTGACGATCTCCATCCGCGGCGGGGACGGAACGGAGCTTCCCGCTGGCCAGGAAGGCGAGATCTGGGTGCGCACGCCGGCGGTCATCGGCGGCTACCTCAACGCCAGGCCCCTGGACGCCGACACCCTCGATGCTGATGGATTCTTCCGCACCGGCGATGTCGGCAAGGTCGACGAGGACGGTTATCTCTTCATCACCGACCGGGCCAAGGACATGATCGTTTCGGGTGGGGTCAACATCTACCCCGCCGAGATCGAGGCGGCGATCATTCGCCATCCGGCGGTGCAGGACGTCGCGGTGATCGGCGTGCCCGACGAGGAGTTCGGCGAACAGGTCAAGGCCTTCTGCGAGCTGAAGCCGGGGAGGGCGGCGGACGCCGCCGAAATCCTGGCGCATTGCGCCGGCGCCCTGGCTTCGTACAAAAGACCAAAGTCAATCGAGATCGTGGCGGAACTGCCGCGCAACACCATGGGCAAGCTGCTCAAACGCGAGCTGCGGGACCCATACTGGAAAGGACGGGAGCGAAACGTATGAGCGACATTCTGGATCTTGGCGGCCGCGTGGCCCTGGTCACCGGCGCCGGTCAAGGCGTCGGGCGGCAGATCGCCCTGCACTTCGGCGCCCACAACAGCGGCGGCGTCGTGGTCAATGACTATGTTATCGAGCGCGCCGAGGCGGTGGCTGAGGAGATCCGCGCCGCCGGCGGCAAGGCCATCGCCCTGCAGGCCGATGTCTCCGACCACGACGGCGTCAAGGCGATGGTGGCCAAGGCGGTGGCCGAGTTCGGCCCGATCGGCGTCCTGGTCAACAACGCCGGCAATTCGGGGGTCAACCCGTCGCCCGATCTGCGCCGTCCCTTCTGGGAAACCACGCCCGATGTGTGGAACAGCTTCATCGGCGTCAATCTCTATGGGGTCATGAACTGCACCGCGGCGGTCATTCCCGGCATGATCGAACGTCAGGCCGCGGGCCGGATCATCACCATCATCTCCGACGCGGGGCGCTGGGGCGACGCAGGTCTTGAGCCTTATGCCGCGGCCAAGGCCGGCGCCGCTGGCTTCATGCGTTCCGTGGCGCGCACCCTGGGACGCTACCAGATCACGGCCAACTGCGTCGCGATCGCCCTGACGGCCACGCCCGCCGTCGAGCGCACCCTGCAAGGCGATCCCGAGCGCCTGAAGCGGCAGATGGAAAAATACATCATCCGTCGCCCCGGCCGCCCGGACGATGTGGCCAACATGGTCCTTTTCCTCGCCTCGGACGCGAGTCCTTGGATCACCGGCCAAGTCTACCCCGTCAATGGCGGTTTCACCTTCGCGCTCTGAGTCGAAAGGCGGCCCGTGTCATGACCGACCAACCGAGAATGCTCACTGAACGCCATGGCCATGTGATGGTGATCACCATCAACCGTCCGGAGGCGCGCAACGCCTTTGACGAGGCCAGCGCCAAGGCGATGCATGCGGCGGTCGATGAACTCGACGGCGATGAGTCTCTGTTCGTCGGCGTGATCACCGGCGCCGGCGGCCACTTCTCGGCGGGAGCCGACCTCAAGGCCGCGGCCCGGGGCGAGCGCGCGGCCACCGAGCGCGGCGGCTTCGGCCTCTTCGCTCGGCCGCCGCGCAAACCGGTGATCGCGGCGGTGGAGGGTTTCGCGGTCGGCGGCGGCTTCGAGCTCTGCCTCTCCTGCGATTTGATTGTCGCCGCGCGCACGGCCAGGTTCGGCCTGCCGGAGGTGCGCCACAATGTGGTGGCGGTCGGCGGCGGCCTTTTTCGTTTGCCCAGGCGCATGCCCTATCATCTGGCTATGGAACTGGCTCTGACGGGCGAGTTCCGTGACGCTGAGTTCTTTCATCGTCACGGCGTCGTGAATCGTCTCGTCGACGAAGGCGGCGCGCTCGCCGAGGCTGTGAATTGGGCTCAGGCCTTGCTGGTCAACGGGCCCACCGCCCTGGCCGCCTCGAAACAGATCGTCTGGCACGCCGCTGACTGGACCGACTCGGAGGGCTGGCGCGAACAGATGCAATACGCCGCCCAGGCGCTCAATTCCGAAGACCGTGCCGAAGGGCTCAAGGCGTTCGCGGAAAAGCGCAAGCCTGTGTGGAAAGGCCGGTGATACTTCCGGGCAGTCGGCTTCCGGAGCGGATTGCCGGCCGGCTCGCCTTGCCGCTGATCGCCGCGCCGATGCTGCGGGTCTCCGGCCCGGATCTGGTCGTCGCCGCCTGTCGGGCCGGGGTGATCGGCGCCTTTCCCACCAAGAACGCCCGCACCGCCGAGGAGCTTGACGCCTGGCTGACCGAGATGCGTGCGCGTCTCGCCGACCTGGGCGGCGCGGCCGCGCCGATCTGCCCGAACCTGATCATGCGCGATGGCCGACTCTCGGAAGATCTGGCCGTCGTGGCCCGCCAGGGCGTGGAACTGGTGATCACGTCGGTCG
>Ga0075029_100000295_pt1 | contig 28082 bp, 27 predicted proteins | sample LitLauG_LLR_2013_FD_71391 | JGI IMG/M metagenome (GOLD analysis project Ga0075029, IMG submission 71391) | Freshwater sediment microbial communities from North America - Little Laurel Run_MetaG_LLR_2013 | ecosystem: Environmental > Aquatic > Freshwater > Creek > Sediment | place: USA... | reverse complement strand
GCTCCCACGTGTCACTCGATTCAACAATTGAAGGGTCGCATCTTCCAAATCGTCTCCGGGCACTACGTAGTTGACGAGACCCCAGCGTTCGGCGGTCCTGGCGTCGATGGGATCTCCACTCATCGCCATCTCCATTGCGTGCTTTCGGTCAATCGACCGGCCAATGGCCACCATCGGAGTCGTGCAAAAGAGTCCCCCTCGCCCACCCGGGGTGCAAAACGTTGCGTCCTCAGAAGCGACGGCGAGATCGGCGGTAGCCACCAACTGGCAACCGGCCCCGGTCGCGAGCGCATGGACCCTCGCCACGACCGGCTGGGGTATCGACTGGATGGTGTTCATCATCGCGGTGCACGTCTGGAACAATTCCACAACGCTGTCGAAATCCTTGTCAGCCATCTCGGCGAAATCATGGCCGGCACAGAACAGACGTCCTTTCGCCGCCAGCACGACTCCGGTCGCGTCACTTTCCCCAGCATCAGTGAATGCTTCGGTCAGCTCGAGCATCATCTCCCGGGAAAGTACGTTGAGGCGTTCGGGCCGATTGAGCCAGACCGTCGTGGTTTCACCGATCCGTTCACTCAGTACGAAACGATGATTCCTGTCCATGGCGACCTCCCTTGATGGAGCCAATGCCGAGGATAATTCTCAATGCCGCCTGGTGCCTCATGTCAATCATCGTTAGGCGAAGTCGGGGGGGAAATGTGATTTGCCAACCGATTTGGAGTTCAATGGTGATTAGTCCTATTCCGACCTAGGGAATAGGGCTGACTTTCGACCCTGTCGGACCCGTCTGCGTACCCCTAGGGTCACCAATATGGCCGACGTCGCCTCTAGTGGTGCCCTTTCAGGGTTGAAGCACTTCACGGCGTCGTTATCTCTGGCGGTCGCAACACTTGGTCTGTTGGTTGGTGGATGCCTACACGCGCTTTCGTTGGCGCGTGCCGGAGATGCCTCGTGGATCTCGGTGGCGGTACTCGGTGCTTTCATCTCACTCTGGTCGATTGGTCAAAGCCTGGTTCACGGGCGACTGGGCGTGGACGTGATCGCTCTATTGGCACTGGCCGGGGCGCTAGTCGTACGCGAGTTCCTGGCCGCAGCGATCATCACCGTCATGCTCGCGACCGGCCAAGCCCTCGAGGGATGGGCGGCCGGACGGGCCCGTCGCGAACTGGCCGCACTCTTGAAGCGAGCGCCTAAGACGGCCCATCTCTATCGGGGCGATTCGCTCGTCACCATTCCACTCGACGACATTGTCGTGGGTGATCGACTGATGGTCGCCTCCGGCGAATTGGTCCCGGTGGACGGATCGGTGACCGTGGGGCCTGCCACGCTCGACGAGTCCGCACTCACCGGTGAGCCGATCCCAGTCGAGCGCGGAGTCGGCGAATGGATCCGCAGCGGCGTGGTGAACGCCGGATCGCCGATCGAGATGCTCGCCACCGCCTCGGCTGCTGACAGCACTTATTCTGGCATCGTACGGCTCGTTAGCCAGGCCGAGGAGTCCCAAGCTCCCTTCGTCCGTCTAGCTGACCGCTACGCGCTTCTCTTCCTAGGTATCACGGTGACGACGGCCGGAGCAGCGTGGGCCGCTGGCGGACTCGCCCGCGCCGTGGCCGTACTCGTCGTGGCGACGCCATGTCCTTTGATCCTTGCCGCACCCGTCGCCTTCGTCGCCGGTCTCTCGAGGGCGGCGCATCGCAACATCATCGTCAAAGGCGGGGCGGTCCTCGAACGTCTCGCGAAGGCCAGCACCGTGTTGATCGACAAGACGGGTACCGTAACCCTCGGCCACCCCGAGTTGATTGAGGTGGTGAGTTCCGGATCGAGGTCAGTAGTTGAGTTGCTGGGCCTCGCTGCTTCGGTCGATCAGATGTCACCACACGTCGTCGCTGCATCAGTCGTTCGTGCAGCGCTCGACCGAGGAGGCGCGCTAGTCATTCCTACCGATGTCGTGGAACACCCCGGACAAGGAATCCGTGGCCTGGTCGAAGGACATCAGGTCGCCGTCGGCAACGCGGCCTGGTCGGGCATCGAGGGATCGCCCCTATGGGCGAAGTCCGCTCAGCGCAAAGCGCGCCTCGAGGGTAGCCTCACCGTCTTCATCGCCGTGGACGGCACTCCCGAAGGGGTGCTGGTCTTCGACGATCCCCTTCGTCCCGATGCCGCGCGCACCCTGCGTTCCCTTCGCCACGAGGGCATCAAACGCATAGTCCTGGTCACCGGCGACCGGATCGACGTCGCTGAGACCATCGGGGCGGTGATCGGGGTCGACGAAGTCCTCGCGGAGCGGTCGCCCCAGGAGAAACTTGACGCGGTCAAACTGGAGAACCGCCTGGCTTCGACCATCATGGTTGGAGACGGCATCAACGACGCACCAGCCCTCGCCCTCGCCGACGTGGGCGTCGCGATGGGAGCGCGGGGGGCGACGGCGGCCTCCGAGGCCGCGGACGTCGTACTCACCGTCGACCGACTCAGTCGACTCGAAGAGGCCATCCACATCGCGCGCCGCACTCGCGCGGTGGCACTACAGAGCATGATCGCCGGCATGACGCTTTCGATTATCGCCATGGGTTTCGCTCTCGTGGGATATCTTCCGGTCATCGCTGGAGCGATCATTCAAGAGTTCATCGACGCTCTGGTCATTCTCAATTCACTGCGCGCGCTGCGCGGCGGCGCGCTGGACCAACGACTCAACGCCGAGGGCTCCGCACTCACCCAACGCTTTCGCGAGGAACACAATGAGGTCGAAGACGTCATCGCCGACATCTTGCGCTGCGCCCGCGATCTCGATTCGAAGCATCGGTCCGTCGCGGTCAGCCAAGTACGAGCACTGCATGAGCGACTGGTAGGAATCGTCTTGCCTCACGAAGAAGCCGAAGAACGAGAGTTGTATCCCTCACTGGGACGATTCTTAGGGGGCAGCGATCCCATGGGCACGATGACTCGATCCCACATTGAGATAACTCATCGAATCCGTCGCCTGGGTCAATTACTCGTCGACATCGGCGAAGGTGACCTTGACGATCTCGACCTCTCCGAACTGCGCAGCATGCTTTACGGCCTGCACGCCATCTTGGAACTGCACACCGCCCAGGAGGAGGAGAACTACCTTTCACTCGGCGAGGATGCCGACACGTTGATCAAAGTCGCTCGCAGAGTCTGAACATTCGGGGCGAAGTCTAGAGAATACTCTCCTCGACATTTGAAGGTGAGTGGCCGCCGCCCCCTGTACGTCATCCCCTTTTCACCGGGTGGCGCAATCTCGCGGCGTCACTTCGACGACTATCGCTTCCGAGCATTGATTTCCGACAATCGAACGCGAATGAGCCGTCCAACCAACTCGTCAGAAAGGGGCGCCGTCGATGTGAATCGAAGTGCACTCTTTGAATGTCTGAAGCCATCCAACTCGTCCGAGACTTGACCAAGGACCGATCCGCTGAAGGGCAGGTAGCTCATGTGGTTCTTGAAGGAAGCGAAACCACAAACGACGCCTCCCGTGACGCGAAACGCCGGCACCTTGTAGGAGATGCACTGCTCGGCCTCTGGTACGACCTCCAATATTGTGGCCCGGAGTCGTTCGAGGACAGCACGCTGACGCTCGGGCACGCCTTTCAGGTATCGGTCGATTTCGGTAGCACTCATATGTCGTCCCTCGGTTTACAAGAACTGAGAATTGTCGCGCCACCATCAGTGTCGGGAATCGCCTCTTCCCCAACTAATTCGCACAATTCGTGCCCCCGGCAGGATTCGAACCTGCGCTCACGGTTTAGGAAACCGATGCTCTATCCCCTGAGCTACGAGGGCGGGACTTCCGCGCGAAGCTCCGCTCGCAAATCGACCCTAAGCCTACGCCGTCCGCAATCTCAGCAGAAAGGTGTTCTGAGGGATCTCTAGAAGCCAATTGCCTCGCGGATCAGAACAAGAGTCACGCGAAACGGGTTCGCTTCTCGATTGACGATGAGGATCTTGTTGATCGAGCTGGGAACTCCATAAGTGGCCCGCGCCCGACCATCCTCACGCGGGTACGAATAGTGTTCGATACGGTTCATGGCGGTCTCCAGATCAGGCACGACCTTCTGCGCGCCCACCACCCAGATGACTCGGGCGGCGCCGGAGACGTAGGGCCCCAGCTGACTGCCCGTCATGGAGGCAACGAGCACGCGACCGTCCTCAGTCACGGCATGGACACTTCCGACAACGACCTCGGGTGCGGCACCCAGCAGTCGAATCTCCTCCGACTGCGTCGCGTAGTCAAGTTGTGCCATCGCGCCTCGCGTCGAGCGAAACCGGCCCGACTCCTCGATCTCCTTGGTGATACCCGTTTCGCGGAGGGTCTCACTCGACGCCGTGAGGATGCTCTTGTCCGTCGGCAACAGTCCAATCACCGCATCTCGCGCCAGCACCGCGGAATCCACGATCTCAACGGATATCCCGTTCTGGCGCAACGCCGATGCGGCCCTCTGAAGGCTCTCCTCGGTCGCGGGGATTGCGTGGCTCAGGTCGATGGGAAGACCGTGCTCAGTTGTTGAAAATTCATTCATTCAATTCCCTCTCAATATAAGTGCGAACTCTCTGACGACTCAATTCACGAGGCGCTCAGCCACTGCGGGAAGGAGTTGAAGGGCGCTGCCCCTGCGGACCCAGTGCTGCGTGTCGTCGCTCAGATCCATCTGGTCATCGACGGCCATCACTGACGCTGTCGTCATGAGTTCAGGTGCGAACGGGAAATCGCTGCCGAACAAGATGTGATCGTCCCCGACCAATTGGGAGAGCGACCCGAAGGCGCTCTTGTTGGCCGAGAGGGCCGTGTCGTAGTACAACTGGGCGAGGTAGTGCCTTGCGCCCCACGGGGCACGGGCGACAAGTCCATCGTCAGTGAACCACAGCAAGGCGAATCGCTCGACGAGGTAGGGAACCGCGCCGCCGGCGTGGGCCACAACCCATTTGATCCTCGGATAGCGCTCCATGGTGCCGTTGTAGACGAGGTTGAAGATCGCCCGCGTCGTGTCGAAGGTGAATTCCATGGCAAACGCGGGGATTTTCACGTCGATTCGATCCGCGACGACCGGGATGGCGGGGTGGACGAAGACCACGGCGTCGCGCTCGTTTAGGGCCGCCATCAGCGGGTCGAAGCGCGGATCTCCGAGGTACGAGCCGTCGTTGTTCGAACTCAACAAGACGAGGCCTTCCGCCTTCAGGGTGTCCAGCGCGTAGACGGCCTCCTCTACGGCACCCTCAACGAACGGCATCGGCAGAGTCGCGAATGTCCCGAACCTCGACGGGTGGGTTCGAACCAGTTGGGCCGAGTACTCATTACAGCGCCGAGCGAGTTCCTGGGCGGCTCGATCATCACCGAAGTGGGTAGCCGGTGCCGAGATCGAGGTGATCGCCATCTCGATGTTGTTGCGATCAAGAACTTCCAGTGAAAGCGCGGGAGACCACTCGGGAGTGTCGCGCCCGCCGACCTCGGAGTAGCCCTGCGCAAAGATCGCGTCAACGTAGAAGTCGGGCAGCAGGTGGTGATGAACGTCGATGAAGCGCTCGCTCATGCTTGGCCCTCCGCGCGCCACACCAACTTGTTGAGCAGGTTGATCAGCGTCTTCACCTCGTCGTACGACAGCGACGCGAACTGTTCGTGATGGACGTCTTTGATCTCGGCCGTCACGGACTCGAAGACCTTTCGACCCTTGGAGGTTGCACGGACAAGGACCTTTCGCCGGTCCTCGACTGACTGCTGTCGTGTCACGAAGCCACCTTCGACAAGCCGATCGACGAGACGAGTCGCGTCTGCCGCTCGCGTCACGAGGCCGTCGGCAACCTCCGACATCGGAACACCGTCATCCGAGTCAGAGAGACAAAGAGTCCAGAGGACTGGGTACTGCGCAATCGAGATGTGGAACTTGTGGCAGACCTGGTCGAGCTCCAGCCGGTTCTGGTCGGCGACGATGGTGCCCAACAGGTAGGCATCCCGGTAGAGCTCGTCGAGGCGATGGGTAGTGATGGGGTTCATTGGTGGGCCACCTTCTTCTGCATGAGCGAGTTCCACACTCCGAGTAGTTCTGGCAGAGCTGCATTCGACTCCTTCTCGCTGCGCCAGGCGACGCACCGATCCGGTCGAACGAGCACGGCACCGCTCCGCGAGAAGCCGCGGACTCGCTGCCAGCGCAACCGAGGGTCGAGGAGGTCACCGTCCAGGTGACCGATCCGCAGGGCGTCGATGGGCAGTCCCTCGCCCGCGAGGGTCATCGCGGCGTTAATCCATCCATGACCCTCCTCACCCGCGATCAGCACGAAACGGTCGAGCGGGACCAGGTCCAAGGTCGACTGCCGGACACCCGAAGGGCTCTCGACCCAGGCGTGAGGCAGTGGATGACCGGGACGCGCTTCCGCGGTGAACAGGTGGAAGTCCGGGTCCCTTCGCGAAGTCGATCCATCTGGAACGATTGCGCTCGACGCGTGTTCGTAGCCGTACTCCACGTCGTGCTCGCGGAACTCCATCGAGTGCGCGGCCATCACCCTAGCCACCCTCGCACGCTCGGCTGCGTCCTCGGGAGCATCCGAGAGGAAGCGCTCAACGCGGGCCCACTTCTCCTCTACCGTCTCCCCGGTCTCGCCAAGTCCCAGCTCGAAGACCGTCACGATGTACTGAAAGGAGTTCTCCACCGACCGCTGAACGTTGCGAGCATTGATGGGCCTACGCTCGTCGTGGTAGGTCGACAGCAACGAAGGCTCGGCGTCACCACGAAGGACGAGGGCAATCTTCCAGCAAAGATTCTGGACGTCGTGCAGGGCGCTATTAAGCCCCAGCCCGCCCGTTGGGGGGTGGCGGTGTGCCGCGTCGCCGACGACGAACACCCGTCCAACCTGGTACTTGTCCGCCACCAGTCCGCCCAATGTCCAACGCGAGATCATGTGGATCGCTATCGGAATGTCACCCACACCCAAGCGGAATCGCATGTCCTCGATGACCGCCTCGTCGTTGAAGGCCCGCTCATCGCCCATTTCGTAGTTGGTGTGGTACACCCAATCCTCTGACTCGCCGCTCCACTTGGTCGGCCCCATGGGCACGAGAACGCACAAGGCGCTGGGATCGTGGGGTAGGAAGATCCATCGGATCAAGACTTCGGGATCCTCGCAGTAGGCCGAGAGATCGACACTCATGTGCACCGACACCTCCTGAGCGAGATCGCGATCGCCTTCGAGGGAGACGCCGACGAGTGCGCCGACCGTGCGGCCGGCGTCAGCCGCCACCACGTAGTCGGCCAGGACCTCGTAACGCTCGCCGGTCGACGTGTCTTCGATCGTCGCGGTGACACCGTCTGCGTCCTGGGAGAGGTCCGTCACCTTGTGGCCGAATCTGATGCGACCCGGAGCCAACTCCTCGGCCCGATCCTTCATGATCGGCTCGAGATGCAGTTGGGGAAGGTTGGACGCGATGAACGGACTGGCCATGGTCCAGTCGGGATCGGCGCCGCCCCCACCCCAGCACTCCATCTTCCAGAGCTTTCGGCCCGCGCTGGGGTGGCCAGCGAAGCCGGCGTAGAACGCGGTGTGGCTCATCTGCTCGGGCGGAGTGCCGGCGGCGATTACTTGGTCCACGATGCCGAGGTCACCAAGAATCTCCATCGCCCGCTGATTGATCTCGTGAGCCTTCGGTAGAAGCGACGTAGTCGGGAGGGCGCTGACCAGGAGGTGCTCGACGCGCATCTGGCTCAGGTAGATGGACGCAGCGAGACCCGCGCCACCGCCGCCGACGATGAGAACAGGGACTCGCTCCATGACCACCTTTCTTGTGTTATAACAATAGTTGTTATAACAGATATTTGAGAGGACCAGATGCGTCTAGGAAATCATGGCGGACGGCCGGTGATTATCACCGACGCCGGGGCGGTCGACGTGGCGATCGCGTCCGGGGGCGCTCTTCCTTCGACCCTGCCCGAACTCTACGAGTCGTGGGACGTCGTGGCGCTCGACCGCCTGGACCTCACTTCGGCGGCTCCCTACTCGCTCGACGAACTCGGGGCTCCGAGTCCCCTCCCACATCAGGTCTTCGCGATTGGACTCAACTACGCCTCGCACGCCGTCGAATCGGGAATGGACCTGCCGGAGATGCCGGCGACCTTCACGAAGTATCCCTCGAGTCTCACCGGACCTTTCGCCTCGGTGCCGTTGTCAAGCGAATTGGTCGACTACGAGGTCGAGATCGTCGTGGTCATGGGGCGAACCGCGTCGCGAGTCACCGAGGCCGACGCCTGGGACTACGTGGCCGGGCTCACCGTCGGCCAGGACTACTCCGATCGAGGTGTCCAGTTCGCGGCCGGGTCCCAGTTCTCATTGGGCAAGTCCTTCCATGGATTCGGCCCCACCGGTCCATGGCTGGTGACACCCGACGAATTCACCAATCCGGACGATCTTGAACTCTCGTGCACCCTGAACGGCGAAGAGATGCAACGGGCTCGTTCACGCTCTCTGAACTTCTCGATTCCGAACCTCATCGCGCGGCTCTCGGCCATCACCCCCCTGTGGCCCGGCGACCTCATCTTCACCGGTACGCCCGAAGGGGTGGGGATCTCACGCCAGCCGGCCGTCTTCCTCCGAGACGGCGATGTCGTCGTGTCAACGGTCGAAGGGATCGGGACCATCCGCAACGTGATGAAAGGGCCGCTGTGATGCACGAGATCGAATCCGCCTACGTCGTTCTTGAGGTCACGGACGTTGCAGCGAACGCCGACTTCTGGACCTCGATCATCGGCGTCTCGGCGCAGGCCGACACGACCGACGGCCTGTCCGCGTTCACCGTGGACGACGCGGTCCACCGGATACTCCTGATGGAGGGCTCGCGCAACGACATTGCTGCCTATGGGGTCGAGGCGACCTCCCAGGAAGCCTTTGACGCCGTTCGGAACCGCCTGCACGCGATCGGCTACGAGACGACCGACGACCACGAGTTGGCGAAGGCGCGTAGGGTCGACCGACTCTTCACTGTGGCCGCCCCGTGGGGCCGTCCGGTCGAGGTCGTCCAGGGACTCGAACGGCTCTCCGAGCCGCCAACGCTGCCCTTGATGCCCGGTGGCTTCTTGACGAAGGATCAGGGCTTCGGACACGTCGTCGTCGCGACGATCGACTTCGACGAGTCGTACCGCTTCTTGACCGAGGGAATCGGGTTCGCCCAGTCGGACTGGCTCGAGATGGAGATCATGGAGGGTGTCGAGCTGGAAGTGAAGTTCTTCCACTGCAACGCTCGTCATCACTCCTTCGCGATGGCCCGGGCACCGTTTGAGCTCCCCACGTTGATCCACCACATCATGCTCGAGACCAAGGACGTCAACGACGTCGGCCGGGCCTTCGATCGTGTCTGGAACAGCCCGTTGGGAATTGCCAATGGGCTCGGGTTGCACGACAACGATCGCATGTTCAGCTTCTACGTCATCTCGCCCGGTGGCTATCAGGTGGAGGTCGGCCACGGCGCGCGCACCATCGAACAACCCTGGACCGAGAACCGCAGGTACGACCGCATCAGCCTCTGGGGACACCAACCCCTGCGACTTCCCGCCTAGTCCCGCCCGCAGTATCGCGGGCTGCGTTTGCGCCGCCTTCAACCAGCTACTTGTCGACTGCCACCAATACAGGAGAAGAAGAAAATGAAGATTGCCCTCGACATAGTCGCAGGACTGCTCGGTCTGGCCGCTCTCGGTTCGGCTATGGGGAAACTGAGGAAGGCCCCTGCCGTCATCGAATCGCTCACGAGCGTCGGTGTGAAGCCGAATCAGATACCGCTTCTCGCCGCCGTTGAGATTGCTGGAGTACTCGGACTTCTGATTGGGATCTGGAGCAAGCCACTAGGTATCGCCGCCTCGATCGGTTTCGTCCTCTACTTCCTCGCCGCCGTGTCTTCGCACGTGCGGGTTCAAGCGAAACTGAACGAGGTATTCGCTCCTGGATTGATCATGCTCATTGCGGTTGCGACAGCCATCCTCGAGTTGCAGCGATAGAGAGGCGGCGGTCAAGGTCATCGCTTGAGGGCAGTTCATCTTCCATGAGCTGCCGGCTGAGGAGCCCCTAACCATTCCAGCGGGAAGCTGATCCGGTTCCGGGCCCTGTTGCGTAATGAAGGACAAAGAGCACACTATCGACCGCTTAGGAGACCAGGTCTTTGTCACCGCCAAAGATGGTGTTCCAAACGACCCAATTTCGCGTTCCGAGAGTGGGGGGTCTATGCGATTCTTGACCGCTCAGAAGTCCTGGTCACAACTAACTCGCGGAAGTCCCACGAGGGCGGGACTTCCGCGCAATGCTCCGCCTGTATTCCTCCAATTCTACGGCGAATTCATTCGTCTGAAATTCAATGACGAAATGGTGTGTGAGTCATTGCGTTCTCATCGAGAACTTTCACCTTTCGTCGTCTCAGCCAGGTGGCGTGAAACCGAATCGCCGGGCGTTAACCAACGGACGTATGACGCAGTCCGTGGCGTGATCGTTTACCAATCCCGCCGCCTGCATGAAGGCCAACGCGGTGGTCGGACCCACGAACCTCCAACCGCGCATCTTCAGGTCCTTTGACAATACCTTCGCGGCTTGCGAGATCGACACCGCTGGAGCCGCGGCGAGCTCGTCAGCGACAGGTTCGAAACTCCAAAAATACGCAGCCAAGGTGCGACCTTCTTCCAACAGTTCGATGGCCCGATGGGCGTTGTTTATCGCGGCCTCAATCTTCCCTCGATGCCGAACAATCCCGCTGTCGTTAAGCAGACGCTCAACTTCAGCCCCGGCAAATTCGGCGACGATACGGAAATCGAATCCGGCGAATGCGCGGCGAAAGTGCTCCCGCTTCGCCAATATCGTGCGCCAGCTCAGACCGGATTGAAAACTCTCGAGACATAGCTTTTCGAACAGTTGAATGTCGTCGGCAACCGGGAAGCCCCATTCCGTGTCGTGGTAACTGAGGAACTCCGGAGCCGCCCCAGCCCATCCGCAACGCGACTCACCATCGGGAGTAACAAGCTTCGTCATTTATCCAGCTCCTCAAGACGAACGAGGTGTCCGTCGGCAGAGTGCGACGAATCTTGGAGGCATTCAGACACGACAACATTATGCGCCAGGAAGACGACAAGGTGAACATGACGGCCGCATGTTTAGGCGATACCAACACGGATCAGCGCCCACCGTGGAAGGGTCGACGCGAGCCAAGTCACCACACGGACTGCAGAATCGAGCGTCGGAGGTCTCGAGAGCGTTCCATTCGGTTCGCTCTAGACCGGATGCGGTGGGCTTTGCCTCCCGGGCCGCTCAGAACTCCAGGAACGGGACCGTCCGCCTATAGCGTGGACGCAAGTGGTTCGGGCCCGAGGTACGGCGCAATGGCAATTTGCTGACGGTGAATCAATCCTTGGAATACGGAGAGCATTCTTTTGTCCAGAGCTGAGAGACACAAGGCGGACGGCCATCCTGACGGGGGTACTGCCAACACCGATGCTGAAGACGCGTCCCACGTAGGCGACGTCGTTTCACTGCGCGGGGCTGCGCCCGCAAGTGTCAGACGGCGATACTGGCTCTTCTCGGCCGTGACCGCTTTGGTCGTTTTCGCATTGATCATCGTGGTGAGCTTCATATCGGCGACCAATGACAACGCCACCATTCAACGGTTGAAAACCCACGGAATACCCGTCAACGTAACGGTGACCTCGTGCATCGGGAACATCGGTGGCAGCGGCAGCAACAGCGCCGGATACACCTGCCGAGGCGTTTACCACGTAGGTGCCGATCGCTTCGACGAGATAATCGGCTCGATGACCAACTTCTCCGCACCCGGCACGTCGGTGAGTGGCGAGGTCGATCCAGCCAAGCACGGCACTGTGGAGCTGGCATCAGCAGTCCGCGGTTCGACGGCTTCGGCTGGCGCCTTCGTGCCGCCAGGTCTGATGTGCGCATTGCTCATAATCCTGGCGATGGCCTTACGCCGAACCGCGCGTCGATCGTGACGACCTTCGCAGTACTGCTCCTCGCCGTCGCAACGATCGTTCTCGTCTTCTATTGGTCGAGCCACTTTGGCGGACGGGGCCGAAAGGCGGGAACCTCGCTCCGCCGAGGTGCCCACGCCCATACGACCTCGAGAGGCCGCGCAAAGATCGCTTACGCAACGCGCGAGGAGGCCGAGGCCCGGGCCCGGCTCTTGGCGAAACGCGATCGTGAACCGATGAACGCCTACCGGTGCGACACTTGCGCGAAATGGCATATCGGTCACGTGCGCTAGGGGCGAAGATACTTCGATTCTTCGTCTCGGCGGTCACTGAAAGCATCGACGCCAAGTCGTGGATGAGGCCAGCAGAGCCAACAGACCGATCAGCGCTGACGGGTCCAGAAACCAGGAGTTATACTCCCCATGAGTATCAATTTCTTCTGGGCGTCGAGCTGCGCACGGCGCGAGCGGTTGAAGGGATCGGAGAGGACAGTGGCGGCGAGGGGCTATTCGAACGACAGGTCTGCGGTGTTGGCTCGACTGAAGAGGATCGAGGGTCAGATTCGAGGTATTCAGAAGATGGTTGAGGATGACCGATACTGCATTGACGTCCTCCAGCAGATCTCGGCCGCCACGCGAGCGCTACAGGGCGTCGCCCTGCACCTGCTCGACGAACATCTCGGTCACTGCGTCGTCAACGCCGTCGAGGCCGGCGGTCAGGAGAAGGAGGACAAGCTTCGTGAGGCTTCCGAAGCCATTGCCCGACTGGTGAAATCATGAACCAGCTGGGAGCGGTATCACTGGTGTTCCTCGATCTAGGACGAGGTCTGCGCGAAGGCTTCTTCATGTTCTGGGAGACACTTTGGGCGCTCGTGCTCGGTTTCACGTTGTCTGGCGTCGTGCAGGCCTTCGTTTCCAAGGACCAGATGCGGGCCAAACTGGGTTCCCACCGCCCGCTCGCAGTTGCCCGGGCCGCGGGCTACGGAATGGTGTCGTCAAGTTGCTCCTACGCCGCATCGGCGATGTCGAAGTCTCTGTTCGCCAAGGGAGCCGACTTCACGAGCGCCATGATCTTCATGTTCGCATCGACGAACCTCGTCGTCGAACTCGGCGTCGTGATGTTGGTACTGCTCGGCTGGCAGTTCGCCGCCGCCGAATTCGTGGGCGGTCCGATCATGATCGTGCTGCTTGCCCTCGCTGGAGGCGTCGTCTTCACCGGCCCCGTCGTCGCTCGATCGTTGGCCCGGTTGCGAGGTGAGACTTCGGGGGCTTCCAGTCACTCGATGGCCAGCACGGCGGCCGAGGAAGACGCCGAAGAGCTCGAAATTACAGGGCTGAGAGAGAAATTCAAGTCACCTGCGGCGTGGTCCGATGCTTCGAGTTACGCCGTGGCCGACGCCACCATGCTCCGCAAGGAGCTGGTGATCGGCTACGTGGTCGCGGGTTTCCTCGCCGCTCTCGTGCCGTCGCACGCTTGGAACGCGTTGTTCTTGCACGGCCATGGATTCTGGACCAGCGCCGAGAACGCCCTGGTGGGTCCACTCATCGCGGTGGTCAGTTGGGTCTGCTCGATCGGGAACGTCCCCTTGGCCGCCGCCCTGTGGTCCGGCGGAATCTCATTCGGAGGCGTCGTCGCCTTCATCTTCGCTGACCTGATCTCAATGCCCCTCATCCTGATATATCGCAAGTTGTACGGCGGTGCCTTGACCATTCGGATGGTCGCACTCTTTTACGCATTGATGGCCGTGGCCGGGCTGATAACGCAAGGAATCTTCAGCGCCCTCGGTCTCGTACCGACACGAAGGTCGTTTACCATCGCCGCAGCGCACTTCTCCTGGAACTACACGACCTATCTCAATATCGTCTTCCTGATAGCCGCACTTGGAGTTTGGTGGATGGCAAAGAACCGGTCGCGGTTCGGTGGCGGGAGCGGCTACGCCATTGACCCCGTTTGCGGCATGCAGGTTCGCACGAGCGACGCGCCGGCTCAAATCCATTACAACGGAAGCACTTTCTACTTCTGCGCCGACCGTTGTCGGGACAGGTTCGTGGCCGATCCCGAACGTTTCGCCGAAGGTGCCCCAATAGTCGCGATGTCGCTAGCTGAATCTGGCGAGGACCGCACGTCCGCAATCGATCCCGTTTGCGGCATGACCGTCGACCCGGAGACCGCGGCGGCCCACCGGACCTACGACGGCGGGGACGTTTGGTTCTGCAACGTAGGGTGCGCCGAGCGTTTCGACGAGCACCCGGAGCGGTTCATGTCCCCGGACGCCGTGCCTGAGGGGATGCCGACCGGTCCCGTCGGGGTCACGATGGGCACGAAACCTCGCCGGGTCACCTCCGCAATCGATCCCGTTTGCGGCATGACTGTCGACCCGGAGACCGCGGCGGCCCACCGGAGCTACGACGGCGGGGACGTTTGGTTCTGCAACGTAGGGTGCGCCGAGCGTTTCGACGAGCACCCGGCCAGCTTCGTTTGACTTTGCTTGGCGAGGTTGCTTCCCGAACTTCTATTGAGAGGTCATCCCTCCGTCGACTGCCACCACGCTGCCTGTCATGAAGCTCGCCTCGTCGGAGGCGAGGAACAGGACCACATTGGCGATCTCAATCGGCTCGCCGGGCCTCCCGATCGGCTGGAAGGAGTCGATCGTGTCGTATACGTGCTGTAGTCCACCGAGCATCTCGGCGTGGGCGTAGTTGATGGGGGTGTCCACCCAGCCCGGACAGATGACGTTGCAGCGGATTCCCCGCTTGGCGTAGTCGAGTGCCACGCCCTTGGTCAGCATCACGCTCGCACCCTTGGAGGCGGAGTAGACGGCAAGGTACGGCTCGCTCACGATGCCGTTGACGCTCGAGATATTGACTATCGAGCCTCCTCCACGGGTCAACATGTGCGGGATCACCGCCCGGCATCCGTAGATCTGCCCCTTGACGTTCACGTCCAGCGTTCGATCGATCGTCGCATTGGAGACTTCGTGCAGGACCCCAGGGATGTTGACGCCAGCATTGTTGACCAGGACGTCGACGCCACCCCACTCTTGAACGGCGGCTTCAATCATCTCGTCTACGGCCTCGCTCGAGCTCACGTCGACGGCGCGCCCGATGGCGACGCCACCGCTCGACTCGATCTCCTCCACCGTCCGCTGCGCCGAATCGCCGTCGATGTCGGCGCACAACACTCGACCACCTTCTTCGGCCAGGCGGATCGCCGACGCGCGGCCGATTCCCGATCCCGCGCCCGTGACCACGCAGACCTTGCCTTCAATACGACCCGTCATGGTGAATTCCCTCCATCGTTTCGAGACCACATATTCGGACTGAGCCTACTCAGCGACTGGATGTCGCTCTCAAGGACCTCGCTCCGATCGGAAGGCAGATGCCCCGTTTGAGACCGGGACGGACCGGATCGCCACTACGTGACTTCGTGAGAGCGATCAGACCCGTTCGGTGAGCGAATCGAGGTAGTAGCGGATCTGGATGGCGACCGCCGCACCCTCGCCGACCGCGGAAGCAATCTGCTTCGTCGAACCGGAACGGACGTCGCCGGCGGCGAAGACGCCGTCGACGCTCGTGCGAAAGTCATGGTCGGTCACGATGAAGCCTCGCTCGTCGACGTCGAGCGACCCGCCGAGGAAGTCGGTGTTCGGATCGAGTCCAATGAAGACGAATACCCCCGCCGTCTCGAGCTCACCGACGACTCCATTGGTGTCGATGGAAAGGGAGTGAAGCTTGCCGTCGGGGCCCGGGTTGAACGATGAGACCTTCGAATCGAGTAGCACCGACATCCGAGGGTGGTTGAGCACTTTCTCCTGCAGGAGCTTGTTGGCCGTGAGATGCGCCGCGCCTTGGACCACGGTGACGTGCTCGGCGAACTGGGTGAGGAAGAGCCCCTCCTCCAATCCACTGTTGCCGCCACCGATGACGGTCAGCTCGGCGGCTCCACGGTAGAAGGGCCCGTCGCACGTGGCACAGAAGTGGATACCGGCGCCGATGAGGTCGGCCTCGCCTTCGGCGTCGGTGCGCCGGTAGGTCGAACCGGTGGCGACCAGGACCACCGGAGCCTTGACGAATGCGCCCGTCGACAGGTCGACGCGCATCATCGATCCGTCACGCGAGATCGCGGTGACGGCGACGGCTTCAAGGATCTCGACCCCGTAGCGCACAGCCTGTTGGGTCATGCGGTCCGCCAGTTCGGCACCGCCCACGCCGTCGGGAAACCCCGGATAGTTGTCGAACCGCTCGGTGACGCCGGCCTGGCCTCCCGGTGCGGATTTCTCGACGATCAGTACGCGCGCGTTCTCGCGCGCGCCGTAGATCGCCGTAGTGAGGCCGGTGGGTCCACCTCCGACGATCACCATGTCGAACTCAATGCTCGATGCGCTGCGCGAGAGACCGATCCGGTCCGCCAATTCGTCGTTGGAGGGCTCGACGATGAACGTGCCGTCGGGAAAGACGATGGTGGGGATTATCCGCTTGCCGTCGTTGCGGCTCTCGACCTGCGAAACCTGTTCCGGGTGTGCTTCCAGGTCCACCCACTCAAAGGCGATCCGGTGGGAGGAGAGGAACTGCTTGGCGCGTCGACAGTCCGGACACCAACTCGCCCCGTACACCACCAACCCACTGACTTCGTTACCCTCTGGGCCCATCTGTCTTCCGTCCTCGAATATGTCTGCGCGCCACTTCCTTGGGCCACGCTATCGGGGAGGATCGGTCCGGGAACCTATGTGTCCAACGGGTCACGTGGTGAAACCGCGGACCGGGGACAGCAACCAGCTACCAGGGCGACTAGTAGTCACCCTGGTAGCTGGTGTTGGACGAGTCGTCGTGATACGTGCTCTTAAAGGTCACGACGTGGGCCACGGGCGCCACGGGCGCCACTAGTGACACGGTCTTGGCGGTGGTTGCCGCGGTGGTAGTTGGAGCCGCGGTAGTGGCGACCGTGTTGCCGGTGGTCAACGCCACGATTCCGAACGCCGATACCACGGTGAGGACACTGGTCAGTGCCCAGGAAAAGAATCCACGTGTCTTTCGCATGATGCCTCCTAAGGGATCAACTTGAGTCAATGATGCCAGTCAGGCCTAAGAGCGCCCTAAGAGTGGACTGAGACTTGGCGTAGAGTTTTGACCAATGGAGTAGCCTCGTTTCGGTCTATGGCTCTCTCAATCGGAATCGTCGGGCTGCCCAATGTCGGCAAGTCCACAGTCTTCAATGCCTTGACCAACAACAACGTTCTGGCGGCCAATTACCCCTTCGCAACCATTGAGCCGAACATCGGCGTCGTCTCCGTGCCCGACGACCGTCTGGCGAAGTTGGCCCAGGTCTTTCACTCCGAACGGATCCTGCCGGCGTCGGTGACGTTCGTCGACATCGCCGGGATCGTCCGCGGCGCGTCCGAAGGCGAGGGACTCGGCAACCAGTTCCTAGCGGCCATCCGCGAATGTGATGCGATCTGCGAAGTGGTGAGGGTCTTCCACGACGATGACGTCATCCACGTGGACGGGCGAATCGACCCAGCCGGCGACGTCGCCACCATCGAAACCGAACTGATCCTCGCGGACCTCCAGACGGTCGACCGGGCCCTCGCCCGACTCGAGCGCGAAGCCAAACGCAATCCCGACGTCGCGAGGAAGTTGGCCGAGGTCAGCAAGGCCCGCGCCGCGCTCGACGAAGGACGGGTCATCTCGAAGATCGGCAAGGAGCTCGACCGTGACGCCCTCGCCGATCTCCACCTGCTCACCGACAAGCCCTTCATCTACGTCTTCAACGTCGACGAGTCCACTCTGGGCGACGAAGCACGCCGCGCGGAGTTGGCCGCGTCCGTCGCACCTTCCCCGAGCGTCATCTTGTGCGCGAAGGTCGAGGCAGAACTGGCGGGCCTCGATATCGAAGAGGCCCTCGAACTGCTCCAGTCATACGGCCAGCAGGAGTCCGGACTGGCGCTGCTCTCGCGGGTGGGTTTCCACGCTCTGGGCCTACAGACCTTCCTCACCGCCGGTCCCAAGGAGACTCGGGCCTGGACGATCCACCGGGGGGCGACCGCGCCCGAGGCGGCCGGCGAGATCCACACCGATTTCCAGAAGCACTTCATCAAGGCCGAGGTGGTCGCGTTCGACGACCTGATGAGCGCCGGCACGATGGCCGCGGTCCGTGCCGCGGGCAAGGCCCGCATCGAAGGCAAGGAGTACGTCATGCAAGATGGTGACGTCGTAGAGTTCCGCGTCAACGCCTGAACCACTACGATTGGGCAAGGCGTATGCGACAGAGGTCGGCGCCTGGAGACCACTACCGCTTAGGAGCATCATGACCTCTGGCGCCTTCGATTACAAGGTTGCTGACCTATCCCTGGCCGACTTCGGTCGAGCCGAAATCAAACTCGCCGAACACGAGATGCCCGGCCTCATGGCCATGCGCGCCGAGTTCGGAGAGACGAAACCCCTCAAGGGTTCACGCATCGCCGGCTCACTGCACATGACGATCCAGACCGCCGTGCTCATAGAGACCCTCGTGGCGCTCGGGGCCGACGTGCGCTGGGTGAGTTGCAACATCTTCTCGACCCAGGACCATGCGGCGGCGGCGGTCGTCGTCGGCCCGCACGGAACCGTCGACGACCCCCAGGGCGTCCCCGTCTTCGCTTGGAAGGGCGAGTCGCTCGAGGAGTACTGGTGGTGCACCGAGCAGTTGCTTCGCTGGCCGGGCCACGCCGGTCCGACGATGATCCTGGATGACGGTGGCGACGCCACCCTCCTCGTCCACAAGGGCCTGGAGTTCGAGACCGCGGGCTTCGTACCCTCGCCCGAGACGGCCGAGTCGGAAGAGTACCGCGTGATCCTCGAACTGCTGGAGCGCATCGTCAGCAGCGGCGAGAAGATCTTCGCCCCGATGGCCGCCGGCATCATCGGCGTCTCGGAGGAGACCACCACCGGCGTGCACCGCCTCTACGAGATGGAGCGCGACCGCACCCTGCTGTTCCCCGCCATCAACGTCAACGACGCGGTCACCAAGTCGAAGTTCGACAACAAGTACGGGTGCCGACACTCACTCATCGACGGCATCAACCGGGCCACCGACACGCTCATCGGGGGCAAGGTCGCGGTGATCTGTGGCTACGGCGACGTGGGCAAGGGTTCGGCGGAGTCGCTGCGGGGACAAGGTGCCCGGGTCATCATCACCGAGATCGACCCGATCTGCGCCCTGCAGGCCGCGATGGACGGATTCCAGGTCACCACCCTCGAAGAGGCGCTCCCCTACGCCGACATCATCATCACCGCCACCGGCAACCGTGACATCGTCACGGTGGCGCACATGCAGATGATGAAGCACCAGGCGATCCTGGGCAACATCGGTCACTTCGACAACGAGATCGACATCGCCGGCCTGGCCAAGCTGCCCGGGGTCAAGCGCGAGACGATCAAGCCCCAAGTGGACAAGTGGATCATGCCGAGCGGACGTTCGATCATCCTGCTCTCCGAGGGTCGCTTGCTCAATCTCGGCAACGCCACCGGTCACCCGAGCTTCGTCATGAGCAATTCGTTCACCAACCAGACCATGGCGCAGATCGAGCTCTTCGTGAACAACTCGAACTACGAGAAGAAGGTCTACGTGCTACCCAAGCACCTTGACGAGAAGGTCGCGCGTCTGCACCTCGACGCGCTCGGTGTCAAGTTGACCGAACTCTCGAAGCAGCAGGCCGACTACATCGGGGTCGCGGTCGAGGGACCTTACAAGCCCGACACCTACCGCTACTAACGCAAGTCACGAGAAAGCCCCGCCCGACCGGTCCTGCGACTGGTCGGGCGGGGCTTTCTCGAAACTGGTGACTCCTAATCAGTTGCGACGTATCCTCACGTCGCCCGAAACCGTACGCACCTTCAGCCGCAGAGCCTCTTCAGTGGAGCCGCCGTGCCCGCTCTCGAGCGAGATCTCCGAGGCGAGTTCGCCAGACACCGTGTTGGCATCGACATCAATCAAGAGTCCCACGGCCACGCCAGCCATGACATCGCCCGAAACCGTATTGATCCTGGCGTCAACCGCCTTGTCCATGGTGAGCGAGACGTCTCCCGAAACGGTCTGGACGTCGACGTCGCCGCTGACTCGATCAACGAGGACATCGCCAGACACCGTCTTCGATTCGACTGAGCCACCGACCGCTGCGGTAACGAGGTCACCCGAGGCGGAGCGCAATTTCACCGAACCTTTCACCTCCCCCAGCGCGACGTCGCCCGAGGCCGTGGCGACTTCAACATCGTCGAGCTCGACGCTCGCCCGCAGGTCACCCGAGGCGCTTCGGAACTTGAGGCTCGCATCGACCGCCACGAGCAGTTCGATGTCCACGTCGTGTCGAACCGTGTTGAACCATCGAGTCCACACCTTCTTGATCCCAACCGCCGGGCCGCCCGGCAACTGGCCGGCCTTCGTGTCGACCAGCAACTGATTCGTCGACTCGTCGTACACGCACTCGACCTGGGCCAGTCGGCGCTCGGGATCCGGATCGCTCGTCGACATCCTGACTTCGCACGAGGGACCCTCCCCCCGACTGATTCGCAATTTGCCGGCGGCTGTACGCACGTCGCACCTAAGTCCAGACCGGGCGTCGAAACGCACCACGCCGCCTGGCCCGGAGTCGGTCGACGCACCGAGGGGTGACTCGACCACCTTTGAGTCCTTGTCGATGTCCATCCTTCAACTCCTCCCTGATCCACGAAGCTGACGACCTGCCACCTTCGATACGCGTACCGCGCTATCGGCCGCCTCGCGCGCAAGTGCCCGTACGATCCACGAGTTCGTAGACGCTCCCACCATCTGGGCCTGCTGCTCGATCCGGCCCTTGAGGTCCTCGGGCAGCCGTAGGGCGAAGCGCGCGCTGAAGTCGCCTGGCGCTTCGACGGCGACCGCCGGGTCGCTCGCGCGCACGAGACTCACGTCGTCACCGGCGATTCCGAGCGAGAACTCGTGACGATCGCTCTTGACGTTCTCTTCGGCGACCAAAGCATCGAACGCCTCGATCAGCCTCGCCCGGAGCGCCGGCCCGACAGCCTCGCCCAGACGTCTGGCATACTCCTCCAATTCGGGACCACCCAATCGGCCAAGGCTCTCGAGGTCGGTCCGAATACCTTCGATGAAGTGCGATATCAACATTCGGTCAGTATGACATCATTTTGATATTAAGTCAAGCGTGACACGAAAACCGTGCATTGAGTGAGGCCGCGCCGACCTTCGGATGGAAAGAACCGAGAGTCGCCCAATCGCTGCAGCCGTCGGAGGTCGAATCGATCATCTAACGGGCTTCAGGGGTAGGTGGCGAGACGTACCTTGAGGAGTGATACGAACCTCTCGTTGTCGAGGCTCAGGCCGACCCGCAGGGAACTCGAGGCGTGCTCACGACGGCGGTCGATCAGCGTGGCACCGCGAGAAAACAGTCCAGCCGTCTCGACCTCGACCCGCACACCCTGCTTGAGGATGGCGCTCGGATCGATCAACTCGTAGACCGCGACGGCGTCGTGCATGTAGACGTCACGACTCCCGTACCACTGGTCGTGGAACACGGCGTAGGGCTCGAGCATGTCGGCCGTGCGCCGACCGACTTCGGTCCCGAGGGAACGCAGGTATCCGAGGTCGGCGTCGCTCAGCGTGGCCTGGTGCGTGAGGTCGAGCGGCATGAAGGTTATGGGCCACGCCCCGGCGAACACCGCCGCCGCGGCTTCAGGGTCGGCCCAGATGTTGAACTCCGCGGCCGGCGTCACATTGCCCTCGAAGGAGGCCCCGCCCATTATCACGAGGCGCTCGACCCGGCGATCGATGCCTGGGTGTCGTTGGAGCAGCACGGCCAGATTGGTGAGGGGCCCGATCGCGACGATGCTGAGCGGAGCCTCCTCGATCAGTCGATGCATTACCGAGACGGCGTCGTCGGGATCGAGCGGGACCGTCGGCGGGTCCCATTCGATGTCGCCGAGACCGTCGGTGCCGTGGACTACTTCGAATTCACCCGGCGAGCCGGCGAGCGCCTCTGCGCAACCACGGGCCACGATAACGTCGGGGCGCCCGGCCAGTCCGACCAGTCGGCGCGCGTTGAGCGTCGTGAGTTCGACGTCGACGTTACCGGTCACGGTGGTGATCGCGAGTACGTCGAGCTCCTCGCTCGCCAGGGCCAACAGGATGGCGACGGCATCGTCGACGCCCGGATCGGTGTCGATGATCACCCTCGTTGGAGCCATTGTTCAACCTCTTCTCTCGTCGGCAGGGCGCCCTGTGCGCCCACGGCCAAGGTGGCGAGTGAGCCCGCCGTGACTGCGAAGTCCAATGCGTCCTGCGCCGAGGCACCCTCGGCGAACCGGATGGCGTACGCGGCGCAGAAGACGTCACCGGCTCCGACCGTGTCGACCACCTCCAGGTGAGGAGCTGCGGACCTCGCAATCTCACGGCCCCGCTGGAGGTGGACCGCGCCACGTCCGCCCAGGGTCAATACGCAGTGGTCGATGCCGCCCGCGTCGAACAGTTCAGCCTCCAACTCATTGGCGATCACCACCGCGCAGCGTCCGAGGGTGTCGGGGTCGACCGGCGCCGCGGGCGCGACGTTCAAGAGAAACCGCCGTGCGCGCCGAGCGACGTCGTCGATGACATCTTGAGCCACCTCCATTTGGGCGAGCACGACGTCGAAGGTGTCCAGGTTCAGTTTCCCAGCATCGAGGTCGCGGTTGGCCCCGGGCGAAACCACGATCTCGTTCTCCCCGACGTCGTCAACGGTTATGAACGCGGTGCCCGTCGGGCGAGTCGAGCGCTGGACCTGGTCGAGACCCACCTCGTAACCCGCGAGCACCCGGCACATCCAGTCGCCGGCCTCGTCCTCACCGAGCGACGTCATCAGCGAGACCCGGGCCCCGAGCCGAGCGGCGGCGGCGGCTTGATTGCCCCCCTTGCCACCGGGCAGGCGTTGGACGTCGCCGGCCATGATCGTCTCGCCGGGTCGGGGCAGGTTGGCGCTGCGGACAACCAGGTCCACGTTGCAACTCCCCACGACCCCCACGCTGGGGCCGCGGTGACTCGCCACGACTAGGGCAGGAACTTGTTCGTGAAGTACGTCGACGGTGCCGGCACCGTGGAGATCAGTTTGATGCTCTTGAGCGCCGTGGCCAATGTCGACCACTGCGCGTTCGTCTGGGTGAAGTACTGGCCCGAGGCGTTGGTGAGGAAGGGAATGGTCAGCTTCCAACCGGCCTTGCTGTAGGCCGCGGTGTACCCGCTCTTCGGGTAGGCCTTCGTGAACTCGGCCGCGGCCTGGGATGGGTACTTCGCCGCCCAGATGGTCGCCTTCTTCACGGCGGAGAGGAAGGCCTTCACGTTGGCGCCGTGGGCGCTCGCGTAACTCTTGGTCACGGCGTAGACCCAGATCGGAATGTCGGGGGCACCGACCTGGGTGCCGAGCAGCTGGGTCAACTGACCCTTCTGGCCCGAGCCCTGGAATCCGGGGATCTCGTAGTTGGTCGTCGACGTCGAGATGTCGACCTTGCCCGCCAGCAGGTCGGTGAGGTCGTTGCCCGTCGGGTCCGTGATGATCTTGACCTGGTTTGCGGAGAGGCCGGCCTTGTTCAAGACGAAGGGCAGCATCGCCTCGGTCCAGGTGTCGCCGTAGGAGAAGATCTTCTTGCCCTTGAGTTCAGCCTTGAGATTGGCCGGAGTCAACTTGGTGCCGGGCTTGGCGAAAAGCGCCCAGTTGTTCTTCATCGAGTAGTTGGCGACCGACACGACCGGGACGCCGGCGTTCACCGCCACCCCCATGTCGGTGGTGGTCAGAAAACCGATGCCCGCCGCGCCCGTGGAGAGCATCTTGGTGGTGGTTGAGGTGTTGGGCGGGAAGACGACGCTCACGTTGAGTCCGGCGGCCTTGAAGAATCCCTGGTCCTGGGCGACGACCAGCGGGGTGAGTTCGAAGTCCGGACCGGGGAAGTCATAGGCGAAGGTGACCTTCGTGAGCGACGCGGCTGAAGCGAGAGACCCGGCGCCGAAGGCCGTCGCGGTTCCGAAGAGCAGCGTGCCAGCCGTGGCCAGGACACCCAGACGATTGAGTCTCATTGCATTCCCCCGTGGATTTGGTGTGTTCGCATACTACTTCTCGACCCCGGCCGCCGTCAGGGCGCTCTCGCGACGCCGCCAGATGGGCCGGCGCGCGACGCTGCGCCGCTGCCACGGCGTCACGAGCACCTCGGTGCCGACGACCAGCAGGAACCAACTGATGCCGATGGCGGTCATGAGCATCGTCGTTCCGTAGACGGCGGCGGTGTTGAGGTTCGAATTGGCGTGCTCTTGGTACAGCGCGAGCGACGATCCGTCAGATGCCGCCAGCTCTCCGATGATGGCCCCGGTCACCGCATAGGTCGCGCCGATCTTCAGTCCGCTGAACATCGGAGTCGTCGTCGCGGGAATCTCGATCTGGAAGAAGGTGCGCCAACGCGACGCCCCGTAGACCTTCGCGAGGTTCATCAGGTCCTGGTCGACGTGACTGAGACCGTCGAGGACGTTCACGGTCACCGGGAAGAACACGATCCAGGCGACGATGACCACCTTCGGCGTCACCGAGAAACCCAGGATCAGCACGAGCGGTGCCGCCAGGGCGATGATCGGGACGGCCTGGGACAGGACGAGCACCGGATACACCATCCGCTGGAGGAAGGGCACCTTGGCCATGATGACGCCGAGGAACACGCCGAGTAGCGCTCCCACCACGAACCCGTAGACGGTCTCGCGGATCGTGCCCAGGACGAGCGGCCACAACGTCACCCAGTCGCCGGTGATCGCCTGGAAGGCCTGCATCGGCCTCGGGGCGATGTAGGGGGCGATGTGGAATCCCACGACGATCCCCTGCCAGACGAGCATGAGCAACACCAGCGAGAGGAACGGTATGCCCACGTTGCGAGCGAGCGTCCGACCGATCCCGCCCTTCTTCGCGGACGGAGCCCCGTTCGAGTCGCGTCCGATCTGGAACGCGTACTTCTTCGCGAGCCGCGAACGCCGTCCAGTTGACGGAGGATTCGTCACGCGGACCCACCGTGCAGGAGCCCCATGATCTGGCTCTTCAACCGGGTGAACTCCGGGTCGGTGAGCGTGGCGATGTCACGCGGGCGCGCCAGCGGATTCTTGAAGTCGGCGACAATTCGCCCGGGCCGTGGGGACATCACCAGCACGCGGTCCGACAGGAAGATCGACTCGTCGACGTCATGGGTGATGAACAGGACCGTGCGACCGGTCTCTCGCCAGACCTGGAGCAACCACTGCTGCATCTCGAGACGGGTCTGCGCGTCGAGGGCCCCGAAGGGTTCGTCGAGCAGGAGCAACTGTTGATGGGTCACCAGCGTGCGCATGAAGGCGACGCGCTGGCGCATCCCTCCCGAGAGGGCGCTCGGATAGTGGCGCAGGAAGTCTCCGAGACCGTACTGCGTGGCGATCCGGCGGGCTTCGCTGCGATCCTCGGCGGTGACTCGTCGGGTGAGCCTCGCCGCCATCGTTATGTTGTCCTCGACCGTGCGCCACGGCACGAGCAGATCCTTCTGCAGCATGTAACCCACGTGACCGGTCGCGCCGGTGACGCGCTGCTCGGCGAGCACCACCTCTCCCGAATCGGGGCGAAGCAGGCCCGCGATGACGTTGAAGAGCGTTGACTTGCCGCAACCGGAGGGACCGACGATGGCGACGAAGGAACCTTCTTCGATGGCGAGGCTCGTAGGTGAAAGTGCGACCGTGTCACCGAAGACCTTGCCGACGTCTCGCAGCTCGAGTAGGCCGTTATCGCTCACCCGACAAATGTAATCCCGAGCGACGATGGCGCCGCCTCCGCAACCTCGGTCGGACGATGTCCTCAGCGATAACCGGCGAAGATGTCCTCGACCTTGCCCGTCAGACCCCTCGGGTTGGTCACCCGCACGAACCACTCGGTGCGCATGACCTCGGCGAACTGTTCACGGCCCATCTTCATCCAAAACGAGTCGCCCATCTGGGAGGCGTGGGCCGCCAGGGCGTCGAACTTCTCGTCGACCGCGCTCGAGATGTCGATCGCCGCGCCGATGAGGTCGTCGGGCGTACCCATGTTGACCTCCTCCTCATCGGGGTCTCGCTCGGGGGTCTCGCGAACGATTCCCTTGGCGGCGTCGGCCGCGACGCGCTCTCGTTCCTCCTGCGCCCAACGTTCGCGGTATACCGCCATCACCGAGTCCGGGATCGCATTGAAGTAGAGAGTCGGCTCGTAGTCGAGCAACTCGAGGGCCGCCAATGTGATCCGGTGGGCCTGGATATGGTCGGGATGACCGTAGAAGCCGTAGGCGTTGTACGTCATCACCACCTGGGGCCGCTCGACGCGCAGCACCTCGGCGAGGCGTCCGGCCGCCTCGTCGACGGGCGTCGACCAGAACGATTCGGGATCGTCGTTCTGGGGCCAGCCCATCATCCCCGAATCACGGTAGCCCAGGCGGACCAATCGATCGATACCGAGGATCTTGACGGCGTGGTCGAGCTCCACGGCCCGGACCTTGGCCACTTCGTCACCATCGTGATGGTCCGAGTCGGGCTTGGCGCCACCCGGAGCGTCACCACATTCGCCGTTCGTGCACGTGACCAACACTGTTCGCACGCCCTGATTAGCTAATAGGCGAAAGAGGCCGCCCGTCGAACTCGCTTCGTCGTCGGGATGCGCGTGCACCGCCAGGAAGGTCAGTTGTTCGCTCATGAAAGTCCTCCAAAGAGATCGTTTTCGTCACCGCGGGCCGGATGGCGACTCCAGGCGCGGCTGTAGTACTCGGTCCCGAACAGGGCGAGGAAAAGCTCCTCGTCGAGGGTGACGAAGTCGGCGTTGTCGATCTGGGAAGCGTGTGTCGCGATGGCACGCCGCTGACCTTCGGCGAACTTACGAACGTCCACGGCCGTCGTGACCAGATCGTCCGGGCTCCCGATGCCCGCGTCCAGGACCCAGGCGGGCAGGAACACCTCGAGCTCGTGGGCGTCGGGGACGAACTGGGTGAGGATGCTCTGGGGCACGATCCGGTAGTACAGCCGCTCGACCGACGTCGAAATCTCTACCGCCCGGCGGGTCAGTCGGTTCGCCATGATGTGGTCAGGGTGGCCGTAGAAGCCGTTCTCGTCGTATGTCACGACCACCGAGGCGTTCACCTCGTCGAACAGTGCGGCCAGCACCTTGCCGGCGGCATCGACGTCGACCTGCCAAAAGGCCGTTGGCCGCTCGTTCTGGGGCCAGCCGATCATCCCCGAATCGTCGTAGCCGAGGTTGACGACGCGCTCGAAACCCGCGATGGTCGCGGACCGCTGCAATTCTCCGGCCCGGACGCTTCGGGTGCCGACGGTCTCGTGCTCCGGGTCGGACCCGGCCCGGGCTTCAGCGTCTAGACCCAGTTGACCATTGGTGCAGGTGACCAGCACCACGCGGTATCCGAGCTCGGCGTAGTGCATCGTGATACCTGATGTGAAGAGTGCCTCATCGTCGGGATGCGCGTGGACGCACAAGAGAGTCGGCCGGGAGGTCACCATGAGAGATTACGAGGTAGAAAGTTGAATGATGCGCACGACGAGCAGGGTGCCGGCCACGGCGATGTAGGACCCCACCGAACGCATGAGCATTCGACGAGCGAAGGAACTCGGCGCCGGCGCCAGAAGGGTCAGACGAGGAGTGCGCCAGTCACGTTTGTCGATGTCGTAAACGGGAGGCGGCTGGGCCCGCCGAATCCCGATGGGCAGTCCGACGACCAGACCGATGCCGGCGATGATCGACAGGGTCGTCAACAACGCCACCACATTGATCGAGGTGAACAGCGTGGAGACCATCATCGTGACCGAAAGCACTACCAGTGCGCTGACGATGAAGGTGGCCGCCACGTTCAGCCACCGTCCATTGACCCACGGACCGAGAACCTCTCGATCGTTGCAGAGCAGCAGGACGAAGATCGTGGTGCTCGGCAGCATGAGTCCGCACATTGCCTGGACCGCGAGAGTGATCAGGCCCAGCGGTGCGCCGGGGATGAGGGTCACGATTCCCGCCACCGTCAAGAGACCGGCGAAGGCACCGTAGAAGCCCTTGGCGTCACTCACCCTCGCATTGAGCGACTGGCGACTCCCCGATAGGTCGCC
>Ga0075029_100000293_pt1 | contig 28129 bp, 20 predicted proteins | sample LitLauG_LLR_2013_FD_71391 | JGI IMG/M metagenome (GOLD analysis project Ga0075029, IMG submission 71391) | Freshwater sediment microbial communities from North America - Little Laurel Run_MetaG_LLR_2013 | ecosystem: Environmental > Aquatic > Freshwater > Creek > Sediment | place: USA... | reverse complement strand
GACATTCGATCCTCCTCTTGTTGGGTCATCAAGCCACTTGAGGAGGATCTTACTCCGGGAACGGTCAAACCTGTTCAGGTCGCCCTGGTCGAACCAGGGGCTTACCAAATTCAGTTAACCAGGCTCGATCAAGGAACCACAAGGACAATCCACCGGCCTCCACGAACTCCCGTAGACGATCGGAGCCGATGCTGGCCGGTCCAAGCATGTGAAACGCCCCGGTGAGCACGGGGATTGTGGTGAGAAGGGGCTCACGGATTTCTTTAAGAGTCCTGCGGCACCGATTGTGCTGTCCGTCCCGGGGGGCAAAGAGCGCAATCAACGGCCCAGTATCGACTAGAATCATGTCCGCAGCTTCTTAGGGCTGCCGATTTCCGAAGCGCTGAAGCAGGGGCTCCGATCGCTGAGACGGCAGGTCCAAGACGCGTCGGGGCAGCACCCCTATGACATTTACGAGCGGCTCGATCTCGGCCCGGGCGGATATGCAAACGCTCCTTCTACGGAGACGCGGCGCGGTGTGGCTATTGTGGCTTCGCGGATTTTGCCGCAATGTGGTTTCGGCTTCGTCGTCGAGTCTAACCGTTCGTATCGCCATTGTGCTATCCGTATTACCGACTGTATTACATCCTGGGCGACCAGCCAAAAGGCGGAGTTGGACAGGCGCGAACCCGGGCACGGATAGATCTCCGCTGACGCCGAAGGAGCGATCTGAGGCTGGGGCGGCTGCGCGCGGCAGACTCGCCACTTTGCGACAATGGGGGATCGATCGCGTATTACATGGCTCAGAGCCATCGAGTGGGGACAAGATTGGCATCCACGGATGGCGTCTGGCCTGAGCCAAAATCGGCCAACCAGCGCCAACCTCCGATTATCACCGCCGGGATGGATCGGGCTCCCCTTCACGCTCGGGACCACCCCGTTAGTCGAGGCTTCCTCCATGGAATTTAAGGAAGAGATCCGGTGTAACTTTCGCTCGCCTCAGCAGTATTGAACCTTAGCGGCATTCTGCTCCGGAGACTCGCCTTCCCGGCGTGCGGCGCGGTTCGACCCGATGAATGCCGTCGGAGGAACAATACGTGTTCGACGACGTGCTTCAGGATCTCCGCTACGCGCTTCGTGCCTTGCACTCCAGCCCTGGGTTTGCCGCCATCGCGATTCTGTCCCTGGCGCTCGGCATTGGCGCCAATACGGCCATCTTCAGTCTGATCAATGCCGTCATTCTAAAAACGCTGCCGGTGAGCCATCCCGAACAACTCGTCCAACTCGTCATGAAGACGGAAGGCGGCACGACGTTTACGAACCCCATTTGGGAGCAGGTGCGTGACCGCCAGGATGTCTTCTCGGGGGCCTTCGCCTACAGCCCCATTCGACTTAATCTGGCTGGGGGAGGCGAGGTTCGCAACGCAAACACCAGCTGGGTCAGTGGAGACTTTTTCCGCACGCTCGGAGTGAACCCGCTGCTCGGGCGAACGTTCGCCGCGGCCGACGATCAGCGCGGTTGCCCGGTGATCGGCGTGCTCAGCTACGACTTTTGGCAGAGGGAGTACGGGGGCGCGGCCGACGTCTTCGACCGTCGGTTGACGCTAAACACCCATCCCGTTCGGATCGTCGGTGTCGCTCCGCGGGGATTTACCGGTATTCAGGTTGGGGAAGCGGTTGACGTCTACATGCCTCTGTGCGCGGAGGGTACGCTTGTTCGCGAAAACTCCGCACTCGACAAGCGGGCAAACTGGTGGCTATGGGTTTTTGCGCGGCTCAAGCCGGGTATCGGCGAGCAACAGGCTCTGGCGCGCATGAATACGCTTGCCCCGCAGATCTTTGCCGCGACAATGCCCTCCGGGTACCCGCCCGACGCGCAGAAATACCATCTGAACCGGCGGTTTGACCTGCTCCCTGGCGCCTCTGGATATTCGAGCATCCGGCGCGATTACACGGCCGCCCTTTACACGCTGATGGCCGCCGTCGGCGTGGTGCTGCTGATCGCCTGTGCCAATGTCGCCAATCTCCTCATCTCCCGCGCTTCAGCGCGGCGGAAGGAGATTGCGATTCGGATGGCAATCGGCGCAGGACGCGCCCGGCTGATTCGGCAGTTGCTTACCGAAAGCCTGCTTCTTTCCTCGATGGGCGCGGTCCTGGGCGTCTTATTCGCTGAGTGGGCGAGCCGAATGCTCGTGCGGTTTCTGGACACCAGCAACTCGACCGTCGTTCTCGATCTCTCGATTGATGTTCGCGTACTCGCTTTTACCCTGGGGGTCGCCGTCGCTACGGGTATCCTGTTCGGACTCGCGCCGGCATGGCAGGGCGCCCACGTCGACCCGCACTCCGCCATCAAAGCCAATGCGCGCGGCGTGGTGGAATCGCACGCCCGGTTCGGCCTCGGGAAGATGCTGGTCACGGTGCAAGTCGCTCTGTCGCTGGTCCTTCTGGCCGGTGCCGGGCTCATGCTCAAGACGTTCGCAAAGCTGGCCACGCTCGATACAGGCTTCGACAGGAACCCGGTTCTGTTGATCGGTGTCGACCCTCGTTACGCGAGCGTGCCACTCGACCGCCGGCTACCGCTGTACCAGGAATTGCAGCGGCGTCTCGCCGCTGTTCCTGGCGTCCGATCCGCGAGCTTCGCCGATATCACCCCGGTCAGCGGAAGTGACTCGAACCAGATCGTCCATGTCGAAGGGTATTTGCCGAAATCGCGGAAGGATATGGTCGTGTGGATCAATTCGATCAGCCCCGGATTCTTCGTCACCATGCAGACGCCATTCATCGCCGGCCGCGATTTCAATGACCACGACACGCTCCACGCGCCGCTGGTCGCCGTGATCAACCAATCGATGGCCAGCAAATTCTTCGGCAGCCCGTTGAGCGCGGTCGGCAAGACGTTTCGGAACGGATGGAACGAGATCAGCGGTCCCATCCAGATCGTCGGCGTCGTCAAAGACACGAAGTACACCAGCTTGAGAGCGGAGGGAGAAGCGATTGCGTATTACCCGCTGTCGCAGTTGCCTCCGATGCGCTGGGTCAATTTCGTGCTTCGCGCCAGCGGGCCTGCCGCTTCACTCAAGCCAGCCGTCAAAGCGGCTGTCGACGAAGTGAATCACGATATCACGTTGCAATTCCGCACCCTTGCTCTTCAGGTTGACGAGTCGCTGGGCCGGGAACGGCTTCTGGCAACACTCTCAGGATTCTTCGGCGCCCTTGCGTTGGGTTTGGCCGTCATCGGGCTCTACGGCGTCATGTCGTACAACGTCGCGCGGCGGCGCAATGAAATCGGCATTCGCATGGCGCTTGGCGCGGAGCAGGCTCGCGTACTCCGCATGGTCCTGGGCGAAGTGGCGATTCTCATTGTGGCCGGCCTTGGGCTTGGATTGGCGGTCGCAGTCTCCTCCACGCGCCTCCTTGCCAGTTTCCTTTACCGCCTCGAACCCAACGATCCCACAACTCTGGTCACGGCCTGCGTGGTTCTCGCCGTGTCGGCTGTCGTCGCCGGTCTTCTGCCGGCCCGGCGCGCCGCAAGTCTGGATCCAATGACGGCTCTACGCGAAGAATAAGCTGTTCCTGGCTAACGGCGTAGGGTGGACCGACGCCCAGTGCAGATGTCCAACCAGGATCACCCGCCACTTGGCGACCAGGCAGGATTCATCTGCGAAGGTCCGGTCCGGCCCAACTTCCGGATCGCTGACAATCCTGGAGCTCATGCTCGTGTCGTCCTTGGATCTCGCGCCTGCATCCGCTGGACTGTCTGGGTTCAGCATCCATCCGGACGGCAAACTGGGATGCGAAGGTTTCGAGCATCCGCGCGAAAAACTGGTTCGCGGGGCTGGTGGAGCGGGGATGACCTTCGTTGCCGAACTCCGGGCCCTGCGAAGCTCCCCAAGCTATGCTGCACTGCGCAGCGAGAGATCGACCGCAGAAGGGTGGCGCGTCACGGGTAACCCGTAGTGACCCAACTTGACGGTTTATCGCGGCGGTCGATGAGCGGGTTCATCATCGCGCCGACTCCCGCGCGTGAAACTCCGCCCCTCGCACTCCGGCCGCCGCTGCAACCCCCGCGAGCGTTCGAGGCGCGACAATCCCGCGGCCGGGCGTAGGCGTCACCCGAACCGGCGCCCGCGAGGCGACCGCCGGCGGAGACGCGGCGAGTTTCGCGCTCGCCCAACGCCGGCGGGGGACCCGCCGTCCTTGACGAAGTGGCCGGCGGGCTCTCTTGGTTGCAGGCCGAGGCCCTCGCCGGTCCGCTGCCGCCAACGCGCGCGACGGCCGCAATCTCTCTGTGCCGCCTGTGCTATCGTCGTCCCCATGCGGCAATTCAGAAGTCTTCTGGTGTTGATTTCGATCGGCTTGCCGATACTGCTCCACGCGCAGCCTCCCGCGGACTCCCCGCTCGCCTCGCTGCCCTACACTCCCAGCCTCGAAACCAGGTTCATCGACCGCGGCGCCGACCCCTGTGTCAACTTCTACCAGTACGCCTGCGGCAGTTGGAACAAGCTCAACCCCATGCCGGCCGACCAGCCGCGCTGGAACGTCTATGCCAAGCTCACCGATGACAACCGGCGCTTCCTCTGGGGCATACTCGCGGAAGCGGCCGCAGGCGGCGCCGGACGCAGCCCTAACCAGCAGAAAATCGGTGACTACTTCGGCGCGTGCATGGACGAAGCCGCTGTCGAAAAGGCCGGCGCGGCACCCATGAAATCGAACCTCGACGCCATCGCCGCCCTCAAGCGCACGGCCGATCTCGCGCCCCTGGTAGCGCGCCTTCACCTGGAACTCGCCGACAGCGCCCCCTTCTTCGGTTTCTCCTCCTCCCAGGACTTCGCCAACTCAGAGCGTATGATCGCCTTCGCCCTCGCCGGCGGCCTCGGCCTGCCTGACCGCGACTACTACACCAAGACCGACCCCAAGTCGCAGGAGACCCGGGCCCGCTACCTCGAGCACGTCGCCGCCATGTTCCGCCTCCTGGGCGATGCGCCGGCAACAGCCAAGGGCCAGGCCCAGACCGTGATGGAGATCGAAACCGCGCTCGCCAAGGCCTCCCTCACCCGCGTCGAAAAGCGCGACCCCTACAAGCTCTACCACCGCATGAAGCAGGAGGAATTCGTGCGGCTTACACCCGCCTTCGGCTGGAAGGAATACTGGACAGGCATCGGTCTGCCTTCGCCGGCGGAGATCAATGTCACCGAGCCTGACTTCTTCAAGGAATTGCAGAGCCAGCTCAGCGCGCGCGACATCACCGCCTGGAAGGTGTACCTGCGCTGGCACCTGGTCCACGCGCGCGCGCCCTATCTCTCCTCCCGTTTCGTCGAGGCCAACTTCGATTTCTACAACAAGTACCTGCGCGGCGTCCCCGCGCTCCAGCCGCGATGGAAGCGCTGCGTCCGCTACGTCGACCGCGACCTGGGCGAGGCCCTCGGCCAGGTCTTCGTCGAGAAGACCTTCACGCCCGACACCAAGGCCCGGGCCCTCGCCATGGTGAAAGAGATCGAAGCCGCGATGGAATCCGAAATCAACCAGCTCGACTGGATGGGCCCCGCGACCAAGAAGCAGGCCTTGGTGAAACTCCGTGGCGTGGTGAACAAGATTGGCTATCCCGAAAAGTGGCGCAACTACAGCGCGGTCCGGATCGCGCCCGGCGATTTCGCGGGCGATGTGGATCGCGCCACGGAGTTCGAATCCCGGCGGCAGCTCGCCAAGATCGGCAAGCCGGTGGACCGCACCGAGTGGGGCATGACTCCGCCCACAGTCAACGCCTATTACGATCCACAGATGAACGATATCAACTTCCCCGCGGGCGTGCTCCAGCCGCCGCTCTTCGATCCCAAATTGGATGACGCGCCCAACTACGGCAATACCGCCGCTACCATTGGCCACGAGCTCACTCACGGCTTCGACGACGAGGGCCGCCAGTTCGATGCCAAGGGCAACCTGCGCGACTGGTGGACCAAGCAGGACTCCGAAGCCTTCGAAAACCACGCAGCCTGCGTGGTGGACCAGTACGCGCAATACACCGTCGTGGACGACATCAAAATCAACAGCAAGCTCACCGAAGGCGAGGACGTCGCCGATCTCGGCGGCACGCGCCTGGCCTACATCGCCTGGAACAACGCCACACGCGGGCAGGAGCTGAAACCCATCGACGGCTTCACGCCCGACCAGCGCTTCTTCATCGGTATGGCGCAGTGGGCCTGCGGCGACGAGCGCGCGGAAAACAAGCGGCTCAACGCCATCACCGACCCGCACTCCCCGGAGGAGTACCGCATCAACGGCGTGGTGGCCAACCTGCCGCAATTCCGCGACGCCTTCTCCTGCCGCCAGGGGCAGCCCATGGCCCGCGCGCAGATGTGCAGGGTATGGTGAACCTTTCCCGATGGAAGTGCGCCTTGCCACACAAGGCGCTCTACGCGGCCGTGTAGCGGGCATTCCTGCAATCAGGTTAGCGCTGACCTTAGCCACGAGTAATGGTGTAAAATTCCTTCATGAAGTCTGCTGTCTGGTTCCGCGCGGCCGCCGTTGGCGTCGCCGCCCTCCTGTTGACCGCTGCATATAAGCGAGCCGAGCCCTCTTCGGTGATGGCCGACACCGCCAACGCGTTTCTGAATTCACTCTGGCCCGACCAGAAGGCAAAGGTGTCCTACGCCTTTGACGACGACGAGCGCCTTAGCTGGCACTTTGTGCCAACCGGAGCGAACTACAAGCCGGGCGACCGCGAACTGCGCAAGGGCATGCCCTTGGGCGCGATGCAGCCCTTTCAGCGCGAACTGGCGACGGCTCTACTTGCCGCCGGCCTGAGCCAGCAGGGTGTGATCAAAGCTCAATCGATTATGAGCCTCGAACAGGTTTTGCTGATCCTCGAAGGCGCCAAGCCAGCCAATCGCCGCGACCCCGATAATTACTTCATCACCATCTTCGGGACCCCTTCCGCCAAAGGCACGTGGGGATACCGCATCGAGGGCCATCACCTGGCGCAGAACTACACGATCGTTGATGGAAAAGTTTCGGATTCGCCGTCGTTCTTCGGTTCCAATCCGGCCGAAGTCCGCATCGGACCCCGTAAGGGGCTCCGCGTCCTGGCACTGGAAGACGACTACGGCTACGACATGATTGAATCACTCGACAAAACTCAGCAAGATGCGGCCGTAGTGGACAAGACAGCACTGAAGGACATCATTACCGGCGCCTCCCGCAAAGCTGCCCTCAATGGCGCCCCAAACGGCCTCTCCGCTGCCAAGATGAACGCCGCGCAGTTCGACAAGCTGATGACCATCGTAGAGCTATACGCTTCGAACGTGCCGCAGGCGATGGCGGAAAGGCGCCTGGACCTGGCGCGGAAGCAGCCGAAGGACGCTACCTTCTTCGCTTGGACCGGCGCAATTGAACGCGGTGGCCTGCACTATTACCGCATCCAGACGCCCGGCTTCCTGATCGAGATGGATTGCACGCAGGATCAAGGAAATCATATCCACTCGGTGTGGCGTGATTACGAGAACGATTTCGGGTTTGACCTGCTCAAAGCCCATTACGGCGCAAGCCACCAATGAGCAAAAGCGGGCCCGTGGAATGTTGGACACGAGGCGCGTGATACCTTCGCTACCGTCCGTGCCCGTAGCCACATCATGTGGCTATCATCGCCCCGATTCGACGCGATCTTTAGCGCGAAAATTCGCTTTACTTTTTCCGGCTCTGTAGCAGAATTTGTGGGTGAGAGAGCGGCCGCTTCGCCCTCCTGAGTGAACCCTTCGGGCGCGCTTCGCCCGGCCTTGACGGAAAAAGCCTGGCGCAAGAGGGAAGTGCCAGAATGCCGGTGGTTGATGAAGCGGCACACCCACGGATGGCTGTCGAATTTCTTCCGCCGCCAGCGGGGACGACCCTGAATATCCGGTGGGCCAACGCCATCAGCGACCTCGGAGGAGCGACGGGGTTGGCAATGGTCCGCGCCATGTTGCAAGGGGGAGCGAGATCCCAGGGAGTTGGCGAAATTGCCGGATCGAAAAGGGAGGCCGTGGTAGCGGAAACGGCGGCGGTGATCGACGCCGTCGAGGACTCCTGTCTCCGGTCCCGTGACGGCTGACCTATTTTGTCCTTTTGCGCGCATCCTCCAGAATGCGCAGCGCGCGGGACGGATTGAAAACTCCGCAAGAGCAGAAGCGGGTCAGGTATGTCACCGCCTCTTCCGGGGTTCGCCTCCCTTCCTTGACCCAGTCCACCATCTTCTTGGCAAACGAGGAGCTCACCATGCCGTGCCCGCACATGGTCGAAAGCTTGAGCACGTCTTCATTGGGGAGGTGGCCCGTCTTGCCTTCAAACCCCAGCGAGTAACCCACGCTGTGCCGGCAAATATCGGCCTCGTGACAGCATTGCTCCGCGCCCTCGATCGAGGTGGAAACATTGACGCTCAGCCCCAGGCCGGCAGCTTTGACGCTTTTGACGAAATCTTCCGCCGCCGCGCGGTTGTCGAACACCGCGGCCGCCGTGGTAGGAGTGTCGAGACCGTCGATCACCGCCTGAAAATCCGGCGTCCGATTCCGCTTCCAGTGCGACACCGGGCTCATTGATTTCGACGGCCGCAGCGCGCCGCCGTGCCTGGCATCGCCCAGGTTCACCGGTTGGAAGGGCAGCGCCATCTCTAAAAATTTGCGCAGTTTGGGAACCGAATCCTCATCATTCTTCCCACGGCTGCAAATGGCGAAAACCACGTAATCGTCGCGGAAGCTCTCCGCGTCTCCGTACCGATGCAGAGTGTTCGTCATTTCGTCACTACCTCCTCCTGCGGTACCCGCTGCGCGTTGGTGATCCTGCCCAGGCCCATATTGGTCTTGGCCCGCTCCAGCTTGTACCCCAGCCGTTCCAGAATCGGCGCCACCGTCCGGTCTTCCCCGTCCGGGTCGCACCGTGTTCCCACTCCCAGCGCCACCACGGTCTCCAGTTTCTTCTCGACCTCCCACACCAGCCGGATAATCTCCTCGGTACGCTCGACGGGAACCTTGATCTCAAGAATCGCGGACAATACCTTTTCGTTCAAGATGTCCTCGCGGATGGCACCGGTTGCCACATCGGACATCAGCGACGTAATCGGGTTTTTCTTTTCGAAGGCAACTCCCGCGCGCGCCAGTTCCGCGGACATTTCCTGAATCTCACGCATCCACACGCCTACGCCCGGCCGGCCGAATTCGATCGTGAATCCGACCTCGCCCACGTTCACCCGTCCGCTCACGTCGTTGGTCTTCACCTCTTCGGTGCCGCGTCCTTCCACGCCGGTGGATTCATGCGGTACGCGGGGGTCGGAGAACGCACGGCGCACGACTCTCGGCCACGTCAGATCCTCGGGCGCAAACGCCGCCGTCGGACAGACATCGGGCTCGGGGTCGAAACGCAGGCGCATCATCTGAAATAGTTTGCGCAGCATCCGGACCATCGTGGGGTTCAGATGCTCCTGACTCAGTCCGTTGTAACAGGCATAACACTCGACACATTCGTCGCGGTTCACGGTTGCGCGTTTGATGGCGGGATCGATGTAGATTGCTCCCATGGGGCACACGTATGTGCAGTTTCCACAAGCCACGCACTTATGCGGGTCGATCTTCATGCTGGTATACTCCTCGAAGTTTTGTCCTCTCTTACAGTATGCGCGGCTGCCGGCCGCCGGGGATCGATCCGGCTCGCCAGTAACGCGGAAAACAGGCACATGGCACTGGCCAGGAGGAACGGCGACGTCCATCCGAACAGTGTTGCCAGATAGCCAACCATCACGGCGGAAACAGCTCCGCCGACATTACCCCAGGTATTCATCACGGAAGAAACCGAGCCGCTGAAGTCGCCGCCGATGTCGATGCAGATGGCCCAGGACACCGAGACCGTAAGTTCCAGACCGGCCAGCGCGAGGGTCAGGCACACCATCGCGACCATGGCGCTGGCCGTCAGAACTCCCGGTAGCAGAGCAATGCCCGCAATCGCGAAGCCGCAGATCGAGACCATCAACCGGCCGCGGCGCAGGTCGCTCCACCGGTGGGCCCACCGGTCCGAGAGCAATCCGCCCACCACATTGGTCACAGTCGCCGCCAGCAGGGGCAGGCTTACCAATCCAGTTCCGAGCGGGGTAAAGTGGCGCGCTTCCCGCAGGTATGTGGCAAACCAGGCCAGATACAACCAGAACACCCAGCCATAGCAGAAGTAGATTGTGCTCAGATACCACAAATCGCGGCTGCGTAGAATCAGCTTCCAGGGCACGGCAGGCCGCACGCCAGCAGGGACGGGAGCGCTGGCCGCCCCCAGGATCGCCAACTCTTCGGGGTTGATGCCGGGATGTTCGCGCGGAAAATTCCGGTAATACACATACCACACCAAGGCCCACACCACCCCGCCCGCGCCAAAAATGCAGAAGACCGGCCTCCAGCCCGACCATGCGATCAGGGTCACCACCAGAGCCGGCGCTACAGCCGCGCCCAGCCGCGAACCGGAATGCTGGAATCCCTGCCCGAATGCGCGCCGCCTGACGGGCAGCCATCGTACCAGCGCGCGCGAACCCGCCGGGAAGGCAGCCGCTTCGCCCATGCCGAACAGAAACCGGGTGGCGGCCAGAGAAGAGGCACTGAACGTGAGCCCGGTGCCCGCCGTGAAGACCGACCACCAAGCCATGGCCACAGCCAGAACGATGCGCGGACCGAAGCGATCGGCCATCCAGCCGGCAGGCACTTGAAATAGCGCATAGGACCAATTGAACGCCGAGACGGCCCAGCCCATGGAGATCTTATCCACGTGAAACTCGCGCATGATGGTGGGGGCCGCGGCGCCGATGGCGCCGCGTTCCATGTACATCATGAACGCCATCAGGAAACTCAGACCCAGTACGCGATAGCGCACCAAGCTCGGAGCGGGAAGTCCGGCTGAGGCCAGCGGCGCTTTGGGCCGCATTTCGGAATTCCGCCGAAGATGGATCATACGAGCAACGCAAGAGTTCCCTGGGCCCGGTGGCCAACTGGGCTAGCGGGGTACCCCGCCGCCCCGGCCCGCAGGAGGCCCTTGACGTGGCTGGCTCGCCTGAGTCAGCAGCGCGGTAAATTCGGCTTTCGTCATCTTTAGTTTCTCAGGGTGATCGTCAACCCACTTCCCAAGGGCGGCAAGTTTTGTTGCCGTCCAGCCCCCTTCGAATTCCGCGCCGTTCTTGCCTTCGCGATTCAATTCAAAGTTGAAAGCATCCTGCAGGTTGGTGAATTCGGCCTTGTTGATCGCCGCCCCGGCCAGTGCCGCCGGAACAAAGATCACTCCGTCCTGCTTGGCCACGACCAAGTCCCCCGGCAACACCACGGCCCGTCCAATACGCACCGGAACGTTGATTCCCGTCAGTTGCATCTGCGCCCATGCCGATGGATCGTAGCCGCGGTAAAATCCATTGAGATTGGCGATTGCGCGGTTTTCCTCGGCATCCCTGATGCCGGCGTCGAATATGAATCCCGAATGGGTGTGGGCCGCGATACCGCTTCCCAGGTTGGAGCCGATCAGCGTGCCTTCAATGACCTTGCCGTAGCCGTCGCAAACCATCGTGTCGCCCATTTGCAATTCATTGATCACCCAGCTATTCGTGCCGCTGATGCGTCCCTCCGCCTTGCCCTCGGCAGCGACGGCGGCAGCCATATCGGGCCGCCGCGGCATGAATTGCGCCGTCAGCGCACGGCCGGCAAACGGCTTTTCGATGTGGAGTGCCTGCCAGCCACCCTCAAACTGATTGGTGTAGCCCTGGCCCCGCAGGTAGTCCCACACGTCTTCGATCGACACGTCCAACGCGCGCTCGAGCAGGTTGTCCGGAACCTTCGGGCGCCCGTCGGGGAAGCGCTCGCCTTTCCATTCCGACGTGTAGAACAGGATCTGTTCCTTCGTCTGCTTGATTTGAGCGAAGGCAGGCGACGATCCGATCGCGGTGCAGGCAATCCAAATCAACAGCGAGATCTTTTTCATGGAAAACTCCTTCTTCCTTGCCGAACCGGGCGGTCAGTGGCGAATCGCCCGCAGCTGGATGTTTTTAAATTCGATCGGGAATTTCTGGTATTGCAGCCGGATGCGGCCATTGGAGAACTTGGAGTCGCGAACATCCAGCGTTTTGGTCCCGTTCAGGACAACCACCAGACGATCGCCATCGGCGGTGATCTCGTAATGGTTCCACTGGTCCGGAATGAACTGGAAATCTCCGTCGGTCTTGGCCGTGGCGACGATCGAGCCGGTGTTATATCCGGCCGGCTGGGCCTTCCAGATCTGCACCTCGTAGCCCGCGTTGCCCTCGGGAGAGCGGATAAACACGCCGCTGTTGGTGTCCTCCGCCGTTTTGAAATCCACGGTAAGGACGAAGTCCTGGTAGCTCTGCTTCGACGTCAGGTAGCCGGCCGGATCCCCGCAGGGTGAGAGCGCCCCATCCACGACTTCCCAGTGGGAAGCGCCAGTAGCAACTGGGGCCCGACCCTGCGGCGTGGAGCAGGCCCTCGGATTGGAGCCAACCGCAGGTGCGGCGCCGGGCGGTGCGGAACCCTTCGCCTGCTTCGGAGGGCCGCCCTGTTCGCGGCCCCCACCAGCGGCCTGCGGAGGAGCCGAATCCCAGCCACCCAGGGTCTTGCCGTCGAACAGAAGAATCCATCCTCCGGCTTTCTCCTGGGAACTCAGAGCGTTGTCCGCAGGGAAAAGCCCCGCTGCCAGCGCCAGCATCAGGCCCATCGAACGTGCGTATCCTCTCATATCTCTCCGGCTCACCACGGCATCTGGCGGTTGGTGAATTTGCGGCCGATTTCGGTAGTCTGCTGGTTGGCCGGGCCGACCATGACGCCTTCTTTGATCATGTCGACCACGTTATTGGCCGCCATCGAATTCAGAAACGGAATGTGGTTCAGTTTGCAGGCCGCCAATACCGTCGCTCTCGCGTCCCTCATCTTCGGGTCGTTGACCGATCCCCGTCCGGGCACTCCGAGGGACATCTGCATGTCTCCCGGCCCCCACTCCGCCATCCCGATACCCGGAATCTTCAGGTTCGCGTTTACGTTCGCCAGGGCGTACTTATCTTCCTCCTTTAAGCCCAGCAGAAGCTCCCCGTTGGGGTTGAGCGGCCACGGATCGGCCTTTTCCTGGTACTCTTCCACGGAGATTCCCCAGATCTGCGCGGCCGTCGGGCTTCCGTGAACGCCCCGCCGCCCCTCACTGAGCAGCGGTCCGATTCCCTCCTTGTGGATGGGGAAGCGGACTGCTTCGACGAACGCACGGACAGCGCCTGGCGTGTCCGCATGGGTGAGCATGATTCCATGGACACCCGTGGCCAGCACTTGCTGGAACATCCAGGCGTTGGCGCGCACCGTCACTTCGTCGATGCCGTTGACCGGAACGTTGACGACGACCGCCGGCGTGCGATGGCCGCTCTTGGTCGGCCCGCCCGCCACCAGGCCCTTCATGTACGCCGCCAACCCAACGATGTCGTACGGAGCATGCTCCATGTCGTAGCTGATGTAGTCGGCGTATGTCTGGGCGTCCTTCTTGCCCTGTTCGAAAGCGGCAGCCGCGTCCGCACCCCCGCCCGGCGTTCCCGTGTGGGAGCCCGTGTAATAAATCGGCTGGCCGTCCGCCAACAATTCAACGGCTCGATTGATCCGCTTCGGCTTGTAGGCCGGGTTGCCGTTTTGGGCCAATGTGACCGCCACGGTGAACATCAGGGCCAGCAGCAAACCCGCGAAACATGTTCCCTTCCAAGTGCTCTTCATGATTTCTCCTTTGGTGGAGCTTTCCATCCACGGAAATCCACTACCAACGGGGAGATCTTACAGCCAAACTCAATGCGATGCAAACGGGGACATTCGCACGCCCTTGCTCGGGGCGAAGTTTTTCGTGCACTGGAAGCAGATTTCAGGTCGATCGGAGGCGCTATGCCACAAGAGCGTCAGGAGCCGTTCGGCCGGCTCGCGGCGTGGGCTTTGGTAAGCCCGCTACTGGACGATCCCTCCGACCAGTTTAATGCGCTCCTCTTGCCGAGGCCAGTTGGAATCAGTGGAGCCTTCCGGACTTCCGTTCTTCGCCATCGATCCGTGTATCTCAGAGGTGAGGCGTTTTTGGACAATTACCCGAGAAGCGTGCGTTTGCAAGATAGGGGTCGAGTCTGGTCCGTAACGTGCCGCGCCCTTCGGACTGCGCCGTGAGCGAAACTGCCAGCGAGCGCATGGTCACGCAAAATCCCACAAAGGCGAAGAACAATTCAAAACCTTCGAAATCGACGTACCCATTTTCTGGGATGGTAGCAGAAGGCTCCGCCAAATCATAGATAATACGGTCCGAATGCAGTTGTTTGGAATGGTCAGAGAGATGCACGGCATTATCGGGCGATCTGTACCCAGTTCTGGACGGTCGTCGTCAAGGTGAAGATCGGCCACCAGCAGGCAGACCAAGGTAAGGAGGATTAATGAAGGGTAAACCGATTGGAATCTTAATAGCACTGCTTTCGTTCCTGGGCGTGCTGATTGCCCTGCCGACCGTAGCATCGGCGGAGGTAGTCACGATGCATCTGACCCAGCCCCCGGGAGGGAATACTCTGTACAACATATACCTCAGTCCGTATGCAGCCACCATCGATGGGGCCACGCAATCGGTCCCGGTGATATGTGACGACTTTACAGACGATACCTACATCGACGAGAAGTGGAGCGCCACGGTATATGACGGCGGGGCAGACCTCTCCGGAACAAGAATGGCGCAAAAAAACCCGCTGTGGAGTTCGGAGGAACTGAATCAAGCCTATGATGCAGCCGCATATTTGGCAGTTCAGTTGCTTCAATCTGGCGTCAACGGGCCGGACCAAGGGTATCTGTCCTTTGCCATTTGGGACATTTTCGCTGATGGCGCGGTACATGACTTCTTCGGCAACACCCAGTATTATAGCGACGTGAACGGAATAGCACGCTCCGCACTGACAAACGCAACACCGGGTGAGCGCTCTATCTTAACCATTTACTCGCCGAATGTTGGCCAGGCACCCACATGTGGAACTGGGGCTTGCCCAACCGCGCCGCCCCAGGAGTTCCTGGTTGTGAGGACGCCCGAGGCTTCGATTCCGGCCTACCTGGGAATCAACCTGCTCGGATTGCTCGCCGTTTTACTGCTCGTGCGTCGGCGCTTCCCCTGGAATTCTGGGGCCCCCAATTAATTAGACGTTGTCCTAATCGGCAGAAGCTCCATCCGGTAGAACTTGGGGCCTTCCCTTTCCCAGGGGTAGGCCCCTTCTTTTGTGTGCCGAGCTGCTCGGGGGTGCAAGTCCCCTTCACAGCCTGACGGAGGCGAAGCGCAAAGGCATTCCGGCGACGGGAGGTTCTGAAAGAAGCGTGGAGTAACCGTACAAGCCGATGATCGCCCGTCCGGAGTCCTCTATACTCGCCGGGCGAAACCACCTGGGCTTAATTAGTTAGCTTCCCCGAGCCCCTGTAATTTCCCGCTCTACAGCCGCACGATCTTGCCGGAGACGATACCCTTCAGAGCGTTGCGCGTGTCCACGACCAGCCGCGAGCGTTCCACCAATGCGCGGTAGTCGAAAGCCGCGTGATCGGTCACGATGACCGTGCAGTCAGCTTCGGCGGCGGCAGCCTCGTCTTGTGCCGCCAGCGTCAGGCCATCCAGGCGGAGCGTAGGCACGTGCGGGTCGCTATACGTCACTACGGCGCCGCGGCGCTGCAACAGCAGGATCACGTCCAACGCGGGCGATTCGCGCAAGTCGTCGATGTCGCGCTTGTAGGCCACACCCATGATGTGAATGCGCGACCCCTTCACTGGCTTACCAGCGTCGTTCAAGGCGTTCTGGACCTTATCCACCACGAATTGCGGCATCTGGCCATTGATGTATCCGGCCAGTTCGATGAATCGCGCTTCAATCCCCGCCTGCTTGGTCTTCCATGACAGGTAGAACGGATCAATCGGAATACAGTGGCCGCCCAAGCCCGGACCGGGATAGAAGGGCATGAAGCCGAACGGTTTGGTGGCGGCGGCATCCACGACCTCCCAGACGTTGATCCCGATGCGATCGCACATCAGCGCCATTTCGTTCGCCAGTCCGATGTTGATCATGCGGAAGGTGTTTTCCAGCAGCTTGACCATTTCGGCCACTTGCGTCGAACTCACCGGCACGATGCGCTCGAGTGCCTGCCCGTAGAATAAGCGGCCCATCTCCGTGCACGCCGGCGTGCAGCCGCCCACTACTTTGGGAATGTTGGAAGTCTGGTAGTGCGGATTACCCGGATCCACGCGCTCCGGCGAGAAGCACAGGAAGAAATCGCGGCCCACCTCCATGCCCGGCCGGGTCAGCATGGGCAGCACCACTTCCTCCGTGGTCCCCGGGTACGTCGTCGATTCCAGAATGACGAGCATGCCGGGATGAAACCGCGTGGCGATCTCCTGGCACGATGAGACGATGAAGCTCATGTCCGGGTCTTTGGTCTTGCGCAGCGGCGTTGGGACGCAGATGTTGATCGTGTCGCATTCCCGCACCTCGTCGAAATCGGTGGTCGCGCGCAGTTTTCCGGCCTCGACCAACGGGCCGAGGATCGAGCTCGGAACATCCCCCACATAGGAATCCCCATCGTTCACGCTGCGCGTTTTTCGCTCGCTGATATCGATTCCGGTGACCTGGTAACCTGCCTTGGCGAACTCCACCGCCAAGGGCAGCCCCACGTAGCCCAGCCCGACAATGCCTACCCGCGCCCGGCGGGACCGGATCTTCTCGGACAGAATTTGCGCTTCGCTTGCAGTCTCAATCTGACATACCGGCATGGTGCCTGTTCTCCTTGTTGGTTCGGTGCGAATCTCTTCAGTTCGGAGTTGCCCCCAAGACCTGCCGGGCCAATTGCGCCTCGGGCAGGCCCGAATCCATCTTCAGCGCGGCTTCGAAAGTCTGCCGCCCGCGCTTCGAATCGCCAGCCTTGACATAGGCCATCGCGAGATGGTACTTCCGGAGGGCCGTGGCCTCTTTGGCGTCGGCGCCTTCCAGGTGCGTTACCGCCAGCTTGTATAGTCCCTGCTGGAAATACGTCCATCCCAGCGTGTCGTCCACGGCAGCGCTTTCGGGCGCCAGTTCCTTGGCCTTCTGCGCGTATTTCAGAGCTTCGTCCGGCTGCCGGTTCTCCGCCAACACGTAGGCCAGGGCGTTGAGCGCCAAGACGTTCTTTTCGTCCAGGGCCAACACTTTGCGGTACTGCTCGATGGCCGCCGCGGCCTTTCCCTCCGTCAGTTCCAGTTGGGCGAAAAGCAGGCGGCCGGGAACATTTCCCGGATGGGCGGAAACCAGCGTGGAAAGCCTCTTACGGGCATCTTCCCGCTTGCCCTCGGCGCTGTCGAGCTCGGCCAGGGCGAGTTCCGCTGCCAGCAGGCTGGGCTTGGCGGCCTTGGCCGCCTCAAAGGCCTGGCGCGCTCCCATGCGGTCGCCGTTCGCCGAGAGAAGTTGCCCGAGGTACTGCTGGACGAAGGCCGAGGCAGGTTGCCGCCGTGCGTGCTCCCGCGCCTTCTCCAGACCCGCCGCCAACTGGTTCTGCGCAGAATAGCTTTGCACTAGCACGTTCAGGGCCCGCGGATCGTCCGGGGTTTGGTCGAGAACCCCCGCGGCCGAAGCACGAGCTCCGGCAAAATCCTTCTGGTCCAGCTTCAGAGCCGCGTCTTGCAATAAGGCTTCCGGAACTTTGCCGGCCGCGAGGGCCTGGTCAATTCCTTTACGCGCCTCCGTCTTCTGCCCGAGAGCCAGGAGCGCCCAGTTGCGCTGGACCACCAGGCGAACCGTTCCCTTCTGGTCCCGGGGGGCCTCATCCAAGAGTTGCAGCGCGGATTGGGCGCCGCGATTCTTCAGCAGCAACTGGGCCAGTTCGATGCGGGCGGCCAGAAATTTGGGATCGACTCGCAGCGCCTGTCCCAACTCCTGCTGCTGGATGGCCTTATCCTCACGGACCTGAGCCACCTTGGAAAGAAGGTAGTGGGCTTCCGCCGAGTCGTTCCGGAAGTGCAGAACCTGGTTCAGGTCGGCCTCCGCGTCCGCATATTTCCCCGAACCCAAATAGATCCGGCTGCGCTGAAGCAGCGCGTCCACGTCGAGCCCGTTCTTCTTCAGGGCGTCGGTCAAGACCTTTTCGGCGTCGCTCACGCGGCCCACTGCCAGGTACGCTCTGACCAGTTCCGTACGCAGGTTGCGGTCCGCGGGGTCTGCCGCGGCCAGACGTTCGAACTCCGATACCGCCTGCTCGCGCTTTCCGGATTGGAAAAGGTACAGGGCGTGGATGGGCTTATACTGTTTCTCCGGAAGCGCCGCCACCTGCCGGTAGGTTTGCTCGGCGAGCTCCGCCTGCCCGGCGCGTGCCTGCATGGCGCCAAGGCTGATCAGGGCGGGGCCATGGGTAGGGTTGATGGTGAGCGCCTGGCGGAACTGCTGGTCCGCCTCCGCGGTTTTGCCTCGCGCCAGATAGAAACCGCCCAGATACACCCTGGCGTCGGGTGATTTCGGCGCCTGGGCGGCAGCCGCCTGGAGCGCCTCCTCGGCGCCCGTAACGTCCTTACGCGCCAGTCTAGTCTGTGCCAGGGCGACCGAGGACCTCAGGTGGCTGGGAGACTTCCGGAGGGCCTGCTCCAAGTGAGCCTCCGCGCCCTCGGGGTGGCCCAACCGCAGCTCCGTGACGGCCAGAACGTTCAAGGCGTCGATATCGTCCGGCAGGACCGCCAGGACGTCTTGCGTACGCTTCTGCGCCTCCTCGACCATCTCCTTGTTGCGGCTGGTGGACATCAGCGATGCCAGCTTCAACTGGGCCCCGGTGTGTTTGGGGTTCAACTCGGAAGCTTTTCGAAAGTGGCCGGCGGCGGTGTTCATGTCGTTTGCCGCCAGATAAGTCAATCCGAGCTGATAGTATGGCTCGGCATCTCGCGGCTGAGCCGCCATGGCATTCTTGAAATGCAAAATAGCCACGGCGTAATTCCTTTTCTCGAACTCCTGCTTGCCTTTTTCCAGGTACCTGGCTTCTCTGGACGCCGGCGATTGCGTGCAGGCGCATAACGTCAGCATGGCCACACCAGCCCAGGAAATACTTGGTCGAAATCGCATCGTGCACCGTTTTATTATGGTTCCGGATCTTCAACTCTTATGCGGAACCGATATGCACGCCACTGTCCAATCCTCGGGGCCTCAGGGTTGGCGGGCTGGTTCGCAAGTCCTGTGGAATGTTCGAATCAGTCCGATATCTGTGGCGCCGCTCGAAAAGTCGAAGAAGTGGGACTCCACGGTCAAGAGTTTTGGATTAGCAGGATCTTGGAAAATCGGTTCCGGGCCAGCCCTCGAAACACGTGTTACCGGTGCTCCTACGCCCGCCGGCGCATTTCGGCGCGCGCCTCGGCTTCCGCTGTCCGAGTCCGCTCGGTTTCGCGTTTGTCGTGCAGTTTCTTGCCCTTAGCGACAGCGACCTCGCACTTGATCAGGCCATGCTTGAGGTAGATTTTGGTGGGAATCAGCGCGAGGCCCTTGTCGCGTGTCTCGACCAGGAGTTTGTCGATTTCGCGGCGGTGCAGCAGCAGCTTCCGGTTCCGCACCGGGGGGTGGTTCTCCCGGTTTCCGTGCGAGTACTGGCTGATGTGGGCGTTGATCAGCCACGCTTCCTTGCCCAGGATCGAGCCGTAAGCGTCTTTGAGCTGAATCTTGCCGTCTTTGGCCGCCTTGACCTCGGTGCCGGTGAGGACCATTCCGGCCTCGAACCGGTCGAGCAAGAAGTAGTTGTGCCCAGCCTGCCGGTTGGCGCTCAGGATCTTGATGGCGGTGTCTCTGACGGCCAAATCTGCCTCAACGCGCGGAAGCCCAACATCGTCAATGACTTTAGATGATCCGGGACCCGGAATTCGCACGTTCATCTTATCACAGGGCCTCCTGGAGACCTTAAAAGGCTTCGAACTATGTTTTTTTTCAATCGCTTAACTGCGGTGGCATTGACCGCGGCCCTGTTGGGGCCGATGCTTCCGCCCCTCGAAGCGCGGACCAAGAAGGGAGACAAATACCTGGCTCAGGGCCGGACCCACGAGGCCAAAAAGGAGTGGGACGAAGCGCTCGACAACTACGAAAAAGCCTACGCCGAGGACCCAGCCGACGTGGTCTATCAGATGGCGGCCGACAAGTGCCGCTTCCAGGCGGCGCAGTCGCACATCGATAAGGGTCTGCGCATCCGTGCCCGCGGCATGCTGGGCGAGGCCCTGCTGGAGTTCCAGCGCGCTTATGCCATCAACCCCGGTTCCGCCGCCGCCGAGCAGGAACTACGTCGTACCCGCGACATGATCGAGCGTGAGCGCAAGAAGGCCATCGATGCCGGTAAGGAATCGCCTCCAGAGGAACGCGCCCTGACCCCCATGGACCGGTCCAAGAGGGAGGTCAACGAGCGCCTGGACAGCATCCTGCCGGTTCCCGAGCTGAGGCCCCTCAACGCCGACCCTATCCGGCTCAAAATGAGCGGCCAGCCCAAGCTGCTGTTCGAGACGGTTGCCAAACTGGCCGGTCTCAACGTGCTGTGGGATCCCGAGTATCAGTCCCAGGTGAAGAACAACGTGCCGGTGGAATTCGACAATTCCACCCTGGAGGAAGCCCTCGACTATCTGGGGGTCATCACCAAGTCCTACTGGAAGCCGCTTTCGCCCAACACCATCTTCATCACCATGGACAACCCGAACAAGCGGCGCGACTACGAAGAGCAGGTGGCCAAGGTTTTCTACCTGTCCAACGTGAACACGGCGCAGGAACTGCAGGAAATCGTCAACGCCGTGCGCTCCGTGGCCGACATCCAGCGCTTCTTCCCCTATAACGGCCAAAACGCCATTATCGCCAAGGGAAGCGCCGACCAGGTTGCTTTGGCGGAGAAGATTCTGCATGATCTGGACAAGCCGAAGTCCGAAGTGGTGGTCGATATCATTGTGATCGAGGCCAGTACGGTGTATACGCGCCAACTCACGGCGGCGCTGGCTTCGACCGGCCTCAACCTGCCGGTCAATTTCAACCCGCGCGCGTCCATCCAGTCGATCGTGACCGGTTCCGGCGCAACCGGAGCAACCGGGGCCACGGGCGCCACCGGCGCGACCACCACAACCTCTCCAGCCACCACGGGCACGGAGATCCCGCTTTCCAACCTCGGCCACCTGGCTACGGCCGACTGGGCCACCACCATGCCCAGCGCCGTGCTCCAGGCCGTGCTGAGCGACGCCAATACCAAGGTGCTGCAATCGCCGCAGGTGCGCTCGGTGGACAACGTGAAGGCCACGCTGAAAATCGGCGACCGCGTCCCCACCGCGACCGGCAGTTTCCAGCCCGGCATTGGAGGAGTCGGCATCAACCCCCTGGTCAACACCCAGTTCACCTACATCGATACTGGCGTAAACGTGGACCTGACACCGCGCGTCCACGATAATGGCGACGTGTCGATGCATGTGGAACTGGACATCAATAGCGTCAACGGACACGTCAGCCTGGGAGGCATCGATCAGCCGATCATCGGCCAGCGCAAGATTACCCACGACGTGCGCATGCGCGAAGGCGAGGTGAGCCTGCTGGGCGGTCTGACGAAGTTCCAGGACAACAAGACCAGGACGGGTATTCCCGGATTGGCGAGTGTCCCGATCCTCAACCGCTTGTTCACCGGTGAGAGCGTGGACCGGGAACGCAGCGAACTGATGATTGCTCTGATTCCGCACGTGATCCGGCGGCCCGAGTTCAGCGACGAAAATCTGCGCGGGATCGCGGTGGGTAACCAGGCTTCGGTACACCTCAACTATTCGCGCCGGCCGGGCGCCGCGGCTCAGCCGGTGGCGCCGGCTAAGCGCGAGGATGCGGCCGCTCCGGCGGCCGGCCTGACCCCCGGAACGGCCCCGCCCGCGGCCGCGCCGCTGGCGCCACCAGCCACCGCGCCACCGATGCCCGGGCCGTCGGCAGTCGCGCCGCCCGCGACCGCGCCGCCGATGCCCGGACCACCGGCCACCGCGCCGCCGGACGCCGCGGCCAAGCCTGCCGATACTCCCGCGCCGTCCCCGCCCGGCAACGCCAGCGTCCGCTTCCTGCCGGCTCAGGCACAGACCGCGGTTCAGGGCTCCATTACCGTCGCGCTGGTCATCGAGAACGGGTCCGACGTGGCCTCCGCCCCCATTCAGTTCCAGTTCGACCCGAAGATCGTCCACATCACCGATATCGGCCGCGGCGATTTTCTCTCCAACGATGGCCAGGTTCCGGTCTTCACCAAGAACATTCAGAACGAGAACGGGACGGCCATCCTCAACCTGAACCGGCCGCCGGGCACAGTTGGTTCCAACGGCTCCGGTGTGCTGGTCACGATCGTCTTCCAGGGCGTCGGCAAGGGTGTCGCCAACGTCACCGTCCCCAACCTCAGCATCCGCAACTCGCAGGGCCGCGTGGTGGCATCGGGATCGCCCGGCATCGCCATTACGGTAAGGTAAGAGTACGGGATGAAACGCAAGAAGCAACGCGGGCTGACGCTGGTCGAGCTGATCGTAGCATTCACCATCATGCTGATCCTGACCACCATGGCCGTGCCGCTGGCCCGCGCCAAGGTCCGGGTCACGCGTGAGCGCGACTTGAGGCAAGCCCTGTCGGACATGCGTAAAGCCATCGACAAGTACAAGGACATGGCCGACCTGGGTTATCTGGGGCCGCAGAAACTGGGCACCAACAACTGGCCCGAGAGCCTCGACGCCCTGGTCGAAGGCGTCAAGCTTCCGGGCCCAGACGGTAAGAAGATTCGCTTCCTGCGCCGTATTCCAGTAGACCCGTTCACCGGCAAGACCGAATGGGGAATGCGCAGCGATCAGGACGATCCCAGCTCCCAAAGTTGGGGCGGGCAGTGCGTCTTCGACGTGTACACCAAGACCACGGAAAGGGCTCCCAATGGAACGTCGTATTCCGACTGGTAGGGGCAGGGGCCGCCTCGGCTTCACCTTCGTCGAACTCATGGTGGTGGTCACCATCGTGGTGATCCTGATTACCATGGCGATCCCCATCTACAATCGCTCCATCACCCGCGCCAAAGAGAGCGTGCTGAAGAATAACCTGTTCACCCTGCGCACGGTCATCGACAACTACACCTACGACAAGACGAAGGCCCCGCAGAGCCTCCAGGATCTCGTCCAGGAAGGCTACCTGCGCGAGATTCCCATCGACCCCATCGTCGGCAACAACCAGAGTTGGCGCATCGTCATGGAAGACGCCAGCCAGAGCGTCAACCAGTCAGAACCCGGCATTTTCGACGTCAAGAGCGGCTCCGATAAGACGAGTCTGGAAGGGACGGCTTATTCGGAATGGTGAACGGCGTATAGTACCGATTTGTTCGGGGTTGTTCGGGGTATCGCGGGGGTTCCGGTAAAATGAGTTCAGATGGAACCGAACTCCGGGATAGTCACGCGGTTTCTACTGCTGCCTGCCGCCTTTTTCTCCGTCGTTTGCACCTCACCCGCTCAAACGCCGTTCTCCGGCCATTGCAGTGTCACCAGCGTACCGGTGCAGGTGCGCGCGGAAGGGGTGGCCGAACGGCTGGGCGATATCCTCATTCAATGTTCCGGTGCGAATCCCGGGATGGTGCTGACTGCCAATCTGACTGTATACCTCCCGGTGAACGTCACGAACCGGGTGGACACGAACAACCTGACCCGTGACGCCGTGGTTGCGGTCGATTACGGCAGCGGCTTCGTGCCCACCGGCGTCGGCGGTCAGGTAACCAACCAGATGATCGCGTTCAACGGCATCAACGTTACCGCGCCGGCCAGCGGCACGGTGAATTTGAGAATCTCCAACATCCGGGCCAACGTGAATCAACTGGGGCTGTTTGCCCCGCAACCCGTCACGGCGTCGCTCGCCTCGACTCTGCCGGTGAATCAGGCGCAACTCGTGGTGGGTTATCCGCAAGTCAGCCTGCAAGCCACGCTGTACAGCACAGGAATCACTTGCGCGGGCTCGCCCGTTCCGCAGAACATCGATTTGCCGAGCCTGTTCGCCGCCAGGACCGCGTTCGCGTCCACGCGGGTCACCGAGGGGTTCGCGTCGGCATTCGAAGCGCGGGTTGCGGGGGCCGACAGCGGCACGCGCTTCGTGGTGAAGTACTCGGGATTCCCGGCCGGCACGCACCTGTACATTCCGGATATGGTGGCCGGGTCGGACGCGCTGGTGCCCACGGCCGGCGGCGACCTCGGGTTCCCGCAGGCGGTTGGCAGGTACGTCCCCGGCAGCGGCAGTCTGCTGCTGGTGCGGGTCGCCGGGGCCGACTCGACCGGCGCCGGCGGAATCCCGGTCTACCCCCCGCCGGGCAGCGGACCCGTGGCATTGAGTTCGGTCAGCGAAGTGGCGCTGGCCAACGGCTCAGGCTACGCGGTATACGAAGTGGCCGACGCCAACCCGGCGGTACAGGAGACCGCGCAGTTCCCCACGTTCATCGCACTCTCCAAGGTCACCGCACCGGCTATCGCGCAGGAGGCAATTTCTCTGGCGCCGGTCTCCTCGGCGCCGGCGGCATCCACCACGGCGGCGGTCCCGCGCTTTGCCGCGGTTGCGCCGCCGTCCGACTGCAATGCCCTTGGCGATTGTGACGCCGGCTACTTTCCCAAACTGATCGTGGACGCCACGCCGATCCTGCTCACCGCCACCGGCAGCACCATGACCACCGCGCCCGGGTACATCCCGATCCACAATGGCGGGGGCGGGCTGATGGCATGGAGCGTCACGATCTCGTACCAGCAGGGTTCCGGCTGGCTGACGGTGGACTATGCGTCCGGCGTAAACAACGGAAGCGTGCGGGTGTGGTCCCAATCGCAGAATCTGCCGGCGGGAACGTATCATGCGACCATCACCATCGACGCCGGGGCCGCGGGGAGCCAGAGCATCCCGATCTCGCTCAGGGTGGAGGCGCCGCCACCGCCACCGCCTCCTCCGCCCCCTGTCGTGCCGGTTGTAACGGTGACCAAGGTGGTGAATGCAGCCACGTTCGAGGCCACGCCGGTGGTTTCCGGCTCGATCTCGACGGTGCTCGGGTCGAATCTGGCGGGCAAGTCGGTTGCGGTGACGTTCGACGGCATCGCAGCCTCGTTGCTCTACACCAGCGCAACCCAGATCAACTTGCAGGTGCCGGACGGCCTGGGGTCCAAGCCGACCACCACGATGGTCGTGACCGTGGATGGAACCGGCAGCACGCCGATGACGGTGCCGCTTTCACCGGCATGGCCCGCCATCTTCGCGCATGGCGTGTTGAACCAGGACAATTCGGAGAACACCTCCTCCAGCGCGGCCGCTGCGGAAAGCGTCTTGCAGATCTTCGCAACCGGGATCCCGCAAGGGGTGGGCGTCGCCGTGCAGATCGGCGACCGCGCCAATCTGGCGCCGCTGTACGCGGGACCCGCGCCAACCTTTCCGGGCCTTCAACAGGTGAATGTCGCGGTGCCGGATGGGCTGGCATCCGGGGCGGCGCAACTGGTGATCTGCGCGGCGGCGGTTGCGCAGCAGTACTGCTCCGCCGGGTACACGCTAGCCATACGGTGAGCGTGGCACAGCCGTTCCTGGCTGTGTTGCCTCGTGTGCCACACTGGTGTTTCATGTCCCGAGTTTTCGCAGCGCTGGCGGCGGCGCTCGTCACCACCGGATGCGGATACGTGGGCGAGCCGATGCCGCCGCTGGCCAATGTTCCTGCCAAAGTGAATGATCTGGCGGCGGTAGAACGGGGATCGCGCATCATCGTGGCGTTCACCATTCCCAGCCTCACCACCGAGGGCATGGAGATCAAAGACCCGGTTAAGTTGGATCTGCGCATCGGCACCGCCGGCGAGCCCTTCGACGCCGGGGCGTGGGCAGCCCACGCCAAAGTCATCCCCGATGCTCCGGTCAAGACTGGCCTGGCCCGCTACGAAATCCCAGCCACGGAGTGGATCGGCAAGGAAGCGATCGTTGCCGTCCGGGTGATCGGAGCCAAGGGCAAGGAAGCTGGCTGGTCCAGTTTCGTGATCCTGCCCGTGGTGGCGGCGCCCGAACCGCCTGCCGCCGTTACGGCCACCGCCACCGCCCAAGGCGTTCGTCTCGCATGGCGTGCCAGCGGCGCCAACTTCCGCATCTTCCGAAAAACCACGGCCGGCTTTGACCCGGTGGCCACAGTCCAGCAACCGCAGTGGACCGACACTAGCACCGAGTTCGGCAAAGCCTACACCTACGTGGTGCAGACCATCGCCGCGCTGGGTAACAACAAGGACGCCGAGAGCGAACTCTCGCCGGAAGTGACGATCACCCCGGTGGACACGTTCCCGCCGGCGGCGCCGACGGGGCTGGCCCCATCCGCCGCGGCGAATACGATCGAACTGGTGTGGGAGCGCAACACCGAACCCGATCTGGCCGGTTACCGCATCTACCGCGCCGTCGGCGGGGGTGCCCTCGAAAAACTGGCCGACGTCGGCCAGGTCCCCAGCTATTCCGACCGCGATGTGGAACACGGAAAAACCTACCGCTACGCCATCTCAGCGGTGGATCAGGCCGGCAATGAAAGCGCGCGGACGGCGCCTGCTGAGGTGCGGCTGCCGTAAGTGGCGCGAAGCGGCAGGCGCAGATGGGATGAAGGCATCCGGAGTGAACCTTCCGATGATGGCGAGTTTGCTCACCCGTCAAGCGGACAGATCACGTGCTAACAACACCGCCGGACAACGCCGGAAGGGTGCGCGTCTCCAAAATGACGGTCATGCGGCATTCCCCCAAAGGTCCTCGAAACGACCTCTGAAACGGCAGCAACGAAGCGCGATGATCCGGTTGGCGTCTCGTACCGTCCAGAACATTCCCGACTGCTTGAAGCGCGAACCAGTCACGGTCTTGCAGGCAGCCTCGATGACCCCGGAGCCGATCAACAAGCCTTGGGCGCGGAACTCCGGATAACGCATTTTGGCGGCATTGCGCTCGAAGGATTGCGCTTCCGTTTCCAATTGCTTGGCCCGTTCCGGTCGCTGGCTGGTGAGGCTGCGGAGAACGGCCAGCGCGAGATCTGGTGCCGATGTTTACTGGCATGATAGAAGTCCACGCTGAAGATCGCTCCCGGGAATTGTTCCTCGGCAATGTTCCAGATCCAGATGGCGCCGTCTCCCAGTACCACCTTGAGGCGTGCCCTCATCCAACCTCGCTGGTAGGCCTCACGGTAAATACGGCGCGCAAACATTTCGGCGGGTTCGACGGCGCCGGTGTAGGTGGTAGATGCGGGATCGCGAATCGGGCGGCCTTCCCGGTTCGACGCCACCCGAGGTGAATACGCAGCCCAGTTTGACTTGCCGGGTGTGGGCCGGTACTCCCTCCTCGTTGCCGTCCCGGCCTAGCAGGTCTTTCTTGACCACGGGATGCCGGTGGCGTCGATTTCCACAGACATTACGGCAATTGGATCGCCCTGGGGAATGGGTAGCTGGAGTTGCACGCTGCGTTGGATTTCGGCCGGCTCGAGCCGCATGATTTCCGCGCCAATCTGCTCGCCTTGGCGCTCCACGGATTTGGTGGACACCGGGAGTCCGGCCAACAGTTCCAGTTGCTGCCGGCCGTGCTCGAAGGGGGCATCGCTGCCCACCACCGCCGGCATGCGCCATACTCCTGGAGAGAAGTCTTGGTGCTCGACGCCCAGCGCAACGGTTTGGAGCGGAGTTCCTTGTAGCGGGCGGCCTGCCCACAGGAACAGGGAATGGTGCGTGCCTGCGGGGGATCTTCGCCGAGCAGCTGGACAACGCAGTCGCGCCGACATGATGCACGCTTTGGCGCACCAACCTCTCGACAGCCTCCAGCTTTTTTTTCCTGCAGCGAGAGTGTGTCTGGTTCGGCTGGTCGCATGGCACAGATCTGGGCATTGACCTCGAGGAACTCTTTCTGCAGGGTCTGGTACTTGCGGAATTCGCCGATCTCACGTTCGGCCTTGCGCACGGCGGCGGGGGTCGGCAGAGACTCGGTAACCGTTTTGCCGTGAACTTTACAGGTGAGGCGGAGGTTAGGGCCGTGGGCAGGTTGGTCTGTTTGATGGCAACGGCAGTTGGGCTTGCCACAGCGGCCGGAGGTGGAGGTGATGGAACCACAGCGCAGGTCGCCGAGGTCGGCGATCTGACCGGAGATTTGGGAGCGGCGTTGGGTAAGGGC
>Ga0075029_100000291_pt1 | contig 28201 bp, 29 predicted proteins | sample LitLauG_LLR_2013_FD_71391 | JGI IMG/M metagenome (GOLD analysis project Ga0075029, IMG submission 71391) | Freshwater sediment microbial communities from North America - Little Laurel Run_MetaG_LLR_2013 | ecosystem: Environmental > Aquatic > Freshwater > Creek > Sediment | place: USA... | reverse complement strand
CTCGGCTTCGCCGACGCGCGTGCCGACGATCTTTCGGACTGCTTCAATTTCGGCGCGCCGGCGCGAGCGTTCCAGCCCATTCCGAGCCGTCACGACGCGCGGTACTTTCTCTCACAGCCCGAACCGCCCGGGCCGGCCGATTCCGAGTAGCGCGCGCTAATCGTAGGTCCCACATAGGAACCAGCGCCCGCGCTCGTTGACGATGCGGCACAGCGCGCCGTCGTCGAGCAAGACGTCGTACGCGTCGTTTTGAATCGGGCGGCCGCCCGTATCGAGCGCTTCGGCCCACCACGCTTCGTCGACGCGCCACGGTCCCGCCGCTTCGAGAACGCGGCGCGCGCCCACCGCGTCGGGACGGCCGCCGCGCACGCGGACCTCGACGCGGCGCGGCGCGAGCAACCGATAGGCGAGCGTTCCCCGGGCGTCGTCGTGCGCGGGCGCGGCGAGCGCGGCGCGCGCGCTGCGCGTGACGTGCGCCGCGACGAACGGCTCGTAGGCGACGCGCGCTTCGTAGCGATTGCCCGCGACGACGGACGCGCGCAGCGCGCTTCCCGGCCCGAGCGCCGCTTCCAGACGCGCGAGCGCGACGCCCACCACGTCCGGATCCGGGTCGCGATTGGCGAAGAGCGAGAGTTTGGCGCCGCCGTCTTCGAGCCGCTCGGCGGCGAGATGCAGCCCCACCACGGGCGAGCGCAGCACGACGCCTTCGAGCCGCGCGCGTAAGAGATCGAACATCGTCGCCGTTTGCGAGGTCGGCTGCGCGAGCGTCGTCTGCAGCGGGTGCCGTTCGCCGTCCTCGCATTCCATCTCGAGCCGCAGGACGCCGCAGCGCTTGCCCGCGAGCGCGAGATCTTCGGCGACCCGCGCCACCAGCGTCCGCAGCGCGAAGAGCAATTGATCTTCGCGTTCGGCCGTGCCTTCGCCGAAGAGCGAGCGGTCGATCGCGAGGCGGCGCACGCGCGGCACGAGCGGCGCGTCGTCGACGCCGCCCGCGAGCGCGTGCCAGCGCGCGGCTTCGGCGCCGAAACGGCGCACGAAGGGTCCGTGCGGCAGCGCGGCCAGCGTGCGCAGCGTGGTGACGCCGAGCAGTTCCAAACGTTCGAGCGTTGCGCGCTCGAGCCCGAGCACGTGCAGCGGCAGCGGGGCGACGAACGCGCGCTCGTCGCCATCGCGCACGATCGTGCCGTCGCGCACGAGCGCCGCCGCGCGCGCGACGAACTTGTTGGGTCCGAGCCCGACGGCGAGCGGCAGCGCCGCGAGTTCGGGATCGCTCGCGAACGCTTCGCGCACGCTCGCGACGTAATGGCTCTCCGAGCCCGCGATGCCGCGCATCTCGAGGAACGCCGTGCCGTTGCCCGCGTCTTCGACGAGCGGCGAAGCGGCGTCCAGCGCGTCGAGCGCCCGTTCCCAGAGCGCCCGCTCGCGCGCCGGATCCGCCACGGCCACGGCCGCTTCGCGCGCGCACGCCGCCGCCTGCACGAGCGTCATTCCCGCGCGCGCGCCGAGGTCGTAGGCGCGCGGACAGAGTTCGAGCGCGTGCCCGCGTTCGAGTTTGTCGGCGACGATCAGCGGCCGCTCGCGCAGCGCCGGAGCGGCGAGCCGCGCGACCGCGACGCGGTACGCCGGCACGAGCGCGCACGCGACGCTCATAACGCGATCGTGCGCTCGGCCGCAACGCCGCGCACGACGCACTCGCGCGGCGCTGCGAGCGGCGCGCCGTCGCGTTCGAACGTGGTGCAATCGAAGCGCGCGCGCTTGCCGGGCACGGCGCGTTTGTGTTTGAGCACCGCCGCTTCCACCTCGATGCCGGCGAGCGCGCAGAAGAGGCCCGTGCCGCCGCTCCAGCGCACCGCGGGCGCTTGCAGGCGCACGCGCAGCGACGCGAAGTAGCGCAACTCGTCCGACGCGGCGACGCCGAGCGCGACGAGCAGCGCGTTCGAACGGTGCGTCAGGCCCGCCAGGCGCGTCCAGGCGGTGGCTTTGAGCGCGACCGCCGGGATGACGACGACGCCGAAAGCCGCCGCCCGCAAGAGGATGTCGGCCGCGCGCGCGATGCCCGCGGCGTCCTTCGCCGGCACGACCAGCAGCCGCGCGAGATCGACCCCCGCCGCCGCCAGCGCCGGGGGGTAGAAGGCGCCCTCGGGTCCGTTCGGCGACTCCACGAGCGCGGCCAGGCCGCCCCCGGCCGTGGCCGTAGCCAAGAGCCGCGCCGCGACGGCCGAGCGCCCCGAGCCCGGCGGCCCCTCGAGCGTGGCGATCGTGCCGCGCGGAAATCCGCCTCCCAGCGCCGCGTCGAGCGAGCCGAGGCCGCTACGGACGACGCTCGCTTCGGCCTGGGTGAACGCCTCGGGCGAAGCTCCCCGATGGCCCGCCGCAAGCGCCGCTCGCAGCCCGTCGAGGGCGGCACGGCGCTGGTCGAGCGGCATCGGGGAAACCATGGGAGGCCATGGTAATCGAACGTATGTTCGATGTCAACGTGGAGCGCCGAGCGCTTATGCTGGCCGGCAAGGGAAGATCTGATGCATCGCGGCCCGAAGATATCGAAAAAGGATTCTTCCATGCGCCGCTTTTTGCGCCCCATTATTACCGCCTGCTTCGCGGCATTTGCTACGACGGGCTGCGGGAGCTCGTCGAGTTCCGGCTCGCCCTCCGCGTTTCTGCCCGCGCCGACCTTCGTGCAGTCGAGCGCGGGGCTCGCGAAGTCGCAGACGCTCTTGTATGTGGCCGGTGAGGACGGCGTGCACGTGTATACCGAGAGCGGCCGGCCGACGCAAGTGTTTGCGAAAGCGACGGGCGCGGCCGACGTCGCGATGGACGACGCCGGACACGTGTACGTCGAGTATATCAAAAATAACCTGGCGAACGCCGCGCGCTACGCGATCGGCGGCAGTAAACCAAATGCAAAATACATTCCTTCGACCTCCGGAGATTCCGTCGGCTTGATCGATGCGAGTCATAAAGGCGAGTTTCTCTGGGTACGCTTGCATAGCGCTTCTTCGAGCAATACGTTCGTTTTCGACGTCTGGGATCCGGGCAAGACCGGTTCGCCAAGTCGCACCTTCACGTATCCCACGAGTACGTTCGCATTCAGCCTCGATAACAACGGCGCGCTCTACGTGCCCTATTACGATTCGTCGACGCAAACGTACCGCTACGACGAGATTCCTGCGGGAACATCGAAGCCGTCCCGAACGATCGTCGACACCATCGTCACCGGGCCGAGCGCTGCGAGCTTTTTCCCCGACGGTATGACCGCTCTCACCGACGGAACGCTGTACGTCGCGGAGTGGGGCTTATACGTTGGCGATCCGTTCGCCGGACTGTACGTCTATCCGCCGCACGGCACCGAATACGAGGTAACCGGCGGCGCGGCCGCGCCGATAACGCCCGCCGTCGATGCGGCTGGAAACGTTTACGTGCTCAATAGTAATTACGCGTACAACTATCCGAGCGGCCCCTGGCTCTGCGATACGCTCCATACGCTTTCGACGTTTTCACCCGGCGCTAAGACCTTGCTCAGCCAAGCGACATCCGGATTCTTGAACGGTCAGCAACTGACGGTGTCGGCAACGGGCACGGCATTTATCGATGAATTCAACTATGCTATGCCTAATAACAATTGCACGCCGCAAACCGGCATCGCGTCCGTCGCGCCGCGAGCGAAATCAGGTACGCAAATCGTCGGTAACTTGACGAACCAGGACGTCGTCCTCTACGACGGGGTCCACGCCACGAACTATTCCTCGCAGGCGTTACGCTAGAGCGCTACTGCGTCACCACGACGTAGATCGTCGCCACGTCGTTGAGGGAATCGGAGATGCGAATCGTGCAGCGCCCGACGCCGAGCGGCGTGATGGTGTAGCTCGACCCGCCACCCTGGTTGACGCCCGGATTTCTTCCGATCGTGTCGATCGAGGCCGGCGCTTGGTAGGAGGCGATGCCGTTGCACGAGTTCTGGTTGATCGTGATCGTGCCGGCGTTGCTCGCCTTGTCCGCGATGCTGAAGGCGACGGGCGAGGGGTTCGACATCGAGAAGGTCATCGAAGGCGGCGAGGCCCACAGGTTGGTGTTCTGGGGGGTCAGGACGACCTGACTTCCCGACGAGCAGCCGGCGACGAGCGGCAGCAGGCCGGCCAGGGCGGCAGCGGAGCGAATCCGGCTCATACGATCCTCAACGAAGCAAAAAGAACTACCGGCGGGGTGCCGGGAGCTATAAAATTGGAGGCCGTGCCTAGGGGCCCTTCTTCTCGCCCGAACGCGTGAGATAGAGTGAGAGCGCCACGAGAGCGATGCCGACCGCCAAGTACAGCAGGTCGAGCGGGCCGTGCACCTCCGAGTCGAGCGCGAACTCGAAATAGCGGACGATCAGGATCAGGAACACGACCTTCGCGAGGCGCTCCTTGAGGTCGTCGACGCTGCGGATCAACAGCAGCCGCGAGGCGAGTTCCGAACGCTCGGCGACCTCGATCTTGCTGATGAACAGCTCGTAGAGGCCGAGGGCGAAGATGATCATGATCGCGGCGAATAGGTAGCCGTCGACGACTTCCGCCACGCGCGCGACGGTGGTGAGATGGAGGTGCCGCCGCGCCTCCTCGGTGAGCGACGGGTCGGCATAACCGCGGATGCCGGCCGTCAGCATCAGCGCGTCGGCCGTGGCCATGTAGAACAGCACGAGCGCCGCGAGCAGGCTCACGGCCACGGCCACGACGACGACGAGCCGGCTGTTCCAAATGACCGTTTCGAAAAAGCGTTCGAGCGTTTTCACGTGAGCGCGGAACTTTGCCGCGCGGCAACGATATTCCGGTCTCATTCGCACGTGGTGCGAGTCGGACCGGCAGGCCATTTCGAATCGAAACGCCATGATATGGCGGATGAATTTCATCCTGCGGAATCGGACAGCGACTGAGGAGCGTCTCGATTCGCGATCCGATTTGGGAACATCCGTAACGCGACGTTCGTTCGCGCGCGTGTTCCGAGAGAACGGCGCGGCGACTCTTCTGCCGGCAGTTGCGGTTGCGATCGTCGTGCTATGCGTAAACGCGTTTTCCTTGGATCCGGACGTCGGATTTTGGGATACCGGCGAGTTGCAGACGGTAGCGTATATTCTCGGCCTTGCCCACCCGACGGGTTATCCGACGGAGATTCTCGCCGGTTGGCTTTTTACGCACGCCGTCCCGTTTGGGGAACCGGCGTTCCGGATGAACCTATTCTGCATGGTTTGCGTCGTTGTCTCGGCTGCGTGCGGCTGTGGTATCGCGATCCTGTGCGGCGCGTTGCCGAGCCTTGCCGTCGCGGCTGCACTCTGTTTTGCATTTACGCCGGTCGTTTGGGGTCACGCGACCCACGCGGACGTGACGGATCCCGCTCTGCTGCTCTGCTCGCTGACGCTCCTTAGCACAGTCGTCGCGCTTCGCGCTAAGAACCTGCAACTGCTGGTTCTCAGTGCAGTCCTCGCCGGGCTCGCGCTCGGCACGCACGGCGTCGTGATCTGGTTCTTACCCGTCGTAGTCGTTCTGATTGCAACGGGATGGGATCGGCCGATACGGTACGCACTCCAGATGTGGGTCGCAACGGCCTGTGCTACGGCCGTCGCCGTGTACTCGTACCTCCCGATACGGAGCGCGATCGTCACCGCGCAACATCTCGACCCGACCCGCACCATCGGCCTGCCGGCGGGCATGGCCTTTTGGGATCTGGGGCACCCGTCTTCGTGGAACGGCTTTCTTTCGATCGTTTCGGGAGCGCCGGTGGGTGCTACGCATTCGTTACCGGCCATACTTCATGCGAACGAGTATTGGGCGTATGCGTCTTTTCTCGGCGTCCATCTGCGGCAGAATTATCCCGCTCCCGTGCTCGTTACCGCGGGCCTCTCGGCGTTGTTAGGAATCGCCACGTCGCGAAGACTAGCGGTCTTATTGCTGCCGCTGGTGCTAGTAACGCCTTTCGCGTCGTCGTTCAAAGCCGAAACCGATGTCGATCGCTACTTCACGATTCCGCTCATGTGTCTATGGATCGTTGCCGCCGTAGGAGCGAGTCGATTGGAGATCAAGCGCTTCGGCGGCGCCCCCGCACTGATGGCGCTCGTGTTCGTCGCTGTTGCGGCGACTGAAGTGTATCAAAGCCGATCGTTATTCGCTGCTCGCTCGGACCGGCTCGGAAGCAAGTACGTTGCGAGCGTTCTCGCATCGACGGGCAGGCACTCGATCGTCATCGCGCCTTGGGTCTATGCGACGCCGCTGGGATACGCCGCCTACGTACGACATGAAACGGCCGAGCGGATCGTGGTCGCGATGCCTGCGGAGAGTGCGGCACCTTACCTCCGCGCTTGGCTTCGCACGTGGACCGTCTACGCCGTCTCCGAGAGCCCGCCGAACACGAAGTTTCGCGCCACCTTCATCGGCAGGCTTCACGTCAATCCGGACCCCGCGCACGACCCGAAGCTGTACGAACTCTCCGGGACGGGCGATTCTTAAAGCATGATCAGCCCCAGCCGCACGCCCTGCGTGACGGCTTCCGTGCGGCTCGCGACCCCGAGCTTCGCGAAGATCGACGCGACGTGAAACTTCACCGTGTGCTCCGAAATCGCCAGCCGCGCCGCGATCGTCTTGTTCGGGACGCCGCGCGCCAGTTCGCCGAGCACGTCGATTTCGCGCGCGGTCAGCCGTTCGCGCTCGCGCGGCGCGCCGTCGTGCCTCGTGCCGCCGAGCGTGCGCGGCTGCACCGCGACGAGTCCCGCCGCCACGGCCACGACGGCGGCCGCGATCTCTTCGGGCGACGCGTCGCGTGCGAGGATCGCGAGCGGACCGCGCTCGTCGCCCGCAAAGGCGAGCTGCGCCCACGCTTCGCGCGGATCGTCGACGAGCGCCACGCTCGGCGTGCGCGCCGCGGCGCCGTCGCGCGCGCCCTCGCGCTGGTCGAGCAGGACGTCGGGATCGAGTGCGGCGATGCGCGCCTCCACGTCGTCCGGGGTCGCGTCGCCGACGTATTCGAGCCGCGCGTCGGCGCGCACGACCGCGGCGAGGCCGGCGCGCGCGAGCGCCGACGACGCGGTGACGAGGGTGCGAATCACGCGACGTGCGCGAACCGGCGCCGCGCGTGCGAGCCGCGCAGCCGTTGCAGGAACGCGACGGCGGCGTCGCTCGGGACGGCGAGCGCCAAGCCGCCCGCGACCATGCTGTTGATGCCGACGACGCGGCCTGCGCCGTCGGCGAGCGGGCCGCCCGAATTGCCCGGTGCGAGTCTCACATCCGCTACAACCCAGCGGGCGTTGCAGCGCTGCACCATCCCGGCGGTCAAGGCTCCGACGAGGCCCAGCGGGTTGCCGACCGCGACCACCAGTTCGCCCGGGACGAGGCCGGACGACGAACGCACCGTCACGGGCACGAGCGCGGCCGGTGGCGCGAAGCGCAGCGCCGCGAGGTCGCGTTCGTCGTCGCGTAGGGCGACCTCGGCCCGCACGCTGCGCCCGTCCTCCCACTCCAGACGCGCGCGCGCGCCGCGCACGACGTGAGCGTTCGTCAGCACCGTTCCGTCGGCGCTCCAGACGATCCCCGAGCCCGAACCGTTGCGGCGTTCGTCGTACACCCGCACCGTCGAAGCGCGCAGCCGTGCGGCCAGCGCCGCGAGGTCGCCGTCGAGCGCGCGCGTCATTCGCGCGGCCGCTCGCCGACGGTGACGGCGAGCGTGCGCGTTTCGCCGCCGCGCAGGACGCGGACGTGCTGCTGCGTGCCGATCGTCGCGCCGCCGAGCGCGGCCTGAACGTCGTCGGAATCTTCGATCGTGCGCTCGCCGATCGCGAGGATCACGTCGCCGATCGTCACGCCGCCGCGCTCGGCCGGCCCATCCGTCGCGACGTCGACCACGATCGCGCCGTCACGTTGCGCGAGCGCGTGCGCGGCGCGCAGCGACTCCGGTAAGCGCACCGCTTGCAACGCGAGCCCGAGGTAAGCGCGCGCGATGCGGCCGGCACTTTGCAGTTGCGCGGCGACGCGTTCGATCGTGGCGAGCGGCAGCGTGAGCGCCATGCGGCGCGACAGTCCCCAGGTGTTCATGCCGGCGACCGCGCCCATCGCGTCGACGAGCGGTCCGCCGGAGAAACTTTGGTACAGGTTGACGTCCGGCCGGATGAAGCGATCGACTTCGCCGCCGCGCCACGTGCGCCACGGACCGTCGAGCGAACTGACGACGCCGAAGCTCGCGCCGGTCGCACCGTCTTCGTCGCGGCCGACGGCGAGGACGATGTTCCCGACCGCGAGGGTCTGCGCGTTCGCGCGCCGCGCGGGCGTCAGCGGCGTTTCCGTGCGTAAGAGGGCGACGTCGGTCGTGGGATCGCGGCCGACGAGCGAGGCGCGCGCCGTCGCGCCGTCGGCGAGGAGCAGTTCGATATCTTCCTCGCGATCGATCGCGTGCTCGACGGTGACGACGTGGTGCGCGTCCCACGCGATGCCGCTCGCGTCGCGGCGCGGGTGCGCGTCGACGTAAACGACCGAGGGTGCGACGCTCGCCACGGCGGCGGCGAGTTCGGAGGAGAGGGCGGCGAGCGCGCCGCTGCTGGTGACGTTCATGCACCGGAGTATGCGCCCGCCGCGAGCGCGCGCGCATCGCCGATTCGGCTAGGGTTGCTAGGCCTTGCCGATCTCTCGAGCAAACGGCGCGTCGAAGCCGGGCGATGTACGTGCGTGGTTCACGTCGTTGCGATCACCCGCTCGCCACGCGCCAGCGGCGCGGGCGCACGTAGGCGGACCACAGCGCCGCGTACTCGCCGTTTCGCGCGAGCAACTCGTCGTGCGTGCCGCGCTCGGCGAGCGCGCCGTTCGCGAGGACGAGGATCTCCGGCGCGTTGCGCGCGCTCGCGAGGCGGTGGGTGATCAGCACGACGCACTTCTTTTCGGCGAGCGCTTCGAGCGCGCGGTGCACGGCGCGCTCGGCGAACGGGTCGAGGCTCGCCGTGCACTCGTCGAACACGACGACGGGCGCCTCGGAAAGCAGCGCGCGGGCGATTGCGATGCGCTGGCGCTCGCCGAGCGAGAACGTCGTGCCGCCGGCGCGCACCGGCGTATCGAGTCCGCCGGGCAGGCGCGCGAGGAACTCGTCGCACTCGGCCGTGCGCGCCGCTTCGCGAATCTCCGCGTCGCTCGCGTTCGGGCGGCCCGCCGCGACGTTCTGCGCGATCGTGCCCTCGACCAGCGCCGTATCTTGGAAGACGATGGCGACCGTGCGCGCGCGCGCCGCGCGCGAGAGCGCACCGAAATCCTTGCCGCCGAACGTGACGCTGCCTTCACTCGGTGGACGCAGGCCGGCCAGCACGGCGGCGAGCGCCGACTTCCCGGCTCCGGAGCGGCCGACGACCGCGGTGATGCCGCGCTCGGCGAAGCGGTGCGTGATCCCCTGCAACACCGGACGCGCGTCGAAGGCGAACCCGACGTTTTCGAGGGCGAGTACGCCCGACGCCGGTACGGCGTCGGAACCGGGCGGCACCGCGTCGGCGAGCGCGACCAGCCCTTCCACCGCCGCGATGCGCGGCCGCGCATCCTGCAGCCGCAGCGCTCCGTCGACGACGTCGAAGAGCGTCGCGAAGTAGCCGAGCGTCAACGTCAAGGCGAGCACCAGGAGCGCGGGCGACGCGCCCGCGAGCCCCAAGCTCGTGCCCGCCACGAGCGCGATCGCGAAACCGAAGTCGATGTAGAAGAGCGCGATCGTCCCGAACGAAATCGGCGCGATCGTGTGTTCGAACGTCGTGATCTGCAGTTCTTTGAGCGCCCAGGCCAGCCGTCGCGTCCGCTCGGCGGTCCAGCCGAACGCGCGCAGGAGCGCGATCGATTCGACGTATTCGTAGAACCGCGACGAACCTTCGGTGCGCGCGCGCGCGAAGATCGGCGTCGCCCGCGCGCTGATCGCGCGCGACTGCCACAAGTATCCCGCCGTCACCGGCAGGAACGCCAGCGCGACGAGCGCGATGCGCCAGTCGATCGCAGCGACCACCGCAAGCGACGCGAACGCCGCGACGGCGCCGCCGAACGTGCGGTCGAAGCCGCCGGCGAGCGCTTCGTTCGCCTCGTCGAGTCCCGTCGTCAAGAGCGCGACGATGCGCCCCGCGTCGAGACCGGCCAGGCTTGCCGGCGGCACGTCGCGCAAACGCTCGATCGTCGCGACGCGCAGCCGTTCCGCACGCGCGGCCAAGCGGCCGCGAAACAGACGTGCGGCCGCCGCCGAGGCCGCGAACTGCACGGCGAGCGCGAACGCGACGGCGATCGCGAGCGAACGTAATTCGTTGAGGGGCGGCGCGCTTGCCAGGGCCGCGTGCAACGCCGCCGCGATCGCGGCGAGCGGCACGGCGGCCAGGATCGCTGCGACGACGGCAAGCGTCGCGGCTGCGGCGACGCCCGGGTCGCGTGTGCGGGCGGCCCGTCCCGCGATCACGGCGCCGCGCCCTCGACGGCGGCGCCGCTGCCGGCATACGCGTCCCACATGCCGGCGTACGTCGGGCTGACCGCCAGCAGTTCGGCGTGCGTTCCCTGCGCTTCGACGCGGCCCGTGCGATCGAAGACGATGATGCGATCCGCGTCGACGACCGTCGAGAGGCGATGCGCCACGACGATCACCGTTTTTCCGCGCAACAAGGACACGAGCGCGTCCGCGATCTCGGCTTCGGTCAGCGGATCCATCGAAGCCGTCGGCTCGTCGAGGATGACGATCGGCGCGTCTTTGAGGAACGCGCGCGCGATCTGCAGGCGTTGCCGCTCGCCGCGCGAGAGGTGCATGCCGCGATCGCCGATCACCGTCTCGTAGCCGGCGGGCAACGCTTCGATGAAACGGCGCGCGCCGGCGGCTTCGGCCGCGCGCGCGAGCTCTTCGTCGCTCGCGTCGGGACGGCCGAGGCGCAGGTTCACGGCGACCGTATCGTCGAGCAGCGCGACGTCTTGGAAGACGCAGGCAATGCCGCGCATCAGCGTGTCGAGCGGGACGGCCCGCACGTCGACGCCGCCGATCTCGACCGCGCCGCGGTCGACGTCCCAAAAACGCGCGGCCAGGCGGGTGAAGGTCGTCTTTCCGCAGCCCGACGGGCCGACGATCGCGGCGACGGTTCCGGCGGGCACGAGCACGTCGACGCCGTGCAGCACGTCGCCGCGTCCGCCCGCGCTCGCGGGATACGCGAAACTCACGTCGCGAAAGCGCACGTCGCTACCGACGGGAAAGGCCATCGCGCCGCTCTCGACCGGACGTCGCGCGAGCAGCGCCGCAATGCGTTTGCGCGCGGCGCGCGCCGGCGCGCTCGCCGCGGCCGCGCCGGACGCGACGGTCCAAGCGCTCGTCGTCCGCAAGCCGAGCGCCGCGAAGAGGATCAGCAGCGCGAGCCGCGCGTGCGCGCCGCCGAGCGCGAGCGCGGAGAGCACGAGCACGGCGGGAAAGGCGAGGGCGAAGGTGCGGCGCAACGCCTTCCGGCGCTCGGCCGGCGCGCCGCGTCGCTCGGCGGCGGCGCGATAGGCGCCGGCGAGTTCGGGAACGGAACGCTGCGGAAGGTTCGCGTCGGGCAGCGACCGGTCGAGTGCGGTCGTGCGCGCGGCTGCGAAGATCGCGGCGCCCAGCGCTTCGCGCGCCGTGCGCTCGGCTTCGCGCGCGCGAACGCGCGGACCGGCAAGCGCCGCGATCGCCGCCGCAACGAACGCGAACGCGAGCGCGATCGCCGCGACCGCGCGATCGGCGGCGAAGAGCACCGCCCACGCGGTCGCGAGCAAGCCGGCTGCGGCGGCGATTTCGGGGAGGCGTTCGGCGACGAATCCGGCGATCGTATCGACGTCGTCGAGCAGCAGCGCTTCGAACGCGCCGGGCCGCGCGGCGGCGAGATCCCCGAGCGGCAACGCGCCGAGCGCGCGCGCGGCGACGGCGCGCAGATCGCGGCTGACGAGCAACGCCGCCGAACCCGCGGCGACGCGCGCCACGATCGCGAGTCCGAGTCGCACGATGACCGAGGCGATCGCGGTGAAGACGAACTGCAACACCGTCAAACTGAGGTCGTAGCGGTCGAACGTGACGGCGGCGATCGCGGCGACGGCAAGCGCCGGCACGACGGCGGCGGCGCCGGAGAGGAGCCCGGCTGCGGCGGCGAGCGCGAGCAGCGCGCGCGTCCGCGCCGGACTCACGTCCACGTCTTGTACAGGAGCGGCGAGATGCGCGCGTCGCCTTCCGCTTGGCGCAGTTCTTCGGCGCGCGCCAGGGCGGCGGAACGCAACCCGGGGCGACGGCGTTCGATATCGGCGGCGATCCGGCGCAGCGACGCGGCGCCGTCGGCGAGCAGGCGCGCGTCGCGCAGGCGTTCGCGCGCGTGCCGCAATTTCAGCTGCTGCATCGCTTTGGAATCGGGCGGCGCCTTCGGACGTTGCCGGAACTCACGCTCGACGTCTTCGCGCCAGCGCAGCAGCGCCGCCCGGCGCGCGCGCGGCAGCTCGTGCGCGCGCGCCAGCGTTTCGCGCGAAATTTGCGCGACGCCAAGGATGCCGTGCCGTGCCAAATACGCGCGCGTGCGGTCGTCGACGACGCGACACGCGGCGAACGTCTTGCTCGCCGCGAAACGCTGCCACTCGAGCACGTCGCGCCGGCGCTGCAGGTGCGCTACCTCCGCGTCGTGGCGGCGCCGGCCGTCGAGCAGGCGCGCGCGCACGCGCGCGAGCCGCTTGCGTTCCTCGAAAAACGGGACGGCCGCCGCGACGGATTCCCACTCGCGCTGCGCGAGCGCGAAGGCCGTGCGCGCGGCCGAGACGCGTCGCCACGCGCGCGCGACGACGTCGCGCGCGTCGGGACGGAACGCGGCAGCGCACGCGAGCGTCGCAGCCGCCAGCGCCGCCGCCGGCAGCGGCATACTTGCGGCCAGCGCCGCGCCGACGCCGAGCGCGCCCGCCGCACCGCCCGCCGCGTACGCGCCGATGCGCGCGCGCGTCCACAGCCGTAGCGTCGCCGCGCCGCGACGTTTGGCGAGCGCGAGCGACGACGAGAGCGGCGCGGGCGCGCGGACGGCGGCAATCTCGGTCCACATGCGCGCGACGTCGTCGTTCGTGCAGCGCTGCCAGATCGACTCGTCGACGCCGTACGATCGCTCGCGTTCGCCCGGCATCGTGAAATAGTGCAGGCCCGTGCGGTCGAGCGCGCACCACGGACAGGGGGCGTCGCGCAGGTGACGGTGCGCCGCGTTACGCGCGCAGCGCACGGTGCGCGTCTCGATCGCTTCCAGCGCCGCGCACCACGCCGCCGCGCTCGGCCGTTCGGAAGGTTCTCCGAGAAACGCGCGCGTGAAGAGCGCGGCGATCTCCGGCGTCACGGCGCCGAGCGTGGGGCTGCCCGGCGGCGGCCGCAGGCCGCGCCGTCGCGCTTGCGGGTGGTAGAAGAAACGCCGCGCCGCAACGTTGGCCCCGATCGCGCCGGTGCCGGCGACGCCCGGCGGCAGCACGCCCGCGAACGGATGCTTCCCCACGAACAGCAGTTGGAACAGCATGACCGCGAGCCCGAAGAGGTCGTGCTGCGGCAGCCTTTCGACGGCGGCGAAGTTCGCGGTTTGCAATTCGGGCGGCTGGTAGTCGGGCACGCCGACGTTGCAGCGATAGAGCGACCCGTCCGCGCGAAGTTGAAAGCTGTCGCAGTCGATGAGCCGCGCCGTCGAGTCCGCGCACACGACGACGTTGTTCGAGTTCACGTCGCCCACGACGACGTCGCGCTCGTGCAGCACGGCGAACGCGCGCGCCAGATTGGTGCCGGTGTGGATGAGAAATTTCCAGTGCGCGCCGGGGAAGTATTCCTGACGGCTACGCGGCCCGAGCAGTTCGTGCAGCGGGCGCTGCGCCGCGAGCAGCGGCATCGTGAAGCCGACCGCGCGGCTGCCCTCGTACACGAGCCCCGTCGGCCAGGCGGCGACGGTGCGCAGGCCCTCGTCGCCCGCGCGCACCATCGCGCCGAGTTTCGCGAGCTGCTGCGCCGGCATCGGCCGCGCGTAGATTTTTGCAACTTCCGCGGGCCGCTCGACGATGCGAAAGACGGCGCCCTCGCCGCCGTTGCCCAGCCGCGTGCCGAGCGTGGTGCGCGCGCCCGTCGCGTCGCGCAGCGCGGTCATGCGGCGGCCGTGCGGCAGCCGACCACGAGCGCTTTATCGTCGTCGGTGCGGGCGTTGATCGCGTCGGAATCGAGATACGCGGCGAGCGAACGCGCCAAATCCGCGGGCGGCGCGTCGCTCTCGCGAACCGTGCGCACGAGGGGCGCGAAGAACGGCTCGAAGGCCGATCGCGTGGCGCGTTCGAGGGCGAGCTGCTGCAAGCCGTCCGAAAACGCGATCACGTCGCTGACGCCGTCGAAGCGCCGGATCGCGATGCGCTCCGCGGCCGTGGCGTCGGTGAGAAAGTACGTTTGGTTCGCGTACTCGCCGCCTTCGGGCCAGAGCGCGACTTCGAACGGGCGCGCCGTTCCCTGGCGCACGACGACCGCGCCGTCGCCGACCGCGGCGCACAGCGTCTGGTGATCGCTCGCGACCGCGAGCAGCGCGGTTGCGGAAAATTCGCGCAGTTCGGCGTCGCTTTCGCCGGCGAAGCGGCGCAGTTCGTCGCGCAGCATCAGAAACCACGTGCGCACGGCTTCGTCGGAGAGCGCGTCGAGGTCGCTCGACGCGGCGAGCGCGTCGCGGGCGAGCGCGGGCAGCCGTTCGCAAACGAACGCCGCGCCCCGCTCGGCGAACGCCGCCGAGCCGGCGCCGTCCGACACGACGCCGACGAAGACCTCACCGCCGTCGGCGCTCGCGATGACCGCGGCCGCGCAGCGGTCTTGACACGGCGTGTCCGTCCGGCGGTGCGACGTTCCCGTGGCGGCCGCGCTCACGAATCGCCAACTCACGCCAGCGTCGTCGTCCACCCGGGCGGTTCCAGCGCGATCGTCTGCCCGACGACGGAGTGCGACACCGTGCGCATCGATTTGGAAAGCCACACGAAGAGATCGCGAAAGCGCAGACCGTCGAGTTTCACGGGCGGACGGTTGGGCGGCGCGATCTCGGCGAGCTTCGCCATGTTCGCTTCGCCGACGCCGACGCCGTAGAACGAAAACGCGCCGCGTTCCTCGCCCTCGCGAATGCTCTTGGCCGCCGTTTGATACTCGTCGGTGGGCTCGCCGTCGGTAATGAGAAAAATCCAAGGACGATAGTAGGCGATGCCGTTGGTGCGATAGGACTCTTTGCGCGCGGTGAGCCGGCCGAGCGCGTCCCAAATCGCCGCGCCCATCGGCGTCAAGCCGCCCGCGCGAAGCTCCGGCGGCATGAAGTTGGCGGCGTCGGTGAAATCGGCGACGAGTTGCGGGCCGTCGCCGAAGGTCATCACGGCGACGTCGACGCGCTTGGCGGCGAGCGGATCGGTCAGCAGTTCGTCCTTGAACGAACGCAGCCCGAGATTGAGCGCCGCGATCGGCGCGCCTTGCATCGAACCCGACGTGTCGAGCAGGAGCATGCACGCGCAGCGCGGTTCGGGGTTTTCCGCGAACTCGATGCTTTCGAATCCGCTGGCCGTGGTTACCGCGCGTTCTTCCTCGTACGGCGTCTGCGCGTTCTGATCCATCGGGTGTGGTGTCCTAGAAAGTCGGGCGGAGAGAGAATCAAACGGCGGCGCAGTTTTGCAACTGGCGCCGCCGCGTCGAGTCGGGCCGTGCGGTAGGTGAGACTACTTGGGCGCGGTCTCGGTCGCAGCCGTCTGGCCGAACACCGTGAGCCACTTCGCGTGGCCTGCCGGGGTGCCGAGCACGGCGGCGTGGATGACCACCATGGCGATCACGCCGGAGAGCGCGTAGCCGAACACGGCGGCTTTGAAGTCGTGAATGTTATCCCGGTATTTCGGACCGCCGGTTCTTCCGCCGGAAAACGGTTCGTACATGCGTGCGACCTTTCTCTAACCAGCGCTACTTGTAGAACGTAAGATAGGCGAAGTGGATGACTGCGGCGATCACGAGGAAGAGCCACGACCCTTGCACCACGATCTTGTGGAGCGTCCAATCCGCGTTGTCGAAAAACCCACGATATGATTCGGGAACGCGATCGTTCCCAATTAGCTCCGCTACCTCGGCACTCATAAAAGCGTTTTCTCCCAGGCGAACAGTGCGCGGCCGTCAACGACGACGCCCTCAATGGTACGGGTCGCGTTGCGGCGGCGGTGTAGTGCCTGCTACACCTGCTCAGGAAGGACCTCCTCCTGCTACGGCAGGAGGAGCAGCTTGCCCGTCGTGCGGCGCGCTTCGAGGTCGGCGTGCGCGCGGGCCGCTTCGGCGAGCGGATAGGTGTGCTCGACGCGTAACCGCAACCGGCCGGCAAGCACGCTCGCGAAGAGGTCGCGCGCGCGCTCTTCGAGTTCGTCGCGCGTGGCGACGTAGGCGCCGAGCGAGGGACGCGTGAGGAACAGCGAGCCCTTCTGGTTGAGCACCTGCGGGTCGAACGGCGGCACGGGGCCGCTCGAGGCTCCGAAGAGCGCGAGCAGCCCGCGCGGCCGGAGCGCGTCGAGGCTTTTCTCGAACGTCGTCCGGCCGACCGAGTCGTAGACGACGTGCACGCCCGCGCCGCCGGTCAAGCGGCGCGCTTCGGCCGCGAAGTCTTGTTCCGTATAGAGGATCGTGTGCGCGGCGCCGGCGCTCGCGGCGAGTTCCGCTTTTTCGCGCGTCGAAACCGTTGCGATCACCGTCGCGCCTTTGGCGGCGGCCAACTGCGTGAGCAGCAGGCCGACGCCGCCCGCGGCGGCGTGGACCAGCGCGAACTCGCCCGCGCGCAGCGGATACGTGCTGTTGCAGAGATAGTGCGCCGTCATGCCTTGCAGCATCAGCGCGGCGGCATCGCGCAACTCGACGCCCTCCGGAACGGGAACGAGCCGCTCGGCCGGAACCGCGGCGAATTCCGCGTACGAGCCGAGCGTGCCGGCGTAGGCGACGCGGTCGCCCGGCTTCACGCTCGTCACGCCCGCGCCGAGCGCTTCGACGACGCCCGCGCCTTCCTGGCCGAGCACGAGCGGAAAATGCGGCGCGCGGTAGACGCCCGTGCGAAAGTACACGTCGATGAAGTTGACGCCGCTCGCCGCGACGCGCACGAGCGCTTCGCCCGGCCCCGGTTGCGGAACCGCGACGTCGCGCACCTCCAGGACCTCCGGACCGCCGTTGCGCTCGATCGCGACGGCTTTCACTTGCGCGCGCGGACCAAGCGCGTGCCCGAGAGACGGTCGTGCGGATGCACGCGCACGAAGAAGCCGATCGTCGCGACGGTGAAGATCGTGCTGAAGAAGGCGACGAGGTAACGCCAAAACGCCTGCAGCGGCGTCGGCCGCTCGAAGCGCGTCGTCACGACGCGCAATTCCATGATCATCATGCCGAGCGTTTGTCCGCTGACGCCGACCAGCACCGCACTGTAGAGGAAGAACGCGAGCAACGTAACGATGCTGCCCGGGTCGAAGGAAAAACTCGTGTGGCTGAGGATCGTTTGCAGCCAATGGGGCATACCGTCGAGATCGCCTTTGTCGAAGGCCGCGGTCTTCGCAACTTGCGATCCGAGCGGCGTCTTGACGATCGCGCTGATGATCGAGAGGTCGAGGCCGATTGCGGCCAGCCGCCGGCCGAGCGAGGCGCAATCGCGCCGCGACACCGCTTCGGGCGACGAGTCGTCCGCTTCGTTTTGGAGGGGACGCGGTTTCGCCAGGCGCTCGCGCCATTCGCGGGCGAGCGGGCTCGCGTGAAACGCGAAGAGCGCTTGCAGGCGATTCGTGGCATACGGCGCGCTCGCCACCCACTCGCCCATGCGCAGCGCGGGTTCCGCTTCGAGCTCTTGGCGCTGCTCGGCGATCGCCGTCATGTCGACGCGGCGCCCGATCGCGTGGAAAGTCGAAATCGAAATCGCGCCCATCGCGTCGGCGAGATCGTCGCAGCATAGCAGGCCGACGCGGTCGGCCGTGTATTCGGTGCGGCGCAACCACGCGCCGAAGACGACGGCGACGACCGGATTTTCGCGGCCCGAGGCGCTCAGCAGCGAGGTGAGCCGCGTGTGGCCCGCGGCGATATGCGCGAGTTCGCGCCCGATCAGAAACGCTAGTTCGCCGCGCCGCACGTGTTCGTAGTATTGACTTGAGATCACGAGCGCGTACGGTTCGCCGATGCCGACCGCGACGATCGGCACGAACGGATCGTCGCGCACGAAAATCTGCGGCGTCCGGATGCCGAGCCGCGCCGCCACTTCGCCCGCGAGCGCGGCGAGTTCGGGCAGTTGGCGCGCGTCGATGCGGATGCTGGAGCCCAGTAGCCGGCCGCGGCCGATCGAGATGAAGAGCATGCCGCCCACGATCAGCAGCACGAATTCCGAAAACGAGACGCTTGGAAAGACGAGACTAATCAATGCGATCGTGGCCGGCGCCGCCAAGACGCAGAACCACAGCGCCCGCGTTTCGCTCGGCACCCGCAGACTCGCGGGTCCGGCGAACATGTCGTTCCTAGCGGCCGCCGAACCGGCGGTCGCGGCCGTTCCCTGCCGGACGGGGCCGGGACGGGGCGGGACCCGAACGCTGCGCGCCATGCTGCGTCGTATAGTACGGCCCGGGACGGAGCCCGACATTTTTCGCGCGGGGGATTGACACCGCGTATCGATGTGCTATTGTACTAGTGTACTAGCACAACATTACGTTAGGAGAAGTCATGAAGGCACCCCGTCCGAACTCCCAGCCCGTCCACGGTGACGCCGAAATCCGCCGCACCGTCATCCCGACCCCCCGCACGAACGCCATGTTCCCCGGCTGGGGCATCCGGTTCTAGGAGCGGGCGCCCGAGGCTCCGCCGCCATGCCGGCCTTTTTCACAGTCGATCCGCGCACCGGCGTTCCCCTCTACCTGCAGCTGATCGAACAGGTGAAGCGAGCGGTAGCGCTCGGGACGCTCGAGCCCGGCGAACAGCTGCCCACCGTGAAGGCCCTTGCGGTCGACCTCACGGTCAATCCGAACACGGTGGCGCGCGCGTACCGCGAACTGGAGCGCGACGAAGTCATCGAGACGAGCCCGGGCCGCGGCTCCTTCGTGCGCCGCAACGGTACCGTAGCTTTGGAATCGCGGCGCAACGTGGAAGACGTCGCCGCTACGGCGCTCGCCGAGGCCGTGCGCGAGGCGCGCTCGATGGGCCTCGACCCCGATCGCGTCCGCGCGCTGTTCGAGCGCGCCCTCGCACGCTGGTTCCCAACGGAAGGCTCGCTATGAATCATCCCACGGCGATCGCGCTGCGCGATCTGACCAAGCAGTACGGGTCGTTCACGGCCCTCGACCATCTGACGCTCGAAATCGAGGAAGGCTCTATCTGCGGTCTGCTCGGCCCCAACGGCGCCGGCAAGACGACGGCGATGCGCTGCCTGCTCGGCCACATCCGGCCGACCTCGGGCAGCGTGAGCCTTGCGGGGAAACCGCTCGAGCCCGCGACCTTCGAATCGCTCGCGTACGTGCCGGAGAAGAGCGCGCTGTACGAAGCGATGACGATCGCCGACCATTTGACGGTCTACCGGCAGTGCTACCGCAATTACGATCCGGTGCGCGTGGCCGAGTTGCTTGCGATGTTCAAGCTCGATCCGCGGAAGAAGGTCAAGAAGCTCTCGAAAGGCCAGCGCACCGCCGTGATGCTGATTTTGGCGCTGTCGTACCGGCCGCGCATCCTGATCCTCGACGAAGCGTCGAGCGGTCTCGATCCGGTCTTTCAGCGCACCGTGCTCGATCTGATCATCGACGCGGCTGCGAACGGCGCGACGATTCTGTTTTCGTCGCACCAGGTCGGCCAAGTCGAGCGCGCCGCCGATCGCGTCGCGATCCTCAAAGCGGGCCGGCTCGTGCTCGACGGCAACGTCGACACGCTCAAGGGTTCCGCGAAGGTCGTCGAAGCGATCTTCGACGGTTCGGTTCCCGAGCTCAACGGCTTGGCGAGCGACGCCCGCATCACGCGCATCGAGCGGTCGGGCCGAATGTTGCGCGCGTACGTCAACGCCGACAGCGACGGCGTAGCGCGGCACGTGCAGGCGCTGGGGCCACGTAACGTGGCGGTGCTCGATCTCAACCTCGAAGACATCTTTTTCAACGCGGTCGGCGCGGATCGCGCGCCCGTCATCGGAGAGCAGTAAATTATGGCGTATGTGGAGTTCCTGCGCATGCGGCGCGCCCTTACCGTCTACGCGATCGTCCTTGCCGTTCTTACGGTGCTGCTCGTGACGAGCCTGGCCGTCGGTCACGTCCATCTCGACGCGAGCGACCTGCGCCACATGAAGAACGGCATTCCTTTGCGCTTCGTGTTCGCCGTGGCCGCGTTCGCCGCGCTCTTTTTCGGCACGCTCGTTGCCAGCTGCCTCAATCGCGAGCGGGATACGTTGGCGCTGTCTTGGACGCGGCCGATTTCGCGCGAACGCATGGCGGCGGTGGCGATCCTGATCGATCTGGGCGCGATCGTCGCAGCATTCCTGATCACGCTCGGCTTCGTTTTCGTCCCGCTGGTGACTACCGGTGCCGTGGCGTTCCTTCATACCGACGGCTACGAGTTGGATGTGGTTATCCACGTGTTTGCCATCGCGTTAATGTGGTATGGGTTGTTGCAAGCCGGAACGTCGTGGTATCGCGGCCACGCCGGCATCGTGAAAGGTTTGAGTTGGGCCCTCTTCCTCTTCCTTACCGTCGACCAAAAATCTGCGCTTTTGGGTCCGCTGGTTCGCGATCTCGGCGTCGGGCTCAACTACCTCAACCCGCTCGCTTACCTCTCGTCGTACGAAACCGTTCGCGGCGGTACGGTCGTAGCGACGGCGCTGCTGCCGCTCTCCGAAGCGGCGCGCACGTCGCTTGCGTATACGATCGGCCTCGCGACCTGCGCGATCGCCGTCGTGGCCTGGTCGCGCGCGGAGGTGGAAGGATGAAGTATGTCGCGACGGCGTTTTGCCTGACCTTGGGCGCGTGGCGCCTGCGTCTCAGCCTCGATATCGAAGACGCCCCGGACGACCGGACGATCGCGATGCAGAACGTCCATCGCATCCGCGAGACCGAACGCGCCCGCGAGCGTGCCTCGGGCGGCTAACGCTACTTGACGATGAAGCTCGTCGGGTTCGCCGACGACAGGTACTTCCACTTACCGTCGGTGACGGCGTAGAAGTACACGTTGGGGTTGAGCGGGTCGCCGTCGTTGCCGAAGTTGAGCGAACCGACGACCGTATCGAAGGTGCTGGAGAAATTGAGCGCGCGCGCCACGCCGAGACGGTCGTTGGCGTTCGTGCGGCGCACGACGGCGATGACGATCTGCGCGGCGGCGTACGAGAACGCCGAAAGCGGCGTCATCGCCCCGTACTTCTGTTCGAAGTCGTTCTTGATGCGAAACGCGCCGGGCGCGAGCGCGAGCGGCGGCATCGAGGTCGAGATAACGAGCCCTTCGACTTGCGTGGGATACGTCTTGAGCAGCGTCGCGTCGAAGAAACCTTGCGACCCGAAGAACGTCCCCGCGTAGCCGGCTTCGCGCAGCTTTGGAACGACCGGCCCCAGATCCTTAGCGATGCCGGCCAGGAAGATCGCGTCGGGTTTGGGATCGAGCGCGGCTTTGACGGCGGCGTCCCAGTCCGGTTTCTCCCAAGAGATCGTGACGGGCACGGCTTTGGCTTTATCGTCCGTCACCTGCTGCACGAAGCCCGACGCGACGTCGATGCCGTAATCGCCGTCTTGGAAGAGCACCGAGATCGTTTTCGGCGGCGTCGTGCCGGCGAGCACGTGCTTGGCGGCGAGCCGGCCTTCGGTCGAATCTTTCGTCGTCAGCCGCAGCAAGTTGCCGTAGCCGTGCGAGGTCAGCGGATCGTACGTCGACGCGGGGCAGATGACCGGCATCTTTTCGTTGACGTAGGTGTGCAATGCGGCGTCCGTGATGCGGCCGCTGAGATGGCCGATCACCGCCACCACCGACGAATCGTCGCAGGCGAACTCCGCGTTGACGAGCCCGGTCGCGAGCAGATTCTGATCGTCGAAGGTGCGCATCACGTACGATTTGTCGAGCGTCCCGCGCAGCCGGTTCGCGTCGTCGATGGCGGCGCGGACGCCGTTGCCCATCTGTTCGCCCAGGCGAATCTGGTCGCCCGTGAACGGGGCGACGACCGCGAGCGTGACGGTGCCGGCGATCGGCGCGTCGCCGTAGACGGCGCGCGCGGGCTGCGTCGCCGCGGCGCTCGCGGCGGCGGCCGCCGACGTTGCCAGGAACGTGCGCCGGTCGATTTTCACGCGCGCCATGCGAAGCCCGCGCAGGTCGTTGCCAGGAAAACGATCGAGAAAACCATGTTGCTCACGAAGATCCGTTCGTTCAAGACGAACACGTTCTCCGCCCCGTCGAAGGTGCGGTTTTCATACCAGGTTAAGGCGAGCGCCGCGGCCACGCCGAGGTAATACGCCGGCCCGACCGCCGCGAGGGCGCCCGCCATCGCGAGCAGCAGGGCCATGACGAGGTGCAGGGCGATCGGCAGCAGCCGCCCGCTGCGCGCCCCGAAACGCGCCGGAATCGAGCGGATGTTTTGCGCCAGATCGACGTCGCGATCCATCAGCGCGTAGATGACGTCGAAGCCCGCCACCCAGATCGTCACCGCGAGGAACGCGAGCACCGCCGGCAGCGAGATGCGGCCGCTGACGGCGATGTACGCGCCGAGCGGCGCGAAGCCGTCGACCGCGCCGAGGACGAAGTGCACGCCCCAGGTGAAGCGCTTGCAGAACGGGTAGGCGAAGATGCCGAGCGCGGCGAGCGGCAAGAGCCGCAGGCACAGCGGACTGAGCGCCGCCGCCGAAACCGCCAACAGCACGATGCCGGCCGCGCCCGCCGCAAGCATCACGCCCGGTGCGAGCGTGCCGCTGGCGAGAGCGCGCCGCGCGGTGCGCGGATTGGCGGCGTCGATGTCGCGATCGATGTAGCGATTGGCGGCCATCGCGGCGGTGCGCGCGCCGAGCACGGCGAGCGTGATCCACACGAACTGGTAGACGGTGGGAAGCCCGCGCGCCGCGAGCACCGCGCCGACGTAGGCGAAGGGCAGCGCGAACAGCGTGTGTTCGATGCGGATTTCGCGCAGGACGGTCCACAGGACCGCGCGGGGCGCGGTGATTCGAGAGACGCTCACGACGGCACTTACTCTTCGCGCGAGGGGAGCGCCGGTACTCCGTTGGCGCGCAAGGAACTCGCGTCTGCTTTGGCCGGGTCGAGCGGGAGCGAGGCGATGAGGCGCTCGAGCGCGGCGGGACCTTGCCCCGACCAAGCATCCGGCCGCCCGATGTAGCGGCGCAGGCCGTACTCTTCCCAGCGGCGCTCGACGAGCGCGCGGGTGGGTGCGTCCATGACGATATCCGGCGGCCAGGCGCGCGCGTAGCCCTCGTCGGCCCGCTTGCGCGTCGCGTCGATGCCGAGTTTGTGGCCGACGGCGACGAGATACGACCCGCTGTGGTCCAGGTCGTCGACGGGACCCGGCATCACCACGAGGTCGCGCGACGGGTCGACGTTGTTGAGCGCGAACCAGGTGACGGCACGCGTGTCGTGCACGTCGACGTCATCGTCGACGACGATGAGGCAGCGCGTGAGCATCATCATGTGGCCGAGCCCCCACAAGGCGTTCATGACCTTCTTGGCGTGGCCCGGATACGATTTCTTGATCGAGACGATGCAGAGGTTGTGGAAGCCGCCTTCGACCGGCAAGTTGTAGTCGGTAATCTCCGGCACGACCATCTGCAGCAGCGGCAGAAAGAACCGTTCCGTGGCCTTGCCGAGCCAGGCGTCTTCCATCGGCGGCTTGCCGACGACGGTCGCCGCGTAGATCGGCGAACGGCGGTGCGTGACGCACTGCACGTGGAAGGTCGGATAGTAATCCGCTAGACTGTACACGCCCGTGTGGTCGCCGAACGGGCCCTCGACGCGCAGGTCGTCGTTATCGACGTAGCCTTCGAGCACGAATTCGGCGTCGGCAGGCACTTTGAGGTCGATCGTCTTGCAGCGGACCATGTTGATCGAGCGCCCGCGCAGGAATCCCGCTAGGGAAATTTCGTCGACGATCGGCGGCAGCGGCGCGGTCGCCGAGTACGTGACCGCGGGATCCGCGCCGATGACGACCGCGACCGGAACCTTGCGGCCCCACTTTTCCGCGTGCGCGCGCCCTTGTTTGTGGCGCTGCCAGTGCATGCCCGTCGTGTTCTTGCCGTAGCGCTGCATGCGATACATGCCGACGTTTTGCTGACCGCTCTCGGGGTCTTTGGTGAACACGAGCGGCAGCGTGACGAACGGTCCGCCGTCGAGCGGCCAGGTCGTGAGCACGGGAAGTTTTTCGAGATCGACCTCGTCGCCGAGCTCGACGACGTCTTGAACGGGCGCCTCGCTGACGGTGTGCGGGATCGCGAATGCGGCCGAGCCGACCGAGAAGAGTTTGGCGATCTTGCCGTCGAGCGTCGCGGGCACGTTCGGCCGCACGGCGTTGCGGATGCGCTGCGCGACTTCGTCGAGCGTTTTCGCGCCGAAGGCGAGCGCCATGCGGCGTTCGGTGCCGAATTGGTTCGTCAGCACCGGATACGGCGAGCTCGCGACGTTCGTGAAGAGCAGCGCCGGGCCGCCGGCTTTCACCACGCGATCGGTAATCTCGGAGATTTCGAGCCGCGCGTCGACGCGCGCGTGAATTTCGGCGAGTTCCCCCGCGCGCCGCAGCGCCGCGACGTACTCGCCCAATGAATTGAATGCCATGTCCCTCTCGCTTAGACGCTGGAAGCGGCTTCGCGGCTCGCGAACGCTCGGCCCATGCAATTTCTCGCAATCCTTCGTCGTCGCACCGAAGCGTTTTCCGAGGCGCAATTCGCCGACGTGCTCGGCCCCGAAGCGCTCCGCGCGCGCGAACTCTACGCCGAAGGCCGCGTGCGCGCGCTGCATTCGCGCGGCGACGTGCCCGGGGCGGTGCTGCTCGTCGAGGCCGCCGATGAGGCGGAGGCGCGGCGCACCGTGGGCCGCTTGCCGCTCATGGAACGCGAGATGGCCGAGGTCCAGGTGATCCCGCTGCTGCCGTACCGGGGGTTCGTGCCCACCTGAAACCCGCAGCTTCCGACCGGTCGTTGACATTACGCGATATATCGGATAATATCGGGTCATGTTCTATTCGAATTCACCCTTCCACCCCGGTTCCGACGAAGGCCCCGGCTGGGGCGGGGCCGGCGGTTTCCGCGGGCGCTTTCGCGGCTTCGGCCGCGGCCACGGGCGCGGCGGCTTCCGCGGCGGCTTCGGGCCGTTCGGCGCCGCGCAGCGCGGCAGCGTCAAGTACGACGTGCTCGCGATCCTCGAAGAAGGCCCGCGCCACGGTTACGACATCATGACCGCGATCGAAGCGAAGCGCGGTTACCGGCCAAGTCCCGGTTCGATCTACCCCGCGCTGCAAATGCTCGACGACGGCGACTTCGTCTCGAGTCGCGAGACCGACGGCAAGCGCATCTACACGATCAGCGATAAGGGCCGTGAGATGCTGCGCGAATACCAGGCTTCTCCTCAACGCCCCGGTTTCGAGGACGCGTCGGCCGAAGCGTTCGCCACGATCGCGCGCGGCATGGGCGCGCTGCACGGCTTGCGCGACGCGGTCAAACAGGTCGTGCGCAGCGGCGACCCGGCGTTGATCGGCCGCGGCGTCGAAATCCTCGAACGCGCGCGGCGCGACCTGTACGCGTTGCTCGCGGAGGCGAGCTAAGCCCTCGCCTTACTCCCGCCGGCGCCGGCCGCCGCTGCCGCCGCGGTCTCCGCCGCTGCCGCCGCGGTCTCCGCCGCCGGCACCCGCGCCGAACTTGCCGTTGCTGCGCGGCGGGCGGGGCGTGAAGTCGCCGTCGTCCGCGGCGCCGCCGAGGACGGCCTTGCGGCTGAGGTTGATGCGGCCTTGGCTGTCGATCTCGACGACCTTGACCATGATCTCGTCGCCGATCTTCACGACGTCTTCGACCCGCTCGACGCGGCCCGGCGCGAGCTGGCTGATGTGCACCAGGCCCTCTTTGCCGGGCAGCACGGCGACGAACGCGCCGAAGTTCATCAGGCGCGTGACCGTGCCCATGTACGATTCGCCGACCACGACGTCTTTGGTCAAGGCCTCGACCATCTTCTTGGCCTTGTCCGCCGCTTCGCCGTTGGTGCCCGCGATGAAGACGCGGCCGTCGTTCTCGATGTCGATCTTGACGCCCGTGTCGGCGATGATCTTGTTGATGACCTTGCCGCCCGGTCCGATGACGCTCTTGATCTTGTCCGGATCGATCTGCATGACGATCATGCGCGGCGCGAAGGGCGAGAGCTCCTTGCGCGCTTCGGGGATCGTCTCTTTGAGTTTGTCGATGATGAAGAGGCGCGACTTCTTGGCCTCCGCCATCGCTTCGCGCATGATCTCGATCGTGATGCCCGCGACCTTGATATCCATCTGAATCGCGGTGATGCCGTCGACGGTGCCGGCGACTTTGAAATCCATCTCGCCGAGCGCGTCTTCGAGGCCCTGAATGTCGGTGAGGATCGCGTGCTTCTTGCCGTGCAGCACGAGCCCCATCGCCACGCCCGCGACGTGCTTCTTGATCGGCACGCCCGCGTCCATGAGCGCGAGCGTCGAACCGCAGACCGACGCCATCGACGACGAACCGTTGGACTCGAGCACTTCGCTGATCAGGCGCAGCGTGTACGGGAACTCTTCCTCGGGCGGTAAGATCGGCACGAGCGCGCGCTCGGCGAGCGCGCCGTGGCCGATTTCGCGCCGGCCGGGGGCGCGCATCGGGCGCGTTTCGCCGACCGAGTACGGCGGGAAGTTGTAGTAGTGCATGTAGCGCTTGTTCGGAATCGCCATGATGCCGTCGAGACGCTGCTCGTCGCTGATCGAGCCGAGCGTCGCTGCGGTGAGCACCTGGGTCTGGCCGCGCTGGAAGACGCCCGTGCCGTGCACGCGCGGCAAGTAGCCGACCTTCGACCAGATCGGGCGGATCTCGTCGGCTTTGCGGCCGTCGGGACGAATCTTCTCGTCGACGACCATCACGCGCAACTCTTCCTCTTCCATCCCCTTGATGATCTTGGAGAAGTCCTTGGAAAGCGCTTCGTCCTCGAGCATCGCGAGGATCTCGGCGTCGCCCTTCTTGCAGCGCGCGATCGCTTCGGCCTTGGAGAGCTTATCGAAAGCGGCGTTGCGCTCGCCCTTCTCGATGATGCGCATCGCCTTGGCGACGTCTTTCTTGAACGTTTTCTCGACCCACGCTTTGAGCGTCGGGTTGACCGTCTTGAGCGGATACTCGCGTTTCTTCTTGCCGCACTTCTTGGCGAGCGCGTCGATCTGCTTGACGATCTTCTTGATCTCTTCGTGCGCGAAGGCGACCGCGCCGAGGAAATCTTCCTCGGACATCTCGTGGCCGCCGCCTTCGACCATCATCACGGCGTCGCTCGTGCCGGCGACGACGATCTCCATGCCGCCGCTCTCGTACTGCGGCAGCGTCGGATTGCAAATATACTTGCCGTTTTCGTCGCGGCCGACGCGCACGGCGGCGACGTTCTTATCGAAGGGGATGTCCGAGACCGCGAGCGCCGCGCCCGCCGCGCAGACCGCGAGCACGTCGGCGTCGAGTTCGGGATCGATCGAGAAGACCGTCGTGATGATCTGGACGTCGTTCTGGAAGCCTTCGGGGAAGAGCGGCCGGATCGGCCGGTCGATCTGGCGTGCCGACAGCACGCCGTGTTCGGAGGGACGGCCTTCGCGCTTGATGTAACCGCCGGGAATCTTGCCGGCCGCGTACATCTTCTCTTCGAAGTCGCAGGTGAGGGGGAAGAAGTCGATGCCTTCGCGAGGTTTCTCGGAGGCGGTGACGGCGGCGAGGACGACGTTGGTATCGCCGTAGCGGACGAGGGCGCTGCCGTTGGCTTGCTTCGCCAATTCACCGGTCTCAATGACCAGCGTGCGGCCGCCGATCTCGAGTGAGACGGTATCTGGCACGTGAGCTCCTGATTCTGATTTTTTCAAATCGTCTGTAAAACGGGTCGAGGTTCTCCGAAAATGAGCGAGCCGCCTTCGTTTATCACGGTCGGCGACGTGACCGTCCGCCGCGCGGGCCCCGCCGACGCCGCGGCGCTAGGGGCGATGCGGGCGGCGCAGCGCCGCGAGATGCACGGCGGCGAGGAGAGCGAGTTCCGCCGTTTCGAAGCCGAATGCGCCGCCTTCTTC
>Ga0075029_100000290_pt1 | contig 28229 bp, 23 predicted proteins | sample LitLauG_LLR_2013_FD_71391 | JGI IMG/M metagenome (GOLD analysis project Ga0075029, IMG submission 71391) | Freshwater sediment microbial communities from North America - Little Laurel Run_MetaG_LLR_2013 | ecosystem: Environmental > Aquatic > Freshwater > Creek > Sediment | place: USA... | reverse complement strand
GCGAACTGTACAAGTACGTGGATGCGACCAATCCCGGGCTGCTGCGCGCGATTATGGAGAAGAAGATTCTCGACGATGCGTTAAAGGGGCAGTTGCAGGGAATCATCAAGGAAGCGAAGCAGCAGTTTGTGGCGGCGCATGAGGCCGTAGCGAAATAGGGAGAGCACGGGTGCGGAAAAGAATGCAGAGGTCCTTCGCTTCGCTCAGGATGACAATGTTTTGTTTTGAGCTAAGAGCTAATAGTTAATAGCTAGTTTCTTAATGCCTAACATTCTCGATATTCGGCGGCGGATTCGCAGCGTGATCAACACGCGGCAGATCACCAAGGCCATGAAGATGGTATCGGCGGCGAAGTTGCGCCGGGCGCAGGAGCGCGCGCTGGCGGCGCGTCCGTATGCGCAGATGCTGACCAACGTGCTGAAATCTTTGGTGGCGCGCGCGGAAATTTACGACCCGGAGACGGGCGAGCCGAAGCATCCTCTGCTGGCGCAGCGGCCCGAAAAGAATATTCTGCTGATCGTGGTCACCGGCGACAAAGGGCTGGCCGGGGCATTCAATGCAAACATAACGAAAGCCGCAGCGCGGTTCCTGGAGTCAAAGCAAGGGGAGAACGTGGACATTGAGGCCATCGGACGCAAAGGGCGCGATTTCCTCAAGCGGCGTTATCCGGCGGCGAAGGTGCAGACGCGCAGTTTGGCTGAGATTGAAGAAGAGACCGAGGTTCAGCCGGAATCGGGAGAGCGCGCGGGCGCGGTTCAGATCGCCGGCGAACATGTCGGCATTCTTGGCAAGGTAGAATTTGCGCAGGCTTCGAGGCTGGCGGAAAGCGTGATCTCGCGCTACTGCCGCGAGGAGATCGACGCGGTCTACATTGTCTTCAACGAGTTCAAGTCGGTGATTGCGCAGCGGTTGATCGTGGAGCAAGTTCTTCCTATCGAGCAGATCGGCGAGCAAGCAGTGCGCCTGGCCGAGGAGATGACCGAGGAAGAGAAGAAAAAGGCCAAAGAGGCCGCGATCAGTGCGGGCGTGGGCATGCGTGCCACCGACGTTACTCCGGAGGGGGTGACGCAATTTGGTTCCTCGCAGGTGGACTACATTTACGAGCAGCCACCGTCGGAGTTGTTCCGCGCACTGCTGCCGAAGTATGTGAGCATCCAGATCTTCCGCGCGCTGATGGAATCGGTAGCCGCCGAGCATGCCGCGCGTATGACCGCGATGGATTCGGCGACCAATAATGCGACCGACATGATCGATTCGCTGACACTGGTCATGAACCGGGCGCGGCAGGCGAAGATCACGAAAGAGATTATCGAGATCGTCAGCGGCGCGGCGGCGATGTGAAGCTGTGAGCGATGAGCAATGAGCGGTGAGCTTTGAGCGAACAGCAAAGAGGACTGAAGCAACAAGATTCTTGAAAAGAGGTTAAGAGGCTGACTTTGGGCACGGGAGATTCAGCTTTACTCACGGCTCACAGCTCATAGCTCATAACTCATATGCCAAACGTAGGACATGTCATTCAAATTGCGGGGCCTGCGGTGGACGTGCAGTTTGCCGAAGGCACGATGCCTCCGATTTATCAGGCCGTGAAAATAACGGATGAAGGTTTTCAGGTGCCTTCCCCCATCAACGTCATTCTTGAGGTGCAGCAGCATCTCGGCGAGGGCCGCGTGCGTTGCATCGCCATGCAGCCGACCGACGGCATGGTGCGCGGGATGAAGGCCATCGATCAGGGCGGGCCGATTTCCGTGCCCGTGGGACGTGGCACACTGGGGCGCGTGATGAATGTGATCGGCGAACCCGTGGATCAGCTTGGTCCGATCGACTACAAAGAGCGGATGCCGATTCACCGTCTGGCTCCGGCCTTCGATGAGCAGGCTACGAGCGCTGAGATGTTTGAGACCGGCGTGAAGGTCATCGACCTGATTCAGCCGTTTTTGAAGGGCGGCAAGATCGGGTTGTTCGGCGGCGCCGGTGTGGGCAAGACCGTCGTCATCATGGAATTGATCAACAACGTTGCCAAGAATCACGGCGGATTTTCGGTGTTTGCCGGTGTCGGCGAGCGTACGCGCGAAGGCAACGACTTGTGGCTGGAAATGACGGAGTCGGGCGTGATCAAGCCGGGCGTACCAGCGGAGTCCAAGGCCGCCCTGATTTACGGACAGATGACCGAGCCTCCAGGGGCGCGTCTGCGCGTGGCGCTGACCGGGCTGACGGTCGCGGAATATTTCCGCGACGCCGAGGGCGCGGACACGCTGCTGTTCATCGACAACATTTTTCGCTTCACGCAGGCGGGGTCGGAAGTCTCGGCGCTGCTGGGCCGCATGCCCAGCGCCGTAGGTTACCAGCCGAACCTGGCGACGGAGATGGGCGAGTTGCAGGAGCGCATCACTTCGACAAAGAAAGGCTCGGTCACTTCGGTGCAGGCGATTTACGTGCCTGCCGACGATTTGACGGATCCGGCACCGGCAACGACTTTCGCTCACCTTGACGCGACCACGGTGCTTTCGCGTGCACTGACGGAGATTGGAATTTATCCGGCGGTCGATCCCCTGGGTTCAACCTCGCGCATTCTTGATCCGCGCATCGTTGGGCAGGAGCACTACGACGTGGCGCAGATGGTCAAGAAGACTTTGCAGACCTACAAAGATCTGCAGGACATCATCGCGATTCTGGGCATCGACGAATTGAGCGAAGATCAGAAGCTGACCGTCGCGCGGGCGCGTAAGATTCAGCGTTTCCTGTCGCAGCCATTCCATGTGGCCGAGCAGTTCACGGGCGCGCCGGGACGTTACGTCAAGATTGCCGACACGGTGAAGGGATTCAAAGCGATCGTGGAAGGCAAGTACGACGACATCCCCGAGCAGGCGTTCTATATGAAGGGGCCGATCGAGGAAGTGCTACAGGCGGCAGAGAAGATGAAGGCGGCGGCGTAAGAACGGTTGCCAGTTCCCAGTTACCAGTTGCCAGTTTTCGAACCGGCCTGGATACGGAAAACTGGCAGCTGACAACTGGTAGCTGGCAACTGATGGCTGAGACATTCCAACTCGAGATCGTTACGCCGGAGAAGCGGGTGGTCGACACCGCGGCGGAAGAAGTTCAGATTCCTGGGAAGAACGGGTATCTGGGCATTTTGCCGGGGCATGCGCCGCTGATCACGGAACTCGCCGTCGGCGAAGTTACCTACCGCGAAGGTTCTGGTGAGCAGCATCTTGCCGTGGCTTGGGGGTTTGCCGAAGTGCTTCCCGATAGAGTCACCATTCTGGCCGAGACGGCGGAGCGTCCTTCTGAGATCGACGTGGAACGCGCACACAAAGCGAAGGAACGGGCCGAGCAGCGGTTGACCAGCGGCGATATCAATGTGGATGTCGAGCGTTCGCTGAATTCATTGCATCGCGCGGAAGCTAGATTGCAAGTCGCCAGCGAGAAATAGTTTCCCTCAGCGGCTGAAGCCACAATCTTTTTCAGCGCTTATGGCACGACTGAAGTCGTGCCCTTCCCAAGCCGTATTAAGAGTACCCCCATCCTGTCTCAAGTCTTTTCGCTCATAAATTTTCAGCGTGGTCCAACCGCCGCACCTTTTCACAAAAGTGCACTAACGAATCAGAATTTTCACTGCAATCCTCTCCCATCCGCCGCTTGGACCAGCTATAGTAGAGACACATCCGCGAACATAAGAGAGTGGCAAGGCGTTCTCGCGGGAAACGTGTATGTTGCCCATTCATCGCAGTATCCAATCATCTTAGAAGCTAGCAATAGCAGAGGAGTCAAGCGTATGGCCAAAACGAAATCCCCCAAACCTACCGACACCAACGACGCGGTTTCCGAGGTCGCCGCGCAGCCCAGTGTGCCGAGCTCCCAGGCAGCGGAGACTCCGGCGAATCTCGCCCCAGCAACGTCCAGCACCAAGGCGAAATCGACGAAACCGAAGGCCACCAAGAGCCGTGCCGCGAAGACATCAGCACCCCACACCTCCGTCCCAAAACTGGAGGCGGTGCCGAGCGACAGCCGCACCAATGGAGAGACCCGCAGCAACGGCGACGCGCAGAAGAGCGAAGGTCGGAGCAATGTGGTGCCCATTAATTTGGAGGACGAAATTCGGAAGGTGGCCTACCTGCTCTCCGAACGGCGCGGTTTTGCAGCCGGGCATGAGCGTGAAGACTGGCTGGCGGCGGAGCGCGAAGTTCTGCAGCGGTATCGCCAGCAGCAGCGCGCATAGGGGCGGATCGGCAGCATTGGCGGCCGATCCCTCGGCCGCCGCTCATCTTGTCCAAGAGAACACTCCTGTGATTGACCTTTAGTCCGTGGTCCTCCCGAGTCTGCGGCTCTGGTTGCCCTTACTGCTGGTTTCTGAAAAAATGATGCTGGGGTTCCCCCACATGGCCCAGATAGGTAGTTATGCTTTGCTCCTCGCCCTGGCGTTGAGCTTGTATTCGTTTGTCGCCGGGATCTTCGCCATCGTAACTACGGGCGAGATGGCGGAGCGCGTTGGCGAAACCGCGCGCCGAGCCGGCATTGTGGTTTTTGTTTGCGTGCTGCTGGCCGCTGTCGCGCTCGTCACCGCCGCCTTCCGCAACGATTTCTCCATCGCCTACATCTTCCATCACAGCAACCGCGACCTTCCCGCGCCCTACAAGTTTGCAACCTTGTGGTCGGGGCAGGAAGGCTCTCTGCTGTTCTGGTCGCTGCTGCTGTCCGGATATGGATTCGTTCTGCGGCTGCGCTACAAGACCGATCCGCGACTTTTCGCCTACGCGTCGGTAGCGCTTGCCGGCGTACAGATCTTCTTCCTGCTGTTGGTAACGTTTGCGGCGAATCCGTTCGGACTGCTCGACGGTCCGCTGCGGGCCGACGGCAGCGGTCTGAATGCGCTGCTGCAGTATCCGGAGATGGTGATTCATCCTCCGATGCTTTATTTAGGATACGTCGGATTCTCCGTGCCGTTTGCGTTTGCCCTGGGCGCGCTGATCATGAAGTATCCGGGTGAGAAGTGGATTCGCATCACGCGCCGCTGGACCATGGTCACCTGGGCGTTTCTCACCTGCGGAGTCTTTCTGGGATCGCACTGGGCTTACTACGTGCTGGGCTGGGGCGGATATTGGGGATGGGATCCCGTTGAAAACGCTTCTTTGATGCCGTGGCTGATGGGCACTGCGTTTCTGCATTCGGTGATGATGCAGGAGAAGCGCGGCATGCTGAAAGTCTGGAACATGTGGCTGGTCTTTCTCACTTTCTGGCTGGCGATTTGGGGAACCTTCCTCACGCGGAGCGGCATGATCAGTTCCGTTCACGCCTTCGCGCAGTCGTCCATCGGCACGTGGTTCGCGTGGTTCCTCGCCATCAGCTTCGCGGTCTTCGTTTTTTTCTTCGTCAAGAATCACGAGCACCTCCGCAGTGAGCACAGACTCGAGTCACTCATCTCCCGCGAGTCGAGTTTCCTTTTCAATAATCTCCTGTTTGTGCTGCTCTGCTTCACGGTGGCATGGGGGACTTGGTTCCCGAAGATCTCAGAACTGGTTCAGGGCAACAAGGTCACCGTGGGCGCGCCTTTTTATAACCGGGTCGCAATTCCGGTCGCGCTGCTGCTGCTGATCCTGACTGCCGTCGGCCCGCTGCTGGCCTGGCGCAAGACTTCCTTTGAAAGCTTGAAGCGGAATTTTAAGTGGCCAATGATTGGCGCCGTGGCCATCGCTTTCTTCGTAATGTTTACGCCGCAGTCCTGGGGATCGATTTTCGGGCTCAAGCCCTGGCATGACATCAGCTATTTCTATTCGCTGATGACGATCTTTCTGTCGTCCCTGGTGGCGTTCACGGTGGCGTCAGAGTTTTATCGCGGTGGGCGGGTCATCGCGGAAAAAACCGGCCAGGGCATGTTTGCCTCGATGGTGCAACTGACGCACCGCAACACCCGGCGCTACGGCGGATACATTGTTCACCTAGGCGTGGTGCTGGTGATGATCGGATTCTCCGGCTCTGCTCTCAACCAGGAAAAAGAGATGGAGATGGGTTACGGCGACAAGATGGATATTGGCAGCTATCAGCTCGTCTGCCGCTCTTATACCCAGGATGACAACGCCAACCAGTTCAACGAGTGGGCGATTATCGACGTGTATCAGGGCGGCAGGAAGATTGACAGCATGACGCCGCAGCGCATTGTCTACCATGCCAGCAACCAGCCTTCGACCAAGCCAGACATTCGCTCGAACTTCAAAGAGGATTTGTATCTGGTGTACGAGGGACAGAACGACAAGGGCCAGCCTGTGATTAAAGCGCACGTGAATCCGATGGTGATCTGGGTCTGGATTGGGGCCTGGGTGATGGTCCTGGGCACTGGGTTGGCGCTGGTGAATAGTGCTCCCGCGCCGGTCACCGTGCGGGTTCCAAGAGTACTGGAGAGGGCGTCAGCAGCTCCGGTGGTGACGGGAGATTGATGACGATCCATGCAGAGATTGACGTCGTCGCGCGTCGCGCAGTGCGAAGCAAGGCCATGGGTATGGCGCTGGTGTGCGTCGCGGTATTCATGTTGTCGGGCGCGGGCGATCCCGCCACGCGCTTTACCGAGGTTGGCCATCAGTTGATATGCATGTGTGGTTGCGGCCAGGTCTTGCTGGAGTGCAACCACGTTGGCTGCCCTCTTTCGGACGGCATGCGGAACGACTTGATGGCGGCGATTAGCCGCGGCGACAGCGACAGCCTGGTGGAGCAGAGTTTTGTGCAGAAATACGGGCCGACGGTACTGGCCGCTCCAACCACTGCCGGTTTCGATCGTGCCGCTTGGATCATGCCGGTGGTAGCACTGGTTCTTGGATTCGGGTTGGTGATCTGGGTGGTGCGCGCATGGAAAAACCGGCCGGAGCCTGCGATTGCAGACGGCTTGCATCCCTCTGCCGGCGCTGAGTTCGACGAATTCCGCGAGCAGGCGCGCAAGGAGACTGACTTATGAGCTTCGAACTGGCGGTCTGCATCCTGCTCACCTTGGCGGCTGGAGTGTATGTGTTCCACCTGCCCGGCCGGCTGTATATGGGGCCGAAGAAGACGCGCGCCTCGTATCTGCGCGAGCGCAAAGATGCGGTGTACGAGAACTTGCGCGATTTGAATTTCGAGTACAGCGCGGGGAAGCTTCCTGACGCCGATTATCAGTCGTTGAAGGCTTCGTTGCAGAATGAGGCGGCGGCTTTGCTGGCTGAGATCGCGCGCCTCGAGGCCAACGCGCCGCCAGTGCTAACGCGGAGGACGAGAGTTTGAAGAATCAGGCTTTGAAGAATCCTTTATCGAGAAATGCTGTCATTCTGGCGCTGCTGCTAGCGGCCTCCGGGGCGTGGGCGCAAACTCTGACGGGCACGGTTAAGAACGGCACCACCGGCAAACCCGCTGCGGGCGACGAGGTCGTCCTGCTCAGTCTGGGGCAGGGCATGGAGGAAGCCGGCCGCACCAAGGCAGACGCGAAGGGGAACTTCAGTTTCAAGCTTGACGCCGCGGGGCCGCATTTGGTTCGTGTGATCCATCAGGAAGTCACGTATCACCGCATGGCGCCTCCGGGAACGACGTCGGTGGAAGTCGAGGTCTACGACGTCAGCAAGAAAGTCGAAGGCTTAGAAGTGGTTGCTGACATCATGCGGGTGCAGGTGGAGCAGGGGCAGCTTGAAATCATGCGTGCTTTCGCGGTGCAGAACACGTCAAAGCCTCCGCGCACGCAGATGAACGAGCACAACCTGGAGTTCATCGTGCCGGAGGGAGCGCAGATTGTTCAAAGCGAGGCCATGACCGAAGGCGGCAATCCTCTGAACACCGCGCCGGTGCCGGAAGACCAAAAGAAGACGCGCTACGCGTTTCTGTTTCCGTTGCGCCCTGGAACGACGCAATTTCAGGTTGCCTATCAGCTTCCGTACAGCGGCAACGCGAACATCGATCCCAAGAGCGTTTATCCGCTGCAGCATTTTGTAGCGATCCTGCCGAAGACGATCGACTTCTCCGCCGCTCCGGGAACGAACTATAAGCAGATGAACGATCCGCAGCAGCCCGATGCGAACGTGCAAGTGGCTTCCGGCGCGGGTCTGGGACAGCCGCTGGCGTTCAAAATATCCGGCGAAGGCAAGCTGCAGGCTCGCCAGGAAAATGCAGGAGCGCCCAGCGAAGGCGGGTCCGATTCCGGGCAGAGCGAGAGTCGTCCGGGCGGCGGGCTTGGTCCGCCGATCGACGCTCCCAATCCCCTACAGCAGAAACAGTGGTTGGGTATCGGCTATACCTGGTGGATTCTGGGTGGATTCACGGTAGCTTTGATCGCCGGTGGCGTCATCGTAGCCTCGAAGCAGCAATCAGCCAATCGCGCTGCGGCTGCGGCGGGCGGCAAGCCGAAATCTGCCTGGGATGAGGGCGTAGAAAACGAGTACGAGGAAGTTGAGGTCTTGGCCGCAGGCGCGGCTAGCGTGAGCGGGCCTTCACGCGCCGAACTCCGGCCGCAACCCTCAGCCGCTGCCCCGGCGTCCTCTTCATCGGCATCCGCGTCGATGCTGCTGCAAGGGCTCAAGGATGAGCTGTTCGAACTCGAAGTGGAACACAAACAAGGCCGCATCTCGCAGCAGGAATACGAGTCCGCTAAGGCCGCCCTGGATCAAACGTTGCAGCGGGCTTTGAAGCGTGCTTCGCAGAAGGTATAACTGCTGAGACGTGCTGGTCACGGTCGCCCGGTCAATTTGATTCCATCCTTGTCGCTCGGTGCATAATCTAGACGAGGAGAATTTTCCCGTGAAGATGAACATGCACTTGCGTGACCGAAGAGCTATCCCTGTATTTTTCCTGGTCTCCTTTCTCGCCGTCACGCTGCAGGCCGCAGACAAGAATTTCCACGACGCGCCGGATTCGGCGAAGGCGCAGAAGAATCCGTATGAGGGTCAGCAAGCCGCCGTCGATACGGGCAAAACTCTGTACGCGCGGAACTGCTTGTCGTGTCACGGAAAGACCGGGCAGGGGACGGGCAACGTGCCTTCGCTGGTCGACGGCAAGCTGAAGGGTGTGGCGCCAGGCGAAGTGTTCTGGTTCGTGACCAAGGGAAGCACGGATAACGGCATGCCCTCCTGGGCATTTCTGCCGGAAGAGAAACGATGGCAGATCGTGAGCTACGTGGAAGCCTTGGCCTCAGGCAAGGCGACAGGAGTTACGACTGCTGGGCCGCCGCACCATCCGACGAACGAGCCTGCAACCGGGGCGGCGAATGCGCCTTCTCCGGGCGGTCCATTCGCAGATTACCGCTACGAAACTCCGGGGCGGACTCACAAGATTACGGTCGCTGACCTGCCTCAGCCTTACGCCACGAAGTCGGCAGAGAATGGCGCCGATGTCGTCTCACGTCCAGAGAACGCAATGCCGGTGGCGCCCGCGGGATTCAAGGTGGATCTGTATGCCTCCGGCTTAGACAGCCCGCGCTGGATGACGACCGCTCCCAACGGCGATATTTTCCTTGCCGAGAGTCAAGGTGCACGGATTCGTGTTTTCCGCGGAATGACGCACGACGGCAAGCCGGAACAGTCAGCGGTCTTCGCCGAAGGCTTAAACCGGCCGTATGGTATCGCGTTCTATCCGCCGGGGCCGGATCCGCAGTGGGTATATGTCGGCAACACGAATGAGATCATCCGCTTCCCTTATCACAATGGCGATTTGAAGGCGAGCGGGCCTTCGCAGCACATTGCGGATATGCCGACGGGCGGGCACTGGACGCGGTCGATCGCATTTTCCCGAGATGGCAAGAAGATGTTCGTAGCCGTCGGGTCAGGTTCGAATGTGGACGATCCGGATACCCATCCCGGCGAGAAGGATCGCGCGGACATCCTGGTTTGCGATCCGGCGCATTGTGAACTGAAGGTTTATGCCTACGGCATTCGCAATGCGGGAGGCGGCATTGCGATCAATCCGGACACTGGGGAACTGTGGTGTTCGGTCAACGAGCGCGACGCGCTGGGCGACAATCTCGTGCCGGACTATATTACGCACGTGCAGGAGGGCGGCTTCTACGGCTGGCCTTGGTGGTATATCGGGCCGCATCAGGATCCGCGGCATGCCGGGAAGCATCCGGAGTTGAAGGATAAGGCGATCGTGCCGGATGTGCTGCTCCAACCGCACAATGCCTCGCTGGAAATAACGTTCTATGAAGGCAGCGGATTTCCGGCCGAGTACAAGGGGGACATCTTCGCCGCGCAGCACGGCTCGTGGAACAAGGCGGTGCGCACGGGCTATGAAGTGATCCGCGTGCCGTTGCATGGCGACGGGCACGCGACCGGCGAATACCAGGACTTCCTGACGGGCTTCGTGCTGCCCGATGGGCATGTGTGGGGGCGTCCGGTCGGAGTTACAGTTGCTGCGGACGGATCTATGCTGGTGAGCGATGACGGCTCGAACTCGGTGTGGCGGGTCAGCTATACGGGAAAATAAGAATCAAGGGTTGGCGGTTGCGGCGGCTGGGCCCGGGGACACTACGATCTGCTGTTCGTCGGCCGTCCTCACAATTTGAAAGAAGTTCCGCAGCGCCGCGTAGTGTTGCGCATCCGCCATTCCCAGATTGACTGTCATCTGTCTGGCCAGATGAAGGCTCGCGCCTTGGTTCTGCGTATCGAGGCTGTAGGCACAGGCCTTGATATCGACACTTTGTGGCTTGGGCAGGCTGCTCACCTGCATGCCCGATGGCAGGTCGATGGTCACGTCGTCGACTTCCTGGTGGGGAAACTGAAAATAAATAGGGTGCACTCGGACAGCATGTTCGAAGACGTGCTTGTCTGCACCACCGAACAATCCAACGGGCAATAGAGTACGACGCCCGGCGGACGAGGCCCAGTCCGGCACCTTGAGGTCGAACTCGGCCACCAGCGTGGGCGCAGAACTACTCCACTCCGGTTTATTTTTCAGTTCGACCTCAGCCGAGGACGGAACGTATTCCTTGACTTGGTCCTCGAGGAAGGTTTTGCGCCCCGCGTCGTCTTCCTGTCGCTCATCGAGCCGGCGCTGCAGCGCTTGCAGGCCGGAGAAGGTAACGGTGAGCTTCCCTTCCAGGGCCCCGCTATCGTTCAACTGCAAAGCCGCTTTGCGCTCCACGCGAGACTCCGCGGCGGCTGGCACAGTCGTGGTGATCCACGTTCCTCCGTCCTTGCCGATGAGGAGGCCCATAGAAGCTGTTTCATGCCAAGGCAGCATGCGGAAAGGGACGAACGGGGTTCCCGGATCGAGGTAGACATTTTTTCCGTCGAGTTTGACCAGCACAACATTGGTGTTGAGATCCTTGGCGTTCATGAGCACTGGGTTGAAGAAGTGCTGGTCGCGAGTAGAAATCAGAACTGGATTGGCCTCGAACCCTGCCGCACGGGCCAGGGCGAGGAAGAGCCAAGTGATCTCGGATCCATCCCCATAGCCGTGCTTCCACACGTCCTCGACGTTATTGGCGTCCCGTTGCTTTTCGCGTTCCGCCTCCTTCTCCGTTTTGGTGCGCTCAAAAGACGTGTTGCGGAGTTGCTGCGTCCGCTCGTAGATTTTTCGAAGCTTAACCTCCTGGGTGTCGCCCGGAGCTACGATCTGCGCGACCGCCTGCTCCATGGCTTTGCGACGGTCGACGAAAGTATTGATCCCCTGATACAGACTCTGTGCTTCCTGTTTCCAGAATTTGTTTTGATCCTTCTCGTCGTTCTGGCCATAAATGAACTGAACCCGGTATTTCATTTCCTCCGGCGGGGGCATGTAGTCTTCGATCTGAAACGCCGCCACATTCTCGGTTTCCATCGTAATCAGGTTGTGTTGTTCGGAGGGAGGCTTTGTGCCCTCAGGCAGTCCACGCGGTGAACTCACGCGCAACGCGTACCTATGGCTGGGGTGCAAGGAAAACTTGGCGTGCTTGGTAAACAATTCTTCGTTGAGAATCCATTGCGAGTCGAAAATATAGCCCTCTTCGAGACGGCGCGTAAAACGGTATTCGATGATGCTTCCGGTTCGAACATCGGGCAGGGTGAAGGTTTTCACCAGAACCTTGACTCCCTTGGCTTTGACAATTGTCTTCTCGTAGATTTTGCCGTCAAAGTTGACGATGCTGCCGTCCGGGTGGATGGTTCTGGCGGAGACGCCGCGAATATCCCCTACTCCCTTAATGTAGGGGATCTCGACATCGGCATACTTGCGGCCTTCCTCGGTGAAGATTTTGATGCGCGCGTAAATGTGTTCGTGAAACTCCTGGTCGTCGCGGTCCACCTGCCGGTACAAGTAGATCGCCGGGGCGCCGGGAGCTTTCGGTTCGCTGGTCATCTTAAGTTCTTCCGGCGAAATGGGGAGCCACTCTTCGCCCGCACGTGCGGGGACCGTAGTGGTGAAAGCTGATACCAGGCAGAAGAGCAGGGCCAAGAGCAGTGGGCGCAGCAACCTGTACATAAGACGCCTTTCTTGGAGCCCAACATTGTATACGGTAGGCGCCGCCAACTGCCGGTCTCCGACTTGTAGTGTTCAGATGCGGCCGGGGAATACCGTCCGGATCGCCGCGATGAACTTGGCGGCTATCTTGTCAAAGCCACCCGGGGTTGGATGCAGTTCGTTGGCCCAGTCTTTCGGGCCGAGCGTGCCTTGCGTCTCCACAACAACAACGTTTTTGTGAACGCTGGCAACCTGCACCAGGGTGTTGCGGAATTGCAGCAGGAATTCTTTGACGACCTGCGTTGCCGTGCTCAGATCCTTCCAGCCGCGATAATCGAGAGAAGGCTTGAGCCACGGACCGATGGTGTTGTCGCAAACTCCCACGCCATTGGGGATGGCGAAATCATAGGCGTGAAGGAATAGCGGACACTGCGGGGCCTTCTGGTCGCGAATCGCGATGAGGTCTTCATAGGCGCTGCGGACGACGCCGAGCACCGCGCCCAGCCGCTGCGCATTGATGCCCTCGCTCGGCGTCACACCGTTGACGAAGTCCTGAATCCAGAGACAGAACTGACTGCCCACCGTGTCATTGCCGCCTCCGGAAAAAAGAATGGCGTCAAAGGTGCCGTTCTCCGGGTCGGTGAGATTCTGGATGATGCGCTGGCGTTGCTGTACTCCGAGATCGTCGCGCGCGGTGTCGCCGTAGTGGGCGAGGTTGAGCATGAGTGGCTTGGGCTTGCCGTGCTTGCGGATCGATGAAATCGTGTCATTGCGAGCGAGGACGGGAAGCGGGTAGTCGAACCAGGAGTCTCCGTCGGCGAACAGGTTCAGAGACCTCGGCCCGCCGGGAGCGGCGGCGAGGGCGGCGCGGTGCTCGGCCATTTCCTGCTTGTGCAGCGCGATGCGTTGCGCGCGCTCCTGGTCGATCTGTTGGTGGATCAGACGGGTCTGTTCGGTGCGAGCGACATTGCTGGCAGCGTTGAGCATGTCGGCCATGGGAACCTCCGGCGACTTGGGGAGCCGATGATATAGCAATTCCGCGCTCAGTGGAAATCGTGCGAGACAGTTTCGGCTTTTGTAACAAATAGCGGCAGCACGCGTTCGGCGCGGACGGAGATGACGTTGTCCTGATTCTGCAGAATACCTTCGATGGCCAGGAAGCGCTCGCTGGCCAGCAGCAGGCGGTTCTGATGAAAAAGATCGGGCCGGATGATGGCATTGGCCACTCCAGTTTCATCCTCGAGGCTGATAAAGACGAATCCCTTGGCAGTGCCGGGCCTCTGGCGGGTGATGACGCAGCCTCCTATGCGGAGGCGCTTGCCCGTGGGCAGATCGCGCAATTCGCTGGCGCAGCGAATGCCCATGGCATTGAGCCATTCGCGGCGGTAGGCCATGGGATGTGGGCCGACGGTCAGTCCGGTCCCGTGGAAGTCGGCGACCAGGCGTTCTTCGTGGTTCATGGGTGCGAGTGGCGAGGGAGAGTCGGGCTCGGCGTGTTGTTCGAGCAGCGGACCGGAGCCGCGGACGGCGCGCTCAACTTGCCAGAGGGCGTCGCGGCGGTGGAGCGAGTTGCGAGTTGCGAGTTGCAAGTTGCGAGATTCTTCTGCGGAAATGACGAAGTTGTTTTCGTGAATCGGGTTTGGGAAGGGCACGGCTTCAGCCGTGCCGCCAGGGGCCGCAAAAGATCTGGGCTTCAGCCCCTGAGGAGCGCAGACTATTTTCCCGATTGCATTCAGCGCGCCGATTTCGGCGAGCGTGTTGAGTTCGTCTTTGCGGAGTTCAGGGACGCGGCGAGTGAGATCGTGAATGGAGGCGAAGGGAGCGCCTATGCGCTCGAGGAGGAGGGACCGTGCCGCCTCTTCGCGCAGGCCGCGAACATAGCGCAGTCCCATGCGTAGCGCAGGAGCGAGTTGCGAGTACCGAGTGCCGAGTCCCGAGGATAGAGATCCCTCCGCCCCTCGCGTGCGCTCGGGGGTCGGAATGACAAAGTTTCTGCTGGCCACTGACTCCTGGCCACTGATCACTGCTTTCTCCAGCGTGCAATTCCATTCCGAGCACGTCACATCGACCGGCAGCAGTTTCAACCCGTGACGCTGCGCGTCTTTCACGATCGTCGCTGGAGAATAAAATCCCATGGGCTGGTTGTTGAGCAGCGCTGCGGTGAATGCAGCGAGGTAGTGGCATTTCAGATAGGCGCTGGCGTAGGCGATCAGCGCAAAGCTGGCCGCGTGCGATTCGGGGAATCCGTAGAGCGCGAATGAAGTGATCGAGAGAATAATTTCTTCCTGTGCTTTGGGCGAGATTCCGTTGGCCGTCATGCCAGCGCGGAGCTTGGCTTCGATCTCGCGCATGCGGGCCTGCGAGCGCTTGAATCCCATGGCGCGGCGGAGTTCTTCGGCTTCGCCTCCGGTAAAGTTGGCTGCGATCATGGCGATGCGCAGCAACTGTTCCTGAAACAGAGGCACACCGAGCGTGCGCTGCAGCACGGTTTCAAGCGAGGGATGCGGGTAGGTGACCTCTTCTTTTCCCTGGCGGCGCTGCAGAAACGGATTCACCATCTGGCCGACGATCGGGCCCGGACGGATGATCGCCACCTGCACCACGATGTCGTAAAAGTGCATGGGGCGCAGGCGCGGCAGGCACGACATTTGCGCGCGGCTTTCGACCTGGAACATGCCGATGGTATCGGCCTGCTGCAGCGTGGAGTAGACCTGCGAATCGTCCTGCGGAAGATGCGCCAGATCGACCTCTTCGCGATAATGATCGCGAATAAGTTCAATGGAATCTTTCAGAACGGCCATCATGCCCAGACCGAGCAGATCAACTTTGATGATACCCATGTCGGCGCAATCTTCCTTGTCCCATTGCACGACGACGCGGCCGGGCATGGACGCGGGTTCGAGCGGCACCACGGAATCGAGTTGTCCCTGGCAGATGACCATGCCGCCGGAGTGCTGGCCGAGATGGCGCGGCATGTCCTGCACGGCGAGGCAGAGTTCGTAATATTTGCGCAGGCGAGGATGGTTGAGGTCGAGTCCGGCATCACGGAAGCGGCGGTCGAGCGCGTCGTTTTCATCGCGAAATTCCCAGGTCGCGACGGCGGCGGAAATTTTATTGAGCGTTTCCGGATCGAAGCCGAGGGCCTTGCCCATTTCACGCGCGGCCATGCGGTTGCGATAGGTGATGACGTTGGCGGTCATGGCGGCGCCGCGTTCGCCGTAGCGCTTGTAAACGTACTGAATCACTTTTTCGCGCTCGTCACCGCTGGGCAGGTCGAGGTCGATGTCGGGCCACTCACCGCGCTCTTCAGAGAGAAAGCGCTCGAAGAGAAGTTCCATGCTGACGGCGTCGACGGCGGTGATGCCGAGCGAATAGCAGACGGCGCTGTTGGCGGCCGATCCGCGGCCCTGCACCAGAATGTTTTGCTCGCGGCAGAAACGGACGATATCCCAGACGATGAGAAAGTATCCGGCAAGCTTGAGTTTCTCGATGAGCGCCAATTCTTTTTCGATCTGGCGGCGGGCGCGAGCTTGCATGTCGGGTGCGGCGCGGCCATAGCGCTGGCGGAAACCTTCCCAGGCGCGATCGCGCAGGAAAGAATTCATGGTTTCGCCCTCGGGCACGGGATAGCGTGGGAATTCGTAGCCAAGATCGTTGAGCGTGAATTCGAGGCGGTTCGAAAGCTCAACGGTATTGCTGATCGCTTCGGGCAGATCGGCGAAAAGTTGCTGCATCTCCTGCGGAGATTTCAGGTGACGCTCGGAGTTGCGGGAGAGCAGGCGTCCGGCGGTGGAAAGCGTGCGGTGATGGCGGATGGCGGTGAAGGCGTCGCAAAGTTCGCGGGATTTCGCGGTAGCGTAGCAGACGCCGTTGGTGGCGAGCAGAGGAAGATTCAGGGAGGGGGCGAGGTCGATGGCGACGCGGTTGCGGGATTCTTCTTCGCGGTGGAAATGGCGTTGCAGTTCGACGTAGACGTTTTTGTGTCCGAAGATGCCGATGAGTTGATCGACTTTGCTACGGGCTTCTTCGAGGCCGCCTTTCTGTAGGGCTGAGGCGAGTGGGCCTTCGTCTCCGCCAGTCAGGCAGATCAAACCTTCGGCATATTCTTCGAGTTCCTGTGCGGTGACCGCGCCTTCGCCTTTTTTGGCGCGCAACTTCATTTTAGTGATCAGGCGGCAGAGATTTTGATAGCCGGCGCGGGACGCGACGAGAAGGGGAAGGCGAAAATTTGGAGCGTTGTCATCCCGAGAGAAGCGAGGAATCCCTATATTCGACGCGGCGTTCCGGCTATAGGGGTCCTTCGACTCCGCGCGTGCTTCACTTCGTGAAGCACGCGCTCCGCTCAGGATGACAGGTTTGCTCAGGATGAAAGGGTCGAAACTGACTTCCGCGCCAATGTGTGCCTCCAGGTCGATTTTGTTGGCCGCCAGATGAAAGCGCGGCGAGCCGTAGACTCCGTCAGTATCCAGCAGTGCCATGGCGGGCATGCCAAGGTGCGCGCACACGCCGATCAATTCCTCGGGCAGAGACGCGCCTTCGAGAAAGCTGAACGCGGAACGGGCGTGAAGTTCAACGTACATTGAGCCATTGAGCGATTGAGCGCGATTGATTGAATGACTCAATGGCTCAATGGCGCGATTTGTTCAGTCATACGTGCCTTCCACGAACCAGTGGCCACCGAGTAGATCGTGCACGAGGCGATACAGCGCGATCGTTTCGCCGTTCTGCAGGGCGATGTCCCACTCGTCGCGCGACCAGGCTTCGTGCTCCCACCAGTCGCCGGAAAAGCGCCATGGGCCGGCCTTCCAGAGCACCTCGCCACGCACTTCTTTTTTGTTACAGGCCACACGCATAGGCTGGCCATTTTCCAGAGTCACAGTCGCGCGCAGCGGTGGACGAAAGCGGCGCAGCGCGGTGATGGCTGAAGCCGCCTGGGCCACATCCGGATTTTGTTTCTGTGGAACTCTGCGCGCGACCTCGGCCACAAAGCGCCGCATGCGGAATCCTTGCGGATGGTGCGTGTCGAGTAATTCCAGCGCTCCGACTTTGTGTTCGCCGACCATGCCCGCGACGCGGGCGAGCGTGAGTTCCAGCTTTTCCGGTTCCGGCGACGGCGGCAGAAATAATCCGCCTTGCGCAGAACGCGGGCGCGCTGGTTCAGCCGCGAGATGAATCTTCACGATGGGCGCTCCCGGCGGATGGGCGTTCAAATCCAGCTGCAGCAATTTCAGAAAAACTTTGGCGTCGAGCAGGGGAAGAGGCAGGCGCAACGTGCGCACAAAATTGCTTTTCGAGGACGAAGAAGAGGACGACGAATAAGTTTCCAGTTCCAGCGTGAGCCGCAGTTCCTGCGTAGCCAGGGCGCGCGAACCCAGGCGCGCGCAGATCTGTTCCAGCAAGCGATTCAGCAGGAAGGCCAGCGGTTCGAGCAGGGTGATCGGGTGCTCCAGTTCGACGGCTTCTTCAAATACCAGAGGTACCTCTACTGGAACCAGCGCGCGCGAAGCGGCGCCGCGCGCCAACTGCTGCAGACGCAGGCCTTCCTGTCCGAGACGTTCGCTGAGCGATACTTCCGGCAAGGCGGCTAGAGAACGCAGGTTGCGAATGCCCCATCGATCGAGGGTTTCGAGCAGGCGGTCAGCTTCTTTTTTCTGATCTCCCTCTAGCCGATCGGCGAACAAAACTTCCACCGGCAGATTTCCTAACTGTTCGGCTTCCTTGCTCGCGGGAATTATGGTGACGCCAACGCGGGCAGGAGTGCCCGCGCCACACAAGCCCGCGCCACAGAATCCGCGGGCGGCGAGCAGGGCTGCGTCGGGATTGGACGCGATAGCAACATGGGCGCGGAGTCCGAGCGCGGCTGCGCGGTTCGAGATGGCGCGGGAAATTTCGGGCAGCGATCCGAGCAGAGATTCCATGCCGGCAAGATCGAGAAAGACGGTTTCCGGCGCCGAGTCTTCCACACAGGGTGAGAACGACTGCGCGCAATCGAGCAATGCAGCGTGCGCGGAGTTTTCCTGCAGCGGAGAGCGCAGGCGCAAGGCCAGTTCCGCACACAGTTCGCCTTGAGCCTTGGTCATGCCCGGCGTGATGCCGAAGCCACCGGCTTTTTCATTGACCGCGATTATTTTTTCCAGCGGCGGCTTGCCTTCGAGAATGGCAACGGGGCGCGCCTGCAGTTCCGGTTCGGCGCGTACGGCAGCCGCCACGGGGAAATTCGAAACGTAGATGCAGGCGAACGGCATAGATCATCATCCAACCCAGGCGGTTTTGGTTGCGAACGTGACCGAGCGCGCGGGCTTGCGGTCCAAGCGCGAACGAATCAGTTCCGCGCGCATATCCAGTCCGGTGAGTAATTGCGTGTGCGACGGTATTTTGTGGACGGACTCCAATTCTGCCTGTGAGCCCAACTGCAGCAGCAGGGAAGAGCAACTTCCGGCGATGGGCTGGTGCTCGATGGCCAGCAGAATTGTGGGTGTGTGCTCGATGGCGCGGCGGAAGCGGAACCATGTAGTCAGCGGGACGCGGCGGGCATCTTGCGGCGGGAGATCGGCGAGATCGAGCACGATCAGGCCGAAGCCTCCGCTTTCCAGCAGCAGGTCGGTGGCGCGCAGAACTTGTTCGAGACGATGCTCGGATCGATCTGTCCCGAGTGATCTCATTCCTTCTTTTTGATTTTGTTTCTCTGTGACTCGGTGTCGCTGTGGTGAATTCTTTTTTTGCGGCAGATTTTCCCCGCAGCGTACCCAGAGCAAACGGTTCAACTCGACTCCGGCGACGGCCGCGGAGTGCGGATCGAGCGCGTCGCTCGCATCTACCACCGCGCAGAATTCCCCCCGATGCGTGGCTGCGGCCAGCGCGGCCAGCATCAACGTGGTGCGTCCGGAAGAGGCCGGGCCGCAGATTTCGGTGAGACATCCGCGCGGTAGGCCTCCGGTGAGGGTGTCAATGGCGGAGATGCCGCTCGAAACCATCTCCGGCGCCGGTCGGATTTCAAGCCGCGAGGCCGGGGTGAGCGGGATCTGGGCAGATTTTTTGAGGGTGGATTGACGCACGCGGGCAAGGGCAGATTCCCCCGGGCACACCTCAGGCCCTGCCTCGGCATCAAAAAGAAAAGGGCGGCCCAGGGCCGCCGAAGTGGAAACCACCGCGGAAGACATAAAGTTCCTCAGAAGAATTTCAGGGAGCGCCGGGGCTGAATTCCCGAGGCGTATTCGCTTTTTATTCGCCTATGTGAATTCTGCTCCACGACCCTCTACTTGTCAAGCGCAGTCGCATTTTCTTTCAGAACCATGTACGGGTGGCGGAAATTTGTGCCATACTGCGGCATACTTCGCTGGGGAGTAAACGTATGGATATCTGCAGGTTGCGCTTGAAGCTGGGGCCATATGAGTTCGAGGCGGAAGGCCCGCAGGATTACGTCGAGAAGCAGCGAGAGATTTTCCTGGATCGAGTCGACGCCAGTCGAAACTCCGCACCGCAGCCTGACAGGGCGAATATAGGCGAAACCGAGCCATCGACGCTCGATTTGGGCAACGGCAACACCGTGGTTGCATCGAGTTCGAACCTGCACGCGACCTGGAAAATCTAATCGCCCCGGATCCCCACGGATTTCCACGGATCAATTCAAGATCAGTTTCTTAAGTCTTATCCGTGCAGATCCGTGAAAATCCGTGGCTCATCCCGTATTGTGCAGTCCGGCGGCGATGCCGTTGATGGTGGCTCCCAAGGCATACTCTAATTCCTGGCCGTGTTGTGCTTGCTGTTTGCGCCGCAACAACTCCACCTGAATCAGGCTCATGGGATCGACATAAGGATTGCGCAGCCGGATGGATCGTGCCAGCACGCGATTGCGAGCGAGTAGCTCGCGCTGCCCGGTCACGCGGAGAATCATGTCGCGCGAACGCAGGAATTCCTCTTCCAGCATTGAGAAGACTCGTTTGCCGAGCGCCGCATTTTTCACCAGCCCGGAGTAAAGGCGCGCGATGTCGAGATCGGCTTTGGCCATGCCCAGTTCGACGTTTCTTACCAGGTCCGCGAAGACCGGGAAGCCGCGCACCATCTGACGCAGAAGTTGCTCGTGCCCGCGGCCGCTTTTGGCAAAACTTTCCAGCGCGTGACCTACACCAAACCACGCCGGAACGGCGTGGCGGCTCTGCATCCAGCCGAAGACCCAGGGAATGGCGCGCAAATCCTCCAGACGGCGGCCTTTGGAGCGGCGCGCGGGGCGCGAGCCGATGCGGGCCGTATCCAATTCGTTCACGGGAGTGGCCTGCTCGAAATATTCGAGCACGTCGGGGCTCTCCGCGATTTCGCGGCGATAGACCCGATAGGCCTCCTGCGACATTTCTTCGATCGCTTCTTCCCAACGCGCCGGATAGTGCGCCTCTGGTCGAGCGATGGCCTCCAGACTCGCCGCGATCATCAGCTCCAGATTCCACTCGGCGAGGATCGCGTCGGAATACTTCCAGTTCAGAACTTCGCCCTGCTCGGTGACGCGGATCTGTCCGGAGAAGCATCCGGGGGGCTGGGCCAGAATGGCCGAATGAGTGGGTCCACCACCGCGGCCCACGGTGCCGCCACGGCCGTGAAACAGCCGCAGCTTCACGCCAGACTCTTTTGCGGCGCGATGCAATTCGCGATGTGCTTTGTAGATTTCCCATGTGCTGGTGAGCATGCCGCCGTCTTTGTTGGAATCGGAGTAGCCCAGCATGACCTCCTGCCAGCGCCCCCAGGAATCGAGCAGAGGCTGGTATTCGGGATTGCCCCACACCCGGCGCATCACGTCGGAAGCCGCGCGTAGCGAACTGATCGACTCGAAGAGAGGCACAGGCATCAAGCCCGGATCGGCGGACGAGGCTGCAATCTGCACTCCGGTCGCTTTGGCGAGGCGCATCACGTTCAGCACGTCGTTCTCGGTTTCGGCGCCGCTGATGACGTATTGGCGAATCGAGCCGGCTGGATAATCTCGTTTCAGTTGCGAGATGGTGCGCAGAGTCTCCAGCAGCTCGCTGCTCTCTGCTGAATGCGGCTGGGCGGCGAGTTCTGGCCCAAGCTCTTCGATCGCCTTGGCGTGCACGCGCGCATGCTGCCGGATATCGAGTGTGTACAACTGGAAGCCGAAGGTGCGCACCTTGCGCAACAGCCGGTGAACCCAGGTGCGCGCGAGTCTCTCGCCGCGGTGGGAAAGCAGACTGTTTCGTAACAGCTCGAGATCGTTTCTGAACTCGGCGACGTCGCGGTAGGCGGCTGAGTTTCCGCCAGATTCGCGGCTCTGCTGCAAACGGTGAAACACGTAGGCGAGAAAACGACGGCAACTCTCGCCCTTGTTTTCTCCTCCCCAGGCAAAATGCACGTGCGGAAGCGTGCGCTCGTAGTGCTCGAGTTGCGAGAGCAGCTCCGGTCCAACTTCAGTTTGCCGGCGTGACGAACTGAGCCGGTCACTCAGCGCCTCGACGTCGTTCGAGTATTCACGCAGAATGAGATCGCGCGCCAGTTCCAAAGCGTCGCGCGTGCATTCCGGTTTTACCAGCGGGTTGCCGTCGCGGTCGCCGCCAATCCACGAGCCGAAGAGAATGACCTCCGGCAACGCGGTTTCATCGGATGCGAAGCCGTACACATCGTGCAGCGATTCCACGATCTCGGCGTAAATCCTGGGGATCGCGTCGAACAGCGAGAGCCGGAAATAGCGCAGGCCCATGCGGATTTCGTCGTTCACCGTGGGCTTGGCGAGGCGAACTTCGTCGGTCTGCCAGAGCGACGTGACTTCGGCGCGGATATTGTTTTCGCAGTCCTCGGCTTCTTCCGCCGTGAGCGGAAGCAGGTCCAGGCGTTCGAGTTGGTGCGCGATGCGCCGCCGCTTCAGCAGTACGGTCTGCCGCGCGACCTCTGTTGGATGCGCGGTGAATACCGGAGTGATTACGACCTGACGGAGGGTGTGTAGGGCGGAGTCCGCTGAGATCCCAGCCTCTTTCATGCGCTTCAACGTGCCGCGAAAGGATCCGGGAAGCGCTTTTTCGCGCTCCAGCTTGCCGGCCCGACGCCGGCGCTTGCGGTGATTAGTTTCAGCCAGGTTCGTCAGCTCGAAATAAATGGCGAAGGCCTTGGTGACCTGATAGGCGCTGGTCAAATCCATCTGCGAGACGATCTCTTGCGCCTTGCTCATGAGCTCGGCCTGCGAAGCTCGCCGCGGATTGCGCCGCACGATATCACGATGCTCGATCATGAGGCGGCGCAGCTGCTCCACGGATTCGAAACGCTCCTGGCCGGCTTGTTCCACGATGACTTGTCCGAGCACGGCCCCGAGCGAGCGTACGTCGCGTCGCAGGGGGTTGTCTTTGGCGGCCTGATTGGAACGAGCGGTAAGATCGGCGAGCCGCGCCCGCTGGTCGTCGACTTTCCACAGCGGCTTGGGCTTGTTCGCGGCCATCGCAAGGGATTCAAAGAGGATAAACGACCGGGGCCGGAAGTGAAACTTCGTGGGAACCGGCGAATCTGATGCCGTATGCGAGCGAGGATTTTAACAGCGGTGGTGGTGAGTATGGCGTGCGCAGTTACTGCACTGGCGCAGCCAGGCCCGAACCACTTGAAGGCCGAGAAGTCCGCGTATTTGCAGCGGGCGGTTGACCAGCCCGTCGACTGGTATCCGTGGGGCGCGGAAGCCTTCCGGCGCGCGAAAGAATTGAATCGGCCGATTCTTCTCGACGTGGGCGCAGTCTGGTGTCCCTGGTGCAGCCTTATGGACCGGGAGACTTACACCAATGCCGGAACGGCCGAATATATCGACCAGCATTTCGTCGCAGTGAAGGTGGATTATGACGCCTCGCCGGAACTTGTGGCGCAACTGCAGCGTGCGCAGGCCGTGCTGAATCTTCCCGCCGGATTGCCACTCACATCTTTCATTACGCCGGACGGCAAGTTGTACTTTGGCGCGGGATATCTTCCGGCAGAGCCGAAGAAAGGCAAGCCGTCGTTTCACCAGGCCGCGGAGGAAGCTCTCTCGCGGATTGCAGACAAAAGCAAAATCGATGAGGACTCGGTTCAATTGGAGGTAGCGAAATGATCGCGAAGAAAGCAGCCTTGGTGGTTCTCCTGTTGGCGGTTAGCAGCCCGCTTCTGTTTGGCATCGAAAATCTGAAGCTGAACACCAAGCTCGATTACACGAGCGACAGCCTGGACGGCCCGCTCATCACGGGTGACGATGCCCAGTCCGGATTCGTCGCGGGCATGCCGAACTACGTCATTATTTACGGGGAAGGATGTTTCAATTCCAAACGGCAGGCGCGACGCACGGTTGAGCTTTACAACAAGTATCGCGGCCGGGTGCACTTCGTGGTGATCGATCTGGACGTGCAGCGCTCGCCCGAGCAGCAGAAACTGGTGAAGCAGTACTACAAGGGCTATATCCCCCACGTCGTGGTGCTGGATGGTCACGGGCAACCGGTCTACAACGACTCCGGAGAAGTGAAGTCCGAGCACATTGAGGATTTGTTCAACAAGGCCTTGGCCGGATAATTGGTGGAATTTCGATGCAAGCGGCGTCGGCTATTTCGGGACTTCGAACCGGTAGCCGATGCCGCGCAGGGTTTTTAGATACTGCGGGTGCCGCGGATCAGGCTCGATCTTCTCGCGCAGCCGGCGAATGTAAACATCGATCGATCGCGGAGTGACGAACGGCGTTTCCTTCCACACCGCATCCAGCAGTTGATCGCGGGTGAGCACGCGGCCCCGATGCGCCGCCAGGTATTCCAGCAGGCGGAATTCGCGAACCGTGGTCATCACGTTCCGGCCTTGTACCTGCACGGTCATCGAAGAGACGTCAATCTCCAGATCGCCCAGCCGCAGCACTTCAATCACAGCCGGAGCCTGGCCCAATCCGCGCAGGACGCTGCGGACGCGTGCCACCAGTTCGCGCGGGCTGAAGGGTTTGGTGATGTAGTCATCGCCGCCAAGTTCGAGGCCTTTGACGCGGTCAGCCTCGGAGGTCTTCGCCGTCAGGAAAATGATGGGAGTCGCCGAAAGCACCGGTGTCTGGCGGATATGGCGGCACAGTTCGAAGCCGTCAGTGCCGGGCAGCATCACGTCCAACAGGAACAGCGCCGGCATCTCCCGCACCGCCTCGGTGAGCACGGAAGCACCGCTGACGAAGCTCTGCACCTCAAATCCGGCCGCCTGCAGGTTGTGGGAAATGAGGCGGGCGATGTCCTCTTCGTCTTCTACAACGAAGATTACGGGGCGCAGGGGCACAAGGCGGCTCGTGCTCTCTATCTCTTCGTAGGAGTCGGATCGAAAGTGCATTCTTTCTTTTCAGGATGTCCCTTAGGCCTCGAAAAGGGCACCTGGAAGATACCTTCAGAATGTATTGGGTGAATGTTGCGCGAATGTTGCTCGATTGTTAACGAACGATGAATTGTGAGGCCGGAATTCCTTCAGTTAGCGGCCTTCTTCTTCGGCATGTGGCGCAGGCTACGCCCTTCGATGAGACTGTAAAGGTCTTCTGCGAGATTGGTGGTGTGGTCGCCGGCGCGCTCCAGGGCCTGCGCCATGAGCAGCACTTCAAATCCCTGCGGATCCGCCTGCGCTCCGCTCTCCGACAGATGCTTCTGAAACATGCCGTGACAGACGCGATCGATGTCTTTATCCATCTGCAGCACCTTGCGGGCACACTCCAGATCGAGCGTGGAAAAACCCTTATGGATCAGGTCGAGCATGTCGTGCAGAATGACCGCCATTTCCACGAGATGCCGCACGTCGGCGGGCGGAATTTTCGTCGTGCGCGCCTGCACGCGCATGGCTACGCTCATGACCAGGTCGCCAATGCGCTCCAGGTCCGTGGTTGATTTCAAACTGGAGAGCAGTACGCGCGCCCGCATTTCACCCACGCGGGTGATGGCGGCGGGCAGGCGCTCGTCGATCTGCCGCTCGATCATGTCGAGTTCTTTCTCGCAGTCTTTGATGGCCAGAAACGCCATGCGCGACGAATTCGTCAACAGATCGCGAACGTTATACGCTGCATCCCGGGCAATCAAGCAGGCCTTCAGGGATAGACGGGCCAGGTCGTCCGGCCCGCCCAGCTTGATCTCGGTGGACGACCGCGAAGGCGCTTTCGATGCAAGGGAGCCGGATTTCGCGGATTTTGTATGGCGAGGAAGAGTCGGTTGCGGTTTGACGGTCATGGTAGATGCAAAAGCGTAGTCTATTCCTGAATTGTGACAGGACCATTACAAGTTTGGTAGGGGCGCGGCTTTGGGGGAATGATTCGTATCAGCGATGCCGCAAAAGCTGAGGAACACTCTCGGCTTTTTAGCCGCTGAGCTTGCTGGCTCGAGAGCAGCCGCTAAAGCGGACTCGCAATGCGCGCTCTTGCGGTGCGCCTGAAGGCGTGCCCTGATACGAATCGTTTTGCGCAAGCTGCACCACTTCCGACTTTGTTGGAGGATCGAAGGTGAATTTTCTTGATTATCTGCGCCGCCAGTTTGCCTACAACGAATGGGCCAACCGCGAAATGCTCTCTTCCATAAGAGCCCACGATCCGAATGAACGCTCGCTACAGCTTATGGCCCACATCCTCGCGGCAGAGATTCTCTGGCTGGACCGGCTGAAGCAGCAGCCGCAGAGTGTACGGGTGTGGCCGGCCTTCGATCTGGCGGCGTGCGAGGCGAAATCAAAGGAGATGGCCGACTCCTGGAGCGCCTATTTGCAGCCGATGACCGAGCGGGATCTTTCCCGCGAGGTGCGCTATACCAACAGCAAAGGCGAGCCCTGGACCAGCAACGTGCTCGATATTCTGACGCACGTGATCCTGCACTCGGCGTATCATCGCGGGCAGATTGCCAGCCACATGCGGGCCATAGGACAGAATCCTGCCTATACGGACTTTATCCACGGCGTGCGCCAGGGGCTAGTTCAGTAGAGCGAGGAATTGCAAGCATGAATGATCGTCAGCATTTCGCGTTTACCGCGGTTCAGATTACGGCGGTCGGTGTGCTTTTCTGGGTTCTAGTCACCTGGAAGACTCCCTGGAACGCAGAGCGCTATCTCGGCACGGTGCTGGCGGTCGCTGGAATAAGCTTCATCTTCCTCGCACGGTATCAGCTGGGCAAATCATTCTCCGTCACGCCCCAGGCGCACAAACTGGTCACTACGGGCCTGTACTCGAAGATTCGCAATCCCATCTACGTGTTTGGCACGATGTTCATCGCCGGATTGATTCTGGTACTGCAGAGGCCCGTTCTATGGCTTGTCCTCGCCGCTTTGGTGGTGGCGCAGACGATCCGGGCACGCCAGGAAGCGCGGGTGCTCGAGGCCGCTTTCGGCGACGAATACCGCGAGTACCGGCACAAAACCTGGTTCTAGCTGGCGCCTTTGCCGTTTCCCAGCCCGAAGACGTAATATCTTCTGCAATGAAACGACTCCCTGTGCTGCTCCTCCCGGTGCTGTGTGCGATTTTTCTCCTGGCGGCCGAACAACCCAAAATTCCTCCCATGCCCGTCGCGCTCGCCGGCAACGTGGTGACGGCGCTTCACAACGGGGTCGAAGTCTACTCGTTCATGGGCATTGGGGAGAAAAAGACCTGGGACGCCATTACGAACAAGGGCTATATGCTGCGCCTTTCCACGGGGAAGTGGACTGAGTTGCGCGCGGTGCCCGGCGTCGCAGGCCGGTTGGGCTCTTCCGCTGTGGGCGTGAAGGGGCAGATTTTTGTTTTCGGCGGATACGTGGTCGATGCGCAGGGCACCGAAATGACCGTCGGCGACGTGAACTCGTATGTGGCTGGCGAACAACGCTGGTACCGCGCCGAAGATATTCCCGTGCCTGTGGACAGCGCCGTCATCGGGTTGGATCATGACCGCTACGTTTACCTTGTCGGCGGCCGGTCGAAGAATGGCCCGGTGAACGACGTGCAAGTTTACGATGCCGAAAAGAATACCTGGAGCAAAGCTACCCCCTTTCCGGGAACTCCGGTGTTTGGCCATGCCGGAGGATTGAGCGAGGGGGCGATAATCTTCGTGGATGGCGCCAAGAAAGGTACGGAAGGCGCGCCATTTGTCGCGTCGGAAGAGTGCTGGATGGGCAAGATCGACCGCAAGGATCCCAACAAAATCGAGTGGAGCAAATTGCCGGTGCATCCCGGGAATGGAAGGTTCGCCATCGTAGCAGGGGCGGCCAAGGATCATCGGGTTTTGTTTTCGGGAGGCACAACCGGTCCGCACGACTTCAAAGGCCTGGGCTATGACGGCAAGCCCACGGAAATATCTCCGGTGACCTTCGCCTTCGATCTCCACGGAAATCACTGGGAGGACATCACCGAAGACACCTTCGATGTGCGCAGCGACAGCCGAGGGCTAGCAATCACGCCGATCGGCACGCTGATTGTGGGCGGAATGCTTTCGAATCAGGCGCTGACCGCGCGGGTGATGGTGGCGCCGAAGAAGCAGTAATACCTGCCGCCTCAATAGGATTCGCTTAGAAGATAGGCCCTGCTCACGTGGCCCCGGACGCATCCGTCCGGGGCGCGCACTTCGCTCGCGGGCGGACGAATGCGTCCGCCCCTACATGCCAACAAGTACCTTCGTGATCTCGTCAGTCCGCTCTGGCGGCGCTACTATGGCCTTGTCTAGAGCGATCACTCACACCTCCTGCAGAAGCGGCGGATGATTTCGACCATCCGCCGCTCTTGTTTTTTGCTGGCATCCTCACACTTTCTTGCGGTAAAATCCCGCCAGTACGACAAGAACGAGTACGTTTCCCGTGGGGACCTGCAGTTTCATTCGATCCGCGCTGAGGAACAACATGTTTATCCCTCGCTATTCCGCCATCCCTACTGAGCCCGTTACGCGGGCGTAATCAAGCTT
>Ga0075029_100000288_pt1 | contig 28282 bp, 17 predicted proteins | sample LitLauG_LLR_2013_FD_71391 | JGI IMG/M metagenome (GOLD analysis project Ga0075029, IMG submission 71391) | Freshwater sediment microbial communities from North America - Little Laurel Run_MetaG_LLR_2013 | ecosystem: Environmental > Aquatic > Freshwater > Creek > Sediment | place: USA... | reverse complement strand
TGGCGATTACCAGCAATGCGTCGGGGAATGTTTTGTTCGCAGCGGATGCGGCGAACAACAAGATTGATATGTACGACGCGAATTTCAATCTGGTGAGTTCGTTCACTGATGCGACGGTTCCGGCGGGATTTGCGCCGTTCGGTATTCAGGACATCAACGGGTTGGTGTTCGTCTCGTTCGCCAGCCAGTCTGGCAAATCGGGAGGCTACATCGATATTTACAGCGAAGGCGGCGTGTTCTTGAAGCGGCTTACGCAAAACGGTCCCCTGGATCAGCCTTGGGGATTTGCCGCGGCCCCGAAGAACTTTGGAACGCTCAGCAATACGCTGCTGATCTCGAACAACATCAATAAAAACTCGACCATCAATGCGTTCAATGCGCTGACGGGGCAGTTTGTGGGAACGGTCACGGATACGAATGGAAAGCCGATCAAGATCGATCAACTGTGGGGGATCGAATTTGGCGGCGGGAGTGCGAACAATGGCGCGGCGAACGAGTTGTTCTTTACTGCCGGACCGAGCGGAAATCTGGCGGGGACGTTTGGGAGCATTTCGGTGGTGAAATAGGTACTTGGCTGTATGTACAACTCCAGGCCGCCTTCGGGCGGCCTTTTTCTCTTTGCTGCGTCTCCGGCGACAGATCAACTAACGCTAAACGCTGGCTTATTGGTCAGGGCTCGCGGGCAGGGCCTGCCCTGAGCTTGTCGAAGGGCTGCCGCGCCACATTTGCTTACAGGAAATGTGCAAATTGGTGACATGGCGATGACAAGTGGAAAGCCGCGTCTGGCCTACGATTTCGGGGCTGGCAAGTTGAGAAGTTTTGACGAACCTGCGCGGAACATCGGTTCCGAATTCCCCAAACTACTCGCTCAAGGAGAATATGCATGCACACTTCTGTTCGTCGTTGGATCACTCTCGCCGCAGTCTTTGGGCTAGCGCTGATGTTCTCCAGCGCAGCTGTGGCGCAGTCTTACACACTCAGCAATCTGGTCTCGAACCAGACGGGAAAGGCAAAACACACGGATGCGTTGCTGACCAATCCTTGGGGCCTGGTTTACGCGCCGGGAGCGCCGTTCTGGATCAGCGATAACGCCTCGGGTTGGTCGACTCTGTACGACGGCAAGGGAAATCCGCAGAGCTTACAGGTAATCGTTCCGCCGGCTTCGGGCACGGGATCGGGGACGCCGACGGGAATCGTCTACAACGGTTCTTCGGAGTTCGCCATCGACTCTTGGACTTCGCTGTTTCTTTTCGCCACTCTGGATGGAACGATTCAGGGGTGGTCCACGTTCAATCCGGGCTCGACGCTGATTGGAGCGCAGCAGGCAGGCGCGGTATATACGGGGCTCGCGATCACAAGCCACACATCGGGAAACTTTCTGTATGCCGCCGATGCCGCCAATAATAAGGTGGACGTCTACAACGGAACCTTCAGCCTGGTGAACTCGTTCACTGACAGCACGATTCCGTCGGGCTTTGCGCCGTTTGGGATTCAGGATATCGGCGGCCAGCTTTATGTCACGTACGCCAGCCAGTCGGGCGGTTCTGGTGGGTACGTTGACATCTTCACGGAGAGCGGGACATTTGTGAAACGCTTCACGCAAGGCAAGCCACTGAATCAACCGTGGGGTCTGGCAGTGGCGCCGAGCAACTTCGGCACGCTGAGCGGACTGCTGCTGATTTCGAATAACACGACGACCGGCAACATCAACGGATTCAATCTCACGACTGGCAAGTTTGTGAGCGCAGCGAAGAATTCGTCCGGGAAGGCGATCTCGATCAGCGGTCTCTGGGGTATCGAGTTCGGCGGTGGAACGACCAGCAATGGAGCGAAGAATGCGCTGTACTTCACCGCGGGGCCAAGCGACACGAACGGATACTTTGGGGTGATCACGGCTCATTAATCAATCAAGGTTGTGTGCATGGGCGGAGGGTCCGCTCAGTACTCAGTGCGAAGGCCGCCCGCAAGGGCGGCCTTCGCGTTTTGCGGCGTCGATTGGACTTTCTTTCCCCGCCAGTTTCTTCAGAGGGGTCCGTAAACTGTTACAGACACTGGGGTTGCGACTTCAGCCAAATTACAGGGAAACTCCGGTTGATCTTCGAGGAAGGAAGGGTAAACTCCAGCGGGTTCTCTGGCAGCAGGTCTAGCATTGGTCCTCTTCTGCCTTTTGGGGAAAGAGTTTCGATTTCCACCCGCATTGATCGAGGCCGCCTGGGGCTCATTTCTTCCGGAATCTTCGTCAACTTTTCTTTACGAGGTGTCACCATGAAATGGAATTGCGGATGGGCGTGGGTGGCGGGAATGTGTCTGGCTAGTCTTTTGTCGGCGCAGGGGCAACAGCCGAGGTCGGTGAACGTGACAGGCGCCGAGGCTGCGCCGGCCACCAGCATGATGGCTCACGACAATCGCATCGCTGTACCTCGCCTCATCAAGTTCAACGGAACCCTGACCGACTTCGGTGGCAACCCATTGAACGGTGCGGCGGAAGTCACCTTCACGCTGTACAAGCAGGAAGCCGATACCGAGCCGGTCTGGACGGAAACACAAAGCGTACAGTGCGACAGCAAAGGCAACTACACTGTGCTGCTCGGATCCACCCAATCTGAGGGCCTTCCCGTGGAACTGTTCGCTTCGTCAGAGGCGCATTGGCTGGGTGTGGAAGTTCAGGGACAGCCCCAGCCTCCTCGCACACTGCTGGTCAGCGTGCCGTACGCCCTGAGGGCAGTTGAGGCCGAGAAACTGGGGGGGAAGTCGCTGTCCGACTTTGTGCTGTCGGAGAATCTTGGTGATCAAGTGCGCCAGGTGATCGAGACCCAGTCCGCGGCACAACCCGCGCCGGTCAGCACGTCGCAGCCACAAGCAGCGGGCGGCAATGGGCTTCCGCAGTCGTCTGCGCCGAACCCACCCACCGTATTCAGCGGCTCCAATACGAGCCAGATCGTACTGGTCCAGCAAAAGGGAAGCGGGGCTGGCCTGGTATCCCTGACTACGCAGAATGTGGCTTTGTCCGGTCACTCCGCCGGAGGTACCGGAAGTACCGGAGTGCTTGGGCAGACGGGCGGCACAAGCTCGAACGGCGTGGCTGGTATCGCCATGTCCACTTCGACCTCCACTAACCAAAACGGTGTGTACGGTCAGAATGACGGTGGCGGGGCAGGGGTAGCGGGAATCTCGAACAGCACGTCTGCCGTTGGAGTGTATGGCCAAAGCCCGGGTTTCGCTGGCATCTACGGCCAAGGCACAGGTTACGCCGGAATCTATGGCCAGGGCTCAGGTTACGCAGGAGTATTTGGCAGCAACACCTCAACTTCCGGTTACGCAACCGGGGTCGCCGGGGATGGCAGTCCCAGCCCGAATGGCTCGGGCGTCACTGGAACGAGCAACATGTGGGTTGGCGTGGGTGGCCAAGCCAGCGCCACTTCCGGAATCCCGGCGTACGGCGTGTGGGGGAACAGTCTCAGCAGCGACGGCGTGGCCATCGCCGGCTTTGAAGACGCGACTACCGGCCCCACCGTCGGCGTCTATGGAGCGGATGCCAGCAGCGGCGGAGTCGGCGTTTCGGGTTATGCCTCATCGGCTTCAGGGGGAACCGCGGGCGTCGTCGGACAAGTCCTCAGCCCCAACGGCACCGCCGGCGTATTTATCAACCTTGCCGGCCAAGGCCTGCTTTTGCAGGGCATCTCGGCAACCAGCACCGTGTTCACTGTGGACGCCAGCGGGAACCTGACAATCAGCGGGAACCTCATCGTCAACGGCACCAAGTCTTCGACTGCAAAGCTGCAAGACGGGCGCGAGGTTGCGCTGTACGCTGTGGAGAGCCCGGAAAACTGGTTCGAGGATTTTGGCAGCGGTGAACTCAGCAACGGTGTGGCGTGGATCCCCTTGGACGCGTCTTTCGCGCAGTCCACTAATACAGCTCTCGCCTACCATGTGTATCTGACCCCGAACGGCGACTCCAACGGCCTGTACGTGGCGCGGAAGACGGCGACCGGCTTTGAAGTGCGCGAGCACGGAGGCGGCGCCTCGACGGTGGCGTTCGATTTCCGCATCGTTGCCAGACGGCGGGGTTATGAATCGGTTCGCATGGCTGAGGTTCATCATCCGAAAACCGAGGTTTCGAGCCAGCTGCTCTCGACCCGGCCGATGAAGATTCCCGCCGCCTCTCTGAGGCCCGGAACTAAGCCGACACCAATTCGCCCCATCGCCCACTAGTTGAGACGAACTGGTCAGACAGGGACACGACGCCCCACTCTTCACGCTCCGGTAGTGGTGCAGGTTGAGACTGCACCACTAGCGGGTCGCTGCTGGTCACGCTCCTGCGCAACAAATTCAGATATTTTCGCTCTCGATCTCGATATCCTCAAAGTAGTGCAGCTTGCGAACTGAGGGAACCCGCCGAAGTGGAGTAGAATTGGCCGATTTGCGAGGGCTCTATGGGTTTCCGTTCCAGCCGAACAGAATCTTGCCTTGAGCGAAGTTGAACGGGTCTCGCGCGTATCACCCGCGAGCAATTGAACCAACTGATCCACAAGTTTGCCAGCGCCTGGAGGCCCAAGCAGCCATTCCGAATGTGTTAAATTTGAAAGGTTGTGGGCGCGTAGCTCAGTTGGCAGAGCAATGCCCTTTTAAGGCATGGGTCGCAGGTTCGAATCCTGCCGCGCTCACCATTATTCCGCTGATTGACCCCGTCCGAACACCCTCCACCGAAGCCCGCCAATGTGTTGCTTGTAGATTGTTTGGGCAGGCTGAATCGGCAACGCCTTGCGTCCGATTGCCATGTGCCCATAAGATAGCAGCGCTACAAGGGACCCGCGGAGAATGATCGGCCAGAACATATCTCATTACCGCATCATCGAGAAGCTCGGCGGCGGTGGAATGGGTGTGGTCTACAAGGCCGAGGACACGAAGCTGAAACGCTTCGTGGCGCTGAAATTCCTTCCTGACGATGTGGCCAAAGATCCGCAGGCGCTGACCCGCTTCCAGCGGGAGGCGCAGGCCGCGTCGTCACTGAATCACCCCAACATCTGCACGATTTATGAGATTGATGAGCACAACGGGCATGCTTTCATCGCCATGGAGTTTCTCGATGGGCAGACGTTGAAGCATCGCATTGGCGGGCGCCCAATGGATGTGGAGACAGTGCTGGGGATCAGCATTGAAATTGCGGATGCGCTGGATGCGGCGCACGGGCGCGGGATTATTCACCGCGATATCAAGCCGGCCAACATTTTTGTGACCAAGCGCGGGCAGGCGAAGCTGCTGGATTTCGGGCTGGCGAAGCTGGCTCAGAATACCGAGCACACCGTGACCACGCCGGAAGGGGCGATGACGAGTCCGGGCTCGACGATTGGGACCGTGGCCTATATGTCGCCGGAGCAGGTGCGGGCGGAGGAGTTGGATCCGCGGACGGACCTGTTTGCTTTCGGAACGGTGATGTATGAGATGGCGACCGGGCAGATGGCGTTTTCCGGAAGCAGCAATGGCGTGATCTTTGAGGCGATTTTGAATCGCTCGCCGGAGCCGGTGGAGGCGTTGAATCCGGCGATTCCGCAGAAGCTGGATGAACTCATCTCGAAATCGCTCGAAAAAGAGCGCGACATGCGGTACCAAACCGCTGCGGAGTTGCGCGGAGACTTGAAGCGGATCAAGCGCGGGCTGGACAGTGCGCGGATACGGGCGGGGAGCGCGAGCGGGATCGCGGCTTCGTCGGCAAGGAGTTCGGCGGCGTATGCGGTCGCGCGAAGTACGGTTCCGCGTGGGCGAATGTGGACCGCGGCGGCGATTGCCGGGGCGGTGGCATTGCTGGCTGGGTTGGCGATAGGCGCGCTGCTGCTGAAAGGCTCGTCGAAGCCGGAGTTTGCCGAATATCATCCGCTGACGTTCCGGCGCGGAATCGTACGTTCGGCGCGGTTTGCGCCGGATGGGAAGACCGTGATCTACAGTGCGGCTTGGGAAGGCAGGCCGCTCAATCTTTACAACACGAGGCCGGAGAGTCCGCAGTCGCAAGAGATGGAGCCGAAGGGCTCGGAGGTGCTGGCGGTTTCGGCGGCGGGTGAGATGTTGCTGGCATTGCGCAGCAAGCCGCGGGATGCATTCCTTTATTCGGGAACTCTGGCGCGGGTTCCCCTAGTGGGAGGAGCGCCGCGAGAAATCCTGAATGATGTGGAGTGGGCGGACTGGGCGCCGGATGGGACGAACTTCGCGATTGTTCACGAAGTTGAGGGTCGCAAGCGGCTGGAGTTTCCTCTGGGCAAGATGATTTATCAGGCGGATGGATGGATTGGAAATCCGCGCGTCGGCCCGGACGGGAAGATCGTCGCAATCATAGATCACCCGCAGCCGGGCGACGACGGTGGCGCAGTCGCCGTGGTGGACCTGTCGGGCAAGAAGAAAACTTTGTCCGATGGTTGGGACAGCATTCAGGGACTGACGTGGTCGCCCGATGGAAGTGAGATCTGGTTCACGGCCACCCGCACCGGAGGCGACCGGTCTCTCTATGCGACGGACCTGGCCGGGAAGGTTCGGTTGCTGGCGCAGGTGCCCGGTGAGTTGACTATTCTGGATGTGGGCAAAGAAGGACATGTTCTGCTAACGCGAGGAAACGACCGCGCGGGAATTATTGGGCTGGCGCCGGGCGAGCAGAAGGAAAAAGATCTGTCGTGGCTAGATTGGTCGGTGCCGGGAAGTTTGTCGCCGGACGGGAAGCAGATTTTGTTTCAGGAGGCGGGCGAAGGCGGCGGCCCGAAGTACGCGGTGTACCTGAGGAACACCGATGGATCGCCGGCGATCCGGTTGGGAGAAGGCAGCGGATTGTCGCTCTCGCCGGATGGAAAGTGGGCGCTTTCGCGGCTCAACGTGACGCCATCGCCGCTGGTGATGTACCCGACCGGCGTTGGCGAGATGCAGAAGTTGAAAGAGGACGGGCTGAATCACATTGGTGCGGCATTTCTGCCGGACGGAAAAAGAATTGTGTTTAGCGGGACTGAACCGGGGCACGGGATCCGTTTGTATTGGGAATCGCTCGACGATGCCAAGCCGCATCCGTTCAGTGTGGAGGGCGTGACTTCAGGAATGGCGTTGTCGCGCGATGGAGAGGTCGCGGCGGCGCGCGGTCCGGACCAGAAGGTCTATTTGTATCCTGTCAACGGAGGCGAGCCGAAGCTGGTTCCTGGGTTGCAGCCGGAGGAAATGGTCACCGGGTTTGCCGGGGATGGGCATTCGGTTTACGTGATGGCGCGCGGGCAAGTTCCGGCGCAAGTCTTTCTTGTGGATATCGCGACGGGGAAAAGGACATTGTGGAAGGCGGTGGAACCCGCGGATTCGGCGGGCATCGACACCATTGGCCGGGTGACGGTTTCGGCGGACGGCAAGGCTTATGTTTACAGCTATGTACGGACACTGTCGGATCTTTACCTGGTGCAGGGACTGAAATAGGTCTGCGGTGCGACTGATCGCGCCGTGCTTCCTGCGTTATATTCTCCCGATGATCAAATTCCGTGTGGGGCGGTGGCTGTTGTGTATGTCGTTCGTGTGCGCTGTTCTGGCGCAGGCCGAATCCTACAAATACTTTCGGCTCGGAAATAAAGAAGACGTTCAGACCAAGCCTACGGCCGGGATTGCGATGATGGGCGGGGGCAGCGATCTCGACGAGGCGTTTCGCTGGTTGTGCAACAAGGGCAACGGCGGCGATTTTCTCGTTCTCCGCGCGCATGGCGACGACGACTACAACCCCTACGTGAAAACGTTGTGTAAGGCGAATTCGGTGGCGACGTTGATTATTCCGGATCGCGCGGCGGCGGAGGATCCCGCGGTCGCGGAAATTATTCGCAAGGCCGAGGTCGTGTTCATCGCCGGGGGAGATCAGTCGAATTACGTTCGCGGCTGGCAGGGAACTCCGGTGGAGAAGGCAATCAATGAAGGAATCGCGGCGGGCAAGCCGATCGGCGGGACCAGCGCGGGCTTGGCGGTGCAGGGCGAGTTTGTCTACGGCTGCATGAAAGATAAACCGGATGATAAGGATCTGGCGTCGACCGATGTATTGCCGAATCCCTATTTTGATCGGGTGACGCTGGTGAAGGATTTCCTGAAAATTCCGCATCTCGAAAATCTGATCACCGATTCGCATTTTGCCAAACGCGATCGCATGGGTCGGACGCTGGGATTTCTGGCGCGGTTGATGAAGGATGGATGGAGTTCTTCTCCGCGAGAGATTGCAATTGATGAGAAGTCGGCAGTGCTCGTCGAGGCGGATGGGAAGGCGACCGTGGTTGGGACCGGGAAGGGCGCGTATTTCCTGCGTCCGGCGCATACTCCGGAGCTTTGCGAGAAGGACACGCCGCTTACGTTTCATGACGTCAGCGTCTATCGCGTTCCCGAGGGCGGGCATTTTGATTTGACTACCTGGACTGGCGAGGGCGGGAAGGGGTATACGCTTTCGGTGGAGCGGGGGAAGATTGAGAGCACGCAGCCGGGCGGGCGGATCTATTGACGTGTGCTAGCCTTTCGCCCTCCGGGGCTTGATTCCTTGCGTGACCGCTGACCTGCGGTTTACGCCCCTTCGACTTGGCTCCGGGCAGGCTGCGGGCTGCATTCTTCCGCCGCTTTGCGGCTGCTCGCGATCTCATGAATTTGTCACGCGCACAGTGAGCCGGTGAGGCGGTCTTTTGAGATCGGAGTCATTTGCCAGGCGTCGAGGGATGTCAGCTCAACGGCGCCTTCGAGTTTCAGGCGAAGCGGGCCGCGCGGAATCTGATATACACGCGCGGTCAGTGATGTGGTGGCGTTGGCGAAAACTTCAAGGACGCTTCCGTCCAGAAATAGATGCAGGTAGACGTTCGATCCGGCGGATCCAGGCAGTGGAGCGGTTACGTTGTTCACGTGCAGCTCGCGGTTGCCCGATCGCGACGAGCCAGAGATGGTTGCGAAGTCTGCGCCGTCTTCGGATTGCAGGTGGAGAGTAAAGTCGTCGCCCTTCGATCGAAGTTCGATCTGAAGTTCTGCGGCGAGATCGTGAATACGGAGCGCGGCGAGAGATTTCTGGCGCGCGACCGGAGTCTGGTCTGAATGGATTGTGGTGTGCGCGGCGCGAAGCTGCGTGGCCGCGGCAGCCACTTCTGTTTGCAATTCGTTTTTTGCGCTCAGCGACAGTGAGCGCGGAAGTGACATCACCCCGGCCCAACCCGCGGCGATGAGGTCGGCGTCGGGACGGGTTTCGGTGATCCATCCCCACAGAATGCGGTTGCCGTGCGCGTCGACCATGGTCTTCGCGGCGTAGTACGAGCCCCAGTCGACGACTCCTTCTTTCTCGGGTGTGAAGCGCTGATTGGCGTAAGTGCCGACCTTCCAGTGAACCTTTCCGACGGTTGAAATGAGCAGCACGTGCTTGTCGCCGAGAGGAAAGAAGTCGGGACACTCCCACATGTCGCCGGTATCGACGGGATTCACGGCGTTTTGTTCGCTGGCAGTGCCCTCGACGAGCGGGTGCAGGTATTCCCAGTGGCGCAGGTCGCGCGACGTATAAAGAAGGACCATGCCGCCTTTGCCGCGAATGCCGGAGCCGAGAGTGAGCATCCAGTTGTCGCCTTCGCGCCAGACGTAAGGGTCGCGGAATCCGGTGACGGCGAGGCCTGCGGGCGGCGTGGCAATGACAGGCTCGGCGAGTTTCTTCCAAGTCCGCAGGTCGTCATCTTGGGCGACGGCGAGGCACTGCGTCTCCTGCCAGGTGTGGACGCCATCCCGAAGCGTGGCTTGTGCGTCGGAGGCGGGCGGGGCGACAGCGGTATAGATGACCGCGGGCTGGCCGTTGTCGAGGACTGCGCTTCCGCTGAAGACGCCGTCGCGGTCGGGGCTGTTGGGCGTGGGAGAGATGGCGATGGGCTCGTGCTGCCAGTGAATCATGTCGGGACTGGTGGCATGCGCCCAGTTCATGTTTCCCCAGATTGCGCCCTGCGGGTTGTATTGATGAAACATGTGATAGCGGCCGCGATAGAAGATGGGGCCGTTGGGATCGTTCATCCAGTTGTGCGCGGGCAGGAGATGATATTGCGGGCGAAGCGGATCGGAGGCGAGTTTGCGGCAGAGGGCGGCGGTGGCGGGGTCGGACGCGGCCGGGAACAGCCGAGTCAACGAAGGGGCGAGAGCGGCAGCGCCGGAGAGTTGGAGAAAGGATCTTCGGGAAACTGGCATGAGTTTGGTCTGGTTTAGCGCGAAGGGCGCGATCTATTTTCTATCACACCGCTTCCGGGAATGCGCGTTGGATATAATCGGGAAAGCAATTTTCCTCCATTAATCGTGTTGCCATCTCCTATCAGACTTGTTTCTCTCCTGCTCGCAGCGGCGCTGTCAAGTGGCGTAGCGTCGGCGCAGAAGTCGACGGCGTCGGGCGCCAATTCTAGTGAGCAGGCGACGCTCCAGAGCGGGCAGGAAGCGCTGAAGAACGGCGACATGGTTCTGGCCCGAGCCGAATTTGAAAAGGCGGTGAAGCTCGCACCCAATGATGCGGCGGCGCAATCGGCGCTGGGATGGATTCTGGCGCAGGAGGGAGAAGCGGACGCCGCGGTTCTGCATCTCCGGGCTGCGATCAAAGCGAAGCCGACCTTTGTGGATGCACGGGTGACGCTGGCCGGCGTGCTGTCGCAGCAGGGGAAGACGTCAGAGGCCGAGCAGGAATCGCAGATGGCGGTGAAGATTGCGCCGCAGAATGCCGAGGCTCATCGCATGCTGGCGAGAATTCTCAGCCAGCGAGCGGGAGATGAGGCACTCGCCGAGATGCGTCGTGCCGTGGTATTGGCGCCGGAGCGCCCCGACTTGCGCGATGAATTGGGAACGATTCTGGCGCAGCGCAGTCAGTTTGCCGAAGCCGAGATCGAGTTCAAGGAAGCCCTGCGATTGCAGCCAAACCTCGAATCGGCGCACTTCCATCTGGGAGTGGCGCAGCTGCAAGAAAAGCAATTCGATGGGGCCGCTAAAGAATTGAGCCGGGCCACTGAGCTGGCGCCGCGGAATGTGACCGCTCATTATTACTTGGCGAAAGCGCTGACTGCGCAATCGAAGAACGCAGAAGCGCTGGATGAATTGCGAAAGGCGGCGGCGCTCAAAGCAGATTGGGCTGAATTGCAAATTGAGTTGGGGATCGCGAACCAGCGCGCCGGTGACATTGATGGCGCTGTGGCTGCGTTTAACAAAGCTCTGAAGCTGCGTCCGGATGATCCGGAGGTTTACAACGATCTGGGGCTGGCGTTGCTGCAGAAGGGAGATGCAGAGGGTGCTGTTCCACAATTCAAGAAGGCGGCGCAGTTGCGTCCCGAGGATGGCAGCTTGCGCGGCAATCTCGGCGTTGCCTATATCCAGTTAACGAACTTTGATGCAGCCGTGGGCGAACTGGAAGCGGCTCTGAAGCTCGCGCCGGCGAATGCATCTCTGCATTACAACCTTGGGCTGGCTTACAAGCTGAAGGATCAGTTGGAAAAGGCCGTTCCTGAGTTTGAAACTGCCATTCGATTGCAACCAGACTTGGCCGATGCGCATTACACCTTGGGAGTTCTCTACTGGCAAAAGGGAGAGTTCGACAAAGCGACCCCAGAGTTGCAAGAGGCGATCCACTATCAGCCAAACTACGCCGAAGCGCACTACACGCTGGGCACGGTTTTCAAGCAGCAAGGGAAACTGCCGGAGTCGGCTGCGGAATTGAAAGAGGCCATTCGTTTGCAGCCGGATTTTGCTGGCGCGCATACGACGCTGGCCGCAGTATTGCGACAATTGGGCGACACGCAAGGAGCGGCCGAGGAAGCGAAAGCAGGAGCGCGCATCGCGGCTTCGAAGAACAATCTGCAATCCGCCACGTTCGCCACGAACTCCGGCAAACGTTTGTTGAACGTCGGAGATGTGGATGGTGCGATTGCGCAGTTTCGGTCGGCGATCGACTCCGAGCCGAATTATGCCGCAGCGCACTATCAACTGGCACTGGCGTTAACCCAGCAACGGCAGAATGAGGAAGCTAAGAAAGAGTTTCAACGGGCGGCGGAACTGGATCCGCACCTTGTGGCACCGGAGAAGTAGCCGCCTAATTGCTGCGATCGCGAACCGAAATCAGCTCCGTCGTAACGGGAACGCCGTGGGCGATCTTCACATGCAGTAATGCCTCGAACGGTTTCAAGTCTCCCACCTTTTTCACGTTCAGACGGCGGAGCAGTTCCTTGATCGAGTCCTCGCGACAGACAAATTCGACCGCGGCCTGAGTCCCGAAGGTGGAATTGCCGGCGAGAATCAGGATCGAACGGGATGGGTCGAGACCAGGGAGCAAGCTGATTACGGAGTAATCTTCGATGGTCGGTTGGTTGGCTGGAGTGGCAAGGAATAGTTTCGGCTCGTCGCCCTGAGGATGCACATTGAGGACCGCGAGATCGCCTCTACGCGGGCCGGAATCGACCCGCTGGAAGACGAATTCGCGAGTTCCGGGAATATCCAGCAGCGTCAGATTTTCCGACGGCGAGCCGACGAAGATCAGATCGTTGTTCTTGGCGTCGTCCAGCGAGAACAACGCGCCGCGCTTGACGCGCAGCGGTCGGTTCAGAAGCGCGAAGACTGTGTCGAGCTGGTGGATCGCCAGCACTTCTCCCACACCGGTGTAGTGATCGAGGATGAACGCCCGCGCGTCGGAAGCCGGGTTGAAGTAGCGCATGCCCGTTTCCGGCCTGCCCACAAAGCTGCCGTTGCTGAAGATGACCCAGGGCTGTTGCGGACTGTTGGCGAAGCGGCTCCAAAATATCTGGTAGACGGCGGGGACCGCCTGGCCGGTGGAGGTTTGCGGCCTGGCTCGCTCCGAGATCAGGAGGGCGATCGTCACCAGGCAGGCCACCACCGTAGCGGATAACAGCAGCACAGCAATCTTCCATTCCCGCTTCGTGGGCGATGGCGCCGTTTTCTCGGGAATCGTTTCGAAGGTCAGCGCTGGTACGGTGGGGGCACCAGGCTTCGGCGTGCGCAGGTGAAAAGTGAGCGCATACGAACCCTTGGGAAGCTCTACAACAACCGGGTCCTCGGCCCCCTCCTGGGCGTAGTACTCGGCCAGCTTCACGCGCAAGCGTCCGACCTGTACGCGCACGGTGGAATCACTCTGAGGATCGAATCCCGCAGGACGGCCGAGGACTTCCGTCGCGATCTGATATTCCTTTAAGGCCAAGCCCGGATGATCGAGAGAATGCTCGCCGAGGTATTGGAGGAGCCTGCAAAGCGATTCGGAGCCGTGAAGTCTATGGCTTTTTGTAAGCTTCTCTACTTGCTGGAAGCATTGTTCTCTGCCGATCGCGAAACTGTGGGTGAGGGCCATTTAACAGCGACGTAACGTGGTCGCTATGTTGCTCTGAGCTAAGTACTTTACTCCAGTAACGGTTAAAAACCTAGTGAAACTTTGTGAAGTAGTGTTTTTGTATTACGACTGCTAGCGCTTCCCAGTAGCAATATCCCTCTGCATTTTCGGGGCATATCGAGTGAGGCATGTCGAGGAGGAGATGTTCATGAAAAGATCCGCGTGGGCTCTTGCAGCGGTAGTGGCTTTGCTTATCAGCCTTTGGGCACCTAGCGCCATGGGCCAGGCTGTATACGGCAGCGTCTTGGGGACGGTGACAGATCCGTCTGGTGCGGCAGTCAAAGGGGCGAAAGTCACTGTGACCAGCCAGACGAAGAATGTTTCCACAGAGGCCACAACCAACGAGAGCGGCAACTACGACGTTTCGCACTTGATTCCCGACGTGTATACGGTTCGGGTAGAGGGAACCGGGTTTAAGGTTCTGGAGTATAAAGACGTGCAGGTGTCGGCCGACACCGGCGTGCGCGTCGACGGACAATTCCAGGTTGGCTCGACCAGCGAGCAAGTGGAAGTCACCGCCGAGGCGCCACAGTTGAAGACAGACCGCGCCGACGTTGCGATCGAGTTCAATCAAAAATACGTAGAAGACCTCCCGATCTTGAACCGCAACTTTACCTCGTTCGAGCTGCTCTCGCCAGGAACACAGAAATTGGTGGGATGGAGTCACGCGGCGACGGAGAATCCGCAAGGCGGCCAGCAGATTTTCGTCAACGGCCAACACTTCAGCGGCACCGCGTTCGAGCTTGACGGAACCGACAACCAGGATCCGATCCTTGGAATCATCGTCGTCAATCCAAACCTGGATGCGATCACCGAAACTAAGGTCGGCCTGCAGAATTACGATGCAGAGTTTGGCAAGGCTGTCGCTGGAGTCGTGACTGTGCAGACGAAGTCGGGCAGCAACGACATTCACGGCAGCGGGTTCTGGTACCGGCGCACGGATGCTCTAGCAGCACGCGATCCGTTCACGCAATATGCCGGCGGTGGAACAGTTCCGCATTCGAAGTGGCAGCAATTCGGTGGCGCCATCGGTGGCCCGATCATAAAGAACAAATTGTTCTTCTTCGGTGACTATCAAGCCACGCGTCAGAGCTCCGGTATCACCAACCAGTACACCATTCCGACGGCGAATGCGCTGAGCACGTGCCTGGCAGGATCGGGATTCTGCAACCTCTCGGACTATGCCGCGCGTATCGGCAACGGCACGCCCGGAGATCCTTCCAACTATTTGTATGACCCCTCAACGGGCACCGCTGCCACTGGAGTTGGACGCCTCGCGTTCTGCGGTCCAACCGGCGACTTTGCGGTGACCAATACAGGGAACGCCTCGGACATCGCCGCCAATCTGGCAGCGTGTCCTGCGGCTAACAATTTCCAGATTCCAGTGGGTGCGTTATCGGCTCAGGCAATAAGCGTTCTGAAGCTCATGCCGCAGCCACAGAACAACGGCGTGTTAAACAACTTCATCGCCAGCGGATCGGGGCCGTTCAACCAGAATAGCTTCGACACCCGCGAAGACTGGTCCGTCAGCCAGTCCCTGAATGTGTTCGGACGTTTCAGCCTGGACTATTTCAGTCTGTCTGGTAAGGGCGGATTGGGTGCGCTGGGTGGATCCGGATTCGGACCGGGCGGTCTGGCTGGTTCTTCCATCGTCCACAATATCAGCCTCTCATCCGGTTTCACCAAGACGCTTAGCGCAAGCCTGTTAACCGATTTCCGCTTCGGATACTTCAAATACAATCCGGAGGCCCGGAAGCCCGACGCTGGCACGCCGATGTCTACGCTGTTCAACATACCCGGGATGAACTTGGGCGGTTCACAAGCGGCCGCGACTTCGGGTCTGGCCTCGTTCTTCTTCGACGGGACCCTTTCAGCTTTTGGCGACGGCCTTAACGTTGCCCGCTGCAACTGCCCGCTGAACGAGAACGAACACCAGTTCCAGTTCGTGAACAACTGGTCGAAGACCGTGGGCAACCACATCTTCAAGTTCGGCGGCGATCTCCGCTTCGCCCACAATTTGCGTGTGCCTAGCGATGCGAACCGTACAGGCCAACTGAACTTCAACCATCTTGGAACTGCCGGCGTTGTCGGCAACGCCCAATACGGTGGACTCGATCTGGCGACGTTCTTAGTCGGTAACGTCACCCATCTTGACCGCTACGTGAGCACAAGCTTGACGGCCGCCGAAAGCCAGAAGCGCTTGTTCTTCTACGGGCAGGATACGTATCGCGCTACTTCGAAACTCACTGTGAGCTACGGCTTGCGGTGGGAACTGTACACGCCGGAGTCGGTGAACGGGAAAGACCAGGGCGGATTCGCCAACATCCAGGGCAACGGAACCAACGGCGGCGGCGTAGTCAGAGTCGCTGGCGAAGGCGGCTTTGGTCTGAACGGCAACATTGGAAACAAGCTGACTGCCTTTGCTCCCCGTTTGGGCATTACCTACGAACTGAACCCGAAGACTGTGCTCCGCATGGGCTACGGTCGCAGCTATGACATCGGCGTGTTCGGCTCGAACTTTGGACACACCGTTACGCAAAACCTGCCGGTGCTGGTAAACCAGTCGATCAGCGCCAGCAACGTGATCAACGGGGCCACTGACAACGTCGCTCCTGTGTTCACGCTTACTTCCGGTCCTCCGGCTTACGTGTTCCCGACCCAGTTTGTTAACGGCCAGTTGCCGTTGGAAGGGCCGGCCAGTAACGTTAGCCCCAAGATCCGTCCGTTGAAGCAGGTCCTGCCGACGGTGGATGCTTGGAACGTGACATTCCAGCGCCAACTGGACAACCACACCAGCCTTGAGGTGGCGTACATCGGGAATAAGGGCACTCACATATTCTCCGGTGACGGGCCGAGCTACAACATCAACCCGATCGCGCTAGCTGGGTACGGAACGGCGCTTACTCAGTCAGAGCGGCGGCCCTTGTACAACCATTTCGCCACTCCCTGTTCGGATGCCACTTGCACTGCTACCACGGTCATCTGTTGCTCGAACGACCTAGGCAACTACCTGGGCAACGACGCGAACAGCATCTACAACGCGTTGCAGGTCAAAGTGGAGCGCAGGTTCAGCAAGGGCCTGCAGTTCCTCTCCCACTACACCTTCGCTCACGCCAACAAGTATGACGGGAACTACTACGCGATCAGTCATCCCATCTCGTACGGCCCCGACGATCAGAACCGGAATCACGTCTGGGTCAACAATGTGGTTTACGAGTTGCCATTCGGCAGAGGCAAGCAGTTTGCCGGAAATTCGAATCGCGCCACGGACCTCCTGATCGGCGGTTGGCAGATCAGCAACACCATGAACTGGAGCGGCGGCCTGCCTTGGACTCCGACATTCGCCGAGTGCGGCGCAGAACAGGATGTGGGCGTGTGCCGGCCGAACAAAGCTGGTGCCTTCCATTACGGAGCGGGTAGTTTCAATCCCAACACGCACGTTGTGCCGTTCTTTACGCCGGTGCCGAATATCACAACCACTGCTGGACCTTTCGGCGATCCGGGAATCGGCCATATTGGGAATTACGGCGTGTACAGCTTGCGAGGTCCGCGGGCGTTCACCTCGGATGCAGCCGTGTTCAAGAACTTCACGATCACGGAGCGGGTGAAGGCACAGTTCCGGACGGACATCTTTAATCTGTTCAACCATCCGGTATACGGCTTCAACGGCAACCAGAGCGGTTCGGGTCAGTGTATCGACTGCCCGGGTCAGGGCAACATCACCGATATCGAAGCTGACTCATCGCCGGGTTCCACCACCGGTATGCGGCAGATCGAATTCGCATTGCGGTTGACCTTCTAGAGGCTCTACGTTGCACCTACAGAGGGATTCCTTCGGGGGTCCCTCTTTGTTTGTCCGTTGTTTTCTTGAGGGCCGGAACTTATTTTGCGGTTCGCTGAGAAAATCGATTTTCTAAAGCATCCAAGTGTTATAAAATCCCCGCTCGACTGGGTCGAGGCTATGAAGAAAAAAGTAGTCGGGGTTGGCGAAGTGTTGTGGGACTTGTTGCCGGAGCGCACGTGTCTGGGTGGAGCGCCGGCGAATTTTGCCTACATCACCACGTTAATGGGCGATCAGGGAATCGTTGCCAGCTGCGTGGGAGAAGACTCGCGAGGAGTGGATGCGCTGCGCTTAATGGAGGAACTGGGCCTGGATATCGAGCATGTGCAAACCGACCGGGATCATCCCACCGGTTGCGTGCAGGTGACGGTGGACGGCAAGGGAATCGCGCAATATCAGATCGCGCAGCCGGTGGCCTGGGATTTTCTGGAATGGACATTGGACTGGCAGCGTCTGGCAAAGAAGGTGGACGCGGTTTGTTTCGGATCGCTGGCGCAGCGTTCGGAGGTGAGCCGGACAACGATTCGACAGTTCTTGCGCGCCACACCCGAACATGCGCTGAAGGTGTTCGACGTCAATCTGAGACAGGCATATTTTTCGCGCGAGATTCTCGGCGAGTCGATGGAACTGGCTGATCTTGTAAAGCTCAATGAAGAGGAACTGCCTCGCGTCATGAGCCTGTGCCACCTTCCGCACAAGGATTGCCGGTCGTCGGCGCAGCGGTTGGTGGAGGCGTTCGAGCTGAAGTTGGTGTGCATCACGCGTGGGGATCGAGGGAGCTTGCTGGTTTGCGGCAGCGAAGTGAGCGAGCACCCCGGCTTCCGTGTGAAGGTGGCGGATACGGTGGGATCAGGCGACGCTTTTACGGCCGGGCTGGTGCATGAGTATCTGCATGGGGCCTCGCTGGATCTGATGAACGAAGTGGCCAATCTGGTGGGAGCCTGGGTGGCCAGCGAAGTGGGTGCAATGCCCACGCCCAAGCGCGGCGCGCTGGAGCATTCGCTGGCGGAAATCCGTTAGGGCGAAGTTGGTCTTAGCCCAGAGTCCTCTGGTTGTTGTATAGTTACGAATCATTACCTTTTCTTTCGCTATACTGCGAAGAACCAGAGGAAATCCCATGACACTCATTCGGTCGAAAATCACAGGTTCTCGTTCTTGCCTGCTGGCGATTGCGTTGGCCGGCATGGCCGGGCTCACCCTAAGTTGTTCCAAGCCTGCTGTGCAGCAACCCAAGGCGGAGTCTTCAAGGCCTTCCGACATCAAAGTCGAAGTGCGGGGTGGCGGGCCGATTGTGGTCACGACCACCACGTCCGAGTTTCAGGTTCTTCCTTCCGGGCAAGTGCGGGCGGCGCTGCTCAAAGATGGGAAGCAGTTGACGCTAGACCAGCCTGGCGAAGAACTGTCGGGCGGAGACTATCTGGTGCACGAGGGCAAGAATCTGGAGTTCACACCCGATTTTTCTCAGGCCAAAATTGTGGAGGCGACGGGGAAGTTGGGGCGTGGGAAGCGCGTGGAGATTCCGGGGCATCCGCTCACGGCTGATGCGTCGATCCAGCGCACGCTGGTTTTGGAAACGTACGACGACTTCCCGAACATCGCTCTCGTCAGCGTTGCGTACAAGAATGTCGGAGCGAATGACTTCCAGGTCACCGCAGCGGTGTCGCAACAGCATCACTTCGACGCGAAGCAGGCAGACCCGAAAGCTCAGCCTTACGAGATGTGGTCGTTCCAGGGATCGAGCTATGACTGGGGCAAAGATGATGTGCAGAAGGTGACGCGTACCTCATCGCAGCCGAATGCGATGGGAGAGAACGTGAGAGGCGGATATGGAGGCGGCATTCCGGTAGTCGCATTCTGGACGGCTTCGGTGGGCGAGGCCATCGGGCATGTCGAGACTCTGCCTTGGACGCTGTCCATTCCAGTGAAGGTGGGCGCGGACGGACGCGTGGGAGTCGAATTGTCCATTCCGGTGAACTCCAGCATCAAGCCCGGCGACACTTACTCCACTCCGCGTACTTTCGTTGCGGTGTACAGCGGCGATTACTACGAGCCGCTGCGCATCTGGTCGAGCGTGCTGCAGCGCGAGGGATGGGATATTCCCAAGCCCTCGAACGAGGCCTACAGCGTGAGTTGGTGCGGCTGGGGATACGAGTTCAATGTAACGCCCAAGCAGATGGTGGGCACGATTCCGAAGCTGAAGGAACTCGGGATCAAATGGGCGACCTTGGACGATCGCTGGTTCGATGCGTACGGTGATTGGAATCCACGGAAGGAGACGTTCCCCGGCGATTCGATCCAGAAGATGGTGGATGATTTCCATCAACAAGGCATACTGGCACAGTTGTGGTGGCTGCCTTTGGGTGTGGAAGACGGGCAGGGGAAGTGGGAGTCGCATAAGTACGCGACATCGAAGATCGTGCAGGAGCATCCGGAGTGGCTGATTCTCGACAAGGAGGGCAAGCATGCGCGGATGACGCGCGGTCTGGCGGCGCTGTGCCCGGCGGTTCCGGAGGTTCAGGCGTACCACAAGCAACTCACCGAGAAATTTATCCGCGACTGGGGATTCGATGGATCGAAGCTCGACAATATCTACAGCGTACCCGCTTGCCACAACCCGGCGCATCATCACAAGTCGCCGCAGGATTCGGTGAACGCGATGGGCGAGGTGTACAAGACGATTTTCGAATCGACGCGTGCCATCAAGCCGGAGAGCGTGACGCAGGCGTGTCCGTGCGGGACGACGCCGTCGCTGGCCTGGCTGCCGTTTATCGATCAAGCGGTGACGGCCGATCCGGTGGGAGCAGTGCAGGTGCGGCGGCGCATCAAGATGTACAAGGCGCTTTTGGGGCCGCGGGCTGCGGTTTACGGAGATCATGTTGAATTGTCAGAAATGACGCGTCTCGGGAACAACACCTGGAGCGAGCACGGTAGCGACTTTGCCTCAACGCTGGGAGTGGGCGGAGTGCCGGGAACAAAGTTTGTGTGGCCGGATCCGGGGCCGAAGTACAAGCCGGTGAATCTGACGGCGGAGAAGGACGCGCACTGGAAGAAATGGATTGGGCTGTACAACGAGAAGATGTTGTCGAAGGGTGAGTTTCGAGATTTGTATGTGTATGGGTATGACGTACCTGAAGCGTATGCCATTGAGAAAGACGGGAAGATGTACTACGCGTTCTTCGCCGGGGAAAAGACTGCGTTTAAAGGCGAGGTTGAGTTGCGCGGTTTGAAGCCGGGTATGTACCGGGTGCTGGATTATGTGGATGGGAAGGATTTTGGAACGGTCACCGCCGAGGAAGGAAAGCCTCCGCGGCTAAACGCCGACTTCAAAGAGCATTTGCTACTGGAGGTGAGTGGGAAGTAGGGGCGATTTACCCCTCACGAAAGAACTTGTCTCGAAGCGCGGCGTCGCGGAAGGCTTCGGTGCCGCCGGGGCGGGTTGTCGAGAGTGCTCCGGCTTGGTTGCCACTCGCGAGACACGTGGGCAGAGCTGATCCTTTCACATACTCGTGCAGGAAGCCGGCGTCGAAGCTGTCCCCGGCGCCGACGGAGTCTACGGGGATAAGTTCCAGCGAGGGGCTGGTGAAGCGCTCGGCGCCACGCTGAGCAAGAGCGCCTTTGCGGCCGAGTTTTACGACGACCAGCGGGACCAACTTCGAAAGCTTGCGGATGGCGGCTTCCAGGTCGCCGTCATTCGTGCCTGCGGCTTTGCAGGCTTCGCGCTCGTTGGGGAGGAAGACGTCGACGTGGCGCAGGACGTCGTACAGGCCGCCTTCCCAGCGGTCGTCGGGATCATCGTTGGTGTCGAGAGAAATGGTGAGGCCCTTCGATTTCAGGCGCTGAAACAATTCTCCGACGCGCGTGCGCAGCGCTCGCTGCAGGTAATACGAAGAGAAGTGGAAGTGTCGAGAGTCGGCAAGATATTCGAGGTCGAGATCGTCCCAGGAAGTTTCTGCAATCGTTCCCGAATAGGTGAGGATGTTGCGCCAGGGCTCGTGGTGCAGGATTACGGTGAGTCCGGTGGTGGGGGGGCCAGGGACGCGACGGACTAGCGACACGTCGACTCCGCCTTGCTGCAGGCGGTCGAGCGCAATTTGTCCGAGCGGATCGTCGCCGATGCGGGATTGAAATCCGACATGGCTGCCGAGCGCGGCGAGGTTGTGGGCGACGATGGCCGAGGAGGAACCGAGGGTGAGCATCATGCGGTCGGCCAGGAGTTCGCGCTCGGGGTCGAGTTGCTCCGGTAGGCCGTAGAGGATGAGGTCGAGATTGAGTTCGCCGGCGATGGTGATGTCGAAGCGGGGCATGGGAAAGTAGGAGTCCTTCGGCTACACATCAACTTCGCTCCGCGAAACTGATGCTGGGGTCAGGATGACAACAGATAACTAGCGTACTCAGACCAGTGTCACTTCGATTCCGGCCTGCTTCAGAATTCGGATATCTGATTTCGCCACGCCGCGGTCGGTGATGACTTCCTGCAGAGCCGATGGCGGCGCGATCAACGAAAGGCTGCGGCGCCCGAATTTACTGGAGTCGCAAACCGCCACGGTTTTCTTGGCGACTTCGACCATGACTCGATTTACCTTGGCTTCCAGCAGATTGGGCGTGCTCAATCCGTAGTGAACATCGAAGCCATCGACACCCAGAAACAGAAGATCGGCGCTCAAGCGGCGCAGCGTCTCTTCCGCGATCGGGCCCACGAGCGAAAATGAATTGTTGCGCAACGTGCCACCGGTAAGAATCACTTCCACGTTCGTTCCTGCCAGCTCAGCTGCAATATTTACCGCGTTCGTAATGATGGTGAGATTTTGAAACGTGCGCAAGGTGCGAGCAATCGCCGTCGTTGTGGTGCCAGAGTCAAGAATCAGCACCTGGCCTTCTTTGACTTTCGCGGCAGCGCATTCTGCGATGCGCATCTTTTCCTGGCGATGAAGCTTTTCCTTCTCCCGCAGCGTGGGATCTTCCAATGCACCCTCGCGGGCGGGCAGCGCTCCGCCATGCGTGCGGTGCACCAGGCCTTGCGCATGCAGCACTTCGAGATCTTTGCGAATCGTAACCTGCGAGGTTTCGTATTTCGCGGCCAGTTCTGTGACGAGGACTCGTCCCTGGTGCGTGAGCTGATCGAGAATGGCGCGGCGGCGTTCTTCGTTGAGCACGGAATTGACTTCAGGTAATTGTTGGAAGATACTGCTCGATTTCTTTTTATAGCGTTTGCTTTCGTTTGTCCATGAAAAAGGTGACTCGCAAATCGAGGGCCAGAGGTCGAGTAACGCCTGCTGCAAACCGCAACACAACGCCGCAATTGACGCACAGTCCCAAACGCAAGCCGCGATTTTATTGGCCCTTTGAACCATTCAGGGTGATAACCAACCCAATACCTCTCGTGAAAGTCCGATTGCTTCCAAAGGCGGCTGATCCGTAATCTCATTTTGGTACGAAAGTGAATCGGGTTTCGATGTGCGGTGTTGATTGCGAAATCCGGAACTGAGGAGAAAAGCCTTGGCGACCATATCAGCTCACAAAAGTTTTGTCCGCTCACAGTCGGTGGTGGCGCGCGTCGTTGCCGGAGAAACGCTTATTGTGCCCATTCGCGCCAAGGTGGGCGATCTGGCTTCGATTTACAGCTTTAACGGCACCGGTTCGCTGATCTGGAAGTTGCTCGAATCCCCGCGAAGCGTAGAGGAGTTGGCGGGTGCCGTAGCGGAGGAATATGAAGTCGATCCCGCACAGGCCGAGCGCGATGTCACCGAGTTTGTCAATGAGATGAAAGCTGTTGGTCTGGTCGAGGTTCCCGCGTCTGTGGCGATGGCGGGGACCGAAGTGCCAGTGGGGCGGGAAGGACTCGCGGCAGCGGGCGCGTAAGGGCGCGCCCGCTGCTTTCGGTCATTCTGCTTCCAATCATGCTGCTTCCAGGCAGGAGGAAATTTGGAGCACCTGGGTTACGGCGAGTTCAGCGCGGATCTGCATCAGCGGCAGGCCGGAGAACGCGTTCCGCTGCAGGTTTCGATTGAAGTGACGCGGCGCTGTCCGCTGGAGTGCCTGCATTGCTACAACAACCTGCCCATGGGCGATCTGGAGGCCAAGCGGCGGGAGTTGACCAAGGAAGAGCACTTCAAGGTGCTCGATGAACTGGTCGAGATGGGCTGCTTCTGGATTCTCTACACCGGCGGCGAAATCTTCGCGCGCAAGGATTTTCTCGAGATCTACACCTACGCCAAGAAAAAAGGTTTCCTGATCACGCTGTTCACCAACGGCAACCTGATCAACGAACACATCGCGGATTATCTAACCGAATGGCCGCCGTTTGCGATTGAGATCACGCTCTACGGGCGCACGCGCGAGACGTATGAGGCGCTCACGGCGATTCCGGGATCGTATGACCGATGTTTGCGCGGGATCCGGCTATTGAAAGAGCGAGGCTTGCCCCTGAAGCTGAAGACCGTTCCCACCAGCGTGAACAAGCACGAAGTTGGGGCGATGCGGCAATTTGCGGAAGAAGAATTAGGCGTGGAATTCAAAATGGATGGCCAGATCAATCCGCGGATTGATTGCTCGCAGAGTCCGCTGGCGGTGCGGCTCGCTCCGGAGGATTTGGTGGCGCTCGATCTGGCGGCGCCGAAAGGGATCAGCGAGTACCGCAGGCTGGCCAAGCACGACATGGAGCGGCCGCCCAATCTTTCGCAAATTGACACGGTGTACTACTGTGGCGGCGGGATGAACGGCTTTGCCATCAACGCCTATGGCGAGATGGGTATTTGCGTCATCTCTCAGCAGGAGACTTTCCGCGTGCAGTCGATAGGCGTGAAGCGAGTGTGGGAAGAGTCGCTGCTGGAGTTGCGAACGCGGAAACGGACCCGAGTGACGAAGTGCATCGAGTGCCGCATTCAGTCGCTGTGTGGAATGTGCCCGGCGAATGGTGAGATGGAAAATGGGGATCGGGAGAGCCCCGTGGAGTTTCTGTGCCACGTTGCTCACCTGAGGGCGGTCGCCGTGGGAGTGGACGTTCCTGCGCATGGCGAATGTGACTTCTGCGCCGGTGGCCGGGAGCATGAGGCTTTGCTCGAATCCGCGCGCCGCATTGTGAGCAAGGAGATCGACGTGGACAGTTGGGTCGGGCCGCAGCAGGTCCTGCCGATTCTGAACAATCAAGTCAGTTCCGCAGTGGGATGTGGTGGGTGTGGCGGCCACTGAGATACAGACGATGGAGGCGGAATGGATGTTGAGGTAACACAATCCGATGCGAGGAAGCCTTACACGCCGCCGCACGTAACGGTGATTAGCTTGCGCCCCGAAGAAGCGGTGCTGGGGCATTGCAAAATTTCGGGTGGAAGTGGTCCATCCGGTACCGCTGGACCTTGTGACATTTTTCTAGCTGGTTGCCGCAGCATTGGATCCTAAGGAGATAGGGTGAAATGCGAGGCTCAGGTTGCGAGGCAACCGATTTTCAACAGAGGCTGACGCCCTTTGAGATCCCGACTTGCGCGCATTCTAGCTATTTTTCCATTGGTGCCGTCTCCGTGCGGCTGTCGGGTGAGCGCATCCCTGATGTAGCGCTAGTCCCTTCTTTAGAACCGTTCGCCGTCGCGGCAGGCGCGCCTGATATTCATATCCAGATCGAGCGGGTCGCTAGTCTCCCGCTATCAGGGGAGCGTCACATTTTCGACTCAGGGTCGGTCTGGCGGTTATACGCAGACGATAGCGGATTTCAATTCGACTTTAGTGCAGAAGTTCTTGGAGTGCGTCCCTACAAGAGGTTGTTCGTGGACGAACAGTTCTGTCGGGCGACACTCCAAATCAACGAAGAAACTTTTGCCGATGGGATGTGCCCGCTCTCTCCTCTGGACTATCCCCTCGACGAACTGCTGATCATGCATCGGCTCACGCAGGAGAATGCGATCGAGTTGCATGGCGCGGGTATTGTGCAGGCTGATGGTTCGGGATGTTTGTTTGTGGGGCATTCGGAGGCGGGGAAGAGCACAACTACCCGGCTTTGGACTGCGCGTGAGGATGTTGAGGTTTTGAGTGATGACCGGATTATTGTGCGGCGGGATGAGTCCTCGCCGTGTGCTACGGAGGTCGAGAGTGGGGTAGGGATCCTTCGACTCCGTGACCGCTCGGCTTCGCCGACCGCTCACTCCGCTCAGGATGACAGGGCAACGGGGATGCGGATGTACGGCACTCCGTGGCATGGGGACGCTATGTACGCTTCGCCCAATAGTGCTCCCCTGGCCCGCATTCTTATTCTTGAGCATGGCCACGGTAATGTGCTGACTCCGCTTTCTCCCAGCCAGGCTGTGGCGGAGTTGTTTGCGCGCAGTTTTGTGCCGTTCCACCGGCATGAGTATGTCGAGTCGGCGCTGACTTTCTTGCAGGAAGTGGTGGATGCGGTCCCGGTGTACCGCTATGCGTTTGAGCCCGATCAGCGAGCTGTAGAAACCATTCTCAATCTTCATGACTAATTTCGGGGCTGACTCGAAGCTCTTTGAAGAGCTCATCCGCGACCTGCTGGCGAAGGGGTTGAGTGTGCGCTTCCAGGCGCGCGGGGCGAGCATGTCTCCAGCAATCCGTGACCAGGAGATTGTCGAGGTTACTCCCGTAATCGTGGCGGAATTACGAAAGGACGATATCGTTTTAGCGAAATCTAATTCTGGCTTTCGGCTTCACCGGATTGTGATGGCTGATCCCGCGAACGACGTTTTTGTCACGCGCGGCGATTGCGGACAGGAAAACGATCCGGCGCTGACGGGAGCGCAGATTCTCGGCCTGGCTCAGGCCAAGGAAGTGCGGGTGGGACGAAACATCGTGCAAGCCAGGTTCAAAGGCATAGAGGGTCGAGTGCAGCGCAGTGCGGCGCGGGCGCAGAGTCTCGCCGGCAAATTAATGAGTCGTGTTTCGGGAATGAAGCTGTTCGCAGCTTCTGCCGTTTTGAGAATTTTACTGCTGGTGCTGCTGTTCGTTGCCACCGTTGCCAGCGCACAGGTGGCGGTGGACGCTACTACCAATTCGAGGGCGACCTACAACACCACCGGAACTCACACTCTGACCTTTGCGCATACCACAGCGAATACTGCCAATCGGATACTGATTGTTGGCGTCTCGATGAACATCTCGGCGGTTACGGGGTCGGCTGTGACAGGCATCACCTACAACGGGACCGCGCTTAGCCTGATTGGAGCCCACAATGATGCAGGCAGCACCCGCCGCGTCGAAATGTGGTATCTGCTGGCGCCCACAAACGGGAACAACAATGTCGTCGTAACGGTGAACGTGCCCACGGCTGGAACTGTGGCCGTCGTAGCGGGCGCGACTACGTTCACCGGTGTGGATCAGACCGTGCCGCTCGGAACATTTGTTTCTTCGGACGGCGCAAACGGCGCATATTCTCAACTGGATGTTCCCAGTGTGATCAACGGAATGCTCCTCGATACACTGGCGACAGGAGGAAACCAGACAGTCACGGTATCGGGTCCGCAGGTCTCGCAATGGAACCGAAATACTGGCGGCGGCGGGACTGACGTTACGGGAGTTGGCAGCAGCCGCACGGGTGCGCCCAACGTTCCGATTTCGGAGACCTTTAACGGCACGTCAAACTGGTCTCTGGGAGCGATTTCGATCAATCCGAGTACCGCGGACATTGGGGTTACCACCAGCGTGAGCGCAGTGCCGCTGGGGAGCAATTCTACTTACAACATCACAATTACGAATAACGGGCCTTCGGCCGCGAATAATGTGACCCTGGCCGATACCTACAACGCAACGAATCTCTCTCTCGTTTCTTACACGCCCAGTGCCGGTACAACCTGCACGAACACTGCAACGACGATTAATTGCACGCTGCCCACCTCCTTTGCCAGCGGCGCGACAGCAACTGTTGCCGTGACAGTGTCCACGACTGCAGCCGGTTTTTATCCGAATACAGCGACGATCACTGACTCGGGAACGCCCCCCGACCCGAACACCGGCAACAATACCTACGTTGCTCTGGCTCCGGTCGTGAGCGTGGTTTGCGCGACGAATTCGCTAGGCGCAGCCGTGAATCCCTTAAGCGGTGTGCTCAATACGTATTTTCCCGGAACTGCCAGCGTGGCGGCGGGAGCGAAGTTCATACCGATCGGAACTTCCACGGGTGCAGGCGGCACGATCACTAACGGCAGCTTATTGCTGGTGACACAGATGCAAGATGCCAGCATCAGCACTTCGAATACCGTCGCATACGGGAACAACAGCACAGGTACAGGTTTTACAGCGATTAATAATGCCGGCAATTACGAATATGTCACTGCGACCGGCGCAGTGAGCGGCGGGTTGGTGCCGATCTCGGGTGCAGGGGCTAGCGGGGGGCTGGTATTTGGATATACCGCCGCCGCTGCGTCGGCCACGAAGGGAACGAGTACGTATCAGGTCGTTCTCGTGCCGCAATATACCTCGGCCACTCTCGGATCGGCCATTGCGGCCGCGTGGAATGGATCGACGGGCGGAATTTTAGCGCTAGACATCGCAGGACAACTAAACCTGGGAGGTGCCACGGTTTCCCTGGACGGGTTGGGCTTTCGCGGAGGCGCCGGGATGCAGCTTACCGGCGGCGTCGCTGGAGCGTCGAATGCTGATTACCGGCAGGTTTCGCCCACGGCTTACACCGGCGCCGCGGGCGGAGCAACCGGTATCGACGCATCGAAAGGTGAGGGCGTAGCAGGTACTCCCGAGTGGGTCGAGTTTAATCAGACCTTCCTGCAAACCGTGAATGGGGAGGGATATCCGAATGGCACCAACACGACCGACGCCAGTATGGCGCGCGGCGCACCCGGCAATGCAGGTGGCGGAGGGACTGACGGAGACTCCGCGGGCAACACGGAAAATGCAGGCGGCGGGGGCGGCGGCAACGGAGGTTCGGGCGGATTTGGTGGTAACTCATGGAACGTGAACCTCAGTGATGGAGGGGAGGGAGGCGCAGGATTCCCGGCGACGATTGATCGCATCACGATGGGTGGCGGTGGGGGGGCTGGAACTCGAAACAACTCCGACGGCGACAATCAGGCAAGCGGCGGAGCAACGGGCGGGGGAATTATTTTTATCCGTTC
>Ga0075029_100000287_pt1 | contig 28288 bp, 26 predicted proteins | sample LitLauG_LLR_2013_FD_71391 | JGI IMG/M metagenome (GOLD analysis project Ga0075029, IMG submission 71391) | Freshwater sediment microbial communities from North America - Little Laurel Run_MetaG_LLR_2013 | ecosystem: Environmental > Aquatic > Freshwater > Creek > Sediment | place: USA... | reverse complement strand
GAGGCGCTCGACGAACGAATCCTCGAGGCGCTGAAGGCGAAGGCCACCGGCGAGTCCATCGCCTTCCTCTGCGAAGCGAGAGCATGGCTCACGCACCCCGACCAGCCGCACGGGTCCCATCGGACCACGGCCTGATTAGCCCGACGACTATGATTGTCCCTTCACGGGCTGTGGCTTAGTTTGGTCTAGAGCGCTCGGCTGGGGGCCGAGAGATCGGGAGTTCAAATCTCCCCAGCCCGACCATTGCGTCCTCGCCCGGTTCGAGAGGCGCTCATACCCTCTGGCGGCCGTGGTCTCCGGGTATGTTGCGGCGCCCGCCATCCAGTGGACTAGAAGATCTGTTGCGCCGTCGACTGGTTGACAGTGGTCGAGGTGGTGTCGCCGCGGGTGCCTTGCACGGACGACGGCGGACCGAACGTGAACGTTGGTGAAGGACACGTACTGGGATGGGCCGCCTAGGTGAGCCCCCCTTCACTGTGAAGGTGACCGTCTTGATCGAATTGTCCAGACTGAGGGTTCCACTGGCGCCGCACGTGGAACCCGATTTGGCGAAGTTGGATGCAACATTGAAGGCGCTCGCGGACGTCAGGTTTGAAACCGTCGCGGACGGTCCCTGGCCCGCTGAGCCAGAGTTGAGTGCGACGAATCAGTTCGTAGCGGTGTTGGCGCCACCGCCGACGAAGGCCATGCCGACGACCGCTGACATCGATCTGGCGAACAAGGACTTCGGTGCTCGGTGGGTAGCTCGGGGGTTTGAAGCGGAGACTTTGGCCAAGGTTGTCGCATGTGCGCCCTTGGCCCAATCGGTGCGGTAGGTACGGCCGTTAAGCATCGTCATCTCAATTTCCTTCAAACTCGTTGGTACTCACTGTTGCATTGCAGGAGCAGTTCTCGACGCGACTCTTCAATGAAGAGGAGAAGAAGACGATCGTGCCTTTACGAGGATTCATCTTGGCAATCGAAGGTCAATGCAGACCCAACGATTAGTAATCATTCGGTCAACAAAGTTGTTTTTCGAACACTCCCTACCGACCAGGTTCGTGACCTCTCTTCTGCTAGAACAGGTTCGACTCGGGAGGTCGACTTGAAGAGCATCCAACGGATGATTGCCACGGCCGCACTGTCTTTCGCTGGACTTTCCATCGTCTTCACGGGCCTACCGATCATCGCGAGCGGTACGGCGAGCGCGTCGACGGCGACGTGCTTTTCGTCCTCGCTCACGGCCAAGTCGGGCCGGGCCAGCGGAGCTGCCGGCACCACGTACTTCAACCTAGAGATCATCAACCATTCGTTGTCGAATTGCTCGCTGAGTGGAACCCCCGTGTCGCTGCCCGGGAATGTCCCTAAGAGCGGCCCTCACTGGGTGTCGACGGGTCCGCAATCGGTGAAGATCTCGTACGCCGGTCGAGGCGGCACGGTGGTGATCAAGCCAGGAAGAGTGGCGAGCGTCGAACTCGGCGTCTCGACGGCAGGGAACTACTCGCCGGCGACCTGCCGGCCCAAGATGATCACCGGCGTTGAAATAGTGTTCGCGAACGCCAAGTCCCCGGTCTATCTCCAGTACAGACTGCCGAAGCAGGCCGTTTGCACCAAGATCGCCAGCACCAGCATCGCCGGCGTCGCCCTGGGCACCCATTTCCCGTAGTCGCCGCCAACCCGAAACCTCTACGGCCTTCAGAGTGTCAGAGCTTTCAGAACTTCTTCTGATAGCGACCGAGCAGCCTGAGGACCGACTGGCCGAACCGGCCCACGTTTTGGCTGCGACCATGGGCCGCTTGATGATCGAGTCGATTTGCGTTCGTGCCGCCGCCGCCACTGTCGGCGAGACCGGCTAGATGCACGGCGTTCGCCTCGGCCCCTTTGGGAACCTTCGACATTCGAATTCGGAACTTTCGTGGTTTGTTGCCAGCTTCGCCCATGGGTGAAGCCTCCCACAGTCCAATCGAACAGGCTTGGCCGTTGACCCTGCGGTCCAATAGCGGTTTGGCGAATGCAACGAATGCGCATACGGCATCGCGACGATGAAGAGTGCACCGGATGGCATGATGTGGCCATGAGCGAACAGCGCATTGAAGTAGAACGGACCATCCCAGCTCCGGCGAGCGCGATCTTCTCACTGTTGTGTGACCCCGCTGGACACGTCATGATCGACTCATCGGGAATGTTGATGAGTTCCGAAGGTGATCAGGTCGCCAAGGTCGGAGACACCTTCCTCATCCACATGGACCGCGAGGCACTCAACGACATCCCCCTGGGCCAGTACAGCGTATCGATCCGAATCACCGCCTTCCAACGGGACCGCGAGATCGCCTGGACGATCGAGCACCCACTCATCGACCCACCGATGGGCTACGTCTACGGCTATCTGCTCGATCCGGTAGAAGGCGCCACCGAAGTGACCTCGTACTGCGACTGGTCGAACGTGCCCGAGCCGCACCGGAGCCGGATCAACTTCCCGGTCATCCCGGAGTCGTCTCTGCGAGCGACCCTCGGCATCCTCGCGCGAACGGTCCTGCGGGCCGATTCCCCGTAGCACTGCTCAATGGCTGTAACGATTCCTCGCCGGCGACCCGGTCAAAGAACACACGTGGCGTGACTGCGCCGTGGACGGCCGCCTGACGCGATCGAATCAATCTCGAGCCGCGTCGACGAAGCTAGCGAGAACCCGGCGCAACTCGAGTGTCGTCTTGTCGGCTCGGGTGTGGACCTCCACCGTGACGTCGAGTGGCATCTCGAGGCGCTCGTAACGCGACTGCAGCGCCAGATCCTCTTCGATCACGGCGATTTCAAAGTCGATGGCGTCCTGCATGCGTTCTTCGGATCCTTCGAGGTCGTTGCGCCACAGCGACGAGTAGATCCGCACGGTCTCGGAATCCTCGGGGGCGAGGAAGAAGCCGATCACGTTCGAGCCGCCGGCGTCGAGGAACTCGATCTGGAGTTCAAGGTGCATCGGCGCCTCGTAGCGGTAGGTGAGTCGCCTTCGCTGGATCAGCGGCCGCTCGCCCGTCACCACGGCCGGGTCCTCACGGTTGGCGAAGTCGTGCTCGTAGGTCGCGCTGAATCCGAAACCGTGACGTGTGACTTCGTAGTGGGGTACCTCACGCACCTCGTCGGCCCCGAACGTGGCGGCGTGGACGAAGGGGAAGTGGGCGACGTCGAGGAAGTTATCGGCCAACAAGGCGGCGTTGGCTCGGGAGCGAAGCACCGGCAGGTCACCGATCTGGAACGCAGGGTCCCTCGCCGCAGCGAGGCAAGGTGGTTCGGTTACGGGATCTTCGATGGCGATGAACACCATCGAATGGTCGACGTAGACCCCGGCCGGCCCGACCAATCTGGCCCGGGGGGGAATCGTCGCCTTCGGCCCGAGTGCGGGAATCTCGACGCACTCCCCCGCCGCATTGAACAGCCAGCCGTGGTACCCGCAACGTAGCCCTTCGACCTCGCAACTCCCGAGGGAGAGCGGCGCCATTCGGTGGGGGCATCGATCCTCGAACACCCGGACCTCGCCCTCGGGGTCACGCCAAGCGACCCATTGCCGGCCCAACAGTTTGTGAGAACTCGGTCGGTTCGTGACCTCCACTTCACGACAGAGTGGCAGCCATCCTCGCCGAAGGCTCGAATGGGTGTTGGTGAAGAGGTCGTCCACCAGTCCAAAGATACCTTGACTCGATGCCACTTGCGACCCTGCTCGATTCGACGGACCGCATCTTGATCGAGGGCCATCGAATGTTATGACTTCCGCGTCGCTTGAACGAGTTGAGGACAGTTGAAGTGACGTTGTCGGTCGCGAGCGTTGCCCGACTAGAGATTGGCAGGGCGCACGGGGATGGTTGCCTTTGGTGGAACTGATCCACGAGCGGCCGCGCCTGGCTCAAATGTTCAATTTGTCTGTGACCAGTCGGAGAATCCGCGAGAAGGCGTGCATCTTCATTCGATTGTCAACATTCATAGGTTCATTACGAACTGATTGGTAGTAAGACGGATGTGTACGCGATTGAAAGGTTGACCAGTCATGTCATTACTCAGCGTTAGCAAGCAGAAGTTGAACAAGGCAGTAGTTGCGGTGGCCATTGTCGCGTTGCCGATGGTAGGGATGGCCGGAGTCGCCTCAGCCGCGCCAGTGGTGTTCGGAACCGCACCAACGGTTACCGGGACGACATCGGTGGACACCACGCTCGTTTCAACCACCGGGACGGCGACGCCGACCAACGGGGAAGGTTTTACCTACACGCAGCAGTGGTATCACTGTTCGGTCGCTGTCTCAGCCCCAACCACGACGGCCCCCGGGAGCTGCACTGCCATCGCTGGCGCCACCAGTCCAAACTACTTCCTAACCCCTTCCGTTAATGGAACGTACGTGACGGTTGCCATCACGGCCACGCCTAATGTCTCGCCGGTCAATTCGGACAGTGCGACCACCGAATTCGCTGCTCAGACCTCGATCGTCTATGAAGTGCCGGTTGCCTACGTCTCGGGTGCATCGGCCCCGACCGGCGTGGCCGGCGTGGGTTCTGTACTCACGGCACCAACCGTCACCTGGACTGGATCGGCTGTGGTCACCTCGTACCAGTGGTATGACTGCAACGGATCCATCGGTTCTTCTTCGACCACGCTTCCGGTGAGCCCCACCTGCAGCGCAATCGGTGCCACGGCCAGCACGTACACGTTGACCGGAACGGACGCTGGCAAGTTCGTAGCGGTGATGGAGACGGGAGCGAACGCGGTCAGCAGCGCCACGCAGTTGACTCCGACGACTGCGGTCGTCGTCGCTTCACCTCCTGTCGCCAACGGCAACCCGGTCCTCGGCTCAGAGACTGTCGCGGGTACCACCGTGACTATCAATACTCCAGCCGCCTGGATCGCTGGAAATCCAGTTCCGTTTTCCACTAGCTATCAGTGGTATCGCTGCGCATCGCTCCAGAGTTCGGCTCCGTCGTCAGTTCCGAGCGGATGCTTGGCAATCCCTGGTGCGTCAGCGAGCACGTACGCTCTCACTCCCGCGGACGTCAATTACTACGTCCTCGTCGCGGTGACCGTGGCGAACACAATCCTGCCCAACCCGACGCAGTACTCGGCCTCGACGGCCCAGGTCACCGGCACCGCGCCGACGAACGTTTCACCGCCGATCCTCTCGACGAACACCCCCTCGTTGGGCGTCGCAATGTCGTCTAGCAACGGGTCCTGGACCGGTTCGCCGACTTATACGTCGGACTCCTACCAATGGTACGGCTGCACTTCGGCGGTCGTCGGTGGACCGATAAGCGGCACCACGCTGTCTAGCGGTGGCTGCGCAGCGATCTTCGGTGCCGTTGCCTCGTCCTACACGCCTACGACCTCTCTAAGCGGCAAGTACCTGTTGATCTCGGTAACTCAGAGCAATGGCATATCCCCCGCGGGTACTGCGGTTTCGGCCACAACCACAAGTGTGGTTCCCGCTGGCGTCTCCCCATCGGGAACTGGCTTCGCTTCGATCCTTCAAGCCGGTGGCACCCTGACCGCGACGCCCGGAACGTTCTCAGGGTCACCCCAGCCCTCCGGTGACACCTATCAGTGGTACCGCTGCACTTCGCCGGTGACGATGACCGGCACCGGTACCTCCGGCGCCCTACCGGGTGTTGCGTCGAGCTGCACCGCGATTTTCGGAGCGACGGGGATCACGTACAACCTGGTGACCGCAGACGTGGGCAACTACATTCTCGTCGGTGACACCGAGACCAACGGCATTTCACCGGCTTGGACGGAGTTCTCCAATTCGACATCGATCATCGTCGGCGTGGCTCCGAGCAACTCGGTCCTTCCGACCCTTAGTGGTTCCGCTCTTGCCGGATCGGTCTTGACGGTCAACAACGGAACTTGGGGTGGCGTTCCCGCGCCGACCTACCAGTACCAGTACTACTCCTGCAACGGGACGTTCGGTGGCGGAACCACCATCACTGGTCCAGTGTGCAACACGGTTGGCACTCTGACGACGGGCAACACGTTCACGCCCGGCGTGGCGCAGCATGGGCTCTACATCCTGGTTGGTGTCACGGCGACCAACAGTGGCGGCTCCTATACGGTCTACTCGCAAACGACGAGTCAGATCGCTGACAACGCGCCGATCAACACTTCACCACCCACGGTGCCAGCAACCTCCAGTACCTCGGTCGTCATGACGTCGTCCCCGGGTACCTGGTTGGGCAATCCGGCGCCGACTTTCAATTACCAGTGGTTCTACTGCACGTCGCCTGTCGCATCGTCGTCGGTCTCCTTGGACCCAGGCTGTGCGGCCGTGCCGGCAGCAACGTCGCCCAACTATCAGCCGTCGGCCACCTACGCCAATGACTACTTCTTGGTTGGCGTGACCGGAAGCAACGGTGTCACCTCGGGTCCGAACGTCATCTACGTGACCGTGTACTCAGCCTCGACTTCGAGTCCGCTTGTTTCGTCGCTCTCCGTCTCCGGGCTGACCATTAGCGGAACCGCTTCGGTCGGCAACACGCTGACCGCTACGGCGACAGTTGTGAGCGCTGGGACCTACACCTCGAATTACCAGTGGTACGCGTGCACGTCCACGGTTGTCGCATCGTCCTCTGTGCCGGTGTATTGCGTCGCCATATCGGGAGCCACCGGGGCGACCTTCGCTCCCACGGCCACCCAGGTTGGCTACTATCTGACGGTTGGCGATACCGTCACCAACGTCTCTGGCAGTGCCGTTGCGGTGGCGCAATCCACAGCTCTGGTCACGACCAGCATCCCAGGAGCGCCCACTTCGGTGTTCGCCATTGCTGGCGTGGGATCGGCCACGGTGTCCTGGACCGCACCGACCACCGGTCTTGCAGTTGTCTCCTACACGGTGACGTCGTCTCCCGCCGGTGGAACCTGCACGTCGGCGACCACCAGTTGTGTGGTCACCGGATTGCTACATTCGACCACGTACACCTTTACGGTGACGGCGACTAACAGTTACGGCACGAGCCCGGTTTCGCTGACCTCGCTCGCGGTTACTCCCACTGCCACTGCTCCTGCTGCGCCGACTGGCGTCACGGCCGTCGGATTGAATGCTTCGGCCATGGTCTCATGGACGGCGGCCAATGCCAATGGCGCGACCATCACCGGTTACACCGTGTCGTCGACACCGGCGGGAGGTTCGTGCAGCGTCGTCGCGACGACATGCGTTGTCACTGGACTGACCAACGGAATGGCCTATACCTTTACCGTGACGGCGACTAACAGTTACGGCACGAGCCCGGTTTCGCTGACTTCCCCTGCGGTGACGCCGATGATGATGATGCCAGCCGCACCGACCGCTGTGTCGACACTGTCGTCGAACGGCAAGATCACCACCCACTGGACGGCCTCCGTCACGAATGGCTCTACGATCACGGGATACCTCGTGACCGTGTCACAGGGCACGACGACCAAGACCTGTCAGACCACCTCGCTAACGTGCAGCGTGATCGGTCTGCCCAACGGCAAGACCTACTCGGTTAGCGTCTTGGCCTTGAGCTCCGCCGGCAACTCGCCGGCAGCCACGGTCTCAACCAAGCTCGTCGGGACTCCCAGTGCAGTCGGACTGGGTGGCTACGTCCGCACCAGCGGAGGGTTCATCTTGACACTGCGACCAGCGTCTAACAATGGTGGACTTGCTATCAAGCTATATCAGTACTCGCTCGATGGCGGTCACAGTTGGAAGGCCTCTAAGAGTGGTACGTCACTGAAGTTGGTGGCCTCCGGCCTGGCCCATGGCGCGCGGTACCTGGTCATGGTCCGTGCCGTGAATGCCGCCGGTGGTGGTACGCACTCACCGCAAAAGGTCGTCTATACCGCCTAACAGCATCAGCTTGTAAGACGTCCCCGGACCTCGGCTGAGTTCCGGGGACGTCTAGATTTCGACGTCGGTGAGCGCCTGTAAATTGGCTGGATAGTTCATATTTCGTCTGAGAGGCCCCTTTGTCGAAGTTGTTCACACCATTGCGTATCCGTGACCTAGCGCTGTCCAACCGAGCCTGGGTGAGTCCGATGTGCCAGTACTCCGCCGTCGACGGCGTCGTCAGTGATTGGCACCAGGCACACTTGGGATCCTTCGCCACCGGCGGAGCAGGTCTGATCATGGCCGAGGCTTCAGGTGTCGTACCCGAAGGGCGTATCTCCATCGCCTGTCCCGGACTTTGGAACGAGGAACAGGTGGAAGCGTGGGCGAGGATCACCGAATTCGCCCACGCCCAGGGCACCAGGACGGGCATCCAACTCGCCCACGCCGGACGCAAGGCCTCGACGATGCGACCCTGGGACGACCACCTGATGGCGGCCTCGGACGAGGGCGGCTGGACGGCATCGGCCCCTAGCGCCGTCGCCTTCGAGGGATATCCGGTCCCCCACTCCCTCGACGTCGCCGAGATCGACCAGGTGGTCGAGGCCTTCGCCGCGGCCGCACAGCGGGCGATTCGCTCAGGCTTCGACGTACTCGAAATCCACGCAGCCCACGGGTATCTGCTGCACCAGTTCATGTCGCCATTGTCCAATCGGCGCACCGACGGCTACGGCGGAAGTTTCGAGAACCGGGTGCGACTCACACTACGGGTCGTCGAGGCAGTCCGCCGAGCCATGCCAGACGCCATGCCGCTCTTCGTGCGGATCTCGGCCACCGACTATGTCGAAGGGGGCTGGGACCTCGAACAGTCAGTCCAGTTGGGTCACCTCCTGAAGGAACGTGGTGTCGACCTGATCGACGTGTCGTCCGGAGGCAACATCCACGGAATCCGCATCGAACTGCGGCCCGGTTACCAGGTCGACTTCGCCTCGACGATCCGCGAGCAGGTGGGCGTGCTGACGAGCGCCGTGGGGCTGATCACCGAGGCTCATCAGGCCGAGGCGATCCTCGAAGAGGGTCGGGCCGACGCGGTGATGCTGGCCCGCGCCTTCCTCAGGAACCCCCACTGGGCCAATGAAGCCGCCGAGCAGTTGGGTGACTTCATCGGCTGGCCGAAGCAGTACGAACGGGCTCGTACGCTCCACCGCTGACCGGTCTGAGGACCATCTGACGACCAATCGACGTACCACCCCGAACAACGGGGGCCCGTCGGACATGCTGGGCGGCGTGATGGCAAAACCGCGAAGGTAGCGCGGCCCACGGTAGAATCTGACGAACGAGGTTGGTCTGGCGGCCAACCGGCGCAGGCACCAAATGGTGGTACCAGCGCCCTACGAAACACCGAGAGAGGGTGATTCCAACCGTTGGTTGGACACGATATGGAGAAGAAGGATCCCTTCGTCTTACGCCACCTCGCCGAAGTTCAGCCAGAACTCTGGTGGCTGGACTCGGACCCGCTGGAACCGGCCCCCCACGCCGCGCTGATCGGGGACATTGGAGCCGACCTCTGCATCGTCGGCGCCGGTTACACGGGCCTGTGGACAGCTCTGCTGGCCAAAGAACGCGAGCCCACCCGCGAGGTCGTCATCCTCGAACAGTACGAGACCGGCGCGGGGGCCTCGGGCCGAAACGGGGGCTTCTGCTCGGCTTCGCTCACCCACGGCTTCGCCAACGGCCTGCGCCGGTTCGCCGGTGAGATGCCGCTCATCGAGCGATTGGGTCGCGAGAACCTCGACGCCATCGAAGAGACCGTGAAGCGCTACGGGATACAGTGCGACTTCGAACGCACCGGCGAGCTGCAGGTGGCGGTCGAGCAGTGGCAGTTCGACAGTCTGGTCGAGCAGGCTCGGCTACGCAACGAGATGGGTGACCACGTCGAGGTCCTGAGCCGCGCGGAGATTCAGGCGAGGGTGCATTCGCCCTCCTACGTCGGCGCGCTCTTCGACCACGACGGCACGGCACTCATCGACCCCGCACGTTTGGTCTGGGGACTCGAACAGGTCTGCATCTCGCTCGGGGTGCGGATCTTCGAGAACTCGAAGGTCGAGTGGCTCGAGGACGTCGACGACGCCGTTCGGGTCCACACCCCCTACGGGGCCGTGACGGCCGCCCAGGTCGCCCTCGCGACCAACGTCTTCCCGTCGCTCGTGCGCTCGGCGCGCAAGTACATCGTGCCGGTCTACGACTACGCGCTCGTCACGGAGCCGCTGAGCGACGAGCAGCTGGCGGACATCGGCTGGCGCGGCCGCGAGGGCATCTCGGACGCGGGCAACCAGTTCCACTACTACCGGCTCACGAACGACAACTCGATCCTCTGGGGCGGCTACGACACGATCTACAACTTCCGCGGCAAGGTCCGGCGCGAGTACGAGTTCAACGCCGACACCTACGCGACCCTCGCCGCGCACTTCCTCGAGACCTTCCCCCAGTTGGCGGGCATCAAGTTCACCCACGCCTGGGGCGGGGCCATCGACACCTGCACCCGGTTCTCACCCTTCTGGGGCACCTCGCACCGCGGCAAGGTCGCCTACGTGCTCGGCTACACCGGACTCGGGGTGGCTTCGACGAGGTTCGGGGCCGCGACCATGTTGGACCTGCTCAGCGGCGAGGAGACCGACCGCACGAGACTGGCGATGGTCCGCAAACGTCCGATGCCCTTCCCTCCCGAACCGCTGCGCTGGATCTTCATCAAGATCACCCAGGCCGCGATCAAACGGGCCGACGCCCATCAAGGTCGGCGCAACCTCTGGCTCAAACTCCTCGACGCGCTCGGGGTCGGATTCGACTCGTAGCCGTCCACCCTGGCCGGTGGAGCGCTCGCGAGGGCGAGTCGAGTTCGCTTTACAGTTCAGCTTCGAGTTCTTTCGTGTCGTCGTCGTAATCGGCGGGGTCGATGTACTCGGGATCGCCCGGTCGCAGAATCTGCACATCGCCTTCCCGCCAGACGAAGCGCGATGCGTTCGGATCGCGCGATTCGTCCCTTGGCGAGCCGCCACTCGACTCAATCTCTTCCTTGCCCATGTCACCCACTGGCTTGTCGTCCACTAGCCGGCGAGGGTGTAGACCACGGAGACCTGGACATCGATCGACTGGGTCCCGGCCTGGATCGGCACCGAGGGCGCGGCGGTGGTAGCCACACCCTTGAAGGAGTTGTAGATGATCGGCGAGGGCTGGTTCTCCTGGTCGGTCAGGCTGACGACGCCGGTGACGCTCGTCCCGGCGGCCTTCGCCAGCTGGTCGGCGGTGGTGCGGGCGTTGGCGACCGCCTTGGCACGGGCCTTGGCCAGCAGGGCGTTCTGATCCGAGATCGAGAGCGTCACGCCGCTCAAGGTGGCCCCGTTGCCGACCGCCCGGATGGCTTGGTCGATCGTGGTGCCCGCGCGGTTGAGGTCGTGCGAGGTGACGCTCAGGGAGTTGTCGACGGAGTAGCCGTCAGGGGTTCCGTTGTTGGAGAAGTTCTGGTACAGGTTGAGGTTGGAAGTCTGGATGTCGCGCTTCTTAACCCCGCCACGCTCGAGGGCCTTGATCAGTGCGGCGACTTTCTGATTGTTGGACGTGAGGGCAGCCGCCGCGGCGGCGTTCTGCGTGTGCACTCCGATCTGGAAGTTGATCGTGTCCGGCGTGCCCTGCACCGAGGCCGAACCGCTCACCGAGATGGTCGAACGCGCCGACGGCCTCGAGTGGCCGATCGCCCAGGCGCCGACGAGGGCGGCGACGACGACGATCACGATTAGGGCTTGGCCCAACTGTAGGGGCCGGCGCAGTGCCGTCTTCGGCGAAGATTGGGGCTGGTTCGCGTTGTCGGTGGCGTGCTCGTCGGTCATCAGGACTCCTGCTCGTCGGTGGCTGTCTCGAGCCGACCCTTTCGGCTTTTCCACCTCTGATTAGTACGTGTCACGAAGGTCCGAAAACTTTCCGAGACGCAAGAATTTCTGCTCGGACGTGTCCGGACCCGGGCGGTGGCGGCCCGGGTCCGGACGAGGTCAGTCCTCGCTGCTGGCGTGGGTGTCCATGAGCCCGGCGATCATGTTGACCACCGTCGGGTCCATCAGCGTCGTCACGTCGCCCAGCTGTCGCTGCTCTGCGACGTCGCGCAGGAGACGGCGCATGATCTTTCCCGACCGGGTCTTGGGCAGGTCGGGAGTCAGGATGATCTGGCGGGGCTTGGCGATCGGACTGATCACCTTGGCGACGTGCTGGCGGAGCTCCTCGATGACCGGGCCGTAGTCCTTGGTCGCGTCGTCGGCACTCATGCGAAGCGTGACGAAAGCCACGATGGCCTGTCCGGTCGTCTCGTCGCTGGCCCCTACGACGGCCGCCTCGGCGACCATGGGGTGGCCGACGAGCGCGTGCTCCACTTCGGTCGTCGAGAGTCGGTGGCCCGATATGTTCATGACGTCGTCGATGCGCCCGAGCAGCCAAAGGTCGCCGTCCTCGTCGCGCTTGGCGCCGTCGCCGGCGAAGTACTTGCCGGGGAACCGCGACCAGTAGGTCTCCTTGAACCGCTCGGGGTCGCCGTAGATCCCGCGCGTCATGGAGGGCCACGGATGCGTGATCACGAGGTACCCGCCCTCACCGTTGCCCACGGACTGACCGTCGTTGTCGACCACGTCGACGCCGATCCCGGGCAGGGGACGCATCGCGGCGCCGGGCTTGGTGGCGGTGATGCCGGGCAGCGGCGAGACCATGATGGCGCCGGTCTCGGTCTGCCACCAGGTGTCGACGATCGGGCAGCGGTTCGCGCCGATGTGCTCGCGGTACCACATCCACGCCTCGGGGTTGATCGGCTCGCCGACCGTGCCGAGCAGTCGAAGGCTCGTGAGATCGTGGTCTTTCGGGTACTGGTCGCCCCACTTCATCAGGGTGCGGATGGTGGTTGGCGCTGTGTACAGGATCGAGACCTTGTTCTGCTCGATGATCTTCCACCAGCGGTCCTTCCCGCCCGAGTCCGGCAGACCCTCGTACATCACCTGAGTTACCCCGTTGATGAGTGGCCCGTAGACGATGTAACTGTGTCCGGTGATCCAGCCGATGTCGGCCGCGGTCCAGCAGACGTCGGTCTCGGGTTTCACGTCGAAGACGTAGTTGTAGGTCGTGGCGACCTGGGTCAGGTAGCCGCCCGTGGTGTGGAAGATGCCCTTGGGCTTGGCCGTCGTTCCCGAGGTGTACATGATGAACATCGTCTGCTCGGACGGGAACGACTCGCAGACGTGCACGTCGCTCTGGCGCTCGACCGTCTCGTGCCACCAGTGGTCGCGACCTTCCGTCCAATTGACGTCTCCCCCGGTGCGCCGCACGACCAGCACGGCCTTCACGTTCGGGCACGACTCGAGCGCCTCGTCGACCGCGGGCTTAAGGGGGCTCGGCGAACCTCGTCGGAAGGCTCCGTCGGCGGTGACGACGAACTGGCAGTCCGAGTCGAGGATTCGACTGGAGAGGGCGTCGGCGGAGAATCCCGCGAATACGACCGAGTGCACCGCACCGAGGCGCACGACGGCGAGCATGGTGACCACGGCCTCGGGGATCATCGGCATGTAGACCGCGACGCGGTCGCCCTTGGTGACGCCCAACTCACTCAGAGCATTGGCGGCCTGGCAGACCAGGCGATGCAGCTCGGCGTAGGTGATGGTGCGCGACTCTCCCTCGGCGTCGGCGATCCAGTGGTAGGCGACCTTGTCGCCGCGACCGGCCTCGACGTGACGGTCCAGGCAGTTGTAGGAGGCGTTGAGCGTTCCGTCACTGAACCACTTGGCGAAGGGCAGGTCCCATTCGAGGGTGTTCGTCGGACTGCTGGTCCAGGCAAGGCGGTCGGCCTGGATCCGCCACCAGGCGACCGGGTCGCTGGCGTCGGTGTAGATCGAAGGTTGGGCGTTGGCCTGCCTGGCGAACTCCGGGCTGGGAGCGAAGCTCCGGGACTCCGCGAGCCATGCTTCAAGTTTTGCTTCGGTCATCTTCTTCTCCTGCTGTTGTGTCCTCGGACGGATGTAGGAGGAACGTGGAATTACTTGGCGGTGCGACTTGTGCCGAGAGTAGCCCTCAATCGGCCCAGGATGCCAACAGCGCCCGAGCCTGGTGGCAGGGGCGCTGTTGGCGGTTGGGTCCGGTGGCAAGCCACCAGTGGTACGTAGGTTAGCCTCTCGGACCGAGGGGTAGGACTGTTTTTCCGTAAGTTTCGTTGATGACTCCCGCGGCCGAGCAGTACCAGGCGAGGGCTGCCGTAATCAGACCCAGCCAGCCACCGATCTTGACCATGTTGGCGTGTCCCGCACCCCAGTTGCCCACGGTGAGGAAGATGAACGTGACCTCCAGCACGAGGAACACCGAGATGAGCCCGAGGTTGGTCCGCAACGAGGCGATCAGCATGTACGCCGTGAAGATCGTCCAGGCCAGCAGGTAGACGCCCAGCCCCCCGACGACCTTCAGGCCTCCGTTGAAGTTGATGAAGGCGTACAGACCCATCCAGAAAGCTCCGTATGACGTGAAGGCCAGGGCGCCGAAGGTGTTCTTCCGTGCGAACTCCCACATTCCCGCAGCGAACTGCGCGATTCCACCGTAGAACAGGGCGAGGGAGATCGCGGCGGTGAGGCCGGCCCCCTTCCACAGTCCCGCGTTGGCACTGCTCAGGCAAAAAGTGGTCATGGCGAATCCGGCCAGGCCTAATGGCCCCGGATCCGCGACTTTCTGTTCAGTCATGTAGTTCCCCCCAAGAGTTAGGTGTCACTTCCGGCCGCCGGTTTGACGACTCACAAGAGATTTAACACCCCCGAAACCTTCGCGCGTGGGATTACCGGGTCAGTTTGTGACAAAGGTCACATGATGACCGCCGGACCGAATCCACTCCACGCGTGGATCATCGAACCTAGGTTTCAGTCCAAAGCCCTGCGGAACTGTCCGATGAACCGTTCGACGTCAGCCGGACCACCGCCGTCAAGGATGACCTGGACCAAGGCCGAGCCGACGATCACTCCGTCGCTGACCTGGGCGGCGACCCTAGCCTGCTCGGGCGTGGCTATTCCGATCCCGATGTAGGCGGGAACGGACGAGACGGCGCGAACCGCCTCAACGATCCGGCCCCCCTCGCCGTCGCCCGAGGAGCGGCCCGTGACCGCCATCCGCGCGGACGCGTATGCGAATCCCTGGGTCGCCGCGGCGAGCAGTCCGATCCGCTCGACGCTGGTCGACGGTGCCAGTAGGAAGATCGTGGCCACGTCGTTGGCGTCACACGCTTCGGCCCACTCGGCCGACTCTTCGAGGGCGAGGTCGGGGACGATCGCCCCGGTGATGCCGCTCTCGTGGAGCTTGCCGGCGGAGCGTTCCACTCCGTAGTGATGAAATACGTTGAAATAGGTCATGGCGATCAGGGGGACTTCGATCCTCAGGCGCGAGAGGTCCTTACAGGCCGAATCGAATGTGACGCCGGCTTCAAGCGCGCGCAGGCCAGCCTCTTGGATGACCACGCCGTCCATCATGGGATCGGAGAACGGCAGGCCGATCTCCACCGCGTCGGCTCCGGCGTGCACCGCGGCCTCGACGTGGTCGGTCCAGTCCTCGCTCAGACCCGCCATGAAATACGGCACGAGGGCCTTGCGGCCCGAGTCGCGCAGGGCGCGCAGTCGCGTCTCAAGGCTCTTCACTGCTCACCTCGCAGGATCGCGCGCACCTGGGCGACGTCCTTGTCCCCGCGACCCGAGAGATTGAGCAGCACCGACGAACCCAGGGGCAGTTCCTCGCCCGCCTCGCGAGCGAGCCAGGCGACCGCGTGGGCGGTCTCGAGGGCCGGGATGATCCCTTCGAGCTGGCTCAAGAGTTCCAGGGCGTCCAGGACGTCTTCGTCCCCTATCGCGTGGTACTCGGCGCGGCCGGTCTCGGCGAGATGGGCGTGTTCAGGACCGATCCCGGGATAGTCGAGACCCGCCGATATCGAGTGGGCCTCTTCGATCTGGCCGAACTCATCCTGGATGAGGAGCGACCGCATCCCGTGGAGAACCCCGGGTGAGCCCTTGCCGACGGCGGAGCCCCCGGCGGCTTCGATGCCGATCAACCGGGCCGAGGAGTCGGCGAAGCCCGCGAAGATCCCCGCCGCGTTGGAACCGCCACCGACGCAGGCGATGACCGCGTCCGGGGTTCCGACCCCCAGGTCCTCCATCTGCTGGGCGGCCTCGCGGCCGATGATGCTCTGGAGTTCGCGGACCATCCACGGGAAGGGGTGCGGACCCATGACCGAACCGAGGCAGTAGTGGGTGTCTTCGACGCAGGTGACCCACTCGCGCATCGCCTCGTTGACGGCGTCTTTGAGGGTGCGACTGCCCGACGTCACCGGGACGACGGTCGCCCCGAGCAGCTCCATGCGAAACACGTTGAGGGACTGGCGCACCGTGTCGACCTCGCCCATGTAGACGGTGCATTCGAGGCCCAGGCGCGCGGCCGCGGTTGCGGTGGCGACACCGTGCTGTCCGGCGCCGGTCTCGGCGATCACCCGGCGCTTACCCATGCGCTGGGTCAACAGCGTCTGTCCGATGACGTTGTTGATCTTGTGCGAACCGGTGTGGGCGAGGTCCTCGCGCTTGGCGAAGACCGAGATTCCCAGGCGTTGCGACAGCCGTCGCAACGGTGTCACCGGGGTCGGCCGGCCGGCGAACTCGCGCAGGACCTGACGGTACTGGGCCACGAAGTCCGGGTCGCCCCACGCGTCGATGAAGGCGGCCTCGAGTTCCAGGCAGGCCGGGATCAACGCTTCGGGCACGAACCGACCTCCGAAGGACCCGAAGCGACCCCGCTCGTCGGGATCCGCCATGTGTTGGGCCGCGTCGCTCATTCATACCCCTCGCTCTTCGAAGCCCCGGCGGGCGTTTCTGACGAACTGCGTCACCAGCGTAGGGTCTTTGATCCCCGGCGACTCCTCCACCCCACTGGCGCAATCGACCCCCCAGGCCCCGGTCACGTCGATGGTCTCGACGACGTTGTCGGGGTTGAGCCCACCGGCCACGATGAGCGGCTTGGTGAAGCTTCGATCGCGCAACGCCGTCCAGGAGTGGGCGGTGCCCGATCCGGGGACCGGACCGTCGACCAGCACGGCGTCGACCAGTCGATCGTCAAAGGTGAGGAACTCATCACTGCCGATGGCGAGGGCCTTCACGATTCGCAGATCACGCGTGCGCAATGCATCGCCCAGCGCAACGCTCAGCGGCCCGTGAAGCTGGATGAGGTCGGCGTCGATTCGAGCCACGCTCTCGAGGATGTACTCGTCGGAGTTCTCGCGAAAGACGAGGGTCCGCAGGATCTCGCCGCTGGTCGCGTCGCAGATCGCCTCGGCGTTCTCCCGCGAGACTCGACGTGAGGACCTGGCGAGGATCAGGCCGAAGGCGTTGGCCCCCGAGGAGATCACGGTGTGGGCGTCGTGGATGTTCGTGACACCGCAGATCTTGACGAAACTCTTCGAGTCGAACTCAGTCACGTAGCGCCTTGGGCACTCGGGAGAACGATCGGACCGTCGATTCGACGTCCTCGGCGGTGACGAAGGTCTCGCCGACCAGGACCGCGTCGAACCCGGCGAGGGCGGCTCGCTCCACGTCCGCGGAGCTGCGCAACCCGGACTCGCAGACGGCGACGATGTCGGTCGGGAGCGAGTCGATCACCGACGCGGCGTGCTCGGCGTCGACTTCGAACGTGCGCAGGTTGCGCTGGTTGACCCCGATGATCCGGGCCCCGAACTGCACGGCACGTCGCGCCTCGTCGCGGTCGTGAACCTCGACGAGGGCGTCGATGCCGCAGATCTGAGCCACGTCGAGCAGACCGACCAGTTCGGTGTCGCTCAGGGCCGCCACGATCAGAAGCACGGTGCTCGCACCCATCTCGGCCGTGTCGATGACGTCGTTGGCGTTGATGGTGAAGTCCTTGCGCAGCACGGGCAGTGTCACGGCCGAGACGACCGATCGGAGGTCGTCGCTCGATCCGGAGAAGAACTCCTCGTCGGTCAGCACCGAGATGGCGCTGGCCCCACTCAACTGGTAGGTCGTCGCCAGTGCGGCGGCGTCGAGGTCCTGGTCCAGCCAGCCCAGGCTGGGTGAGCGACGCTTGACCTCGGCGATGACGCCCACGTCGGTCTGGACGGGGTTGCTGAGGGCGAAGTACATCGACGGGCCGTCGTAGTGGACGCTCTCGAGCCGGGCCCGCCAGTCGCGGTCGTCACCGGCCGCCCTTGCCCGATGAAACGCGAGGATCTGGTCGAGGTAGGTCGGCGCCACCAGTGAATCGTACTGGCGCGGGCGGACGGGCAATCACGACTAACTTGTCCCCATGACCTGGCCCGGAGCGCGTGGACCGCAGTGATCGACTCGTTCTCCCAGGAGGTGCTCAACCCCCTCGTTCGCGGAACCAACCTCGAGCGCGCCGAAGCGCGCGAGGCGCTGACCTCCATCCTCGAGGGACACGTCGAGGGGGTCCTGATCGCGAGCTTCCTCACCGCCCTGACCGCCAAGGGCGAGACCGCCGACGAGATGACGGGGTTCATCGATGCGATGATCGCCACGGCGACGACCTTCGACATCGGTCCCGACGCGATCGACATCGTCGGCACCGGTGGTGACCAACTGCACACGGTGAACATCTCGACGATGGCGTCGTTGGCCCTGGCCGGCTGCGGGGTGCGCGTGGCCAAGCACGGCAACCGCGCGGCCTCCTCGTCGGTCGGCTCGGCCGACGTGCTCGAGGCGCTCGGCGTGAGACTGGACGCGCCCGAATCAGTGGTTCGGTCCTGCGTCGAGGGGGCCGGGATAGGATTCCTCTTCGCTCCGACATTCCATCACGCCCTCGGCTACCTCACTCCCATCCGCCGGGCCTTGGGCTTTCGCACGGTCTTCAACGTGCTTGGCCCCCTCGCGAATCCCGCTCTGGTGAAGCGGTCCCTGATCGGGGTGGCCCAGGACCACCTGCTCGACAACATGGCCCAGGTGCTCGGCGCCCGTGGCGTCGACTACGCGATCCTCGTCAACAGCGAGGACGGGTTGGACGAACTGTCGCTCGGCGCTCCCGCGAACCTTCGCTTGATCACCCCGATGGGAACTCAGATCCGTCGCATCGACGCCGCCCAGGAACTCGGCGTCAGTCACGACGTGGCGAGCATCCGTGGTGGCGACGTACACCACAACGTCGAAGTGGTCCGGGACTTCCTCGACGGGGTCCGGGGTCCCGTGTTCGACGTAGTGTGCGCGAACGCCGGTCTAGCCCTGATGGTGGCCCGACGGGCCGATTCGTTGCGCGAAGGTTTCGACATCGCCGCCGAAGGCGTCCTGAGCGGCCGCGCGGCCGTGGCCCTGGAGAGACTGGTCTCGATCTCCAACGACTAGAGCAGGCGCAACTCCGAGCGGTAGCGCGCGGCGTTGGCCACGTAGGACGCCGCGTTCAAAAGGATGATCTCCTCGCTCGACGAGTCGGCTTTGATGGTGGCCGGCACCCCGACCGCCAATGCGTTCGGGGGCACCACCATGCGATTGCGCACGACCGCCCCAGCTCCGACGGTGGCGCCGCTGTGGACGACCGCCTCGTGCAGCACGATCGACCCGCTGCCCACGAGGGCCCGGTCGTGGACGACGCAGCCTTCCAGGTGCGCCAGGTGCCCCACCACGCAGTTGTCGCCGATTACCGTCGGGTAGTCGGCGATCGCGTGGACAACGGCGCCGTCCTGGACCGAGGTTCGACGACCGACGATGACGGTTCCGTAGTCACCGCGCAACACTGCGCCGGGCCAGATCGAGGATTCGGCCCCGATCCGCACGTCGCCGATCACGACCGCATCGGGATGTACGAAGGCCGTCGGATCGATGTCGGGAGTCCGGTCGCCGAGGGCGTAGACAGGCATGTGGTTCCTCCTAGTGGCTGAGCCACGTGATCAGTTGGTAAATGCGCCAGATCAAGTAAATCACCGTCGAGACGATGAAGAACCTCCACAGCCACGGCATCGGCTCGGGTTCGGGGGTGGCCACCGATTCACCACAGACCTCGCAGACGTCCCCGTCGACGGGGCGGTCGCAGTGTTCGCACCACTGGGCCACTATTCGACCCTGACCCGCACCCGGATCGGCGAGGAGCCCAACTCGAAGCGCTCGCGCAGCGAGCGCTCGACGTAGCGCATGTAGGTCGACGGCAGCCGACCGGCCACGAAGAGCGTGAAGGTCGGTGGTTCGGTCGCGCCCTGGACGGCATAGCGAATCTTCCCGGTGGGCGCCGGCTGCTTGATCTGCAGGTCCCGGATGGCCCGGTTGAGCGCTCCGGTGGGCACCCGCTTGCCGTAGTCGGCCGCAGCGATCGACAGGGCCGGCAGGATTCGGTGCACGCCTTTACCCGAAGTGGCGGTCGTCTTCATGACCGGGGCGTCGCCGAGGAAGGCCAACTTCTCGCCGACCGTTGCGAGCACGGAATCGCGTTCTTCGACGGGAACCAACTCCCACTTGTTGAGCACGACCAGCGATGGGCATCCGGCCGCGGAGATCCGCTCGGCGAGGCGCTGATCCTGACCCGTGGCGCCGAGCGTGGCGTCGATCACCAAGATGGCGATGTCTGCCCGGTCGAGAGCATCGAGGCTGCGCAGCACGGCGTAGGTCTCAAGTCCGGCCTCGGTCTTGGCGCGTCGGCGCATCCCTGCGGTGTCGATGAATCTGATCAGTCCGACCTCGGTCTCGACGACCGTGTCGATCGCGTCGCGCGTGGTGCCGGGCATATCGTGAACTACCGAGCGCTCCTCGCCGATCAGTTTGTTGAATAGCGTGGACTTGCCGACGTTGGGCCGCCCGACGATAGCGACGCGCAGGGCCCCGTCGTCGTCGGCCTCAGCTAGGGCCTCCACCATCTGTACCTCGCCAAGTTGATCGACGATTCGATCGAGCAGGTCACCCGCCCCGCGTCCGTGTTGGGCGCTCACCGTGTGGGGATCACCGGCGCCCAGACGCATGAACTCCCAACTGGCCGCCTCGTGGTTCGCGTCGTCGACCTTGTTGACCACCAGCATGACTGGTCGCCCACTTCGCAGCGCCCATCGAGCGGCGTGAGTGTCCTCGTCGACCATGCCGGTCGTGACGTCCACCACCAGCAGAACCAGATCCGCGCCAGCGAGGGCCGCCTCGGCCTGTTGGGATACCTTCTCCTCCAGCGAATCTCCGGCCTCGAGCCACCCACCGGTGTCGACGACGTCGAAAGTCACCCCTCGCCACTCCACTTCGACGGCCTTGCGGTCGCGGGTCACTCCACGGTGCTCCTCGACAACGGCCACGCGCTTGCCGGCAAGCCGGTTGACGAGAGAGCTCTTGCCGACGTTGGGCCGCCCGACAATAACGACTTGGGGTCTACTCATGATGAAACCAATCCTTGGGAGCGCACCGACTCGAGGGTGTCTCGAAGATCCTGACCCGTCGTGCGAACGGTGATCACTGGGTGGGGCAGATCATCGAGGGCCATCCCGTCGAGGAACCGGCCTTCAGAGAGACAGACATCGGGCAGCAGCAAGACGGTCGAGTCGTCGACGTCGACCAGGGCGTTGACGAGGTCGTGACCGGTGAGCAGCCCGGCGACTTTGATGTTGCCGCCGAAGTAGGTGTTGCGCACCGCCAGGATGCCGACGTCACCGAAGCCGTTCTGGTCGAACAGCTCGCGCAACAGTGGCGCCGCGTACTCGCCCGTCACCACCACCGTCTTGGCGCCGTGGCGGATCTGGCGATCCCCGCCGCGTTCGGCTCGGTACCCGAGAGCGGGTGCCCCGTCGACGGACTGGAAGAATCCCGTGCCGAGCTTGTCCATCTGCGTACGCTCGACGAAGCTTTGGGCGAAGGCCGCCACCAGGCCGATACCGTTCTCCGCCTGATCGAGGCTGTCGAACCGCGCCGCCGGTGGCGGGGCGAGACCGGCCACGAGGTAGAACTCGTCGCTCGCGAAGACCGAGACCCGTCCGAGGATTTGCCGCGTGAGCTCCTGGAACCGCTCGGCGATGCGAACGACCTCGAGGGCTTCGTCGCGGCGGTGGGGACGCATGGTCTCTTCGAGGGAGAAGTCGCTCACCCCGACCGGAACCAACGCGATCGAGGTCAACTCGGGGTAGAGCGAGACGACATCGTGCAGGGTGGACTCGAGGCGTGCGCCGTCATTGACCCCCGGGCAGACGACCAGCTGACCGTGGACCTCGATGCCCGAACGCAGCAGTTCCTTCAGCCAGCGCAGGCTGGTGGCCCCTCGGGGGTTGCGCAACATCTCGGCACGCAGTTCCGGGTCCGTCGTGTGGATGGACACGTAGAGCGGCGAAAGGCCCTCTTCGATGACCCGTTCGAGGTCGAACTCGGTGAACCGGGTGAGGGTCGTGTAGTTGCCGTAGAGAAACGAAAGCCGAAAGTCGTCGTCCTTGACGTAGAGCGAGCGACGCATGCCCTTGGGCAGTTGGTAGATGAAGCAGAACGAGCAGCGGTTGTCACAGGTGCGGATCCGGTCGAAAACCGCCGAATCGATGCCCAGGCCGAGGGGTTCGCCCTCACCCTTGTGGATGGTCACCTTGCGCGACAGTGACTCGCCATCGCGCCGCACGACGAGCGAGACCCGCTCGCCATCGATGAGCTGCTGATACTCGATGATGTCGGTGGGCTCACGGCCATTGACGCTCACCAGCTCGTCACCGACGAGCAGATCCACGCTCGAAGCCGGCGATGACGGAGATATTGAGGAAATTCGGGCGCCCGTCACTCCCCCAGCCTAGGAGTAATCAGGTTTCTCAGTTACTAGGGTGGACTGCGTGACTGTGGAGAAGGTTGTCTTGGCTGCGCCCCGGGGGTTCTGCGCCGGTGTCGAGAAGGCCATCAAGGCCCTGGACTGGATGACCCGGGTCTTCGAACCGCCGGTCTACTGCTACCACGAGATCGTCCACAACCAGTTCGTGGTCAATCACTTCAAGTCCCTGGGCGTCGTATTCATCGACGACATAACCCTGGTGCCTTCAGGGGCCCCGGTCATGTTGAGCGCCCACGGCTCGCCGCCGGAGGTGATCGAAGCGGCCCGCCTTTCGGGTGGATCGGTGATCGACGCGGTCTGTCCCCTCGTGACCAAGGTCCACCACGAACTCAAGGTCCGTGCCCGCAAGGGATACAACGTCCTCTACGTGGGCCACGAAGGCCACGAGGAGGCCGTCGGCACGATGGCCGTGGCTCCCGAATCGGTCCACCTGATCGAATCGGTCGAGGACATCGATCAGCTCCGCGGTCTCGAAGGTCCGTTCGCCCTGCTGAGCCAGACCACCCTTAGTCTCGACGAGTGGCAGCACCTGCGCGAGTACGCGGAGCTGACGTTCCCCGACATCTGGATGCCCAATCGCAGTGACCTCTGTTTCGCCACCACCAATCGCCAGGCCGCGCTGCGCAGCGTCGCGGCGGGAGCCGATTCAGTGGTCGTGATCGGCTCGGCCAACTCTTCGAACACCGTGGCGTTGACCAAGGTCGCCGAGGCCGTTGGCGCACCGAGGGTCCTGCGGGTCAACGGGGCCTTCGAACTGCCCGACGACCTGAGCGGGGTCGTCGCCGTGACGGCCGGAGCTTCGGCACCCGAGTCTCTGGTGAACGAGGTGCTCGAATCACTCAATCCCCAGAACGGAGTCACAGTTCAGACGGTGACGGTCGAGGACGAGTACTTCCCTCCGCCCCCCGAGTTGCGTGAACTCCTCAAGACGCTCTCGGCGGTACTCGACCTCGCACTGTGCACACCGGTGCCGTCGACCTTCGACGGTCAGGCCGACCGGGAGTTCACGGCGGCCGAAGTCCTCTCGACATCGAGTCGGTGAGCCCGCCGGAAGGCTCAAATGTTAGTATTTTCCAGTGAGTTCCTTCCCCAGCATGGACGTCTCGACCCGGGACCAGTGGATGGACATAGTGGACCGGACAATGGAGGCGCAGCCCCGGGTGGCCCGCCATCTCTTGTCCATGGTCCGTGGCCTCAGTGACATCACCGACGGCTTCTCCATCGACCAGATGGAACATGCTCTGCAGACCGCCACGCGGGCAGAACGTGATGGCGCGGACGAGCAGGTCATAGTCGCCGCCCTGCTCCACGACGTCGGCAAGCTCATCTCGGTGCTCAACCACCCGAAGATCGCGGCGGAGATCCTGCGCCCCTACGTGCGTGAGGACGTCTACTGCATGGTCGCCTATCACCAGGACTTTCAAGGCCGTTGGTACTACGAGCACCTCGGACTGAACCCGAACCTGCGCGAGCGACACGTCGGCCAACCCTGGTACGGGTTGGCCGAACAGTTCGCCGACCTCTGGGACCAGAAGGCCTTCGACCCCGAGTACCAGTCCGAGTCCCTCGACCACTTTGAACCAATGGTCGAGAGGGTCTTCGCCCAACCGATGAACATTGCAGGTTACTAAATGGCTTCCACCGACCTAGAAAAGCAGCGCATCGCCCGGATGAGGGCCTACGCCATCGAACAGGCCCTCGCCCGACTGGAGGATGAACGTCCCGGTTTCGAGCCCGAGAGCATCGTCGCGTCCATCTGCGCCTACGAGGAGGAGGGCAACATCGCCAACGTGCTGGAGAAGATGCCCGGCTCGGTGGACGGTCAGCCCTACACCACCCTCGTCGTCGTAGACGGTGGAGAGGACCGCACCGCCGAGATCGCCCGGTCGTTCCCCGGCGTGGTCGTGATCCAGTTCCCGGTCAACCTCGGTCACGGCGTGGCCCTCCAGGTGACCTACCGCTACTGCATCGACCACAACGTCAAGTACGTCGTCACCCTCGACGCGGACGGCCAGAACGATCCGGCCGAGATTCCTCAGATCCTGGCCCCCCTGATCGCCGACGAGGCCGACTTCGTCGTCGGTTCGAGGGTGCTGGGCGTCGACAAGACCTCCGACGTGGTTCGCAAGACCGGCGTCAGGTTCTTCTCCTTCGTCATGAACCGCATGACCGGAGCCAACCTCACCGACACGTCGACCGGGTACCGTGCGCTAAGGGTCACCATGCTCGCCGATGTCATCGACCGTCTGCGCCAGGAGCAGTACCAGACCGCCGAACTGCTGATCACGTGCCTCAAGCGTGGCTGGCGCGCCGGCGAAGTGCCCACCATCTGGTACCCGCGTTTCTCGGGCACGACCAAGAAAGGCAAGAATCTGCTCTTCGGATTCCGCTACACCAAGGTCGTCTTCGGCACCTGGTGGCGCGAGCGCTGACTAGCCTTCCAGGCTCTCCAGGTAGACGCGCTCCAGGGCCTCTCGCAACTCCTCGCTCTTGGCGGTGATCGCCGAGCGAGAAACCCGTCCATCCGAGACCGGTGGCGAGACGGGCCTGCCGACCACGATGCGGATCTTCGCCGGGCGAGGGAGGCGGGCTCCTTTGGGCATCGCTCGATCGCTGCCTCCGATGCCCACCGGGACGATCACGGCTCCGGTGCGCGCCGCGACGAACATCGCGCCGTCGTGCAGCGGGGCGACGGCGCGCCCTTCTTTGCGGGTGCCCTCGGGGAATAGCACGAGGGCGTGACCCTGTCGCAGGACCTCTTCGGCCAGGGTCGTCGACTCACGGTCGGCCGAGCCGCGCTTCACCGGAAAGGCCCCCAGGTGCAGCAGGAGCGGCCCGAGTAGCGGAACGCGAAAGACCGACTCCTTGGCCATGAAGAAGACCTTGCGCGGCGAGATGAACAGCGTGAAGGCGAAGTCCACGTTCGATCGGTGGATCGGGGCGATCAACACCGGCCCCTCGAGGGGGATGTTCTCGGCTCCGCTCACCGTGGGTCGAAAGAGCAACGTCGAGAGGCCCGAGATGAGACCGGCGACTACCCGGTAGCCCAGGTCTTTCCTCGTGTTGAGATTCAGCTTCTGTTCTTCAGACACTCGATTATCTCCTGGACGACTTCGTCAACGCTTCGGCCTGTCGTGTCTATCACGTGGGCATCGGGCGCCTGACGCAACGGCGAGGCCTCGCGTGTCGTATCGGCGACGTCGCGACGCACAACCGAATCGGCCGCCTCGTCACCGCGACGCTGGGTCCGCTCTTCCAGCGAAGCCGTGAGAAAGACCTTCAGGGTCGCCTCGGGAAAGACCACCGTCGTGATGTCGCGACCCTCGACCACCATGCCGCCAGCGTGTTCGGCGGCGATCTCGCGCTGGCGCGCGACCATCGAACGTCGAACGGCCGGATTGGCGGCCACGGTCGACACCCCGACGTTGACCCGATCAGTTCGGATGGAGTCCTCCACGTCACGACCGTCTACGCACACCCGTGGCGTCGTCGTCAGCGCAATCGAATTCGCGAGCTCACCGATGGCGTATTCATCGTTGAGGTCCATCCCGCGCTCCAGCGCCTCCACGGTCACCGCCCTATACATGGCCCCGGTATCGAGGAAGTACCAGCCCAACGCCTCGGCGACGGCCCGCGCGACCGTCGACTTGCCCGAACCGGCCGGGCCGTCGATCGCGATGACCCGGGAGTTCACCGCAAACTCTCCAAGTCGTCGAAGAAGTTCGGGTAGCTCGAGGCGACGGTGCCGACCCCGTTAATGGCGCATCCGTTTCCAGCCGCCCCGGCGACGGCCCCCGACATGACCATGCGGTGGTCGAGACCGGCCTCGAGTACGAAAGCGTCGAACCGTGCTGAGCTGCCCAGTCCCTCGACGAAGAAGTCATCGCCTTCGGCCCACACGCGACAGCCGATCGAGGCGGCCAGCTTCATGGAACCAGCGAATCGGTCGGACTCCTTCAGTCGAAGTTCGCCCATGTCGCGAAAGGACGTCACGCCGCTGGCCGCGGCCGCGGCCACGGTCAGTGCGGGCACCTCGTCGACCGAGGGGATCTCGTGGGCGTGGACTTCGGTGGCGACGAGTTCCGAGCTCTGAGTCGACAGGTTCGTCGAGGAGTGGTCGCTTCTTAGTGCGACGTCGCCGCCCATTCGCTGCAACACGGAGACGAATCCGATCCTCTCCGGGGAGGAATCGATGTCGCGCACCTCGATCAGCGCATCGGGGTGGATCAGTCCCAGGACGGCGAAGAAGGCCGCCTGCGAAGGGTCCCCGGGCACGCTCCACGCCCGCGCGCTCGGTCGCCCGGGCCGCAGTTCGACGCTGCGACCCGCCAAGTGATCGACGCTTCTCACGTCGATCCCGGCCTGGTGGAGCATCGTCTCGGTCGTCGCGCGCGTGCGCACGTCTTCATGTACGAAGGTGGGGCCGTCGGCGTGGAGGCCGGCCAGGAGGATCGCTGACTTGACCTGGGCGCTGGCCGTCGGGACGCGATAGTTGATAGCCCGCAACCGCGCAACGCCCGAGACCTGGAGCGGCGCGTGCATGGGCGTTCCGGGACCGGTCACGCGCGACCCCATCAGCCCCAATGGCTCGCCGATCCGGTCCATTGGCCGGCGAGACAGCGACTCGTCGCCGACCAGGAGGTGTTGTCCCGGAATCGCGCTCACGATTCCAGCCATGAGCCGCATCGTGGTGCCCGAGTTTCCGCAGTCGAGGGGTCGATCACTGGCCGTCAAACCCGCGTCGGGGCCGAAGATCGTGACGGTTGCGCCGGAGTCGAGCCGATGGGCGCCAAGCTGACACAGGATCGTCGACGTGGAAGCGACGTCGAGTCCAGCCGACAGACCGACGATCGTGCTCTCACCCGACGCCAGGGCGCTCAACATCAGGGCCCGGTGCGAACCGCTCTTATCCCCGGGCACTCGGAGCGACCCGCGCAGCTTGGGCGCCCGTGTCACCCGCCTCGAATCGCTCATCGATCTAGCGCCACCTGGAAACCGCGCGACGAGAGCGCGTCACGGAAGAGGTCGACCTGCTGCGCGTCGACCGCGAGCAGCAGCGTGCCCGCCACCCCCTCGATGCCGTGTGCGATCTCGATGTCGTAGATGTTGACCAGCAGCTCTGAGGCCGCCATCGTCACGGCGGCCAGGACGCCGGGTTGGTCACTGACCTTCACCCTCAGGTAACCGAGGTTCTCGGAACTGAGCGCGCGACCCGGGAGCAGCCGTCGGGCGCTAGCAGCGCTCTGGAGGCTCTCCTCGACGACGTCTCGAGCCTCGTGGGCGAGGGCGTTGCGCAGCGCGGCGAGGCGCGATTCGAGGGCTTCCAGCGACTGGGTGACTGCTTCGCGATTCTCGAAGAGGATGTCGGGCCAGATCGATGGATCGCCCGCCGCGACCCGCGTCATGTCGCGAAAGCCGCCCGCCGCCAACTGCAGCAACACCGCGTCCTGTTCGGCGACGCGGCTCGCCTCGTTCATCAAGGTGCCCGCCAGCAGGTGAGGGACGTGACTGGCCACGGCGACGAGTCGGTCGTGGTCGAGCGCGTCGACCGCCACCACGTTGGCACCTATCTCTCGCAGGACGCCGTGCAAGGCGCTGTACGTCTGGGGCGACGTCGCCTCGGTCGGGGTGAGGACCCAGGTGCAGCCCTCGAAGAGGTCGGCGCGCGCGCCG